>Ga0209518_1003267_pt1 | contig 14048 bp, 17 predicted proteins | sample RifGroB1_FD_183993 | JGI IMG/M metagenome (GOLD analysis project Ga0209518, IMG submission 183993) | Groundwater microbial communities from Rifle, Colorado, USA - Groundwater B1 (SPAdes) (version 2) | ecosystem: Environmental > Aquatic > Deep subsurface > Groundwater | place: Rifle, Colorado... | reverse complement strand
AATTTTACTTGTCAGCTTAATGTTTTTCTGTGCGGCTAATTTGTCTGCTATTTCAGTCAGTTCTATGAAGCCTTCTGATAAACTGAAAGCTGAAGTATTTTTTATATTTCTTTCAGCCCCTAACCAGGCCAGGTCTAAAATATTTTTAATTACCGTGGATAAACGGTTTGTATCCACAAGTGTTTCATTCAAAGCCCCCTGATACTCTTTCAGATTTCTTTCTTTTGATAAAGTTAATTCGACACCACTTCTAAGTGTGGCTACGGGGGTTTTTAATTCATGAGCCACATCCCCTATAAATTGCCTTTCTCTTTCAAATGAATCCTGTAATCTATCAAGTAGCCTGTTAAATGTCAGTGTAAGTTTTTCAATCTCATCTTTAGATTTGGGGTTATCCAATCTTTTATCCAAATGAGTAGAACTAATGCTTTCCATTTCATCTGCTATTTTTGATATAGGATACATTATTTTAATAGCTAATAATCTTCCCCCCAATATGGAAGGTAAGATGAATAACAGAAAAACACCGCCTAAGGTTATTTGAATTAAATTTAGTGATTTTTGAATGGCTTCAATCGGATGCGCTATTAAGACAACTTCATCCAAAATACCATCGATTCTTATAGGTCTTACTATAAATCTCATTGGAGTATTACCTATATTTTGATTCAAAAAAACGGAATCATTAGTTTTTTGGGCTTGTTCAAATAGATATTTATAAGACAGATACGGTGTGTCTGAACTGATAGTACTTCTTTTAATACCTCCGTTTTGATCTAAGACCGTAACAACCATTCCGGGAATAATATTAAATTCGGTTAAGTTTTGAGAGTGTATTTCCAGTTCCTTATCAACTTCGGAAAATAAAATACGGCTAGTGACTAAATAAAAAACGGAGAAAATAATGAAAGTTGCTACACAAATTGCAGAGCTTATCCAGAGTACAATTTTAAAGTGAATGCTTTTGAGATTCATAATCGTTATTTAATTCATAATATTCTTGTATTCATTATATGCATTTATTCATATTTTATAACCTACTCCGTGAACAGTTTTAATTAATTTATTCTTAAATCCGCTGTCAACTTTCTTGCGCAGCGCCACAACAAAAACATCAACAACGTTACTCATTCCATCAAAATTATAGTCCCAAACATGTTCAATTATCATAGTCCTGGTTACAACCTCACCATTATGTCTCATTAAAAGTTCCAAAATTGAAAATTCTTTAGGTGTAAGTTCTATCTCTTTTCCCTCCCGTATGACTTTGTGCCCCAATGGATCAAGTTCCAAACCATCAATCTTAAGTACGGGAGATGTGTTTTGGTGACTTCTTCTGATTAAGGCATGCACGCGGGAACGGAATTCAACAAACGAAAAAGGTTTGGTAATATAATCGTCTGCACCGCTATCTAGACCTTTTACTTTGTCCTCTGTTGACGATCTGGCAGTTAACATTAGAATTGGAATTTTTATTGATTTTTTACGTAACTGTCTGCAGACTTCAATTCCGTCTATTTTTGGTAAACTCAAATCCAATACGATAAGATCGTATTCTTCACTTTCTGCCAAGTATTGTCCTTCTTCTCCATCAAACGCCTGGTCTATGGCAAAACCATCCTCAATAAAACCTTTTTTGATAATATTACTTAAACGTCTTTCGTCTTCAACGATTAATATTCTCATAGTATTAAGCTATTATATTAAAAAATCGTTAAGATTTCATTAAATTTCTAATATATAGGAATAAATAAGCGCTAAACCATGCTGCTACCACAGATGATATCAAACCAAGCACAAAAGCCGAAAGCGTAAGGCTGGTTGGTGCGCCTTCTGTAAGAGCTATACCATGAAACCAGGTTTGAGCAATAGAAAACAATAATCCTGGAAATAGAAAAACTAATATTCTGCAGGCTACATAAAATATACCTATCGTAACTGCAAAGGCGTTGGCATTAGCTGTTGGACTATTTTTCATTTTTAATCACCCCCTCCAAGAACTTAAACAAAATGATTCACTGTACTTTTTAACATTTGGGATACACACCACTTGGCATAAAAGGTGGAAAATAATTTTCCCAACCAAGCGTTTTTTTCAGGAAGTTCATAATCTATGGATACTCTGACTAATGATTTTAAATCTTGCGGTTTGATTTCAATTTTCATCTTGTAATAACCTATGATTAAAAGTTTGGGAGTACCTACCGTTTCCCATTCTTTTAGATGTGGCGGAACACGTTTGATAACTACTTCATCTAAATATAAATCAATGCCGAAGACTTTACCGTTTAACTTTATGTGAGATCCAACAATCTGCCCCTTTTTGTCATCCAGCTCAGTTTTCATACTTCCCCCACCCATCACTAAACTAGACTGTCCCATATGTGAAGAAAATTTTTGATGATCATCGACAAAATTAAATACTTCCTGTGGATTTGCATTTATTAGGGCAGAACTTTCCAAATGCTTCATTATTAGTTATAACATTTTTTAGACACCACAACCTCCCCCTGATTTGGGAGGCTCTTCAACCAGTCCTTGTTCAGATAACCACTTCTTTATATTTTGTGAGCCAGTTGCGGATGAATAATCAGCACTTAAAATTAGTTTTGAATCAATTTCTGAAAAATTCAATCCCTCTTTGGTTTTAAAGTATTGTGCCAAATCATAATATGTTCCCGGGAACCAGAAAGCATTAAAGTATTTACCCGCCTCATACATTTCCTGTTCAGTTGCTCCATTTGCAGCCATCAGCTGCATTACTCCCAGAAGGGCCATTCCGTGGTTACAGTCCGGGAACGCAGTAGAATTATTACAGCAAGGCCTGAAGATGTTAGAAGTAACTTCATAAACAAGTTTTTCCTGGTCGGGGGTTAATGAAATTAATTTCTTATTTGAGTAGTAATTCATGGTGTCACCTCGGGCAAGAGACCAGCCCCCGGTGGAGGCAAAATTACCTACTCCGCTTCTTCCTCCATAATTAATAATCTCTCCCTCATCTAAAATTTTTGATTTATTATTTAAACCGACCGCCCAGAAGAAATTTAAAAGAAAGTATGAATTATCTCTGTCAATTATAATTTTTTCGCTCGATCCGGAATTTAAAATCTCCTCCTGTTGTGGCGTTAACGGCTGGTTTGATTTAGCATAGACACTCTTGAACTTTTCAAGATCTATAATTCCTGATTCAATCATCAGTGGACCTAACTCACCATAACTTACATTGATTTCATAACCTTTTTCAGGATTAATCTGTTCAAATAAATCATTAGCTGATTTTTTAGTGGTGACAACAGGATCCTTACTTCTATTTAAAATTGAATTCAAAGTAACTTCCTTAAATAAAGTCAGTTTTGCTACAAGAACAACATTTATTAAAACACTGATAACTATAACTCCATAAACTAACTTAATTTTTTTCATTTTTATATTTTAACAATTTATAAAAGATATAAAGGATTAAGGCAAAGATTGTTAGATCAAAGAGTGGATTTTGAAAATATTTACTTATTTCAAAGACAATCATTCTGATTTTTTGTCCGTACAAATCTGCATCATCCATTTGCAGTTTGCCTTGGAAATTAAGTACTGCAATGGCAATTGCAGTTACAAAAAATATAGCTGAACCGATATATCTAAATATATTATAGAATTTTTGTCTATTAGGACCCCCGATCTTACTGGTAGCTTTTTCATAAAACATAGACATAACAAAAAGAGGCATAACTATTCCTATGACATAAGCAACAGATACAAAAAATGCCTGGAACAAAGAAGGTGAAAGTGAGGTTAATGTTACCGCTGCAAAAAGAACAGGTGCACAACAAGCAGAGGTAAGACCTGACATCAAGCCTAAACCGAAAACACTGGCAGTATTAACTTTTTTTCCCTGAATTCCAGTTACATGAAAAAATTGCGGCAAATGCAGAATCGGTTTTAAGGTCATTACTCCCATTAAAAACATTACAAATGCACCAAAGTAATAGATTTGTAAATGGTATGAATCCAAAAACAAAATTGCAAACCTTAAACCTAAGGCTATGGGTACCAAAACAAAGGCCAGACCAAGTGCAAAAATAAGTGTGTAATACATTACTCGTTTGTTCTCTTTAAAGATCGTCCCCAGGTACGAAGGAAAAAGAAATGTTATACAGCAGGGAGCAAAAAGCGCCAGAACACCTGCCAAAAATGATGCCGTTAACGATATTCCAAATAAAAAGTTTGTATCCATATTATTTAACCACTGTTTTTAATGTAAAAATTAATTTTGAATTCAAAGGATCATTAGTAGAAACGTACACGTCTCTGGAGACATTTCCGTATACGGGCATAATGGAAGGATTATATATTACTTTAACAGTAGCTGTGTCACCAGGTGTTATATCAGTCACATATCCGCTTTGTTTATGCATACCGTATTGTTTAGTTGTTAAATCTTTATAAATTATTTGCCCGAATGTACAGTTGCAGCTGGAGTTGATATTTAAAATTTGGAGTGGCTTATTTCCTATATTTTTCAATGAAAAACTCACTTCTTTTATTTCACTTACTTTCATCTCACCAATGTCTATATAGTTTGTTTTAACTTCAGCTATCGGTCTATTTGAAGACTCTTTGTTATAGCTTTCCGTCTTGGGGGTAGGGGTTTGACCTCGGGTCACCAGAAAGGTCATTCCCAAAAGAAGGACCGCTAAACCAAGAACACTAATTATAATTACTTTAGTAGACATATTTATACAACTTTATAAGCTCTTTTATTTTTTTCTTTTTAAGGAAGTTACTAATGATAAGACTTGTCACAGCACTCTTAATTAGATAAATGGCAAATTTAGTATTTTTATGAATACGGCTCCAATCGCTACCGGATTCCACCTGAGCAATCATTTTTTCAATACGATCCCTTGCTAAAGTCAATTTATCAACAACCTCACTATTCATGTCTAAATTCTATGCTTTGAACTATTAAGATTTCATGAAGATTAAATCAAAGATATTTTTCTACTCTTTTAAGGAGAATTGCGTTTGTTGCCACGATAATAGAGGAGATACTCATAAGAAGCGCTGAAAACTCCGGCCGAAGTGTGATGCCAAAATTCGGATAGAGTACTCCTGCCGCAATCGGAATTGCTAAGATGTTGTAAATACTTGCCCAAGCCAGGTTTTCTTTCATCTTTCGTACTGTTGCTTTTGAAAGTTTAATTGCCCTCATTATGTCAACTGGATCAGATTTCATTAGTACAACGTTTGCAGTTTCAATCGCCACGTCTGTCCCTGCGCCGATAGCTATACCAATGTCCGATTGGGCTAATGCCGGAGCATCATTGACACCGTCTCCTACCATTGCCACAAATTTGCCTTCATTTTGTAGTTTTTTAACATATAAAGCTTTGTCCTCTGGTAATACTTCAGAAAAAATCCTATCAATATTTAGCACTTTTCCAATTGCTTCCGCAGTTTTTTTGTTATCTCCTGTAATCATTACCACTTCCAATCCCAATTCCTTCATTTGAGTAATCGCTTGTCCTGCATTTTCTTTTACCGGATCAGATGCTGCAGCCACACCTGCTATCTTATTATCAACCGCAAGTATCATGATAGTTTTGCCTTCCGAGAGAAGTCTATCAATGTCAGTTTTTAAAGGTGAGATATCAACCTTCGAATCATTCATCAATTTTACGGTTCCTACAAGAACATGCTTGCCGTTAACTTCTGCTTCAACACCATGTCCAGCTAAATTCTTGAACTTTTCAACTTGAATAGGAACTGAGACTTTTCTTCGTTTCGCTTCATCCAAAATCGCCAGGCTTAAGGGGTGAGAAGATTTTACTTCTGCTGCACTATCTAACTCAATAATCTGAGTTTCAGTAAATCCCGAAGCAGCTATTACATCAGTAATTTGAGGTTTTCCCTCCGTAAGTGTGCCTGTTTTGTCTAAAACAACAGCTTGGATTTTTGATACCTGTTCAAGTGTTGGGGCATCTTTAATTAGAATGTTATGTTTAGCTCCCAAACCGGTACCGACTGCAACTGCAGTAGGAGTAGCCAACCCTAAAGCGTCAGGGCAGGCGATTACAATCGTCGAGATGGCAAAAGTGAGAGCAAAAAGTAGTGGCTGACCTAGAACAAAAAACCAGACTACAAAGGTAATTAAACCGCCGCCTACTGCAACAATAACTAAATATTTGGCAAATCTATCAGCAATTTTTTGCCCGGGAGCTTTGGAGTTTTGAGCAGTTTCAACCATCTTAACGATTTGAGCAAGTGCCGTATCTTCGCCCACTTTAGTGGCCTTGAATTTAACCGAACCGGATGTGTTGATTGAACCGCCAAGTACATTCTCACCAACAACTTTTGCAACCGGTAACGATTCTCCTGTAACCAAAGACTCGTCAATTGCTGTTTCTCCCTCAATAATTTCCCCATCAACCGGTACTTTGTCACCAGGTTTAAGTATCAGAATGTCTCCCGATTTCACATCGGAAGTTGGAATCAATATTTCTTTTCCGTCTTTCCACAACCTTGCCTGTGGAGGTACCAAATCAAAAAGTGCCTGAAGGGCATCTGTTGTCCCCCGCCTACTTTTCATCTCCATCCAATGACCAAAAAGAACAAAGGTGGTAAGCATAGCTGCGGCCTCATAAAATGATTCCTCACTGCCAATAAAGGTCAAAATGACACTGAACACAAATGCTGCTGTAATTCCAACCGCGATTAAAACAGCCATGTTTAGTGTTCTTTGCTTAAAAATTGCAATATAACTGGAATAAAGAAAAATCCAGCCGCTATAAAAATAAACGGGTGTTGTAAGAACCAAAAGAAGCCAATTTTTAGGAAAGGACAACGGGGTATAAGTCAGTAATACTATTGGTATAGTTAGAAAAAGAGAAATAAAGAATTTATTACGGATATCCTCTTCCATTATTTTGGCCATTTCACGCCCCGCCAAGCCTGTGTGTTCCATACCCATAGCCATAGTCATACTCATTTTGAATTTTTGCCAGAAAGACATCTCAGAAACAGGTTTCATGTCATGCTTTCCGAGATTCGCAGTGGGGATAAGCGACATGCCACACTTGGCGCACTTGCCTGGTTTGTCTTGTATTACCTCCGGATGCATCGAGCAGGTATATTTTTGCGTATCAGATGACATGTTATGCCGACTATGGTTCATATTTTTTGTTTAAGATCTGGCTTTTTTTCGTTCTTCCTCCGATACCCAATGATCAGGGTGAGCGTCAAAGAGCTCCTGATCTTTTTTGGAGCAAAAATAGTAAGTTTTTCCCAAAAACTCAGAGGTTTCTTTCATTTCGTTTTTTGGCTTCTGCATTCGGCAAACCGGATCGATAACAATGTTGTTATTTTCGTTTGGCTGTCCGATTCTGTCACTTTGTTGCATAAATATACCCTCTATTCCATGATACTAAATTTTTACAAAGATTTTACCTCTAATTGTTTCGGCGGACATTTTGTATCCGCGTAAGAGCAGAAAACACAACAATCTTCTTCCTTAGGTTTTAATATCACCCCACATTTTTTACATTTGTAAAAATGCTGGCAGGCATCTATTGGCATCGTTGTTATCTGCTTGGCATTGCATTTTGGACAAGTCAGAATAGATAATGTTTTAATTTCCCTATTCATAATATCTTTGCTTTCATTCCATGATACTAAATTTTCATTAAGGGTATATAAGGATTAGATCAATGTTTATGTTTTCCATCCTTCATCATCCAAACATGCATCAATGGGCAAAAAAGCAATATTCCCCAAAAGAGTAAATTACCGGGTGTGATCTTAAATACTGAAATTGCAACAAATACCACAATTGCCAAGCCAACACAAATAATAATCCATTTGGTAATAGATTTTTGATTCATAACATAAATTATATTCTTAAGATCATTAAGATTTTATGAAGATTTACGTTTTTATTGCACATTCACCATAAAGTCTTTTTTAACTTGACTTCCATCTGGCAGTGTTACATTTGCTACAAATCTCCAAGGTCCTCGCATTGTTAATCTTCCCGTGGCAGAATATTTTCCATTCCCTTGTGGAGTGGTATTTCCTTGCTGAGTACCCATATTCATTGTTGTCATATTGATATCAAAGGTAACTTTGGCGTCGTTAATTGTTTTTCCATCTTTGTCATTAATTAAAATTATAAATGTATTTTGTCCTAGTTGTGGTGGATAGGGAATGGTTGAGAGTGAAATTACTTCATTATTATTTGCACCTGAAGATTTATTTATTTTCAACACTAAAACTCCAATAATTCCAAATAATATTATGAGAATTATTAGCAAAATTTTACTATTCATATTTAATTTCGATTAGATCTTTATCTTGCATCAAATAATTTTCAAATTCTGTATTTTCGCTTCCATTTACATACATTTTATATGATCCATTATCGGACAATTTCTTACCCCATATCTGAAAGAATCTTCCAAGTTTAATATCATCCTTACTAACGACTCCTTGTTTTTCAATATGTACAACTCCGTCCTTATAATCTTCTGTATGTGTATGAATTGTTTGGTGAACTGCACCTAATCCTATACCATCAGCCAATTCTTGTTTTTCTCCTTTGGCATAAATTGCAACTTTTGGATGCCAATGCACACCCTTTTTACCAATAATTTCTTCATCAGGAATTGGAGAGCTCTGTTTTGATATTAAAAACACTCCTCCCACGAGAATTAATAATGTGATTACACCTAAAATTTTCATTAATTAATATTACAATTACTTTGATTTTTTGGTTTAAGCAAAAGATAAAAGGATAGTGAGAGCATTAAAACTGAAAGGAAAGATAATTCCATACCCCTAAGCGGCAAATATATAACACTTCCACTTAATCCCAAAAGGGTAAGTATTGGTAAACCGCAAGCCGAACATCCACTTCCAATAACTCCAAGTAATGAACTACCCCCAACAATAAATTTTAAATTACCCTGTTTTTTTAAATCTTTTAGCTTTTGAGTAAAAAGAGTTATATTAGCTCCTGTTAAAACAGCTGTTGCCATTAATAAAAAGAGACCAATTCCTGACATGGATGTCCACATACCTTGCAATAAAAATGCAACTATTTTAATTTTATATTCTAATCCATAAATACCCGTAAAAGTATCTTTAACCAAACTATTATTCATAAGTAAAGTTATTAAAATAAAATAAAATAATGCAATTATTAGAGTAGGGAAAAGAACTTTAGAGTAGCTCATCTATAATTGTCTTGAATACACTAAATGGTTGTGCGCCTGAAGTAAGTACACTTTCTATAATTCCGTCATTTGTTGATTTGCCGATAAAGAATGCGGGGGTACCATTTGCACCAACATTACCAGCATCTGCCATGTCTTTCTTAACCTCCTCTGCTTGTTTTGGATCATTCATGCATGTTTTAAGCTTTTCAGTATTTAGCTTTAAATCATCTGATATTTTATACAAATCATCTATTGTTAATCCGTTGCCATTAGATTTGGTTCTTTTAAATATTTCGTCATGATATTTAAAGTATCCTGTATCACCGTCTTGAACTCCTGCACAATTTGCTGCAATAGCTTCTGTTGTGGCCATAGGATCGTGAAAGGGAAGTGGTAAATCACGGTATACAAGTTTTACTTTTCCTGTATTGATATATTCTTTAACTATTTGTGGAAGTGTTTCATCAAAATGTCTTTTACAAAAGGGGCATTCGTAATCAGAAAATTCAATTATAGTAATCTTTGCGTTTTTATCCCCTAAAATTGGATCATCATCAACTGATACTTTTACGGGGTCATTATTAACAACTGGTGCCTGTTGCGGTTGTTGTGGTTGTTGAGCTAATATTGGTGATCCATTCGATTTTTCAAGAAATGAAACTTTGGTATAAAGCATCCCTAAAAAGAAAACAGCAACAATGAGAACTAAAACTAAAAATGGAGTACTATATTCTTTTATTTTATTCATACCACTCCCTATACCAACCCTGCATTTCTTGAATTTCTTTCGATTGCGACACAATAATATTTTTAGCAAGTGAGACCATCTCCGGCCTGTTGGTTCCTGCTTCGAGCATCTTTGCCATTACAAGTGCAAGTTGATGATGTGGAATCATGGCTTCGACAAATGCCTTATCGAAATCAGCTGCAGTTTGGAGAGTTGTGATATCCTCTTGTCCACCCATATGCATTCCACTTCCCGACATCATTCCTCCTCCCATCATTGCAGTATTTCCTTTTGAAACATCTTTTCCATACCAGTCTTTATACCATTCTCTCATGTCCTCTATCTCTTTGGTCTGACCTTCAATAATGGCATTGGCAAGGGTTTTAATTTCCTGACGCTTTGATTTCTCGAGGGCTAACTTTGCCATTGTTACAGCCCCATCATGATGTGGAATCATAGTTTCGATAAAATGTCTGTCAATATTACCCATTACTCCGACAACATTATTGCCGAATCCGTTAAACATTCTTGCTGTAACGACGCTCGCCAAAACTAATCCGATAATAATTCCTCCAACTCCAAATACAATTTTGTTGTTCATATTATTATAGTTAGTTTATATTACTACAAAGTGTAGTAGGTATTCACATTCTTGTCAACACATAAAATAACAGTATCATTTCCAATTGCATGGATTTCGATTGTATTTAAAGGAATAAAAATTAAAAATAGAAGAAAGGTGAGTGAAATAAAACTCACAATTATATTATTCCATTCAAACTTTTTATTAAAGTTTTTGTTTCTCGTGAGTTTATTAATTCTTGCTTCCAGAGTATCTATATCTGCAATGGCGGGTACTTCTGCGATAGCAAATCGTGGCTCGTATTTCAAAAGTTTTTTTAAGACGTTAACCAAGCTAGCATCATCATGCAAACCCATAATTGCAAATTGATCTGCTTGCAACTCCCTTTCAATCCTGTAATGTTTAATTATATCAGTAAGAAGCGGGAAATATGGTGCTAACGATTCAAAAATAGTTGCTAACATTAAAGTAAGCGTGTCGTGATTTTTTAAATGATATTTTTCATGAGTTATTACAATTTCAAGTTCCTTCTTAGTTAATAATTTGATGAGTCCGGTTGATATAAATATTTTAGGTTTTCTAATACCAAAACAGAAAGCAAAGGGTTTTGAAGAATTTACAATTGATATATTTTCTGAAGTACTAACTAAATTATTATTTAAATGTGTTTTTAAGAAGTACATTTTAACAATTGTAATTAATAGTTTAATGACAGTCACAGATAATATTAAAAATAAAAGTGAAAAAACAATTACATCAAGATTGTTTGATAAACTGGGTAAAAGAGACTTTGCCATTTCGCGACAAAAAGTTATTGAATGGTGAAATAATATATAGAGATACTTGTGTAGTACCGTAAATAAAATAACATTTAGACCCAAAAACATACCGGTGAAAATCACGAAATACTTACTTGGTCTCATTTTTTTTAGATAATAAATTTAAAAAATATTCCTTTTTATCATTTGGCAATTTATCAATAGATGCAGCAAAAGAAGCTATTGCAACGTCACCAAATGATTTAATAAAATTATTAGTTAAAAGTTTTGCCACTTTTTTACTATATGATTCTTTTGATATTTTAGGTGAATACAATAGGGCTGAATTATCATCGTCTCGATTAACCAGTCCTTTTTCGTGTAAGCGCTGCAGAAGTGTTGCTACTGTTGTATATGCCAGTTTTTTTTGTCCATTTAAATTATTAAAAACATCTCGGACGGTGCACTTTTTTAACTCCCAGACAATGTCCATAGCCTCTCGCTCAAGTTCACTAATTGATTTGTTCATATCTACTACAGAGTGTAGCACATTTACTTCTCCATGCCTACGGAGCTGAATCGGGCAAATTCTAAAAAGAGAAATGTAAAGGCAATTGCCATGACATAAGGAGCATATGTAGAAAGATGGTTTTTCCTGTTTGGTTGGTAACCTCGAAGGAGTAACGAGTTTCCCACGACTGAGACAGAACTTAATGCCATTGCAAGTCCTGCAAGTTCAGGCTTTAAGACAAGACCCATGAAAGAAAAGACTCTGGCTGCAACAGGAATTCCTATGACATTATAAAAAAGAGCAAAGAACATATTCTGCTTTATTTTTGAAACTGTGGATTTGGACAAGTCTAGTGCATTAACAACGTCCCGAAGATCATTTTTTATAATAACTATTCCTCCTGTTTCCATAGCAACATCGGTTCCAGATCCCATGGCAATACCTAAGTTAGCCTGTGCTAAAGCAGGAGCATCATTAATACCATCCCCAACCATTGCAACATGTTTACCCATGGCTTGTAATTTTTTAACCTCTTCAGCTTTATTTTGTGGCAAAACCTCTGCCAAGATATTGGTAATACCGACTTGAACTGCTATTGCATTAGCAGTTCTTTGGTTATCACCAGTAATCATCCAGACCTCGATTCCACTTTTTGTGAGCATTTCCACTGCTTCTTTTGAGGTATCTTTAATAGTATCCGCAACAGCTACAATTCCCAGTATTTCTTTTTTGGATGCCAAAATCATCGCAGTTTTGCCCTGATCTTCAAGTCTAACAAGCTTTCTTTCGATTTCTTCTACATCCAGCCCTAACGTATTTGTCATGAGTTTTCTGTTTCCCAAATTATAAATATTTTTACCAATACTCCCCTTTACGCCGTGTCCTGGAATAGCTTCAAATTTAGTTACCTCATTAAGTCTGATTTTTTCATCCTCTGCATAATTTACTATTGCTTCAGCCAAGGGGTGTTCAGATTGTTTTTCCAGACTTGCCGCAATGGTTAAGACTTCGTCTTCATTTAAATCAGCGAATCCTTCTATATCTGTAACCTCCGGCTTGCCTTTGGTAATTGTCCCTGTTTTATCAAAAACAATTGTGTTTATTTTACTTGCATTTTCCAATGGTTCCCCACCTTTAATCAAAATGCCGTGTTCCGCTCCTGACCCAGTTCCTACCATAATTGCAGTCGGAGTGGCCAGACCTAATGCACAAGGACAGGCAATAACTATTACCGCAGTAAAAGCCATGAGTGCAAATGACAGAGATGATCCCAGAACAAAAAACCAGACAGCGAAAGTTAAAAGAGCAATTCCGATAACCGCTGGTACAAACCACGAAGAGATTTTATCTGCAACTGCCTGAATGGGTGCTTTCGACCCTTGTGCATCTTCCACTAAGCGGATAATTTGCGATAGTGTTGTTTCGGAACCGATCCTTGTTGCACGAAATTCAAAACTTCCCAGTTTATTAATCGTTCCTCCAATTACTCCGTCGTCTACATGTTTTTCTGAAGGGATGCTTTCTCCGGTTATCATTGATTCATCGACTGCAGATGAACCTTTAGTAATTACTCCGTCAACCGGAATTTTTTCACCAGGTCTAACAACCAAGATGTCGTTTTTGACTACCTGATCAATAGGGATATCGAAGGTAACTCCTTCTCTTATTACTCTTGCAGTTTTTGCCTGAAGACCCATTAATTTTTTGATGGCTTCGGATGTTCTTCCTTTTGCTTTCGCTTCCAAGAATTTTCCTAAAATAACAAAGGTAATTAAAAAGGCTGCCGTCTCAAAATAGAGATCGGGTATTTTTGCACCCATCAAACCGATCAGTGAATTATTAAGAGCATAAAAACTTAGAAAATTTATAACACTATAAAAATATGCAACTGAGGTACCAATTGCAATAAGACTGTCCATGTTAAAAGTCCGCATTTTAAGAGCAGAGATCATACCTTTATAAAATCCTGAACCGTAATAAAATTGCACGGGAGTTGAAAGAATGAAAGATATAATTCCGATATAGGGTAATGTCATGCTTCCACCCGGTAAGAATTTGAAAAAGTCCAAAAACATAAAATAAATCATTGGTGAAGAGAGTATTAAACTTCCCAAAAATCTTTTAAATAAATTCTTAATCTCAGTTTCTTGCCTTTGTGTTTGATTCTTGGACACTTCTTCCGTCTCCAAAACGGCAGAATATCCTGCCCTATCTACAGCAGCAGTTAAATCCTCAACTTTGGAAAGACCTGTGTCATACA
>Ga0209518_1003266_pt1 | contig 14051 bp, 29 predicted proteins | sample RifGroB1_FD_183993 | JGI IMG/M metagenome (GOLD analysis project Ga0209518, IMG submission 183993) | Groundwater microbial communities from Rifle, Colorado, USA - Groundwater B1 (SPAdes) (version 2) | ecosystem: Environmental > Aquatic > Deep subsurface > Groundwater | place: Rifle, Colorado... | reverse complement strand
CTGCCCGTCTCCGCTCCACAATCAATACATATCATGTCAGTCTCCTACGCTTGGCTGATGGTCAGGCCAATTTCCTCCCGCTCCCCGCTCCCGCCGCAGAGGGTTATATCTTGATTGCGTTGCGTCCACCATTGTTGGCAGAGTGATGGTCGATAAGCCGCCCCAATGCCGCCCCCAATGCAGACAGCGCATCCACTTGCTTACCCTCAACGGAGTGAGCATCGGCAATAGACCTGTCTGTCAGGTGGTTACAAAGTGCATAGGCTGTCACCCTGTCAAGTTTGATGGTGATTTCCGACACCTCTATTGCTGAACCATTGGTACTCTCAATAGCTCCGTTGATATCACCCTTCCAGCCGGATTTTATCGGTGAATTGCTCATGACTCTTATCTCCTTTTGCCTTATCCCCCGCCGCACAGGGCAGAGGATGTTTAATTGTCTTTGTGCTGCGGCCAGTTCGCTTTGACACGCTCCATTTCCGCCAAATCTTCCGGCGTGAGGTCTTCGAAAAAGGTATCCATGGCATCCTGGACGCGGCAGAGGTAGCGGTCGCATTTCTGGATCAGCTCATCCGTCACCCTGCCGACGAAGCTGCTGTGTTGCCGCTTTACCTGCTTCATCATGTTTGCGCGTATCTCGGCACGCCACAGCCTCATTTCCCTGTTGCCGGTCCCTTGCCTGTCCACCCTGTCCATGTCGATCAGGAGTGTTTCCATCAGCGCCAGCATTGCGATAACCGGCACATCCTCACGCGGCAACATTATCTCCGGTGCCGCGAGCTTTGCGAGGGCTTCTTTACCCATTGGCTAGAGTCTCCCTGTCGGCGGGTACAGGTCTTTGATCACGGTCGGATCGCCCTTGTAGGCAACGATAATCTTCTGCTCCCGCTTGGGAAACTTGCGGTAGTTGAGGGTCTTCTTTGCCTGTGCCAGCCGGGTAAACTCACACTCAAGGTAGATGATCTTGTTATAGACAAGCAGCCCTTGCTCCTTGAAAAAGATTTCCGTCTCAGACTCATGGCAGTGGTAGGACCCGTTTTTGTCCCTGCTGTCGCCGGTCATGACCACAAAAAAGCAGTTGTCGTTGAGGGCTTCGATTGCCTTCTTGTACCCAGTAAAAAGGGTATCCCTGAATTTCTCGTACGTGTCGAGGGCATTGATTTCTCCATGCGGGGGGTTGCCGTCATAGTCGATGTACCTCTCCACCTTGTAGTACGGAGGACACGTAAAAACAAGGTCGAACTTGCCAGGAGGGGTAAACTTGGAGCTGTCACTTTGAATCCACTTCGCGCTGTTCAGATCGCTGCAAATGGCGTTGTTGCAGTCGCACTGGTTCTGCCGGATCTCGCTTGAAATGTACTCGTAGCCGTGCGCCCCTGTAACGTAACCGAACTGTACGCCACCGCCGAAAGGGTTATAAACGCGCTTGCCATTTTTCGGCATGAAGAAGCGCAGGATGACCTCACAGGCTACGGGGTCCAGAACCGAGGCGTTGCCGTTGTAGGATTTCCCCTTGTTGGTCTTGACCTCGCCACACTCAACAGCATGGGTTGAGAATACGACGTTGGAGAATCCGCTTTCACCCTGCCAGCATCCTTCACGTGAAGCAAACTTGGGGTTCGGAATGTTGTGCCGCTCCCCTGCTGCCTCTATCTGCTCGTTCCATTCTTTCTTCAGCCGTAGCCAGTCACCCTTGATGGAGTTCCAGACGTTTGTCATGGTGATGTGAGCAAGGAGTTTCATCCTCACGTCCTTTTCATCGCCGTGCACCATGTACTCGTAGCCCGACATTTTTAGGTACGTGTTGAAGCCCAAGCTCCTGAAAAACTTGGGGGTCTCAAACTTGCTTTTCGGGTCCGTGGTGATGATCATCGGAAAGTTGTTGACATTCAGGTCTATGATGGTTTTGACCATCTGGCCATAAATGTCAAAACTGAACTTGTCCGGCCTGATGGTTGACTGTAGCAGGCAGAACTCCCGCACATCCTCGTTGTTCTGAAAAGTGAAGAACCCGCAAACCTCGCCGTCGATCTTGAGTACAATCGCGGAGTGGATCTGCATGTTCTTTCGTGCGGCACGGTAAGCTATGCCGTCATCAAGGGCGAGCTTTGCCACGTCGGCCTCATACCCTGAACCGATGACGCTTTTCACGTAGACGTACTCAACTTCCTGTTTAAACAACTCTTGTTGCTCTTTCACTTAATCCCCCGAAATTATAACCCGACACCGCATTGGTCGGGACAGTTACAGCATGTGCCTAAGTACACGCTTGAGTTATGCAGTGAGACCAACTTGCCACCGCCGATAGCTTCATCTTTCCTTTCTAAAATAATATCGCCATTCATTACATGCTTATTTGACTTGGTTGCTCTCAGAGGGTTATCTACAACAAGCGAAAGCGACAAAAGGTATTCTTGCTTTTCATGACATTGCCGCGCCCACTGTGAAGGTCCGTAAGAACAAGTTACTACCCTACAAATACTTTTAACCCCTGCCGCCTTTATCCGGTCCATCTGCTCAACCCGGTGCCTTGTCTCGCTGTCACTGTCAAGGCCACTCGTTGAGGTGTTGACGACAGCCGACAACGCTTTGAGGCGAGAAAGGTGACTGTCTGAGAGTGTCTTCCAGTGCTTTGTGATAATTACAGGGGTCTTCCCTGTGCCTTGCAGGAACTCACACACGTCAAGGGTGTTGTCCCAATCATGGCAAGGGTCGCCAGCCGTACCGACACGGTACCATGTAGCGTAATGGCCCTTAACTGCAAAGTAAACACTCGCCCTCGTTGAGCGTAATAGCCTTCTTGCAATGCTCGTTTTAAAGTCAATGCCGTACCGTGCTGCTATCTTGTTTGCGTAGCACTCCCCGTAACATCCGCCCATTGGGTAAGCTTTCATTCCCAAAGAACAGCCTTTCACGGTATCAATGTCGAGAACCCCTTTGAAGTTTTCAGCAACCGTCAAAATGGGCCGGTATCTTCTCCCTCCATCGGGGTTCTCTTCTGAATCCCCAAACAATGACAGTTGCCTCATGTCCTTATCGCGTCCTTATTCCAGTACGGGCTTTTACACTTAGGGCACTGGCACGGCTCCGCGTCAATTAAGGTTATCCACTCATGACCGCACAGCTTGCATTTAACCGTACCTTTCGTTTCCATCTGGCACCTCCCGTGTTTGATGCCATTGTAACTCTTAAAATGTCTCCCCAGAGGGCCAATCCCAAAGGGCGGTTGTAGCAGGGGCCGCAACGACGGCGAGAGGTGTTGGCCCCTGGTAGCTATTTCCGCGTCTCAATCACCCTGATTCTGTGTATCCACCACATAAGCCGCCGCTTGATTTTGTAATCCGGCAGCGACTCCATACCCTTCGCATCCTCCACCACCGTCTCCCCGTCGCGCAGGTAGACGAAATCAGCCACGTAGCGCACCGCTGGCAGCTTCCGACCGTCGAGGTTAGCCGATGGTATCAGCTCGTAACTTACTTGCCGCTGTAGGCCCGATATGACGCCCGCAGCCTGTTCCATTTTTCGTTGGCACCACACGGCGTATTCGTGCTTGCTATCAAACGTTCCCTCGTCGGTCGTTACTTTCTTGTTGCGGTACTTTAACGGCTTCGGCGCTGGCTGTTCTGCCCGCTTGCCGAGAAGGGCGGCGTATTGCTCTTCGGTCATCCTCATGCGGGCGGCTCAGCAAACGGGCATGACTCGCCGTGTCCGTCAGACTGTTGACATTCGGGGCAGACGGGCCGCTTCTGCTCCGTTACCCACTTCATCACCGCGTCAAACTGTTCGGCCAGTATCTCGCCCGAAGTCTTGACCTTGAAATGTGCCAGCAAGTCAGCCGGTTTAACCTCTTCGCCCATTGCCACCACGATCTCCTTTTGCTGGTCGCGGGTGATTCGGGTGGGGGCGTCGGTGAGGATGAGCGGCTTGACGGTGAATGGCGTTCTTTTCGCCCTGGTCGCCGTCAGTGCCATTGTCACCGGCGCGTCAATGTGTGACATGTGGCTGATGCGAATCCCGCCTACTGCCATGCCACCGAATTGCACAGTCGGGTCGCCGTAGAGTGTCATGCTGCGGCCTATGTACGCGTTGCCGTCCTTGCCCCACACGTGGACTAAGACGCGCCTCATTGACTTTCCGGGCTTGTACGGCTTCCCGTTGTCGCCCTCGTAGTGAATGGAAACGGGTTGATCCCCTGCGACAACTGAGACTTTGGTGATTTTTATCGTGAGCGTTTTTCCCCCAATAAAATCATCGTAGTTGGCTTGATCGCTCTTGGGGGCGGTTGTTGTGCTGATGTCGGTCATTGGCTTAACTCCCTTTGCGCTATTCCATAGCCTTGTAGTCCACCTTCAAATCTTTCAGTCTGGCAATCTGCTTTTCAAGGGACTTGATTTTTTTAACGCGCTCGGACTCAACCGCTTTCTCTGCAAGCTCCTTGATTTCGTGTAAATGCTTGCCCGCCTTGTAAGAGACGGCGCTTCCATTGGGCTTAAAGTACCCCGCATACATTGAGGGTTTAACCTCTAACTCTTGAACCCCGCCCGAAAAAGCATATTTCGTGAACCACATTTTTTTCATTGTCAGTCTCCGTAACTCAGCATGATTTCCTGTTCGACCCTGCGCTCGGTCGGGATGAGACGCGCCTTTGTCTTCTTGACGGCGTGATAGGCGTCAACCTTTTCTTGCACCTTCGCCTCAAACGCCGTCGCCGCTGCGATGATCGCGTCCTGAACTGCCGGAATCGGATAAACGCGAATCACCGCCATTTCGAGCCCGCCGCTGTAGCTGATAAAATCGAGCCATTTCCGCCCAGTTACCAAAAGACCTGTTTGGCACTGGATCACGTAATCTGCGGGAATGGTTTCCTCTGTCACGTTCTCCACAAGCGTCTGGATTTGAAATTTCTGCCTTCTCGACTTGATTTCGATCAGGCCGTCATCGCCACAAACGCCATCCGGCGAATAGCCAATGGTGAAGCCGAAACGGTCGGACGTGACGAATCCGACCTCCTCGACCGGCGCGTAATGCTTGGCGTAGAGGATGCGGGCGTCTTGCTCGTCATCCATACCGCGTAACATGTCATCGCCGATGTATGACGGCTCAATGTGGCCGGTGATGCGTTGCGCGGCGATTTCCCAAACGTGGGCGCGGCACTTGTCGTTGTCGGCGGTCTTGAGCAAGGGCGTGATGATGTGCTTCATTTCGGAAGCGGTTAAGATGCCCCTCCTGATTTCAAGCCACTCGTCGGAACCCTGCACTATATCCCTGTGGTATTTGATGCTGTTCACCGGTAACCCCTGCGCGATTCTTCCATGTACTCGATCTGTTTTTTCAGCGCGGCGATTTCCTGCACCATGTCTTGGTTCAGGTCTTCGATGATGTCGGCGCGGTGTTCTTTCAGTATGGCTTGGCGGATGCGCTTGAAATCGTGCGCGCCCTGCACTTTGCGGTTTCCGTAGTCGCACATACCGTCCATTATCTCGTTGCGGTAGTTCTGCCAGTGGTCGCTTTCGATGTACATGGAGATACCGGCGTACAGATCCCCAAGGACTTCTTCGCATAGGCTCTTGAGCTTCACCTTGAAGCCGTCCATGAGCTGCTGCGCCTCTTCTGCGGCGGCTTCCGATAGCGCCGGATACAGTGGATACTCTTTATTTTCGTCGCTCACTTCCCCTCCAATAGTTGCCTAACCTCTGCCAGTTCCACGAATCGCCCGATCCCTGCGGCGCGGTCGTATAGCCAGAGGCGGCGGTTGATGGCTGATATCTCGATGGTGCCGATGGTGATGGTGTTAGGCATCGGTGACAGCCCCGCAGAACGGACAGCTTGGCAAGATGTCCGTGAATGGCGGCGAATACGTGACCGTGACAATCACCTCAGCCCCGCACCTGTCGCAAGAAACTTGGTAGCTCTTGCACTCCTTCACAACTCGTGGCATACTTTCCCCTGTCTGCTGTTTGAGCCTCTGTTTGCGGCAGAGGCTTTTCTATTTGTGATACACCTCGTTTTTTGACCAAACCACGTCCGCGTCCTGCCACCATCCCAAATCCGTGTCTTTCTTTACACCCTTGTTGCGGAAATAGAAGGTGGCAATCTGACCGGCCTTCTCCCTTACTTCGATGTAGTGAAAATGAGGATAGGCCGACACCCTTATGCCATGTTCATATGGCATTCCGGACACGTCGATAAAGTTGTTCCCTCTGTCTGTTACCACTCTGATGTGGTCTTCGTGGTTAAGTTTTAGCTCCACCTTTGATCCTCCTTTCTTATGCGTCCCTTTCCCCTGTCAGCGCCATGATTCGCCGGATGCAGACGTTCGCTAGCTGGATGGCTTCGGTAAGCTCCCCATGTTCGCCGTCCACGTCGCCCGTCATATGAGCGTCCCACCACTCGTAGAATTCGCCGCTGATGGCGTTTCTCTGGTCAAGAGCTGGCGTATCCCGCCACATGCCGTGCTTCTCCTTGCTGCGGGCGTTCTCAAGCTTGATCTTCTCCCAAATCTCCTGCATTGTCATCTTCGGCTCCTCCCTCCCCGTCTTCGCAGTAATCGCAATCTCTCACCCTGCAATAATCACATGGTCCACTGTCCCAATATTCGGGCGGTTCCATCGCGTCGTATGCCGCCTGCGCCCTTTTAAAACTGTCCATCATCCCTCCGAAATGTCGCCCTGAACTCCTCGCGGATGTCGGCCAACTCCTGCATGAATCCGTGCCAGTGGTCGAGGGCGAGGTCTTTTAGCCAGCTCACTCATCCCTCCCTGCCAGTTCCGCGTTGATTACTTCCTCCCACCGGGCGATGCGGGCTAGTCGGTCAGGGATGGGGAAGTCGTCATAAGATACCTCTCCTCTTATGTCATCTTCGTACTCTTGGCACATATGACCCTCTATCCAGAACCATGGACAAGTACAAGGGATACCTTTTGTTGGCTTGACATCCCAAGGATACAGTCCCGTATTCTCAAACTGGAACATGCAGAGGGGGCAATGGTAAGCCTCAAGTGTCTCGCGTTCTCTCGCCGCATACGCTGTTACTTGCGGCGCCCCGCGATACTTGCGCCCCAGGTCCGCGATAGCCAGCAGCGACTCCCGCAGGATGTGGGTTGGAACTTCTTCGATGGTCATCTCCCCGCCCTCCTTTCCGCCTCTTGCTGCATCGCCGCCGCGTCATACTCCTGCGTACTCGGTACAGTCGGCTTGCAGCTGGGTATGGTGCTCTGAATCAGCAGCACCGTTGCCATGATAATTACGGTTGTCCAGAGGCGCACGTTTGCCGCTTTCGCCTCCCTGATCTGCCGCTGTGACATCCATTCCGACATGTTGCCTCCTCTCCTGATAAAATCGCATGTCCTCTTGCGTGACCTTCTTGCCGACTCGGACGCGCTCGGCTATCTCCTCAAGGCGCGTCGGCTCTCTGCAGTAGTAGGGCTTCAATAGCTCCCTCCCGCCGTGTGGCTGTGCTCCGTCCAGTACTGATGCTTGCGCCGCATGTCGATGAACGGCGGGTGCTTGAGGTAATCGCGGCATGGGACGCAGTAGAATTTCTCCGATGTCCACTCTTGGCAGCGGGGGCATTTGTGGGGAGTGCTCATGCTGTCACTCCCATCCGCGCCAACTCCCCGCGCATGTACCGGACCCTCTCAGCGGTCTTGTTGTGCGCCACGTCCTCCTTCTCCCGCCTCGCCGTCTCCCTGCACATCATCGCCTGCAACTCAGGACTGAGCGGTCGCGGGCAACCTGCGGGCTCAAGGTAGGCGTCGATCATCACCTTGCCGCCCTCGCCGCAGATCTGTTTCGTTGCCAACTCCCCCTTAATCAACTCCACCATGTGCTGTGCGTAGGCGAGCGAGTTGTTGGGGGAAAGGATCTTGACGGTGCGCTTGTCGAACTCTGCGCGGTAAACTCCGATTACGTTGAACGGTCCCTGCTCCTCTACATAAGACTGCATGTGCAACCTCCTGTGAGCTGATGGTTAAACCGCGGGTTAGGGGTTGAGTAACTCAGGGTGCTGATGGATGTTGCCGATGACTTCTATCCGAACCGTGAACCATGGCTTAATGTGAGGCCAAGACGTGCGAGTGGCGAAGAAAAAGCCTGTGTCCTCTGCGTCCCACATCACATCTCCAGTCATCTCTTTTGCCTGTTTCCACGTGTGGTCAAAGTCGGACCTGGCCAAGAAGCGCACCACATCCCCTTCGTAGACCTCCACGCCGTTTTTGTCGAGGACGCCTGTGAACTGCATGGCGACCATTCCGTGAGATGTGCCGCCGATAATGCCGTTAAATGACATGACGCTATCAGGATCGGCAGCAGCCAGCTCCTCATGGCACCACATGATTTTGCTTTCCAAATCCCACGCTCTAAACTTAATAGGTCTCACTTCTCACCTCCCCCTATCCGAAATAGCACTCCGTTGACACTTCCTTACACCTCCCCTCCCGCCCAGCGCGGCAGGGTCCAGCGGGTGAAACTTACCTTGCAATGACCGGCTTGCCGTCCTGGTCTACTCGGACCATCATGCCGCCCTTGCCATCCGACAAGTACTGGACTCCTGTCTTGTGGTCAGTCTTGATTGCCAGTCCGGAACGATCGAATCCGGATTTGTCGGAATCGTCAGTCCACCATCCGAAATAACCAGAGACAAACTTGAGTGCCAGCGACAAGACCAGAAAGATGAACACGTAATCTGCCAACTCCCTTACAATCCCCCGCCCTATCGCCTGTCCCAATTCTTGCAGTTCCATGTTTCCTCCGATTCAATCCGTACCGCCTCAAGGGTGACAACTGCGCCCTGATTGCGGCGTTCTGTTGCTAGGTCGCTCGCGGCTTCGATGCTGAGCGGCTGCGGGTTGATTACCGTGCGAGCCGTGCCGAATCCGCTAGGTTGCGGGAAAATGCTAGTCACTATCACGTTGTAGCGTTCCATGACTGCCTCACTAGCCCCTCGTTATTTATTCCGTCTCGCTTCGCACATGTCGCATTTGCAAGTGTCGTACTGGCATCTATCACAAGACGTTTCCGTGAAGTTGGGCATTTCTACGCACACGCCACCAGGGCGATAGCACTTGTTAGGCGGCCAGTTTCTCCGCCGTCTCTGCAAGTGCCTCTTTAACCGTCGTAAGTATGCTGCACAGGTACTCGTATTTGTGGTTAGGCTGCTTCGGGATGTCATACCACCACTCGTCACCGAAGATCCGGTACATCAAGTCGCGCTCTACGTCAAAAAACTCACTGACATCATCCAGATGCTGTTCGGCAAGGTCGAAAAGCTCCCGCGCCGTTTCCTTGCTGAAATCGTTATCGCGCCGCATCTTGCATATGTGCTTTTTGGCGTGCTCCACCAGCTTGTCCAAATCATCTACTGTGTGGTCGAGGCCAGGAGAAAACTTACCGGCCAGATAGTCGTTGCTGCACTCAGCCAAAAAGGATCTGATAGTCGAGCCTTCACCCATGCTTCCCCAAAAGTAAGACCAAGAATCATTGGAACAGGTGATCGTAGCCTTTCCCCTGCCTGCTCCAAAATCCTCCAGATAAACCGCTATCGGGTCCAAGCTCGGCACGTCCGTGATGGTCATACGCTGCACTGTTTGCTCTGTTACCTGCATCCTCTCCCTCCCCGCGCCTAACAAGGCGCTCGCGCTTTCGCACAGCTAAAGACCGATATCGTGCTCATTCTTTGTCAATTCAATCACCCCCTTTTAATGACTGCCTCCCTGTGAGGGGTTAGACTGCCTGCTCATCCTTTGGTATTGTCGCGTACAACGTGAGTCTCACAAAGTTGCTGAGGTCGAGTCCCATGCCCTTGGCAATTGCTTGCAACTTTTCCCTTTGGCTGTTCGGGATTACTACGGTCATGCGGTAATCACCTGCGGGTTGCGGCTTTGATGCTTTTCCCGGTTTATTCTGCTTCATTTAAATCACCTCCTTTCTGTTGTTGTGCAATTTGTCAACGGCCTCTTTTTGCTTTGCAGACCTGATTTCGTTTAATTCATTGAGATACCGATGCGACGGCCACCACAAGGGAGGGTAAAGGGCATTTCCTATCCGCCCACTCACAGCCTCAGCGTTTACCCTTGTCCAAGTAAAAAAGTCCTCAAGATACCCACATGTAATAGCCAGCAGGACAAACGGGGACATGACTAGAAATTGCGGGGCACACCATCCGAGCCCCATTATTTTGAGATACGTGGTGCGCTTCATTTCGCCCCCCCCCTTCTCGTTATTTCCTTCAAATCATCTTCGTTGCGTAACCTTGTAACCTTTTCGTGGTTACCTGTCAACAAGTTTTTATCACCTGTTGCGAATTTTCTTTGACAACGGTTAGACGCTGGTTACAATATGCTTATAAGACGGTCACTTTCAGCGTGTGGAGGATCACATGGAAATTAATAAGGTTACTGGCGTGAATTTACGGCGGATGAGAATTGAGGCGGGACTCACTCAGGAGGAGCTGGCACACTACCTGGGCGTGGTCAAGCAGAACGTCTCCGCAATGGAACACGGCAGACGCGGTCTCTCCGGTTCCACCCTCACCCGCCTCTGTGAAGTGTTCGCATGTGCCCCCTCCGAATTCTTCCAGCTCTCCCCCGATCAGCATGAGGGGATTGATAAGCTACTCTCAGAGGAGGTCGGGAAAATGGACCGGGCGGGAAAGGCTCGGCTATACGCGGCGGCGGTGGCGATGAATAGCTGAAAAAATATTTTACTTTATTTTGATTTTTGACTGGACAAAGCAAAAGGGCGGGTGTATAGTTGTCTCAAGAGTGAGGGACAACTAAGGCAAACGGGGGGGGATATGGGAAATAATGGAACTAAAAGCACTGTTATTAGAAAGGAATTCCGCGCCACCGTCCGCGCCACATGGTCTAAGCCTGAAGCTGACAAGATAATTGCCGAAGCGGAAAAAAACGGCTTTGATGAGGATTTCTGCTTTGCTATTTACGAACAGGCTATCAGACCCATGTAAGTCCACTGTAGCCGCCCGCCGGAGCGTTATTCCGGCAATGAGGTATGCCATGAAGAACGTGGGTGATCGCCCCAAAGACTGCGCTGCCAATGTGGTTAAGGTGTCGTGCTATTACGGCGACGGCGCAACCAATTGCATAGACAAGTTGGCCATCATGGGCGGGAGGGACAATGGGCGGTAAAGGTTCAGGCGGCAGGCGCGACAACGCAGGCCGCCCCAAGGAGATCCCCACGCATAAAATGACCATCCGCGTGACGGATCATGAGCATGAGACGCTGCGGCAGAGGGCGAAAGCGGCAGGGGTGACAGTGACGGAGTTTATTAAGGTGCGGACGCTAGGGGGAAGCGACAATGGCAATACGTAAGATTTTTGTTAATCCAGGCGATATCGTCATTATGCATGTAATAGACGATCCCGAGTTACCAAAAAATGAAAGGGAGTGGGCGTATAGTAAGCCACGTCCTTACAAGATCAGCATGACGGCTGAAAGGCATAGCTTGGTCTTCCATGACCCCGCCATAGACCTGTATATGCAGATGGGAGGGCCGTGTACTCGAAAACCTTTGACGGCAGCAAAAAAAGACAGCGGGCGCTAGGAGGGATTAGCGCCCGCTTTGCCAAAGGGCGAGGGGAAGGGGTTAGGTGTGATGAATGGCCTTGACGTAGCCAGCCATGAAGTGGTCTTTCACCTGGATCAGCCGTGAGTCGCCGTCTTTCAGCGTCATTGGGTCGCACCTGTGGCTGTAGAGGAATTTTGGCACTTCCGGCACAGGGTCATCATCCCTTACAACGCGGATGTGGTCCAGATCGGGAGCGCGGCCAAATCGCCAGTACACGCGGGGAGAGCCGAATGTGACCACCTTGCAGCCGGTATGCTCCGCTAGCAGCGTTGCCAGTGCACCGCCGAGGCTGTGACCGGTCGCTATCACGTTGGCATCCTTGGCGGTCGGCATTCCGCCTGCACACAGTTCGCGGTATGCTCGGACAAAGCCCTTGTGAGCGAGATAGCCGCCGCATGATCGAGCGGGGAAGAATCGAGCATCAGTCAGCCAGTTGTCGAGGTTGGCGGTGCCACGGATGCAGACGATGGTGCCGTGTTCAGTATCGAAAACGCCATACCGCAAGTCGCCCACGGCAGTAAAACCATCGGCTTTATCGTCGTAACTGGCAGCGCAGAGGGTGGCACAGGTTTTGATCATATCGGGCTCCTGTAGCCGAGAACGTCCGAAATGGGGTAGCGGGACACGCGCACCCGATCCCCCTGATTGCCCCCCACACAGCGCACAATGCCGTTGCTGATGTCGGGATGGTCGCAGAAGGTCACATGACCAGCAGGCGGCTTACCTCTCTTCAAGACCACCACACAGCCGAGAATGGGCTTGTCCAGTTCCACGCCCCAATCAAGGAATGATCGGGCGTTGGCAAATCCGGTACCCTTCATCCCCGCCGCGTTGCAGACCCAATTTGCGAACGACGCGCACCAAGGGACGCTATCCTTGCGGGCGCGGAGAGTCGTGAAACTGGCATATTCAAGGATGCGCGGGTTGTCACCGTCGCCCGCCACTTCTTGCACCCCGAGCTCAGCGCGGGCGGTTTCGTGGAGTTTCTTGCAGGCTTCTTCTCTGGTCATTCTTCACCTCAAGAGTTAGCCCCGGCGAACCGGGGCATCAGTTTAGAACGTGACAAACGTAGGCGCGGACCATGCCAGCGCAAGGCCGGTGCCGGTCACGCCGGTATATGTGCCTGACAGGTAGACAGTGGTTCCGTCAATCGCCAGCACCTGCTTTTTGACGGCATCTCCCGCAATGGTGATGTACTGCCCTTCCCTTAGCGACACGTCAGGGTCTACCACGTTGAGCAGTGTCGCGCTCCCGTTGGTAGCGTCTCCCGTTGCCGCCGTCAGCGTGCCGAATGTGCCAGCGACAGAGCAGACGGTACCGACGCTGCCCGCACCCGGGCCTGTGAAATACAGCTTATTTCCTACAGCCCATGTGCCGGAGGTCGGCGCGGCTGCGGTGGTCCCTTCCTTGAATATGGTCAGCACTCCACCGGCTACCTTGGTTATGCCGTGTCCAAGATGGTTATTCCACTCGGTGTTGGTCGAGTTGATGAAGCTGTTGCTGGCTCCGGTGTTGATACCGCCCGCCGAGGCGATGAAGCTGGTAGTGGATACCGCGCCGGTTTTGGCGAGCCTGTTGGTCACGATGTTGTCGGCAATGGTCACATTCTCGATGTATCGGGAAGTTCCCGCAGTGGCATCGCTTAAGGTGTTGAAGATCGTCCCTGTGATGTCTTCAAACCTGTTGCCTCTAATGGCAAGCCCGCGTGCACCATAGACGGCTATCAGTCCGAATTGAGGACGAAGCCCTTTGAACTTGTTATTGCTGATCACCGTGTCAATAGCGTTGACGGATACGCCGAAAGAGTTGGTGCCCAACTTGATTGACCCACGGTAAGAAGCAGACGCGACAGGATCAACCTCAAAGGTGTTGCCGGTGATGGTGACGCCCTTCAGCCCGGTGTTGTGGATGTCGAAGTTGGCCGAGTTAAGAAACCTGTTGTTGATGATGACGAGTCCGTCATCCGCTGAATCCAGATCCTTGATCACGGCCGACGAAGAGATACCCCAGAAGTTATCGTCAAAGGTGTTCCCTTCCACCAGCACGTCATAGATGTTCCGGCCCGACTGGTTCGAGTTGAAGAAGGTAAAGCCTCCCGTATTAGTGGAGTTGATCCCCTTGAATACGGAGTTGGTGATTTTGACATGGCGCACTATGTTCCATGTGTCCTCTGGCTCTATATCGAAGCCGCCCACGCTCATGGATGCTGTTGAGTTGCCGATGTTCAGGTATTGGTTCTTGTCGGCGATCAGCCTGTCGCAGTCGATTACTGATATTCCGTTACGGTTGTTCTTGGCTCTCCCGTCAAAGATGCAGTTCATCACCTTGATATTCTGATTGTGACGCTCAACTCCTGCATTGGTGCCGGATCCTATGTAAATGCCGTCGCCCAGGAAGTCGTAAAACGTCACGCGCTCCACCGTCATGTTGCTTGTCGCGTTGATGGTCATGGAGTGGTAGAAGGAAA
>Ga0209518_1003265_pt1 | contig 14052 bp, 13 predicted proteins | sample RifGroB1_FD_183993 | JGI IMG/M metagenome (GOLD analysis project Ga0209518, IMG submission 183993) | Groundwater microbial communities from Rifle, Colorado, USA - Groundwater B1 (SPAdes) (version 2) | ecosystem: Environmental > Aquatic > Deep subsurface > Groundwater | place: Rifle, Colorado... | reverse complement strand
ACCCGTACGGGGCGTGGATCATGGCTTGAGCAAACTTGCTTGACTCATCCAAACTTGCCTCACATTTTTGACTGCTTTTGGCGCGCGCACCGCATCACAATTAAGCACCGGTCGAGCTTATCAATGGAGCGCCAGGCAGCGTTTTTCAAACAACAACGTGGGGTGGGCGCCCCAGGGGCAGCACATGCTCGGACCCAACCCCACTCCCCTCCAGAAATTTCGTTGGGATATCTGCCAGAAGTTCGTCGCCTACAAGCAACAGCACGATCCCGCGCTAGAGGAGATGGCCGATATACTGGGGACGAACAAGGCCTAGATAAGCAAAACCCTGCGCCATAGGATCGAGAGCTTTTCGACGGATCGGCTGCGGTGCCTTGTATTGCGGAAATGTCGCGGGAGTCAGGGTATGACCCAAAAACCCGGCCGCCTTCCCTAGTGTCGTACGAGACTCACAGAGGTGATCCGTGATAGCAATCACGCCGAATCCTCGGGAGCCAAATGCGTCGATCACCAATTCCGCTCGCAGTCAGATGGCCGAAGGCCTAGCTCATATATCCTTGGCGCCGATGCTGTCATTGAAAGCGCGGGTACCCATCCTTCGTTCATTGTGTCGCTCGATTATGTAATTACCCTGTGCGCTGAAGAAGTCTGTCCGACGTGGTTTCCAAGGCAAAAAGGTTCACTGGCCATTCCCTGATCCAGCCGGAAAAGGTGGAACCGACGAGGAACAGCTCAGTCGATTTCGCGAAACTCGTGATGCACTCAATAGGCAAATCGCGGCATTCAAAACGGACTTGGCCTGGTAGGGAACCGAATTCCAGAAATCGCTCTCGGCAATTACGCTTAAAAACCCACTTTCCTATCTGATCCACCAGCCAGAGTGGTGCATCGATGGGCAAATCATGTCCAGCATCGGGATGACCGCAGGTTGAACGCAGGGCTCAAACGGTCTATTCCAGTCATGGCGCAATATGATAGCGGTCACGCGGATACATCGTCGTTTGCCTGACATTGGTCAGGCCGAGTATCTGCGCCGTTAGCCTTTCGGCTCCAATGGCAAGACCACCGTGAGGAGGCATTCCCAGGTCGAACATCCGAAGATGCTGCTCAAAAGAGGTAGGTTCCATTCCCTTGCCCCTGAGTGCATTCTCAAGTCCGCTCCGGGTATGGAGACGCTGACCGCCAGTGGTGATTTCCAGCCCTCGAAAGAGTAAGTCGAAACTCTGAGCGGCGCCGTGGCCGCCGCGCGGATGGGTATAGAACGGGCGGCTTGCCAGCGGGAATCCGACCACGAAAACAGCGGGAACTCCATTTTCCTGTTCCGCAATTTCGCAAAGCTGTCGCTCAGCCTGAGGGTCCAAGTCATCCACTAAGTCGGTCCTCCCATGGGCATGCTTGAGGCGGTCCAAACATTCTGAAAACTCCCAGGTCGGAACAGAAAGCATCGACGGGAGTGCGCCTTGTCCAAACCTTTTCAGAACTGGCTCGAAGTCTTTGTTGAGCTGTTCAAAGATATGGGTCAATAACTCACACTCGAGCTGCATCACCTCTTCAGGACCGTCGATGAATCCAAATTCCAAATCCAGCGAATAATATTCAGTCAGATGGCGACTGGTCGCATGCGGCTCCGCTCGGTAGACATGCGCGGTCTCAAAAACCCGCTCAAGTCCAGCTACCCCATACTCTTTGAAGAACTGCGGGCTTTGCGCAAGATAGGCAACGCGGTCGAAGTACTTTATCTCAAATAGGTTTGTTCCACCTTCCGTACCGCTCGCCACGATTTTTGAAGTGAATATCTCCGTGAATCGCTGCGAACTCAGGTAGCTGCGGAAATGAGCTATCATTGCTGCCTGTAACTTGAAAACGTCGCCTACAGCTTCGTTCCGCAGGGCCAGCGGACGATAGTCCAGGAGAATGTCTTGTCCCACCGAAGATATATCCGCAGACGCATTGAACGGCAGCATCTGCGCCGCCTCGTTCAAAACTTTCAGCCCAAGGATGTCCACCTCAAACCCCGCCTTTGCGCGCGGTTCAGGTCGTACCCTGCCTTTAATTTCGATGGCGTCGTCCAATTTAATGGAAGTGTGCTTCAGTAAATCGGGCGAACCCACGCATTGAATAGTTCCGCTGCAATCCTGCAGAATGACAAACGCAGTCTTCGCTAAAGCACGAAGACGGTGCACCCAGCCCCGCAGGACAACTTCCTTGCCCAGGGATTCCTTCAGCTCCGCCACCATTATTTTCTTCATGAGACACCTTTTGAACCAAACACTGGAACCCAAAGAGACTTGGGCGGTGCCATCCAGTTTCCGAAAAAAAGAATCGGCGCTTCCTTTGTGCAGTTTCGTTGCACCCAACGTCCTTCCCTAATTTGGGTCTATCCTATCGGATTTCCTGTTCAGGAAGGCTTCTCAGGGAGGTCTGTTCCCTTCAGCGAATTGAAATCAGGATACCGCATCGTGGTTGAAAAGTAAAATTGGTAAGGTCATTCATTCGTACATGGTTTCGCAGCCACAGAACAGTACCTTGCCGTAATCTTACAGCAACTTAAGTCAGAATTGGACCCACTTCTTCCTACTCTATCCACCAAAGTTTTGATACCGACTCGACCAAGCTGGATCGTGAAATAACGCGGCTGCAAGCCTAGCAGTGAGAGTCGTCGCACGAAACGTATCGAAAGATGGCGGGTGCCAATCGCGAGCACTGGTTTGGAGCTTTTTTTAATGACAAGCTCGTCGGTGACCTTAGGATATTTCATAACGGAATTATCGGAAGATACCAGAACATCGGCACCCACGCCGATCATCAACGGCAAGGAATTTGCGGAGCTCTCGTGTACGAAACGGCCCGGATAGCTTTCAGAGACTTTGGCGTTCAATCTCTCGTGATGGAAGCGGACGCCGACTACCATGCTGGCGCCATTTATGAGTCCGTAGGATTCAAGGTTATTGGTCATGACCGCAGTCTCAATTGGTGGGTGCCTCATGGCTGAAACGAAGACTGTTCAGCCCAACTTTCACTCGTCGCGAATTTTGGTCGTTGGCACAAGCGGATCAGGCAAAACTACCCTCGCAAGGGTGCTCGCAAGTAGATTCCAGCTCACGAACATCGAACTCGACGCCCTATTTTGGGGTCCAAACTGGACGCAAGCCTCACAAGCTACTTTTCGCGGGCGTATTGAAAATGCAATGGCACTTAATGAAGGCTGGGTTATTCATGGCAATTACGGCAAAGTGCGTGATCTGACCTGGCGAAGAGCAAACATTGTCATCTGGCTTGATTATTCGCTTCCAGTTGTTTTCTGGCGCGTCCTCAAACGTTCGCTAGTCAGGATCGTAACAAACGAATCTCTTTGGGCAGGAAATCGAGAAACGTTTCGAAAGACGTTTTTCAGTAAAGACTCCATTCTTTTGTGGTCACTCCAGACCTACCGACTTCGCAAGCGTCAGTACGAGGAACTACTTCAGATGCCAACTCATGCCCATATTCGAATTCTTCGATTCAAAACACCGAAGCAGACAGAGCGCTTTTTGAGAGCAGTATTGTGAGGCAACCGAAAATGAAACCCGTGATTGATGGAGAAATGATTCGGCTTCGTGACTTTGAACTAAAAGACCTGACAAATTACGCGAAATGGCGTGAACCCGGACATGCTTGGCAGGACTTCGATGGTCCCTATTATAGAATTGATCCGCAAAAGGCTCAGGAACGCGTAGCTCTGCGCAAAGAAACTATTATGTTGGGCGCCTTTCCCAGTCCGCGCACATATATGGTCATTGCTGACTCAGCTACCGACGAAATCGTCGGCGAAGTAAACTGCTATTGGAAGTCAGTTGAGACATTTTGGATGTGCCTGGGAATCGACATATTTGATTGTTCCAAATGGGGCAAGGGCATTGGCCGAGAAGCACTCACCCTCTGGACTCAGTACCTATTTGATTCACACCCTCAGATAGTAAGACTCGGACTCGAAACTTGGTCCGGCAACCATGGAATGATTAAACTCGCGCTTAAACTCGGATACCAAGAAGAAGCAAGAATTCGAAAGGCCAGAATCGTGAAAGGTAAATACTACGACTCCCTTTCGTTCGGCATTTTAAGAGAGGAATGGGTAGATCTTCGCAAAGGAAGCCAAAGATGATTCATAAAAGGCTCTCTGAAATACACCCATCTCGGCTCCTGGATATCGGCTGCGGCTGTGGCAAATTCACAGCTACACTTTCCCCCTTCTGTGATTCCATCGAGGCAATCGATCCCGCTCCCCATGTGATCGAGAGATGCACCAAAGAGCAATCTCGCACCAATATCAGCTATAAGGTCATGGACGGAACGTCTCTCCAATATGGAGACAAGCATTTCGACGTCTCTCTCATCCGAGGATCTTTGCACCACATTCAAGACTGGAAGAAAGTCCTGAAAGAAGCAATTCGAGTAACACGCAAAATGATCTTAATTGAGGAACCTGTCACCGACCTTCGCTCCGAGTCCAAGAGGAATCGAGAAAAGGCTCAAAACCTTTTTCTCGAAATCCAGGCTGAGGCTCACTGGCCCCACTTCCCCCACATTCCGATTGCTGAAATAACAAACTTTCTTCGTCAAAATGGCCTGAGAACGGAATACGTGATCACTCGCTCTAACGACACCGCCACCTTCGATGAATTCTTTGGACCATTTCAGAGCTTTGTCGAGAAAACCAACCACCCCGAATATTGGATTGGCCGATTAAATGCTCTGCGCTCCGAGCTGGGTAACGGTCCCATAGCTGAGGACGATCTTGTCTTTATAGAAGGAGCGCTTTGACCTTGAATTGCTATATAGCTAAAAAGATTGTGAACGGGTCAAGGAATCCAAAACTTAGAACGCCGCGTCGTTTTTCAAAAGCACTACACCCCGAGCGCGGCTAGTTGCATCGGAAGCGGCCCTGGATTGATCAGCCCAAGGCCCGCGAGCGGCGCGCACCTTTCGGCGTGGCTGTTTCTCGGGCACGCCATGACTCACGCAGCGACGGCACGCTTTAGCGCAATCCATCAGGCTTTGAATATGCTCAAATTTTGCGTGCTTGCCGCCCTTTCAAGACACGTTTTCGAGACAGCTCGCCTGGCAACTTTGACATTCTTTCTCGATGCGGACGTCTCATGGGACAGTGTACTCCGAACGGAGCTCGCTTTTCGCGGTAGGCCGATGAGGATTCATTTGGGATCTCCCATAGACATTTACACTTGCAAGGAAAGGACAGGATTTCACCTTGCCGCTCTTTGCGCGGTTTGACGCTTGCTGAACGCCGGTGATAAGGCGTCCGCTTCTATGCAGGAAATGATTACAACTTGGCCTGCGTTTTTGGCGCTGGGCACAGTCGGACGACGTCACTATGGAGCCCAGGGCCTTGGAAGCTCCTAAATCTCGCAAGACAACTCGGGAGCACTGGCATCTTCTTCTGCAAATAAACCGAATCTTTGACGGTCCGATGGTGGTGCTGGCCCTGATCTGGCTCACAATTCTCGTTTTAGATCTGATTCAGGGGCTGAATTCATTGCTTCGTCAGGTCTCGTTTTCAATCTGGGTGATATTTATTCCAGATTTTTGTCTAGAACTGCTCATTGCACTCGAGTAAGGGCAAGTATTTACGAACTGACAAGACTGAGCCGTCATCAAGCAGTTTTAGCGGTTTCGTTCGCCGAAACCTTTGCCATCCATCCGACGTCAAATATGCGGTTTCACCCGAAATGTGAGTTGAATGAGGTCCAGAACAAGCTGGAATAAATCGAACCTCATGCGCGGCAGATTGCGCTCAATTACTGAACAATTTGCGTTCCCTAATTCTTTATGGAAATATGCATCGCATGCGAGGGTCTAGTTTTCATCGGCGCTTGAGCGCCTCTATCAACCTGCTCTGGTCATGCATGGCAATTGCCAGTGCCGCGATCGTTCTTGTGCAGGCTGCGCATGTTGGTTTCCATCAAGGGCTACATACCGCTCAAAGTGCGGCGCAAACTGCAACTGGGCCAGCTTTAGCTCATAACGATGCGCCATGTTCGATTTGCTCTGTGCTCCGCACGTATCAACCCAATCTGGAACGCTGGCCTAATATCTTTGCCCGTCAAACACCTTCTGCTCTGGATTTCTTCAGATTTGCACAGTGGACTCCGACGGATGTCCTCTTTCACGTTCAAGCCCGTGCGCCTCCCTTAGCCTAGCTCTCACAGCATTCCTAAAGTTTAAACGTCCGGAAACAACGGCCCATTTCATTATCATTGACTCACTCACGAAGTGAATTCAGGAGAATACCCTATGCGTCACTCTGTTCTTATTTGCGCTTTGAGCGCCATCGTTCTTTCAATATCAGCTTCGACTTTTGCCCAGGAGGGCGGAACTTCCACCGATACTGCGGCCGCAGCAAAACGCGCAGGGAAAGGACTCAATCCGGATACGGGCGTCAACTTCCTTGGGCTTTATCGGAAGAGCGTGCAAGGAAATGATTCCGCCGCTCCCAACCCTAATGGGTTTTCTTTTCAAGAAGCTGAACTTCAGTTTTCCGCCGATGTGGACCCCTACTTGCGCGCCGTGGGCCTGTTCTCTATCGGCGAAGTGGAATCATCAGCACCGAACGGTCCTCATGATCATGAATTCGGATTGGAGCCCGAGGAAGTCTACCTCGAATCGATCTCTCTGCCTTCGGTGACACTGAAGCTTGGGAAGTTCAAAGCGGCTTTCGGGCGACATAACATTCTGCACACCCATGCCTTTCCATTCCTTGACGCGCCGTTAATCAATGATTCCCTCCTCGGTGAGGAAGGACTCAATGATTTAGGAGCTTCTGCGTCGTTTCTCGTTCCAGCTCCGTGGTTCGTCGAACTTACGGCGCAAGGCATGGCAGCAAACTCTGAGACACTGTACGCCTCGACAAACCCAAATCACCTGGCTGGAGTGGCGCAACTAAAGAACCTCTGGGATCTCTCAGATGACACCACCCTTGAGCTGAACCTCTTCGGGACTACCGGTAAGAACCGCTTTGATGGCGATTCTAATGCCTACGGAACAGATCTTACTCTGAAGTGGCGTCCAAGCGTTGGAGGCAAATACCGTTCAATTTCTTGGACTACTGAGTACCTTAACGGCTACGTCGGGGGCGACTTTGGCGAGGAAACGCCAGCATTCGGGCCTCGGCTCGGAGGGATTGCATCCTGGGTTCAGTTTCAATTTGCCCAACGCTGGTGGCTACAGGCACGTGCCGAGATTCTTGGACTCCCCCAAGCGGAGGACCTGGATTCGACAAAGCGCCAAAGCGTTCTTCTGGGTTTCTTCCCTTCAGAATTTTCTGGATTCCGCCTTCAGTACAACCGCCTGACTCAACCTGAGTTGCCAACGGACCATGCAGTGGCGCTTCAATGGAACATCAGCATTGGTGCACACCCGGCGCATCTCTACTGAGACTGAAGCAAGAAGGAAACGCGATGAAAACCCTCAATATAAATATTCTGCCATATTCCATGTTCGCAATTGCAATTGCCAGTGTTGCCATGTCGAACGATGCCGTCGCTAAACTGAATGTTTTAGCTACAACGACGGACTTAGGAGCGATTACTCGAGAAGTTGGCGGTGACTTCTTATCAGTCGACGTTGTGGCCAAAGGCACCCAGGATCCGCATTTCGTCGAGGCAAAACCCTCTTTCATGCTTAAAGCAAACAAAGCGGATTTACTGATAGCAGTCGGGCTTGATCTGGAAATCGGCTGGCTTCCCAGTATTCTTCGCGGAGCACGGAACCCAAAGATTAACCCAGGCTCCCCTGGCTACCTGGAGATTGGGCCTACTGCCGAGCCTCTCGATGCAGCGAAAGGCAATCTGACCAGAGCTGAAGGCGACGTTCATCCGCTCGGGAATCCCCATGTGACGCTTGACCCTATTCGTGTTGGAAATATTGCGGTTACCCTCGCTAGACGGCTCGGCGAACTAGACTCAACAAATGCTTCCACCTATCTTGAACGCGCCCGGGCTTTCAAGAAGCGTCTTGAAGAGAAGACCAGGGCCTGGCAAGCGCGCATTGACAAATCAGGCGTCAAAAAGATCGTGACGTATCACAAAACCCTGACGTATTTTTTCAGTCGCTTCAAAATTCAAAATGTAGCGATCTTAGAGCCAAAGCCAGGCATCCCTCCGACGAGCGGACACATTATCCAAGTAATAGGAATCATAAAAGAGCAGAAGGTGCCGCTCGTTCTCGTCGAAAATTTCTTCGATCCGGCTGTTACCCGTAAGATTTTGCAGGAAGTCCCAGGCGTCAGAAGCCATACGGTTCCAGTTTCGATCGAAGGCGAACCGGAGATAAAAACATTTGATGATCTATATGAAAATCTCACCGCGACTATCGAAGGATCTCACAAATGAATCCTACACCCAGCGACGCACTTCAGTTCTTGGCCGCGCCTTTTGTTATGTGCCTCATTCTTGCGGGAATTCACTGTTACCTTGGACTGCATGTCCTCGCGCGTGGAGTAATATTCGTAGACCTGAGCCTGGCCCAGGTGGCGGCCTTCGGAGCGACTCTGGCGATCCTGCTCGGATTTGACCACGCTTCGACCGCCACCTACTTTGTTTCGCTTGGAAGCACGTTCCTTGCGGCGGCGCTATTTGCCATCGCAAGAAAGAACGAAAAGCTATTTTCTCAAGAAGCCATCATCGGGATTGTTTACGCTTTGGCGTCAGCTGCCGTTGTTCTGGTCGTGGATCGGATTGCACACGGTGCCGAGCACATCAAGGATCTACTCGTTGGACAAGTGCTTTGGGTGACGTGGGCCGATGTCATCAAGACAGGACTCATATATGCAGCAGTGGCGATTGTTCACGTTGTTTTTCGGAAGCAACTTATTGCTGCGTCATTCAAAACAGAGACCACAAAGGCTACCTCAACTGCGTTTTGGGACTTTATCTTTTACGCCCTTTTTGGCGTTGTAATCACGTCTTCTGTAAGCATGGCGGGCGTACTGCAAGTTTTCGCTTATCTCATCGTTCCGTCCATTGTCAGTACTTTGTTTTTTGGCTCGATCCGGGGGCGCCTTATTTTCGGATGGTCACTCGGATTCCTGCTTAGCCTCCTTGGCATGGGGCTCAGCTATAAGTGGGATCTCCCGGCCGGCGCATTCATTGTTGTCTGTTTTGCTACGGTCCCAGTCATGCTTTTGTTACTTTTGCCGCTATTTAGAAAGACGAACAGTTAACTCCGGTCAACTGCCTTGCAGCGCACTATGGCAAAATAAACACCTCTAGCGTTGACTCTTAGAATTGCGATTCACAATCCATACGACCAGATTTCATCTTGTCAGTATAGTTCTTTAGTACCCGCGACATATCTCTTCGAATGAGTTACTAGTGTCTTATATTGTTGAAAAGCAAAATTATCGCGCGTAACTTAACCCCGTACAGCCGAGACTTGCGGATTGGTCTGCAAGTGCGGGGGACCCAATTTTTGGGGCGTATTCCATTTTTTGGATAGGGCACTTCCAAGCCCGAGCCCGACAGCTAACCTCGTAGGCATTTGGATGGGTAACCTGGTTCTGCTCGATCGAGCATCCATCTTACTCTATTGAAATAAACGTTTTCGAGAAGTGAGCCGAATTGACTGGCGCCCTTTTGCGCCAAGTCGCATTCGCACTCATGCTCGAACACGTCTTTGCATTGGATTGGTAAGACATGGAAACCAGCAAGGCATCACCACAACCGCACGATCGCAAAGCCCTAGCGGCAATGGTCCTTGGCGCCATTGGCGTTGTCTATGGCGACATAGGCACGTCCCCTCTTTACGCCATTAAGGAAAGCTTTCAGCCTGACCATGGAATTCCGCTGACGCACGCAAACATTTACGGGATCCTCTCGCTTATTTTCTGGTCTCTTACGCTTGTGGTTGTAGTTAAATATCTAAGCTTCATCCTCAAGGCTCACAATCGCGGAGAGGGCGGCATAACTGCGCTTCTCGCGCTTCTGATTCCACGCTCAAAGAAAAACCAAATCCTAAATAAGGAATCGGCAGTCATTCTCCTCGGGCTATTCGGGGCAGGCCTTTTGTACGGAGACGGAATCATCACCCCGGCAATATCGGTGCTCAGCGCCATCGAAGGGCTGCAGGTTGCTACGCCAGCCTTTGAACCGATAGTTGTGCCACTGACCGTATTAATATTGCTTTGTCTATTCGCGATTCAAAAAAAGGGAACCGGATCGATCGGGGCTGTTTTCGGGCCTCTTACTTTGGCCTGGTTTCTCACTCTCATGGCAACAGGGGTTCCCTGGATCGTTCGCCGCCCCGACATTCTCCTTTCTGTAAACCCACTGGCAGCTCTTGAATTTTTCAGTCGAAACGGAAAGCATGGATTTCTCGTTTTAAGTTCCGTGGTTCTTTGCATCACGGGTGCTGAAGCACTTTATGCAGATATGGGGCATTTCGGGAAGCGCCCCATCCGCATAGGTTGGTACGCGGTCGCATTTCCAGCCTTATTGATAAACTATTTCGGACAAGGTGCTCTGATATTAGAAAAGGGTGACGCCGTCCTGCAAAATACCTTTTACGGACTAGTTTCCGGCTGGGTTATCTATCCTCTCGTCGTTATCGCTACTATTGCGACCGTCATCGCCTCTCAAGCTCTCATCACTGGTGCATTCTCACTCTCTCAACAAATAGTGCAACTTGGGTTTGCCCCCCGTCTTACCATTCGACACACTTCGAGAGCCACGCAAGGTCAAATCTATGTTCCTAAGGTGAACCTCTTCCTTGCAATTGGCTGCATTAGTCTGGTGCTCACGTTCAGAACTTCATCATCATTGGCAGGAGCCTATGGGATAGCCGTAACTGGGACGATGGCAATTACATCTATTTTGTTCTATTTGGTCGCACGACACATTTGGAAATGGAGTTTATGGCGCGCGACAGTACTCAGCTGTGGCTTTCTTTTCATCGACCTTGCGTTTCTTTCGGCAAATTTGTTGAAACTTTTTCAGGGCGGATGGGTGCCCATTCTTGTGGCCATCACACTCTTAGCGCTAATGACCTCCTGGAAGCGAGGAAGAACTGAGCTAGCGCAAATTCTAGAACGAAAAGCCATTCCTCTTGCCGATTTCGTCGCCAGGATAGAGGAAGACAAGCCCTTTCGGGTAAAAGGAATGGCTGTCTTCATGACTCTAAGTAGAAACGTCGCACCGTCTGCATTGCTCCATCACTTTAAACATAATCAGACTTTGCATGAGCGCGTCCTACTTTTATCCATTGTAACAAGCGATATACCGGAAGTTAGCGAATCAGATCGCGTCCGACTGGTTTCATTCCCACAGGGCTTTACGAAGGCTGTTGCAATGTACGGCTATATGGAAACACCGGACATAACCGACATCTTGGCTATGTGCGAGAAGCAAGGATTATCCATTGATCGATCCCGCCTGAGCTTCTATTTAGGACGAGAAACGTTCATTACCTCGCACACAACCTCCATGCCTTTTTGGCGCAAAGCACTCTTTATCTTCATGTCGAAAAACGCCCGGCCCGCGACTGATTTTTTTGGTCTTCCTCCAGACCAGGTAATCGAAATCGGCACACAGATCGGAATTTGATAATCGACTGCAGCAGGTCGTACCTCAAGTTCGATCGCGCAAAAGCCGCCACACGATCCAGGCCGCGGCAGAGATCCAAACCAGCACTACAATACCGCTAGCAACCCATTTTGCCTTTGACGTGAATCGCGTTCCATCAGCGGCGATTGCACGGCATTCAGCTAATACTTCGGGCGGAATCGCCTTGATCGTGAAGAAGATTCCGATGGGTAACAGAATCAAGTCATCGAGGTAACCCAGAACGGGAATGAAATCTGGAATCAAATCTATGGGACTCAAAGCATACGCAACGACGGCAATGACGAGAACTTTCACGTACCATGGCGTTCTTGGATGCCGCCACGCCAAGTAGAGAACAAAAAGTTCTTTATTGAGTCCGTTGGCCCAAATTTTCAATTTTTCCAGGGATGACTCATTCATCTGGCTCATCTCCATCGTCCAAGTCTATTTGGTTAGCCTAGAGTCAGCAGTTTTCAGGATTAGCGCAACAGGAACCTTGAGACCTTCTACCTTCAATATAGGCCGAAACCACATAGCCTTCCACGTTCAGACCAGGGGCCCAATCCTTGATAAACTAACGTGATTCACTCTTGGGTTGGATAACGATTTCCACAAAACCAGCATCACGCATCATCTTTTCAAGTTGCCCGACTTCAGTCGCTCCAGCCACGCAGGCCGAATGCAGGGTTAAGGCTTGTCTTTATCTCTTCAGGCAGCTCTACGCTCGTCACGATGTCGGAAATCGCAAAACGACCCCTGGTAGCAGCAGCCATCTTGAAGAGATGGCCCACATTCTAGGAACCGGCAAAGCGAAGCCAGGGAAGATTCACTCTGAACGGTCGGCCATCCAACTACGCAAGGCAATGACGCTCAAGCAGTAGTTCTGGAAATTTCTGAATCCAAACGCTCTTCGCAAGAGCGGCTTTCTGCCGCATCCTCAGGGTTGGAGACATTTTACCAAATTTGCTGGTTTAGAATTTGCACACGAGCCCGCTGCATTTGTTTTGATGGCGTCATCTTTTCAGCATCACATGGAGTGAAAAAATGCAGCTCTCGATCGGAACTCGCGGAAAAAACCCACGATTGGCACGAATTGGATTCTCGGCGCTTACGCTTCTTGGGGGGCTCCTGCTGCCGCTTTTCAATGCTCAAGCGTTTCAGCTGCAGGTCGTGAACGGTGATGGAACTCCAGTCAGTAACTTCCGCTGGATGGTCGAAGAAGATCACACGTTTCCGGTCGTTCCAGGGCTTCCCGTCGCAGATACGCTCTCCGTGCGAATGCACACCAGTCACTCTCCCGTGATTGCAAATGGCAATTCAAGCAATACCGCCATCAATCTTCCCTCCGACAAACGCTACTTCGTATCCGTGCTTCCGGATTCCGGCTACAGCATGGGAGGGGCCGCGGTTGCCGTCGGGCAATCCGTCGTCAAAGTCGTAGTGAACAGTCTTCCGATTCCATCGGCACAGATTTCCATTCTCGCATTCGAAGACAATGCGCCCATTAACAATGCTCCTGACCTCGGCGAAAAGGGCTTGGGTGGATTCACCGTTCGGATTGACGATGCAGGCGGACGTTATGGAATTTCGGGCGGGCAGATTTCCGTGGATGTCTATGGCAATCCGCTCGGAACAGAATACGACACGAATGGAAATATTACGAAAATGGGAAGCGGCGTCATCACAACCGACGCCGATGGTCGTGCAACGATCAGGAATATCGCGCCGGGGAAATACGGGATTCAGCTGATTCCCCCCGCTGGGCAGGATTGGCATCAAACCACTACCATTGAAGGCACCAAAGTGATCGATGCCTGGCCCAAAGCCGGCGAACCTCGATACGTCATCGAGTTCGGAACGCCCTTTTACCACATCTTCATGGGGTTCGTTCACACCACCGAAGACAAATCCTTCCTGACTGGAAGTAACACCATCAGCGGCAAGGTAGTTTCCGTTCACAATTCAAGGCCACCCGATTTCACCTTTTGGCCAGGTCGCCCTTTTCCGGGTTGCTGGGTGGGACTGAATGCAACCGGAGCCGGAAGCGCTAAAGGTGTATACGCAAAGCCATGCAATGAAGACAGTACGTTCAGCATTGCGGGCGTGCCTCCTGGGTTCTATCAGCTGGTGCTTTGGGACGAAAACCTCGACATGATCATCGCAATCAAGGGGGTCAACGTTGTCAACGGCCAAAGCGCTGACCAGGGCGACGTGCTTGTCTTCGATTGGTTTGCAAGGACTCAAAACATTGTGTTCATGGACAGAAATAAGAACGGCCTCCGGGATTGCGTTACCGCGGAGTGCATGGATCCCGCGCAGGACGATGTGGGCATTCCGGACCAGGTCGTGAACCTTCGATTCCGGGACGGAACCGTGTACCAGTCCGCACCGACTGATATGATGGGGTACGTGCCGTTTGAGGAAATTTTTCCTTTCTTCAGCTGGCTCGTGGCGGAAGTCG
>Ga0209518_1003264_pt1 | contig 14054 bp, 13 predicted proteins | sample RifGroB1_FD_183993 | JGI IMG/M metagenome (GOLD analysis project Ga0209518, IMG submission 183993) | Groundwater microbial communities from Rifle, Colorado, USA - Groundwater B1 (SPAdes) (version 2) | ecosystem: Environmental > Aquatic > Deep subsurface > Groundwater | place: Rifle, Colorado... | reverse complement strand
CTGGACAGGAATACTCAAGCCCTTTGTGCTCGAGGTATTCCTTCAAAACTCTGACATCATGCCGGAAATACTTGCGAACAGTCTTGGACATCCCGATCTTCTCGAAGAAGTCAAGAACAGTCTGCACTGCCGAGTCGTACTGTTGGAACATTAGGAACCTCCTGTGGTTCCCAATGTATCACCGCTGGAAAGTCTCCTGACATTATCCTCAGGATTCAGGCGACCATGCGGAGTATCTTGTTGCTTCTTGATGACTTGCCCGAATCCTGAGGATTACGGATTCCTGAGCATAAAACGCCGTTGTTGTCCGGCGTCAGAAGCCAGTGGTCAACATAGCGGACGGCACGCCGGAACTGGCCCAGGGCGTAGCCGATGGCTTTCCCAAGTCCGCCACGTTCAGGAACAGTTTTGTAACTCGTTTGCAGCCAGGCCAGGAATTCATCGAAGACAGGCTGGGTTTCATTTTGCCGGCCTTCAACGAACGCAGAGCGTGTGACTAAATCATCGCAAAGCTGCTTGCGCCAGCGCCGCTCGATTGCATAGAGCCTGCGGATAATGGCCAATGCCTCAGCCGCCAGCGGCGAAGCTTCGGCTGAAACATATTGCTCGTGGAACTTGCGCCGGATCCGCCGTACCTCTGATGGCGCGTGTTATCCTGATTGATACCGGCATGGCTGAGCGATCCCTGCCGATGTTTCCCTTGGTCGATGCCGGTATCTACGCCTTGGCCGTTAATGGCGCCAAGGCTAAGTTGAATGAGACTCAGCTTGAGCGTCTGGAAGTAGTCAACACCAGCCTGGCCGCCAGCTTTGGCGAGGTATACGGTGCCGAGGTGCAGCGCGTCGTCAGTCCGTTTGACTTGGCCACGATGACCCTTACCTATTTCAGCAAGGCCACCGCCGCCATCAAGGCCGAAGTTGCCCGTCTCTGCGCCGAGAACAACGCCGAGTATGCCATCTGTCCGACCGGCCGGGTTATCACGGCCAGTATCGGTATGCTTGGTCTGAATGGCTCCAGCTATGCAACCTTTGAGCTAGCGATACTCGACAAGTCTGGCGAACTGGTGGCTCTGGGCAATGCCTATTCGCCGACCGTAGTTTCTGGCGCGGCCGATGCCTTGAATTTCGGTACCTTGTTTGACGGCGTCATAAACAGCCTCAATCTGCTGATCCCGCTCCTGGGCCAGCGCTAAGTCTTGCCAATCTTATACTGCGCCCGGCTTGGCCGGGCGCTTTTGCTTGCCTGGCTAGTCTGCTGCTTGGCCGCCTGTGGTGGGCGAACTCCGGCCGCCACGGTGAATGCTGCCCGATTTGGCTTGGGCAGCCGGGAATACCGCCAGGTTGAGACGGTTGACCTGGCCAGGGTGGCTACCGCCATTTGCCAACTACAGGATGGCTTGTACCGGCAACTGATCGTAGCCGCCAGTGTTGAGCAAGCCTGCACGGTGGTCGAAGCTTCCGAGCTTGCCAGCGCTAGGCTGATGAGCCAAGTGAGGGGTATGGATCCCGTTCTTTGGGTCGAGGCTCTACACGCCGCCAGCGATGCCATCAGCGTGGAAATCACGCCTGTGCTGATCGCTAAAATCAAGGCTTGGCGCGAGTCCAGCCCCGCTTTTGTCCGGCTCTATACCAAACTGTCGACAACGCTGGCGATTGATACCACCCAGTAATTATGCTATGCCTACAACCTCCCCAGCAGCCGGTCCATGATTTCCAGGAAGCGGCCGATTTCGTCTAGGCTGACGTCCAGGGCCGGTCGCAGGCGGATGGTATCGGTGCCGGCGCCTAAAAGCAGCAGGCTTTCCTCGTCCAAGGCGCGCGCCAGCAACGTCGCCCGCTGCTCATTCTGGCGCAGGCTAAAGCCCTGGTAGAGCCCGAGGCCGCGCACGCTGCCAATCAGGCCAGCATGGCGGCCAGCCAGTTGACGCAGGCCATCGGCCAGGACTTGGCCCTTGTGGCCCGCCGCCGCCACCAGGCCTTCGTCCTCCACGATCTGCCACTCCGCTGCAAAACGCACCATATCGGCCAGGGAGCCGCCCCAGGTGGAGTCGAGGATGCCCACGTCGCCGACCGACTCCAACATGTATACCACGCCGTTGCCGAATTTCTTGGCTACCGCCACGCCGTCCGGCGGCGATGGCAGGTCAAATAGGTCGGCGGCGAAGACGGCGCCGCACTGGCCGCCGGCGGTCTGGACCTCGTCCAAGCCCCAGGGCACGCCGTGCCGATGGCAAAGTGTCCCGAGGCGGCCTAAGAATTCAGGGTGGGCTAGCCGATGGCCGCCAGCTCCCTGGATGGGCTCTACCAGGACGCCGGCCACCTCGTCGCCATGTTCGTCCAGGATACCGGCCAAGCGGTTCAGGCAGTCTTCCATCGCCGCCCGCCCGATCGCCTCGGGAGTGTCTGGATCAAAGGCCGGAAAAGGCAGCTCCAGGTTGGCGGTGGCCAGGCCGCGGAAATCGTCGGTGATGACTGGGGCGTGGCTGAGGTGGGTCAGATTGAGGGCGTAAACGGTGCGGCCGTGGAAGGCCTGGTCGAAATGGACGAAGCGACGCCTTGCCGGGCAGACGCCGCGCTTGGCCAAGCGACGATTATGTAAGCTGATAAAATATTTGAGCAGATTCTCCACCGCCTCCGCCCCGGAGTTGACGGCGTAGACCTCCAGCTTAGGGTTGCGCATGGCTCGCGGCGCCAGGCGGTAGACCAGCTCGTAAAACTCGACGCATTCCGGCGTCAGGAAATCCGGGTTGGCCAGCTTGGCGTTGGCGGCCAGGGTCAGGCGGCGCAAATAGTCCGGCTCGGCCAGGCGGGGGTGGTTGTAACCCAGCAGGCGCGAGCCGTACAGCCCGGCCCAGTCAAAGATCGACTCGCCGTCCACGGTGCGCAGATAGCGGCCGCGCGAGCCGGCCAGGTCGATGACGAAGGGATAGGGCGACACCGCCAGGCAGCGTTGCAAACGCTCCAGCCAGGCCTGGCTGAGCGGTCCGGGATGCGACATGGTTTCCTCCAGGCGCTCAGCCTTGAAATTTAGCCGGCCGGAGCGGTAAGTCAAGCGAGGGTGGGATGCCTTACGGCGTTTTCCTTCAGTACCTCCAGCCCAGCGCCGCTGCCGCCAGGTTCAGGACTAGCGCCGCGGCATAAGGCGCGCAAACCACGAGGATGGAACCTTTGGTCGTCTTTCGGGACGTCGCCAAGATGGCCCAGGCGAAGAACCAGAAATAACCGATCAAGTAGATGAGCGGCACGCCGGGAATTGTCCGTTCCCAGAAGCGGTATTCCCAAACCAGATGGCCGCCAGCATTTAGGACGCACTCGATGGCCACGCAAATAGCCGAAAAGGCCAGCGCAAAGAACCAGCGCTCGTCGATGCCCAGCAGCTTTGCGCCTTTTTTGCCCGACAGGCTGTGGTACCAGATGATACCCAGGATGAGGAACATAAACATGATCTCGATGTTCCATCCCACCATGGTGCGCAGCGCCGTTGGCCCAGGCGTCGTCCACAGCGCGGAACGCCCGCTCAGGGTCATAAACCAGCCATTCCAGGTTTCGTTAAAAAAATCGGCTCCGAAAACGGCCGCGCCCGCAAGGATGGCCTTCCAGTCGCCGCTGGCCCGGGCCTTCTTTATCTCGGTGGTATAGATATAGAACACGATGGCCAGCAATGGAATCACGTACCATTGCAGCGTCGAGAAATCGCGCAGGCCGTTTAGCGCCTGGATAGTTGCCTCTGTCATGGGCTGCCTCCTGGTTATCATTATAAACCCGATTAGCCAGCTGACAAGCGGAATTAGTCGCGGCTTCAGCCAGGGACGGCCGGGTCTGGCCGGCGGCGGCGGAAAGGCGCATCGGCCTGGCCTTGTCGACCCCGTTTCCCTGCGGCTATACTATAAAGCGCAGGAAGGGAGGTGGACATCGGCAACCGTCCGTCTTCCTGAACGGCGATATTGCCGGCCAAGTTATCCGGCTTAAGCAACAACCCGGGCCGGATAGGCACGTCTACGGTAGGGCAATTTGCTGCTGACCCTCCGCAAGGATGATCTGGTGGATGCTTTCTGGCTGAAGATCTATCCGGTAACCCTGGGCGCGGGTAAACGCCTGTTTGCCGGCGGCACCATCCCGGCAACGTTTCGGGTGACTGAAAGTCAGGTTAGCCCAAGCGGCGCCTTGATGGTGAACTATGCGCGGGTGGGCCGGTGAACGGGGAAAGATGACGGTTGGTTTCGCAGATGACAGCATCCAAAGGATCAAAGGCGGCAATAATGATGCGGTATACAATAACAATGAAACCTCTTACTATGGTCATGGTATTTGTGTCTGGAATTTGCCTTTTGTCCGCCCTAGATTATAGGTAACTACGATCCATGGCATTATACCCATCGTAGAAGCGGCTAGCCGACGCAAGGCCAAAATGTGGCCTACGATACCACTGGCGGCACCGCCTTCCTGGCGGCTGCCGCCGTCTCGCTGGCGCCAACCCGGTTGGATAAGGCGGCTAATCTGGAAGCCATTGGCGGCATGGTGGCGCGCGTCATGCAGGAACATCCGACAACTGACGTCATCGTCTTCCACGAATTGTGTACCAGCTGGCTGACGGATCCCGAGACTCCGGCGGACTATTTTAGCGCGGTGGCCGAAACCGTACCCGGTCCATCCACGGAATATGTGGCCGCGCTGGCGGCCGCCCATGGTGTAGCCATCGTCTTTGGCCTGGCCGAGCGCGCCGGCGCGCTGTATTACAATGCCCAGGTCTGCGTGCAGCCGGATGGCAGTCTGGTTACCTACCGGAAGCGCGGGCTGAACGCCGGCGACATCGCCAACGGCTGCTCGCCCGGCGATGGCCCGGTCAGCGCCATGATTGTCGGCGTGCCGGTTACCTTCGCCATCTGTTCCGACTACCAGTCCGAGGCCGTCATCCGCGACCTCTCGCTAGCGGACGCGCCGGTGGTTTTAATGAGCCTGGTCACGGCCACTGTGCTCAATCCCATGTCGATTACTTTGCCCGCGCCGTATCCAAGTGGGTGGCCTACGCCAATGGCGGCGGCCCGCAGCAGGGCGTCAACTTTCCGGGTACGGTCTTCGTTGCCGACCCGACGGGCACAGTCCATGACGGCCAGGCCGGTCCAGGGACGTATGCCTGGTTCAGGATCGGAGTATATCAATGAAGCGGCCTCTGCTGGTTTTTACTGGCGTGACCTTGCTGGCCGCTGCCACCTTTGCCCAGCCTGCGGCGGTGGAGACCCTGCCGGCGACGGATATCCAAGCCTTCCCCGGTTGAGGCGTTCCAGCCCGCAGCGTCGAACGGTTCCCGGTACGTGGCCTGGAACGCGCTGGCTTTATTGTCGTTCTTCCCCACTGATTTTGTGATGCGCTCCATACTGCCCACGGCGTTGGGCAATCAGGAAGCGGGTGTGGCCCTGGCCGTTGGGTTCTTTGACGGCCACGGCGCGCTGGAAGGGCGCCTGTCCCTGGGCAATGCCAACCAGACGTATTTCGTCGCCCAACTGCAGGCTGGCTGGAACTGGTTCTTCGGCGAACAGTATTGGCACATGGCAAAGGGACCCTACGCCGGCGCGGCCGTACGCTACTGGGATTTAGTCCAAGTCCACTCCGGCGTCCAATCGCACAACCTGGCGGGCTTGGTCGACCTAGGTTGGTGGTTTGATTTTGGCCAATGGTTCATTGATGTCCGCCTCAGCCAGGTATTAGCGGTGGCGGGATTTTCCAGTCTGCCGCACGCCTTGCCCGGGTTTGCCTTTCTGTTCAGTCCGCTGCCGGGAATTTCGCCCTGGTTGCCGATTGGCTTGATACAGGTGGGGCTGTGGTTATAGAGAGCAACGCTGGTAGCTGATCTGCCAGGTTGGCCGTGGTCCGCTAGTAAGGATTGGCGAAAACGGGCGACCAGGCTGGCCATCGTCGACATACGCGGAGGCAGTCTGATATGACCATGCAAGACTACATCGACGAGATTCCAGCCGATCAACGCGCGGCCTTCGGGCGGTTACGCACAACCATTACCGGCAACTTGCCGCCAGGCTTCGAGGAGGCGCTGAGCCACGGCATGCCCGGCTATGTAGCGCCGCATAGCCGATATCCGGCCGGCTACCATTGCGATCCGGCGGAGCGGCTCCCCATTTAGCAAGGTGTTGAAAAACGCGAATGCGGCTTTTCAACACTTCAAAAGCTGGTACAATTACGCAGCATAGCGCAAGCTATGCGAGGAATTGTTAAGGTTGTTGAGAAAGCAACCGGCTTTTTCAACAACCTGTTAGGGGGCTGGCGGCGCAGAAGTCTGCTATTCCGTCAGCTCCGCGATCAAGGCGTCGACGTCCAGCTGGTTGGAGTCGGCGCGGCGCTCGAAAGCCAGCTCCTGGTTGGCTTCGCGCAGTTTCTTCATGAGGCCGTTGATGAAGAAGAGCAACACCTTGTTGCCCTCGGCCGGCCAGGCGCGCAGGAAGGTCATGACGTCATAGCGGGTCAGCTTGAAGATGACCGCGCCATCTATCGAGGATACTGAGGCGGTGCGCAGCTTGCGGCTGAACAGGCTGGCTTCGCCGAACAGGCTGCTGGCTCCCAATGAGCAGATGTAGACGTCCTTGTCTTCTTGGCGGACGTGTACCTGCACGGTGCCGTCAAGCACGATGAAGAATGAAGGCGACAGGTCGCCTTCGGCGACGATCAGCTCATTCTCGGCGAAAGCCACGACGGCGCCTTTGGCGCGCAGGTCGCGCCTGGCCTCAGGTATCAGGTACTTGAACAAGGTCTGCCCTTCGATGGTCTCTATCCATGGGCTGGTTTCGGTTATCGTTTCCATCGTTACCTTCCAGTCTGTTACAAATTTTTAGCCTTGGTTCGTTCCATGGCCCATTCGGTGTAGGTGCGCACCCGCTTGTCCGGATCGGCGCGCAGTCGTTCCAGAATGGTGGCGCCGTCCGGTGTGTTCAAAACTTCCAGTGCCTTGGCTACCTGGACGCGCACTTCCTGGTCGGGATCGCGTGCGGCCAATACCATGCCGCGGAAGGCGGCGGCCGTGCCGATGCGCGCCAGGAAACCGGCAGCCTCGCGCCGGACTTTCGGGTCGCGCCAGGCTAGTTTGCGGATCCAGCTTTCCAGGTAGCCGGTGCTTTCCATGATGTCGGCGATGAACGGCTTGAGCGAGGCGATGTCCTCGGCCAGCAACTCGACCATAGCGGCCTCGCCGTCCGGGCCCATCAGCTTGAACATGGCGCAAAGCCGGTTGCGGTAATCGCCTTTGGCGTCCTTGAAAATCTCGACTAATTGCTTAACGAACTTGCGCTGGGTCTTGCGCGCCAGGAAGCGCTCGATTTCATCGACCAGGCTGTCATCCTCAGCTAAGCGTCTGGCCAGGATTTCGGTTGACATCTCCTCGGCGCTGGCCGCCAAGCCTTCAAGTGCCGCCAGCTTCACGGATAGGACTTCGTTGGGGTCGACCAGGGCTTCTTCCAACTTCTTGAGGCTGGCTTCGGTGCCGTGGGCGCCAAGGGCACGGCCCACCTGGCAGCGAACGCGTTCCACAGGGTCACGCAACATGCCGGCTGCCTGACTGAGGGTCTTGGTCTCGTCGTATTCCACCAGGGCCCAGACGGCGGCGATGCGCACCTCCGGGTCGGCATCTTCCAGCGCCTCGCGGATTTCCTTGAGGAAGGTTTTGCGACCGGTGGAGGGCAGGCCGGCTATCAGGGCCGCCCGGACGGAAGCGTCGGCCGAGGCTAGCAGGCTGGCGGCGCGTTCCTCGAGTAGCTTGCTGTCGGTCTCGGCCAGCAGGCGTGAAAATTCCTTGATCTCTTCCAATGGCAAGGTGGGCAGATGTTCGAGTAATAATTGTACGCAGTAAGGCCGCTTCATGTGGCCGAGTACGCGCAAGGCGTCCATGCGTACGTTGTGGGTATGGACGGCCCGGCCTTGGCGGATGATCTGCAGTACGGCCGGTAGGACCATATCGCGCGGCATGCGGTCCAGGGTGGCGCGCAATGGTTCGCGTAGCGGGAAGGCGTTATCGGCCAGGAAGCCGAGCAGGATGGGGCAGAAGATGCTGTCGGCACGTTCCGGCAGCCGTTCCAGGATCAGCGGCAGGAGGGTGGCTCCGGCGCCGTCCAAGTTGTGGCGAAGTGCCTGCAGATCGCTGGCCAGGCGGATCAGGGCCGCGTCCGGGCCGCGCAGCTTGAGGGCGTCTAGGCCGGCGGTATAGAGGGCGATGTTCTCGGCCGTCAGCGGCTCCCTGGAAACGCAGCGGTCGATTTGCTCCCATAGTGGCAGCAGCCAGGCCCGGTCGCCGCCGCTGGCCAATAGTTCGGCAGCCAGGGACAGGCTGCCTTTGGCGGGGGATTGCGTCAACCCGGCCAGGAACGAATTGATGTTGACGGCGCTGGCGTTACCCAGCAAGGATCTGAGGCGGTCGAAGTCTGGCTTGTCCTCCAGGCTGGCGCGCATGAACAACTTGAGCAGGCTGCCGGCGCGCTCCAGGAAGACGGCGGCGGCGAAGCGTAGCTCCATGTTGTCGCCGGCCAGGTACTGGGTGGCCAGGTTGATGTCCTCGTCGCGCGTTGGATCGAGCAATTCGAGGATGTGGCCGGCCTGGACCGGGCTTAAGGCGGCATAATCGATAGTGAAGAGGTCGTTGAAATCCTTTTCCAGACGCTGGCGAGCAGCCTGGCGAACCTCGTGCACTGGGTCGTCGAGGTAGAGGGTCTTGAGCGTGTCGTAGAGTTCTTCGCGCGCCTCGGCTGGGGCCTCGGTGACGACGGTCTTGCGTACCAGGGTGTGCGAGTCGGCGAAGGCTTCCTGCACGGCGCGCTGCGAGCGTGGCTCAGCGTCGTGGATGAGCGCCTTGATGGCAAAGAAGCGCGACGGCCATTCCGGGTCGCCCGTCAATTCGCGAATTTGATCCATTTTGTCGGCGAAAAAGTCCTTAGCTTGGTGGCCGTCGAAGTCCTCGCCACGGCCGGCCGCGGCTATTTGGCGGCAAGGCAGGAAGTCGGTCCGTCCGTCCAGCCAGGTGCTGAAAAGGCTGCGGAGTTTCGGGTCACCCAACGCCGCTTTGAAGCAGGCGAAGATGGAGCTGTCCGGGGCGAATTCCAGGAGGCGACGCATGGTTCTGGCGTCGGGCCGCTTCTGGAGGTGGGCCAGCCACAGTTTGTCCAGGCCACTGAGTACCGGCAGGTTAATACCGCGGCGACGGGCGGTGCGCAGCAGCAGCCGACTGCGGATCAAGGAACTGTTCGGCGGCAGGTAGCGCTGGACGAGGGCTTGGGCATCAGCCGGAGCCCTGGCTATCTTGCGAACTAGGCTGCGCATCCGCCAGCGTCCGGCCAGGAACAATAGACCCAGGGTGGCGGCCGCGGTGAGAACGGCCAGGGCCAACAACAATGCCCAGCCCGGTAGTAGCGTCAGCGAATCGAAAAACTCGTACATTGTTCATCCTCCTGCCAAATCGCGTATCGTCGGGTGAACACAAGGCGGGGAAACTGCCGGCGCCCGATGACCGCTTGAAAATTCTGTTAGCTCCGACCCAGCACTTTGTAGATTTGGATCAGCTGTTCTTTGCCCTTGACCTTGACTGGCTCGCGCGTCTCCAGGCGGAAGGCACCGCCCAGCAAGCTGCGGGTGTTCTCGGTTATGATGACTTCGTCGGCCTTGGCTTGCCCTTCCAGGCGGGCGGCGATGTTGACCGTGTCGCCGATAACCGAGTAGTCCATGCGCCGGTTGGAACCGAGATTGCCGGCCACCAGCGGCCCGGTGTGCATGCCGATGCCGACGCGCAGGTGGTCGGCCAGTCCCTTAAAGAAACTGCGCTTGGGATTGGCTATCAGCTGCTGGATCTCCCAGGCGCAGGACACGGCCTGGAGGGCGTCTTCTTCCTCGCTGGTCATGGGTACGCCCCAGGCGGCCATGATGCAGTCGCCGATGAACTTGTCGATGTAGCCGCGGTGCTGCACCACTATCTCCACCGCCTCGGTGAAGTATTCGTTGAGCACCTCGACGATGTACTCCGGCTCCTTGCCTTCCGAGAAGGAAGTATAACCGCGGATGTCGGCGAAGAAGACGGTGGCTTGCTTCTTGTCGCCGCCCAGCTTGATCGATTCGGGGTTGTCCATCAGGCTCTGCACCACCTCGTGGCTCATGTAGCGCGAAAACATGTCCTTGATCTGGCGGCGTTCCTCGACGGCCTGGTGCATTTGCTGCTTGAGCTCCTGCTCGCGGCTCTGGTCGGTGAAAAGTAGGGTCAGGCCCTCGTATTTGCCGCGCTTGCCCTGCAGGGGGCTGACGTTGAGCGAGAAGTCCATTTCGCGCTCGGCGTTTTTCCAGATGCCTTCCAGACCGAGGATCTCCTGATTGCTGCCACGGACCGCGAAGACACTTTTCTGGAGCTTCTGGTCGAGGCTGCCTTTGAACAGCTCGCTCAGCGGCTGGCCAAGGCTGGCCTCGGATAGCCCGAAGGTGGCGGCCGCCTTGTCGTTGAAGTATTCGACGCAGTCGCGCTCGTCGGTGGTAACCAGCAGGTTGGTCATGGAGGCGAAGATGTTGGCCTGATAGCGTTCCAGGTCTTCGATTTGCTTGAGGTAGTCCTTCATCTCCTGGAAGAGGCGGGCGTTGTGCATCATGCCGGCAGCCAGCTTGCAGAGGCTGTTCAGGAAGTGGAAGCGGCGGCGGTCATAGAAATCGGTGGTATGCGAATTGAGTATCAGGACGCCGATGGTCAGCTTGGGCGTCATCAGGGGTAGGGCGATGGCTGATTTCATGCCTTCGGCCAGCAGCAGACCGGCGAAGGGGCTTTCCCGGGGCTGGTTGAGGATGATGGTCTCGCGGCAATCCAGCAAGAAGCGGTGCCACTCCAGGCCGCCAGCCAGGCTAACCGGCAGCGTGTGGCGGCCGCGGCGGTAGAGCAGGCGCAAGCCCTTGGAGGGGTCTTCCGGATCGGTATAGGCATACAAGCCTGCCAACTCGGAACCGCTGACATCGATGCTCTGCTCCACCAGTGTCCCGGCCAGGGACTTGAAATCGGCCTCACTGGCCACCAGACTACTGGCCCGAACCAGTTCGTCGAGGATGTCCTTCTTTTCAGCTACCATTGGGATACTCTCCGATTGACAGAAGGAAATTGCATGCTAAAGTATAGCCGGTTTTGTTTGTTATGCCAGCCTTTTTTGCCGATTGGCCGTTTATTGAGGGAGGATTGAGCGATGTACTACTTGATTTGGGGTTTTGGCGCGCTTGTCGCCTTACTGGCTTGGTACTTCCTGGCGCTGATTTTCGGTAAGCCGTGGACGGTGCAGGGCTTGTTTACGCGTACCTTTTTAAAATTCGCCCTCAAGGGGCCGGAACTGCTGACCGATCTGGGTTTGTTGGAGAAATTCGGCTTCCATGGCCACAATGCCAAGCTGTCCGACGCTTCCGAAGCCTTTGGCGACAAGATGTTCGCCTTTCTGAAGCGCGATCTGAAGATCCTGCGTAGCTACCGGCGGGAGCGGCTAAGCCCGGCGCTGGACCGCTCGGTCGAGGTCATGGACTGGTTCTTGGACGACAACGCCCGTGGCGAGACCTGGCGCTACCACGATTTCCCGGTTAACCAGATGTTCGGCGTCCAGTCCAACCTGCCGGATTTCATGCTGACCATGCACCCGCTCAACCATCCGGCCGACATTCGCCACTACGTGCGGCGTCTGGCTAAATTCGGCGTCAAGATTGACCAAGTGCTCGAGGGCTTGGCTATGCGCGAGGCGCGGTCTTGCCTGCCGCCGCGTTTTGTCATCGACCGCGTTCTGGCCGAGATGAAGGCCTTCGTTGCCCATGCGCCGGACAGGCATCCTTTGTACACCACCTTCCGCGACAAAGTGACTAGGTACGGCAAGCTACGGGCAGCCCGGGTCGAGGTGCTGTGCGCTGATGCGTCCGACGAGATAGCGCGCACTGTCTACCCGGCTTACGGCCGCCTGATCGGTTATTTCAGTGGCCTGCAGGCGCGTGTCACGGCCGACAACGGCGTCTGGGCTTTGCCGGACGGCGACCAGTTCTATGCCCACTGCCTGCGCAGCAATACCACTACCGACTACACGCCGCAGCAGGTGCACGACATTGGCTTGGCCGAAGTGGAGCGCATCGAGGGCGAAATGCGGGCTATCATGGCCGACCAAGGTTACGGCCAGGTGACCAGCCCGGCCTTGAAGCTGGCCGAGCTGGGCCAGGAGGAACGCTTCCTCTATCCGGACAACGACGAGGGCCGCGTCGCCTGCCTAGCCGACTACCAGCGCTACTTGGACGAGATGGACGCCCGGCTGGAACCGTATTTTTCCCTGCGCCCCAAGGCGCAGCTCAAGGTGGAGCGCATTTCCGAATTCAAGGAAACCACCGCCCCTGGCGCTTATTACCAGCCGGCCGATCTAGGCGGCGCCCGCCCCGGCGTATTTTACGCCAACCTGCGTGATATGAAGGAAGTACACAAGTTCGGCATGAAAACTCTAGCCTATCATGAGGGTATTCCTGGCCACCACTTCCAGATCGCCATCGCCCAGGAGCTGAAGGGCTTGCCCTTCTTCCGGCGGATGCTGCCCTTTACGGCCTACGCCGAGGGCTGGGCGATGTACAGCGAACAGTTGGCGCGCGAGATTGGCCTGTACCGGGACGACCCCTTCGGCCTGCTGGGCAGTCTCGATTCGGAATTGTTCCGCGCCGTGCGCCTAGTGGTGGACACCGGCATCCATTACCGGAAATGGACTCGCCGGCAGGCCATTGATTACATGAGCGCCCATACCGCCCAGGCTGTGGAAAGCGTTGTCTCGGAGGTGGAACGATACTTCGTGATGCCCGGCCAGGCCTGCGCCTACAAGTTGGGCATGATCAAGCTGCTTGAGCTGCGCGACAAGGCCAAGCGGGCGCTGGGCAACGGCTTTGAGCTGCGGCGTTGGCACGGGGCGGTTTTGGCCGATGGCGGCATACCGCTGGCCACGCTGGAAAAGGTAGTGGACGCCTGGATATCCGCCGAGCTGGCAGTGAAGTGAAGGAAATATAGCATGCAGGATTACGGCGCCGACTTTTCGGTTGTCTACGACAAATACTGGTCCGGCTTCTCAACGAATTACGCGCCTCTCCTGCGCCAGTTTCTCGAGGAGCGCCTGGCTCTGCCGCCGGGGCGACCGCGCCGGCTGGTGGACCTGTGCTGTGGCAATGGCCGCCTGACGGCCCACTTCGCCGCGGCCGGCTGGCAGGTGACCGGCCTAGACCGGTCGCCGGCTATGCTGGAGCGGGCGGCGGCCAACAACCTGGAGGCCGTCAAGGCTGGCGCGGTGCGGCTGGTGGAGGCCGACGCCGCCAGCTTCCGGCTGGAAGGCCGCTCGCACGCCGTGGTATCAACATTCGACGCCCTCAACCACTTGGATTCGCTGGACACCCTGGCTGCCTGCTTCGGTTGCGTGCGGGCCAGCCTGGTAGCCGGCGGCATCTTTATCTTTGACCTGAACACCCGCCAGAGCCTGCACCGCTGGACCGATCACAGCGTCCAGGAAGAGCCTGACGCCACCATCATCCGCAACGGCCTGTTTGTGCCGGAGATCGGCAAGGCCTGGCTGGAGATCAAAGGCTTCCTGCGCCAGGCCGACGGCAGCTATCGCGCCTTCCGCGAGATGATGTTCAATACCGTCTTCGACCTAGCAGCGGTGCGGGCGGCGCTATTGGCTGCCGGCTTCGGCGCGGTAGAAACCTTCCGCGGTGGCGCGGCTCTGGAGCCGACGCAAGACCCGGAAGCCGAGCGGCGCGTCTTTTTCGTGGCTACAGCGCCGTAACGGCGGACGGTGTCAGCTTCCGTTTGCCGGCTCGATGACGCTGGTTCGACCAATGGTCTGATGACAAACCTGGCGGCGGCTTTGACGCCGTCGTCGGTGGCGCGCGCGCCGGCCCAGAAATCGTGGCCCGGCCATTAACAGGGTGTTGAAAAACGCGGATGCGGCTTTTCAACACTTCAAAAGCCGGTACAATTACGCAGCATAGCGCAAGCTATGCGAGGAATTGTTAAGGTTGTTGAGAAAGCAACCGGCTTTTTCAACA
>Ga0209518_1003262_pt1 | contig 14071 bp, 15 predicted proteins | sample RifGroB1_FD_183993 | JGI IMG/M metagenome (GOLD analysis project Ga0209518, IMG submission 183993) | Groundwater microbial communities from Rifle, Colorado, USA - Groundwater B1 (SPAdes) (version 2) | ecosystem: Environmental > Aquatic > Deep subsurface > Groundwater | place: Rifle, Colorado... | reverse complement strand
GTACTAAACATTCGTTTTTAGTGTACTAAACATTCGTTTTTAGTGTACTAAACATTCGTTTTTAGTGTACTAAACATTCGTTTTTAGTGTAGGAAAAAAAAATTTTATATCCGACCTAATTTATTACCAAAAAACAAATTAAAAAAAAATGAAAAATGCCTCTATGTATTAATAAGCTTTATTAAGAAGAAGACAGTGCATAAAATTTAAAAAAAAAGTCAAGATTAATCTTGACATGAAGAATAATTTATTGATATAATATAATTATTATGATGAAAGACAATGAAATAACCTTAACGGAAATAAATTTTTTAAGACTTCCTATATTTAAAGCATCTAATCAAAATACTACTGATAAACAATCTCTGACAGAAATATATACAGATAATAACACAGAAATAATAATAAAAGCTAGCAATTATGGGATGTTAAATTCTTTTGACAGGAAAATATTTTTAGCATTTGAACATTTATATTTAAAGCAAAATCCGAATTTTGAAAAAAACAAAGTTATTGCAACACCAAAAGAAATAATGGAAATGTTAAAAATAGATAAAAGAAACTCAAAAACTATTTGGAATTCATTATCTAAGTTACAGGAAGTAAAGATAGAAGCAGAAATAACAATAAAAGAAAAGGATGGCTCTATTACACAAGGTAAACAACAATTCAATTTATTGTATAATATAGGAGCTTGGACTAATAACAGAAATAAAAAAACAGAAGAAGAACAAAATAAACTAAGAAGATATGATAATAGAATAAGTGTTACATTTAATGATTGGCATATTAATAATTTGAAAAATAAGTTTTATAGGATAATAAATATAGAGTTAGTTAAAAGATTACAAACTGATATAGCAGTAAGACTATTTGATTATTTAAATTTAAATTCTTTTTTTTTAGATAACAAAACCAAAAGATATAAACAAAAGACAATACTAAGAATAAATTATATAGAATTAATAAAATATTTACACATAGTGGAACAAAAAGAAATGAATCTTATAAAAAGACAGTTTAACAAATCATTAAAAGAGTTAAAAGATAATGAAGTAATATTAAAAAGTGAATTTGAAAAGGATATATTTGATGATTTTTATATAATACTCCATTTATCTAAAAGTATAAATGTATGGGGAAGATTCAATAAAGGTAACACAAAAGATAATCTTATAAATAAAATAATAGATGAGACAAGAGACTATAATACAAACCCTTTACTGAATAAGCTATTAGAATTAGGGCTAAGTAATAGTCAATCAGAAAAAATCTTACAAAGTAAAGAAACAAAATATATTGAAGATAAGATAAATCAATATTTATTTATGAAAAATAATTATTCAAACAGAATAAAAAAAGATAGAAGTTATTTATATAATTCAATAATAGATAATTGGCAAGAAGATATTTATTACAATAATTTAAATAATAAAAATAACGAAGAATTTAAAAAGAAACAAGATGTAAATAATAAATCAGAAAAGATGCTTGATAAAATAAGAAGAGAATATGAAGAATATTTAATAGATTATTGTAATAATATATATAATAATATGTCAAATGAAGAGAAAGAACAAATAGAAAAAGAAATAATAAAAGAATTAGATACTCCTTTTTTTAAAGATAATAAGAATGCGTTTAAAATATCTTTTGATTGTAAGAAAATGGAGATAATAACAAAATTGAATAAAGATATTATTACTTTTGATGAATTTAAAGATAGATATAAATAATTACTTATAGTAGGTTTTCTTTTTTCATAAAATCGAATATCAATTGACGAATTCCGGTAGAAATTCCAACTCCTTTTGAATTATTAAAATAATCTGCTAAGATTTTTTTATGGGTTGCACCTATTTTTATTACTATGTTTTCATTTAATTTATTATTTTGTAATTCGGATTTTTGCAAATCTGTTTGAACAATAGATGAGTTATGCACCTGTTCTAAAACAGAATTATCGTTTTTTTTTAATCCCATTTTTAATCTCCTATTATTGATTCTGTTAATCTATTTAATTCAGGAATAATTTTGCTTTTAGGGCTATACTCAAATATAGTTTTATGATTCTTTTGAGAATCAGCCATATTTCTATCTTGTTTAACAAAGAAAAGATTATAGTTTTTCATTGTTTTAATTGCTTCAAGATATTGGTTATGTGTAGCAAACGATTCATTTATAAGATTTAAAATAATTTTGTTATGTTTAATATTTTTCCTATAAGATTTATTGATTTTTTGTAATTCACTATAAAATAATTCTATCCCGTCAAATCCAAAAAACTCCGGACTAATTGGAGTTATTACTTCATTCATTGCCAGCAAGATGCAGCGTTCTAATTGACTAATGGAGGGTGATAAGTCATAAATTGCAAACTCAAAACCTAATTTATTTAACTCTTGATTCAGGTCTTCAAAAATAAATGGTTCTTGAAATAATTTTGTTTCAGCATAAACTTTTAATTCGCTATCTTTCCTTTTTGTCGGTAAAATAAAAAAATTATCTGTTATTTTTATGATTGCCTTATTCAACTCAATTGAACCCTGCAAAACATTGGCGAGTTCATATTTTGGGAATTCAGTTAAAAACCAACTACTTGAATTTGCTTGAATATCGCAATCAATCAATATTGTTTTTTTTGATTTACTGAGATTAAAGGAAATATTTCCAGAAAAGGAACTTTTCCCGCAACCGCCTTTGAGAATATGAAAAGCTATTGATTTTAGCACTTAAAGACCTCCGTTTAAGGTATAACTTTAGTATAATAAAGTTATACCTTAGTGTAATAAGGTATAACTTTATGGCAATACTAAGGGTATAATATAATACCACAAAAAAAATAAAAAAGATACAAAAAAAAATGCAACTAATCAGTTTTTACAATTTATTTCCTATAAATAAATTATAAGATATTTAAAAAAACATTTGTATTTCGTTTTATATAGATGAATTAAATATAATATTTAACCCGCACGATGCATGATAAAAATATTCAAATTTATTAATTTCCGTAATTTGAATTATAGAAAATAGTTAGAATATATAAATATTAAAAAGGGAATTCTTTAGCAAAGCAGACTGCTATAAATGATAATTTTGTAATTTACTGCTATTAAATAAATTAAGTCGGCTTTACAAATTGTTGATGAATTTTGCGGGTTAAAGATAGTCCAAAATAATCTTATCCAAAATTTCATATAAAATATGTGCTATTTTTTTGGTAAGATTATTTTAACCTATTTAATTATAATATAACAAATTAAAGTCATGTCCTGTGGTTCTTTTTCCCTATTTGTTTAAAAACATCCTAAATTAATTTATACAAAATTTGTTGACACCTACAAAGTAACACTTTATAATAAATAAATGATAAAATCTTTTAAACACAAGGGATTAGAACTTTTTTATAATACCGGGAATAAAAAGGGGATAATACCGGAGCATTGCAATAAAATTGCAAGAATACTTGATAGATTGGATGCCTCAGTAAATCCGCAAGATATGAATTTGCCGGGCTATAGCCTGCATAAATTGAGCGGAAAAGAGATAAACTATTGGGCTGTTTCGGTAAATGGCAATTGGAGAATTATTTTTCAGTTTATTGGTGAAGATGTAATACTTGTTGATTATTTGGATTATCACTAAAAAGAGGTAAAATATGCAAAAAAGAAAACCATCGCACCCCGGAGAAATTTTATTGGAAGATGTAATAAAACCATTAAATTTAACAATAACGGAAGCGGCTAAAGATTTAGGCATTAGTAGGAAAACATTATCGGAATTTGTTCATCAGAGAACTTCATTAAGTACAATAATGGCAATCAGAATTGCTGATGCAACAAAAACAACCCCAGAAAGTTGGATGAATATTCAGACCAAGTATGATTTATGGGAAGTTTTACAAAACAAACCTAATAACATTAAAGAATTTAGACATTTAGAAGTGATAGTATAATTATCCTCAAGATAGACCTTGCAAGGCACACAGATAACGCATCTAATCAATATACTTGTTTGCCAATCCGCGTGTAATAAGTTCTTCGTTTAGTAGTTTGCCATGGCGTATAATGTCTTCAAATGTTGATTTTTCTTTGTGATAGTAAACATATACTAAATATCGCCCGTATTTTTCTTTTTTGTGAACCTCAATAAGTATATTAGAATCAGTTAATTCATTTTGCACAAATTAATAAGCCTTTTTACCTTCTTCTGTATCTATTGGTTTTGTATCAATACCGATTAGACGGACTTTAGTCTCAGCTTTTATAAAGAAACCTAAATCAACATTAAGATTTATTGTATCACCGTCTATTACTTTTATGAGTTCTGCAAAGTAAGTATACGGAGTTCTACATCTAATTTCAACAAGTGATAATGACGGGTCTATGAGTAGACCGCTTTCAAGTTTGTCTCTAATGGCTTCTCGAATGAAAAGGGATATATTATCTGTTGATGCTTTGCATTGATTTAGAAGTTCCTCTGAAATCCTTAAATCAAATTTTTTGTTTTCAAACATGGCGTAATCCTTTTCTAAGGTTGAAAATCAATCCCTAAGAGGAAACCACAAATCGACAAAGTTGTCAAGACAAAATTGAGGTTTAATTTGCGACTTCGGGGATCTGGATTTGTGAGTTGCTGAAAGCAACGCATTATCTTTGCATTTGGGGGGGTGGGGAGATAAAGCCAAAGAGGATAAATGAATCTTTATGAGGAAATGTAAAGATGTTTTTTGGTCTCTTATGGGGCGTCCGTCAGGACAAAACCCGGCTATTATAGTGGAAAAAAGATAAACAGGAATTGAAAAGATCGACGGACGCCCCATAAGAGACCAAAAAAGGAGAAAAAACTTCTGTAAAAAAATAAATCCTCTTTGGCTTTATCTCCCCACCCCCCCCTCTTCTTCCCCCCCAAAGCCTCTACGGAGGCGTGTCATCTTTTTTATTGACTTTATTTAAAATATGGAATTAATATTGTAATATTGAGAAAATATTAAAAATAAAAAAAATAATTTGACAAATATTAAAAAAATGTAAATTTTAATGGATTTACTCGACAACAACTGTGACGAATAAATTGATAAAAAAAAGGAAAAGTAGAAAATGAATATTGTAATAATTAATTCTTCCCCTAAAAAAGAAAAATCTTTTTCATTGCGGATTGCTAAATATTTAACTTCAAGGATTGATGGTTCTCAAGTAAAAGTTATTAATTTATACTCAAAAAAAATTGACGAATGTAACGGATGCATAACATGTCAATCAGGAGAAAAGTGTATTCTAAATGATGATCTGAGGGAAATACTTGAAGATATTAATTTATCAGATTTAATAATATTTGCTACACCAGTATATTTTTTTCATGTTAACTCAATAATGAAAAAAATTATAGATAGATTATCTAATTGGGGTTACAAATCCTCGTCTCTTTTAGGAAAATACTCTATGATAATTACAACCGCTGATGGTTATGGAACAAAAAATGTTACCAATTATTTTAAAACTTTTTTTTCTTTTCAAGGTATGATTTTTTGTGGTGAATTAATTTGTAATAAATTTGAAATAATGAAATATAGGAAACCTGGTTCAAGATTTCAAAAACAATTGGAAAATACATTAAATAAATTTAATAAAATTTACAATTCTTTTTATTACAAACCTACTTTCAACGATTATTTTGGTTTCTTTTTTCGAAAACGAATGGTTACTATAAATAATAAACTATATCCGGGAGATTATGAATATTGGAAAAATAATGATTTATTAGATAAAAATTACTTTAAACTGGAAGGTAAAATAATTAAATCTTCTTTTTTTATAAAAATATTGGTTAAAATATTAATTTTATTAATATTAAAAAAAGTTTAAGTTTAAATTAAGAGTAAAATATGAATAACTTTGTGTATTTGATTTTTGGATTATTTATAGCATTATCTATTCAGCATTTTTTTATTTTTGTTGGAAGAAGAAAAGAATTAAGTAATTTATCATTTTCGATTTTATGCATTTCTTTTAGTATTTTATTATTTTCTTATAGAATATACCCTCTTTTGAATAATTATAATATTTTCATACAAAGAATTATGGCTATTCAATCTATAGTTTTTGCATCATTTAGTATAATGTTTTTTGCTCATACAACTTTTGATTTATCAAGAATTAAGAATCTATCAATAATAATTTTCTTTATACTGTTATTTTGGGGATTATTTGATAATATTACATTATTAGCTAATAAAAAAACTATGTTAGTTAATAATATTTTTTATTTTATATCTATAATGTCGCTTATGTTTTTTATTTTTCTCGTAGTAAAGGAATTTGTAATTTTAAAGCAATATAAATCTTTAACAAATAAATTATTATTATCTGGTTATATTGCAACTGCTTTTTTTTCTATATTCTCCTTATTTTTTCTTATGAATAATATCTACATATCCTATATTATTCCTTACATAGGGTTTATTTTTATGATATTTATTTTCTCGTTTGCATTAGCAAATACATTTAACCAAGAACACCGAGATATAATCGACCTAAAAAACACTCTTGAACAAAAGGTCATTGATAGAACAAAAGAATTATCTGAATCCAAAGCAGAAGTAGAAATACTCTCACAGCAAAAAACAGACTTTTTTGTTAATGTGTCCCACGAAATACGAACTCCATTAACTTTACTAAAATGTTCCATTGATAAATATATCAATAAAATAGATGATAAAAAAGGTGATGATTTACAAATTATTGTAAAAAGTTATAATAAACTGGAAAGAGATGTATTAAACTTTTTTGATATAGAAAGATTTAATATTGGTAAGCAAGTATATGATAATAGTAAAACATCTAATTTTAGTATAATACTTAAAGAAAACTTACATCTTTTTAGTGAATTATTTATAAGTAATAAAATTACAATTAAGACAAATATAGAGAACAATATTATAATTGAAATAGACCCACAAGGATTAGATAGAATAATATACAATATCATAGACAATGCAATAAAATATAATAGAGAATGTGGAACAATTGAAATAACATTAAAAAAAAACAATGACAATATTATATTTATTGTAAAAGATAATGGTATCGGTATCAAAGAGGAACAACAAAAATATATTTTTGAACCATATTATCAAGCTTCACATCCAAAAAATAATTATCAAGGAATAGGTGTAGGTTTATCAATAGTTAAAAGAATAGTTGATAGTGTTAATGCCAATATAGAAATTTATAGTAAACAAAACGAATGTACAGAGATTAAAATAATATTTAACAAATATTTAGAAAAGCCGGAGACTAAAATAGAAGTAGTAGAGCATAAAGAAATTATTAGTTATATAGATTCAAGAGAATTAATAAAAATAAATGAAAACGGCAAGCAATATACTTTATTGATAGTTGAAGATAATCTTGATACTCTTGCTATGCTAATAATTAGTTTTAGAGATAATTATAATGTATATCCTGCAAAAAGCGGTCTTGAGGCTTTGAATATGCTTGAAAATATGATAAAAACTCCATCAGTTATCATCTCTGATATAATGATGGATAATATGGATGGCGTAGAATTCCTAAATAAATTAAAACAAAGAGAGGAATATAAAGACATTCCTGTAATATTTTTAACTGCTAAAGACATGCAACAACAAAAACTATCCGGGTTAAAACAAGGTGCAATTGACTATATAACAAAACCTTTCTCTATGGATGAAATAAAAGCAAAAGTAGAAACACATACTAAGAATAGAGAATTAACCATTGATAAAATAGCAGATAATATAATAAATCAAGCTACAAAGATGAAACAAAGTAAAATGTCAAAAGAAAATCAGCAAAAAATTACTTTTGATGAAAAATGTAAAATATATAATCTTTCAGATAAGGAGAAAGAAATAGTCCATTATATAATACAAGGTAAAGCTACAAAAGAAATATCAAGTATATTAAATATAGGTGAAAAAGCAATATCAAGCCGTCTAACATCAATTTATAACAAAACAAATACTACCGGACGCATAGAACTTTCAAACTTATTTTAAAAATAGAAGATTCCTTTGTCAAAATAGAAAATTCCTTTGTTGATTTTTTAAGAAAAATATTTAAAATAGTTTAATATTTTAATTTCATTAAGGGGATTTTATGTCGGATTTGATGAAAGAGATAAAAGAAACTATTGATATTATTAACTCTTATAGTGATAATTTTAATTCTTTTGATTATTCGGATAATGACCAACTTAATACTCTTTTTTTAATGCTTGAAACGACAAAAAAATTAATAACCAATATGAAAAATAAAATTGAAGATGAAATTAAATATATCGATGAAAAATATAAAAAAACTTAGGGAAAGGGGGAATTGATTCTTAGGTATAAAAACCAATGTTATTGGTTTACTAAATTTATTTTTAATTAAGGAGAATTGATTATGAAGAATGTTTTTATTTTATGTACTATGTGTTTTATGTTGTCGTTATTATTTTCATGCGGTAGTGGTGGTAGTAGTGGTTATACATATAAACAAAACAATTTAGATTTTGACGCATACTGGACATTTCAGGGGATTGAAGATAAGGCAACTGAAAAACGGGCCCTTGTTTGTGGTGTTGCATGTGTGCATATGTGGTTAAAGTGGTTAAATAAAAATCCAGGGTATCCATCAATTGAGCAGTTTGAAAATTGGGCAAAAATGACTAAATCAGACTATGGCGATGGTGATGACTATTATGGAGATAAATTTTATGAAGATGAAATAGGTATTTTCGAAAGTCTCACTATGTTTTCCGACGCAATGTATCAATTAGTAACATGGACATCTAATCATATTACTTTAAATATTAAATCAATTTTAGTATATAGTAGTGTTAGTGTTGATGAATCTGATTTTACAAGATTTTTAAAAGTGGTAAGAGATTCGGTTAATGATCAGAAACAACCTGTAATGCTTTTTATGAATTGGTATGAGCAAGATACAAGTCCGAAAGGTGCACATGGAGTCATGGTTAGAGGTTATGAATATGATAAAAACGATCCTACAAATGTTGATAAATTTCGAAAACTCTATTTATCTAATGGATATAAAACTGATACTAAGAATCAAGCAGTATCAATGAGTGAACTAAAAAGATGGGGACCTAATGGATTTGCCTTTACCAATAAAGTAACTTACACATATTCATCAACATCAAGTAATAAAATAAACAATAATAATACCAAATGGACAAACAAACCAATTGGAATTAATCCTAAAGGTATGATGAAATTTTAGTACAAATTGGTAAATTTTTGAATTTAAAAGGAGATAAATTTATGAAGAATGTTAATTTTTATATGGTAATCAAGATGATAGTTGTTTTTTTATTATTCTTGTCATGTTCAAATCCGGAAATAATAAACAATAAAGAAAATGAATCAAATGTTGATAAGACAGAAAAAGAGTTTATAACAACTCTTAATACCCTTGATAGTAATCCTCCTAAAGATGACTTGCTTTCAGAAAAAGAGGTATTAAAAAAAGGTGTAGAAGATGCACTAAATAGTAATTTACAAGAGATATTTAAAAATGACAGAAAAGAGAGTTATCAAAACACTTCTTTTGGTGAAATTCTTTTTATAGAAGACAATGAAAACTATGTAGACAGTAAAACAAGAGGAGTAAATGATAGTTCTGATTTATCAAGTTCTGATTATTATTTTGTTTCATTAAATGATGAGGACAACAATTTGGCTGCTGTTATTACATTAGACAGTGAAAATGGTAAGATTTTAGAATATGCGACACTTTATGAAGACTCAAATATTATACTAAATAAAAGTGAAGATGTAGAAATATCTGTATCAAAAAACATTACGAGAGGAGTTGATAATATTGAATCTATCAAACCCGAATTTATAGGAACAGTTAATGATTATGATAGATTGTCAAGTTGGAAATGGGTTATTATATTAAAAGAGAAAGTAGCAACAAGGTCAGGTAATAGGTCTGTATTTTTAGCAGACCCATTTTCTAATAACGAAAACAATAACACAAACAGAGGAAATTTACAAAATAATATTAATATTTCCGCTTTCTGTTCATTGGAAGAAGAAGAACTTTATTTAAATTCAAAAAAGAGGAGTAGAGGAGATTCAAAGAATTATCATATTTATGAAACGGTGGAAATAAATGAATAAAATAAATTTCTTTATTTTATCTCTTATGGTCTTAATAAATGTCTTATTATTTTCACAAGATTATGAATATGAAATATTCAAATTAATAGACAATAATAGTATATCTGAAATAAAAAACAAGGTGTTAAATAAAGAGATAAACATTAATTTTAAAAATAAATATGAAGAAACACCGCTATTATATGCTATAAAAACTAACGCATCAAATGAAATAATAAAGTATCTTATAAATAGCGGTGCGGATATTAATGTAACTACCAATGAGATTAACATTGATTTTTATTCATATAAAAAAGGAATAGATAATAAAACACCATTTATATGGGCTATATTAAATAATAATTTGGAGATTGCAAAGATTTTATTAAAAAAAGGTGCGGATATTAATTTTTCTCCAAGAAATGGGACAACCGCACTAATTGAAGCAAGTAAAAACTGTGATGATATAGAGATTATTAAATTTTTAATAACAAATGGTGCCAATGTTAATGCAAAAACAAAAAATGTTTTGGACTATAGAAATGAAAAATTAATTAATGAGTTAAATTTAAAATATAATCTAAAAAAAGGAGAAATATATACTGAGCCTATTTCTCTTATTCCTTACAGTGATAAAACCGCTTTAATTAATGCTGTATCTCGTCGTCAACCAAAAAAGGACATAATCGAATTATTAATTGAAAATGGTGCAGATGTAAATGCTCGAACTTCAAAGGGTTCATCTGGGTTGGGAGCTGCAATAACATATCATTATGAAGATATAGCAATCTTATTAATTAATAATGGTGCTGATGGTAACCTACTAGGAATATTTGATGATATGTACAATGTTGCTGAATTGCTCATAAAAAAAGGTGCTGATATAAACGGAAAAACTTACGATGGAATAATGCCTCCTCTAATATATGCTGTAGATTATGGTCAAATAAAGATAACAGAATTATTATTAAAAAATAGAGCTGATGTAAACATTAAATTTGAGAATAAAGGAGTTATATATTATTTAAAATTAAAAGATTTTGCATATTATAACTATCCTGAAAAAAGAAAGAATTATAAAAAAATTCTTAAGTTATTAAAAAAATATGGTGCAAAAGAGTAAGAATTAAATAAGTTGATTATATTGCATTATATGAGCGTTGTTTAAAAATCTATAAGTTTTAACAACGCTATATAAATTTAAACTATTTAGGAATAATTAGTTATGAAACGGTGGAAATAAATGAATAAGAGAGATTTATTTGTTTTTATTTTTATATTTTTAATGAATATTTATGTCTTTTCACAGGACGATGAATACGAAATATATAAACTGATTGATTATAATAATATAAAAGAAATGAAAATGAGGATATTAAGTAAAGATACGAATATTAACTTTAAAAACAAATATGGAGAAACGATATTAATCTATGCAATAAAAACTAACGCATCAAATGAAATAATAAAATTTTTAATTAATAACGGATCTGATATCAATGCTGTTACAAATGAAATTAATATTGATGTTTATTCTTTTAAAAAAGGAATAGATAACAAAACTCCATTTATATGGGCTATATTAAATAATAATCTGGAAATAGCAGAGATTTTATTGAAAAGAGGCGTGGATATTAATTTTTCTCCAAGAAATGATACAACCCCATTAATTGAGGCGTGTAGGCGTTCTGATATTACAAATGTGGAAACTGTTAATTTTTTAATTAAAAATGGTGCTGATGTCAATGCTAAAATAAAACATACATTAGACTTTATGAATAATGAAAAATTAGTAGAAGAGTTAAATTTAAAGTATAATATACCAAAAAGAATAATACGCTCTGCAGAGTATATTCAACCATATTTATATTTTTCCGAAAATAATGAAACCGCATTAATTATCTCTATAACACATACCTATCCAAAAAAAGATATTATCGAATTATTAATTAAAAATGGTGCTGATGTTAATATTAAGCCTCATAGTGGTAGGTCAGCGTTAATGGAAGCAATAATTTTTGGGCATAATGATATAGCAATTTTATTAATTAATAGTGGTGCTGATGTTAATGTTAAAACTTATGGAAAATTCAAAAGAACATACTTAGCTGATTATACACCATTAATATTTGCTACTCATGATAGTATGTATGAAGTTGCTGAATTGTTAATAAAAAAAGGTGCTGATATAAATGCTCAAGCAACAGACGGTATAACCGCATTGGTACGAGCAGTCCATTCTGATCAAATCAGGATGGTAGAATTATTGCTAAAAAATGGAGCTGATGTAACAACAAGAAAGGATAATAAAAATATATTACTGTATTATGCAAAACAAAAAGAAAATTTTGATTATGACAGAATGAAAAAAAAGAAGAACTATAAAGAAATCACTAAGTTATTAAAAAAATATGGTGCAAAAGAGTAAGAATTAAATAAGTTGATTATATTACATTATATGAGCGTTGTTAAAAATCTATAAGTTTTAACAACGCTCTATAAATTTAAACTATTTAGGAATAATTAGTTATGAAGAAAAAGATAATATTAATAATAATTTCAATATTATTTATTTATATTTTTTACTATAATATTTTTATGTTTATTTTTAGTAATAATATATTATATTATTATGAATTTAGAAAACATCAAGTATATACTAATATTTATCTTATAATTAAAGATTATGATGAAAAAAAAATAAATAGTTATATAAATAATTTATTAGATTATTTGTTTCATGATAAATCTTTGATAAAAGAAAATTTTAATGAAAAAGAAAAAAAACATGTAGATGATATTAAAAATATACTGAGAATAACAAAAAAAATAAATATTATAAGTATATTTTTTTTATCGTTACTGATAATTATTTATTTAATAATATATAAAGATAAAATATATTTTCTTAACAAAATAATAAGTTTGCTTTTATTATTTAATATGTTTTTTATTGTTTTATCTTTTATTTCTATTATATTTTTCAATATATTTTTTATTATTTTTCATAAATTATTGTTTGTTGATAATTCTTGGATATTCTATTCATTAAAAGATTTAATTGTAAATATCTTACCAAAAGAAATTTTTTTAGATTATTTATTTTATTTTTTTTTAATTTTAATAATTTTAGAAGTCTTTATGTTTATCTTTTTTAGAAAAATTATTAGAAACCTAATAAACAATAATAAAAATTCTGCTTTATTTATTATATAATATATTATATAATAAAACTATATATTAAAATTTTATAAAGGAGTGTATTATTATGGCAAAAGAGACAAAAGAGGTAATAGGTGCTGTAACAGTTAAAAATGCAACGCCGGAGCAAAGGAAAAAATGGACTGAAAAGGCGAAGAGAACAAGGATCAAAAGAAAAAATGAAAAGGAAAATTTATTTAATGGTTTAATGGGTAAGGATTTAAAAGAATTACTTGCATATACCGACAAAATAGATTTTGGGGTAAGGGCATTAAAAGCCGGGAAAACTTCGCAAAGAGAAAAAGCAGTAATTTTAGAGATTCTTTACCTGATAGAAAAAATCTAATCAGAAGTTATTTTAAAATGCTCTCAAACGCACGAGGAGGGCTTAAATTTTAACGGTAGCCCTATTGTGCGTATTTTTCTTTGTATTGATAAAAAAATCGATTGTAGAGCCGTTTTTTATTATTTCCAAAATAATTTCAATATTTCTCTTTCGGTATAACAAACATTCGTTTTTAGTGTAACTCAAATATTGAAATTATGGCGGGAAAAAAATCAAAATAATACAAAAACTACAATAAAATCCTTTTTATTTGGTAATTTTTTCTTTTAGTGTACTAAACATTCGTTTTTAGTGTACTAAACATTCGTTTTTAGTGTACTAAACATTCGTTTTTAGTGTACTAAACATTCGTTTTTAGTGTACTAAACATT
>Ga0209518_1003258_pt1 | contig 14090 bp, 23 predicted proteins | sample RifGroB1_FD_183993 | JGI IMG/M metagenome (GOLD analysis project Ga0209518, IMG submission 183993) | Groundwater microbial communities from Rifle, Colorado, USA - Groundwater B1 (SPAdes) (version 2) | ecosystem: Environmental > Aquatic > Deep subsurface > Groundwater | place: Rifle, Colorado... | reverse complement strand
TAAAAAATTAATAAAGTTTTCCAAAAAAGAATTTATATTTCAAAAATTTATTGATATAGATCATGAATATAGACTTTTGATTATGGGTGATAAAGTGTCAGTTTTGGAACAAAAATCACTTAGAAATTATAATAAATTAAAAGTAGAGTACATGGATCTTACCGGACCTTCAGTTTTCTTAAATTTAAATGAATTATCCAGTATAACTAACAAAATAGCATTAAAGGCCGTTAAAACATTAGGACTGGATGTTGCAGGGGTAGATATGGCAATTGAAAAAGTAACTGGAAAAAATTACCTAATAGAAGTAAATAAAGGACCGGGTATTGTACCTGATGCTAAAACTTCACCTGAGCTGAAAGCGTTTTCAGATTATCTAAATGAGAGAGTTGGTAATTAAAGATATTAATTTATTAATTACATTTTAAGTAGTTGACAATATTTTATCTAACATTATATCCTGTAGTAGATGACTCAACATATAACTGTAGATAATTGCGATAGCCGAGTAGACGTCCCTGTTGATTGTAATAGCTGGTCCTGCGCATCATTCTATCCGAAAGAAGGATCTTCAAGCAGTCAACCTGTAGAAGTTGCCTTTACCACAACAAGAATTCCTGAAACTAAAATAGTTACAGGAAAATTTTGTCTCGCTAGTGGTTGTATTAACCACTGCGAAAGAGTAAGTTGAAAAAAAACATGTCAGATACCTGGTAACTTGTGTCAGTATTTTTCAATTTCTAGCAGACTATGTCAAGTAATCTTCTTCGATTTGAAATACCATCTCTAATCTTAGAAGAGAAGGTGATTTTTCATGACTATCGCAGAAGAATTATCAAATATGAGTGAAAATGATGTAAAAAAAGCTAGAAAATGGCTTATACAGCAACGGGCTAGAGCAGTTAGTGAATTTGATACCGTAAGACATGGAATGAGTAAATGGTAAGCAAGACACAGAATTACTAAGGCAGTAATGGAGGTTAATGTGGTTGATTCTGCTTTAAAAAGAGAACAAGAAATAAGAGCAAATCGAAAACAATTAGAAGAAGGCTTATATTGGTAAAATTAAAAATAGCTTAATTGATAAGCCTTTACTATAATTTCTTTTAATTCATCATGTATTAGAGGCCAATTGTTTTGGACCATATATAAAAATTTGTAATAAAGATTAGTTCCGAAAAATGAAGCCGGATATGTAGCTCTATTTTCAATAATATACCTGCAAGATCTTAATAGCCATTCAGAGAGCAAAAATTGTTCTTGTGTTTCACCCCCAAGGTTTACAGGAATTCTTTCTCTGTTTTGCTCTGCTAATGAATGAGTGAGAAACCTGACTGCAATTTCAGCAAAATTTTTTGGGTCTTGGTTATTAAATAAATCTCTCAGTCCAATAATTCCCAATTTAATACCTTTGTAAATCTCAGGATTACCAGCTACCTTCAACGAAGGTAATATAGGAAAAGAAATTCCATCCAAAGTGTCCATTGGTGGATAATAAAAACTTGTTGAAGGTATGTGAACAATCGAAAGTTTCATTCTTGTATGTTGACCTTTATCATCTTCGCTATAAATAGTAAATTCTGCACGTTCTGGATTTTGATGTGCTTCACAAAAAATTTCCCCGATTCTCATTAGCTGTTGTACTGCTCGATGGGTTACTGGTAATGTGGTTGTAACATCCAAGTCTAATCTGGGATTGTCACTACCAATCTCACGGGCTTGATAGGCTTGTCTAGTTTCTTCCAAAATGTAAGGCATTTGAAGACCCGTAGCTTCTCGTAACGACTCAGGTACCCCAAACATGGGAAAGACTCTTGGTATTTGGATATCTACACCTTCAATCATTCTTGCTGTTCCACCGACGAGTCTTAAATCTCCCGCTTCTGCGATAGCCGATAAATGTTCCTCTAAACCTAATCCTGTAAACCCTTCGATCGTCAAAATTTGGCCAATATCAGGAGGTAAAACCTTATCGCTTCTTGTAATCTCTGCAAAATCTCCTGGGATGCATAATTCATCTTTATAAGCCATCTGACCTACCTGTGCGCGAGTTAATATTTCCATTTATAACCCTTTCCTTTGAGAGTTATTAATGATTCTTTTGCTATACCAAATTTAGCCAGCTTTTTTCTGAATCTTGAAATGTTTTGATCCAAACTCCAGTCGGAATATATTTCTTCGTAATTTTCTCCCCAAATAATTTTTGCAATTTGGTCTTTGGTAACAAGTTTATTTTTATTTTTTTGGAAATGACGAAATATTTCAATCTCTTTGCCGTTTAGATTACTCATCAATAATCTTTCAGGTTTCTCATCCATTAGTAAAAGTTTCTCCAAAAATATGTGTAAGTCTATAACGCCCAGTTTTTTCAATTCTGAAGTAACCTCCTTATTATTTAATGTTTTTTTGAAAACATTTTGATAAATAATCGGTAATTTATTCCAGATGGATTTAAATTTACTATCAAATTCTCCTTTATCCGGAAATGACCTAATAGCTTCTTTAGTTAAAAAAAGAACACCTCCAGAGGTTTTTACTATTTTCCCAATTTCTTTCTCAGAAAAAGTTTTGTTAAATTCATAGGTTCTCTGAACGATATAATCTTTTAATAATTGGCCGCTAATTACAGGCATAAATTTAACTCTGTTTAAAAGTGTAAAGATATTTGGATTACTGATAGCAATTTTTTGAATCAAAGGTTTATTTGTAGAGTTAATTATTGAATAAATTCTTCTCTTATTACTGACAACAATAGAAGAAAGATAACTTAGAAGTTTTAGATATTCATTCTCAGATAAATCTTCATATCTATTACCAACAAAGACAATTTCTTTATCTTTTTCCAGAATAATTTGATTACATCTCTTAATAATCAAAGGAATCAACTTGGAACTATTTAATTCATTTTCATTTAATTCCAAGCTTACCCCAATATTTTCCAATATCTCTCTGGCTGTGGCATTTTCTATCTGGTCGCATGAGTATTGGATAAAAAACAATCGTTTAGAAATTTTCCCAACATGTTTTGATAATAAAGTTTTTGAAGAAAGAATATCATTTGTAATGACAGTCTTACCTGATTCAGGAAACCAAACATTAACTTGGCTCTCGCCGTATTTAATTCCCTCTAGAAAGAGGGGAGCATAAAATTCAGCAATTCGTTGATCGATATTGATTTTCATTAAAATATGTCAGGAATGATACTTCTTTTTGTTAGGATTGTCAAAATCCTGACAGAATCTGTCAAGCGAAGAATTTCAATTAAAATTATCATTCTCAAAAGTTTTTAATTTGGAGGTGACGATATATGACAGATGAACAACCAAGAACAGTAAGGATGCGGGCAACAGAAGGAGGTGTTGAAAAAATTATTGAAATAACACCTGAATATGTGGGAAATGATGGACAAGCTCATGTTAGCCACATTAATGCGAAGAATGCCAGGACTAGAGATAAAAAGGCTGAAAGAAAAATGAAAGAAGGTGAATCATAAAATATGGAAAATAAAGTAAAAGTATTTAATCAGTCAAGTGGAGAATGGATTGAAGTAGAGCCTATTACTTACGTTATAAACGTGACGACAGGGAGAGTCGTTGAAGTGACTCCTACAATCCATCATGTACCAGCTGTAGTAGATGCTGCAGAAAAAGAAGCTCAAGAAAATGAGTGAAAAAGATGAAAAAGGACGAAAAGCTAAATATGGTTTTACAATGAGGGCATACCATAGGGTTGGAGAAACAGAAGAATTGGTTTCCGGTTTCACTTCATTCGATTGGTTTGAAAATGATATTGCAGGAGCTAGCGATGAAGCTATGGGTAGAGCCAATAAAAAATGGTCAAGGAGCAAGGGTTTTTATAATCATCATGTTTCAAATATTGATCCTATATTAATTTCTAGTTTTGAAAATCTTTGAAAGTAACAAAAAACCGCTCATTCAGAGCGGTTTTATTGTGACTCAAGAAAAGTATTTACTTAAGCTCTACTGTAGCACCTGCACTTTTAAGTTTTTCAGAAGCTGATTTGACATCTTCCGGTTTTGCGTCTTTTAAGACTTCAAACGGAACGTTTTCTGTTGCATCTTTAGCTTCTTTAAGACCTAATTGCTGGTTAATCTCACGAAGTGCTTTGATAACTGCAATTTTATTATCTCCTGCAGCTGTCAAAATTACTGTTTGATTACCACCTGATGCACTGGCTTCTGCTGGAACTTCTGCCCCTGCAGCTGCTGCTGGAGCCGCTGCTGCAACCGGTATGGCACTAACTCCAAGTTTTTCCTGAAGTTGGTTTACCAATTCCGATAGGTCGAGTACTGTTAATTTTGAAATATCACTTACTAATTCTTCTACTTTTTTAGCCACGAGTACTCACCTCCTTTTCAGCGCTAAGCGCTGTTGATCTTTGATCTAATATATAAACAAGTTTCTGTAAATTGCCTTGTAAAACACCAACCAAACCGTATGACGGAGACATTAATGAACCTAACACTTGGCTTAATAAAATGTCTTTGTTAGGTAAGGTTGAAAGTTTATTCAAAGCGGCAGTATCCTGAAACGAACCTTCAACTATTCCTACTTTAAACTGGGGGACTTGGTTTAATTTGGCAAATTTACCTAGAACTTGAATCGGTGCAACTGCGTCCCCCTCTGTTATTATTAAGGCTGTTTGGCCAGATAAAACTTCATCAGTCAATACCTTTTCGTCTAATTTAGCTTCAATCCCAGCTCGTTTTATGAGAGTATTTTTGACAACAATCATTTCTGCACCCGAGGCTTTAAGTTCAGACTTTAATTTTTGTTGAAGAGAAACCGAAAGACCTGCAAAGTTAACCAAAACTACACAAGTTGAATTTTTTAAACGTGGAGTTAAATCAGTAACTAATTGTACTTTTGCTTGTTTTAACATATTCCTAAGTGCGACTTATTTGTCTGCGCTACTTTCTCTGGACAAACTGTATTATATCAATTTAGATTCCCAATGCAACAGTGTTTATCTGACAGGAGGTTTGCCTTCAGTTGAAGCAGGATTTTTAAGTGTTGAAATCGGTTTAACCTCTCCTTCCACATTAACATCGCGAACATAAAGAGGGGCTTCGTCTTCCTCTAAACCCTTTCTCATTTCCTCCAATTCTGATGGCTCGTACAAACCACTCGAAACAGCATCTCGATAGGCTTGTAACGCTGGGTTTAATACTTTTGACATACTTGAAGTTTAACAATTCTTAAATAAAAACTCAAGAATATAAACTCAAGTTTGAAAAATATAACCTCTACCTCTTTTGGTAAAAATTACTTCTTTATTAATCCCCAAACCTCTTATCTTATTTCGCATATTTTCGATCACCTTGGCCATTGCCTGAGGTGAATATTTATCATAGGAATTATTTTTCCAAAGGATTTCTGCAGTTTTATCAAAACTTACAATTTTACTTTCATTATCTCTTAAGTACTGGAGTAGATTTGTTTCCTGCAGAGTAAATTCTTTTAAGTTGAGATTGCTAAGTAATTTATTATCATAAAAACCTAATTTTTTTAAATACTTATTGCTTTTCAGGATTAAATCATCAGATACCAAATTGCTTGGTTTCCCAAAAAAATATTCTGCAACCCCATTTCTTTTATGCCAATTTACACTTCCTATTTCTGCAAGGTCTTTATTTTTGATTTTTAACTTGGCTAGAAGAAGAGTTCTTTCGAAATCTACCTTTGTATTATCTGTTCTTTGGGTCATGTAAACTTTATATGTTCCAATTTTTTTCTTTTTGACAAAATAGCTTCCGGAAGTTCCATAATCCGTATTCAAAAGTTCAATTTCCAGACCATCTTTTTTTAAGACCTTCGATTTTTTTGGCATGATTTTTGAAGTTATTTCTTTTAACGCCTCAGTGGGGTAGCTATCTCCTAAATTTTTTGATTTACATTTTTTGATAAGATTCCAAAATTTGGGTGAATAATTCAAATTGGGGAAATAAACAGCCTTTTTATTAGAAATAAATTCAGGAACAACATAAAATCCACCCGATTGATATAAACCCAAACTTATGGATTTAGCCAGAAAGCAAATATAATCCGCCTCATCAAACATAAACAATTATACATCTTCAAACTATGGGAATTCAACAAAAACTCAAGAAACTTCTTTTAGGTAAGAATAGGATATTCGAAATAACTGGTAAGAATATTGTTTATACACGAGAAAATCGCTAACAAAAATAATAATTTCACTTTATGAATAAAAATTTACAAAAAGTAGTTCAGGCTTTGCAAAGAAATCCCTTTTTGGAAGGCCAAGTTAGAAAAGAAATATCTAATGCTTTTCGCGAATTAAATATTGAAGAACAAGGCATGATAATTAAACACGTGGTGGATTCATCAGATCATAGTAACTTTTACACTGACATGGAAAAAGCTGCACGGCTCTATTCGGGACCAAGAAGCAAAATTTAACTCAGCTAAATTTTAAAATATTTAATTAAAATGATAACAGAAACTAATAATGTTGGTTGGGATACTGCCCAGGAAAGGTATTTCCAACTACTTACAGAAGAATGGAGAGCTAACCCTGGCAAGACACTTGCAATAGAGGATCATACTTGGCTCAAATTTAGAGCTGGCAAAGAAACAAATACTCCCGAAGTATATGAACCAATAAATAGAGTTAGAGTCGCCAACGGGCTTAGTCCGTGGGACTAATGTTAATTCAAAAGCAGCTTCACCGATGGGCTCATTGTTGAATTAATAAAAGCTCGTATTATTTGTTTATTAGTTCCCAGAGCGTTCATTATGGTTTCCAGATTGGCTGACAACTCTTCATCCTTTTGTGAAACTTTACCAAAGGCAGCGTGGATAATTGGTTGTTCTTTCTCTGTTTTTAATAAGAGTGTGGTACTTGAAAATTTAGTGACATCAGAAGTTTTTTTGATTAAAGTGCCGTTTTTTGGATTGGGCATAAGACCACGAGGTCCTAAAAGTTTGGCAAACATAACCAGTTTAGGCATCATATCAGCGGTTGCCAGAAGAACATCAAAATCAATTTTTCCTGTTTTTAATTTTTCAATTGTTTTATCATCCGCAACTTCAACTTTTTTTATTTTTCCGAAAACATGGGGAAGTGTAACGTGAGCCGAAATCCCTACCTTTTTAACTACCAAATGAATTTCCATGGTTCCGTCAAATTTAGTAAGGGAAATTTCTTTAACTAGTTTGATGGCATCTTTAGCTTTATAAAAATTTGCTCTGTTTATTTTTGTTTTAGCTTCCAAATACTTTTTACTTCTGGATGAGCCTTCCTTAAGAGGTTTTTCTTTTCTAGTAGTCTCTTCAACAGGTTTTTCTTGCACAACTTCAGGAAGACCTGCCTCCTTTTGCTTTTCTGCTGCTTGTTTTGCTTTTTTCTCAACATACTTTTGAGCAGAAGTTTTTGTTTCTTCCTTAACTCCTTCAACGAATGCTGTTTTAGTTTTTCCCATACTTATTTTTCTTCTACTTTTATGCCCATTGATCTGGCTGTGCCTGTAACAATTTTGATTGCAGCAGGTAAGTTTATGGTATTTAGGTCATCCATTTTATTGGTAGCTATTTTTTCGGCTTGGGCATAACTAAGTGTAGCTACAGTTTCTCTGCCTGCTTTACCCGATGCTTTTTCAAGACCCAATTCTTTTTTAATCATGTCTGAAACGGGAGCCTTTTTAATTATGAAGTCAAAACTTCTGTCTTCATAAATGGTGATAACAGCCGGGACAACTTCACCACGCATATCTTTGGTCTTTTCATTGTATTGTTTAACAAAGTCCATGATGGCTATACCATGCTGACCTAAAGCGGTTCCGACTGGAGGTGCAGGAGTGGCTTCTGCGGCCTTGAGGTTGATTTTAACGACTGTTTTTACTTTAGCTGCCATATAGTCGACTTTCCGTCTCCCACAATCAAATGTGGTAGAGGTATTATATCTGGAGTGAATTAAAAAAACAATGCTCTTGTTTACTTAGAAATTCTTGCAACTGGAAGGGTAAAATCAGCTGCTGGTAGATCTTGTGTGGTTGGAGTGTGTTTTGGTGTGATTGCTTTTTTAAATTCACCCGATCTTTTTTTATCAATTACATAAATAACTGCCCCCCCCAGCTTCTTTACCAGCAACTTCTCTTATCACATCGGGATTAGTCAACCCGTATTTACTTGTCATGAGAGTTCATATTATGAGCCTAAAATTGTGGATGTCAACCGACTAATTAATGTTATAAAATTCCGGTGGATGATAGATTCAGGAATTAAAGATCGACCAGATTGGTGTATAGAAATACCACCAATTCCAGTTGGAGCAATAGATTTAGACGAGGGAGAAAGACTGAAAAAGAATGGCCATATCTATATCAATACCGGTACTGGTGGTTTGATAGTTGGCAAAGTTTTTATTAGATGGAATAAAAACGAAAATAGGTCAAATAAGTTGGAGGAAACATCATAAAAAATTAAACCTTTTGAATCTGCAAGAAATCCAGTTCTACCGGAGTTTCCCTTCCGAAGATAGAAACCAAGACTTTGACTTTCCCTTTTTCTTCATCGATTTCATGGATTGTACCCAAGAAATCTGAGAAAGGACCGTCAGTGATTTTAACTGCTTCTGAGACTACAAACTTTGTTTTATATCTTGGTGCAGGGGAACTGACGAATTTTTGAATATTACTTACTTCTAGTTCTGAAAGTGCCGTTGGTTTATTTCCTGCCCCCACAAAGCCGGTAATTCCTGCTGTAGTCCTGACAGCCAACCAGGTTGGATCGTCAAGAATCATCTTCACCAGAAGGTATCCGGGGAAAATCTTTTCTTTAATTTGAGCTTTCTTCCCACCTCTAATTACAATTTTATCCTGTGTGGGAACCAAGAGTTCAAATATCTTATCCATAAAACCCATTGTTTCAATTCTTTGTCTAAGAGTTTCCATAACCCTGACTTCATGACCGGAAGAGGTGTGGACCACATACCATTTGGCCAGTGGGTTAGTTTTGTCAGAAATGATAATATGGCCTGGAATCTTTTTGGTTCCGGTTCCACGTTCTGTAATTTGAGTATCTGTTTTGTTATTATCCATTTAATATTTTTTAATCTATCTTGCCAGAACAATTTCCAAAACCCTGGTGAGTCCGTAGTCAACTGCTCCTATATATAATCCAACCACACCTGAGATTATTAGGACAACAGCCGTCAATTTTATCACCTCTCCACGTTTTGGCCAAGTGACCTTTGCAAGTTCAATCTTGACTTCATTAAGAAAGGAAAAAATTTTCATGACGGAATGCACATTATATTAATAATTTCTCTTTTTCTCAAGCATACGTTGGAATTTTAGCCTATACTTCTTTTCTTTCCTGCGTTCTGAAGGCTTTTTAAAGCGTTCACGGTCACGGAGTTCCGGTAAAAGTCCAGACATAATTGTTTTTTTGCGAAACCTGGCAATGAGAGCATCGTCGCTCTCGCCCTTTTTCTTTTTTATGATAAACATATATTATTTTTATTAAAATGTCGCCTCCTTCCAATAGATTTCCTTCGACTTAAGAAGTAATTTTAACATAACCTGCAAAAGAAAACATCCTTTTATTGGAGAACCATGGGTTTACTCAGGATTAATAACTGTGGGTTTTTTGTACTTTCCGGTTAAATATTTATAGGCATTAACCAGAAGAACTAAGATAACACTTCCACCCAGAACGTAAACTAAACCGTAAAATAATTTGATAAATTTATTTTCAGGTTCTTGGTTCTGATTCTCATTTTCCCGGTCAAGAGGAGGTGTGGTGGCAAGAAAAGGATTATTACCGTTTTCATTATCTAAAATTATCTCAGGGGCGTCGGTTGGAAGGAGTGTTGCTGTAGGAGTAGCACCGGGTCTTCTAGTTGCTGATACTGCTCCTCCAACTGGTTTATTGGTTTTTAATGGCGCAGTAGTTGGTTTGGTTGTGGCTGAGCTACATTTACAATTGAAGGAGTTAGCACACTGCGGATTTCTGCAATAACCCTGATAACAAAATAAATCTCCCTTGCAGTTGTAATTAGAGCCGCAAGTACCCCCGCAGGAATTCGGTTCGCCTACAATTCCACCTGTAGCTGCCTCTATTTTAACCTCGCCATTTTCCCGCTTAGAAACAACATTTGTGCTTTCTGAGACTGCCGAGGCGGCAGAAGTAGGATCAATTTCAAAAGAATATGATGCCAGAATAGCATTTGATTTAGCCTTTACCCTAACATTTAATAGTTCTATTGCAGAACCTGATACCGCCTTATTCTTATCCAAGGTAAAGTTGGTATAGACTAACTGACCGGTACTGTTGTCAAAACTTTCACTAATTGTATTTTCAAACGTAGAAATATTAGCGCCTTTAGTTAATGACAAAATTTCAAAAGCATCTGTGTCAAAATTCATAATAATGTCAGCACCCGTTATTTTATTTTCTCCCGTATCGATTTTTACCGATAAATCAAATTCACTTCCCGGGGTTGTGGTTTGAGTGGGAGGTGAAATAAACAAGGTTGAAGCTGGAGCTGCTCCTACTCTCACCTGTTTTTGAGTTTTTAACAGTCTTAAACCTGCAAAAACAGCCAATAATAAAAGTGCCAAAAATATGACACCAAGAACTGAGCTTGTTTTTTTATTAAAATTTTCTTTTAAGACGTTATCTGCCATAGTTGTCTATGATTATTCCCACATCGACTATATTTACAATTCCGTCACCGTTAATATCAGCACGTGGGTCATCAGGAACAGTCATTCGATAGTTGTCTATAATTATGCCTATGTCGACGATATTGACATGACCGTCTTCATTTATATCTCCAGGAATTGGTTCGGGTGATGGGGAAGCGGTAGGAAACGGTGTTGGACTTGGGGATGTACATTGTGACGAACCGTCGGGATTGACACAAATTCCACTTTGATCAGGATAATTTCCTGTTTGCATTAAACATGTAAGTCCTGCAGCACACCCAATCCCTGCAAATCCACCACACAATTCACATTCATTAGCTATTAAAGGAGTTGGTGTAGGATTAGGATTGATATCTGTAAATCCCTGAATACTTAAATTATTAAAATGAACATCTGCAATTTTCAGATTAGTATGTGGGTCAATCAACCCAAAGTCATATTCACCATCAAATCTATATGGATAACCCAATTGCGTTTCAATCGGCCATGAAGTATAAGTTACCCATCTATCGGCATAGTTACTGTTAAAAACTTGAACGCTATATACATACCAAGTCGTTAACTTGTCAGTTCTGAAATTGATCCTTAATTTTAAATTATCACCATATTTTGTTGATCTGACAATTATGGAAGACCGACCCTCATTTTGAACGGCTAATTGCTCTTCATGAATATTGACCTCACTTAACCTGCCTGTATAAGTTTTACCGTTTGACATAATATAGAAATCATCGGCTGTGATTCTAATGCTTGGAGTAACCCAGGTTATTGGTGTCTGAACAACAGGTTCTCCAGTAGAGGCTCTTTTGCGAAGATCCAGTCTTTGTGTTAGTAACGCCCAGACAAACAGAACAAGTGTAATAAGTAATACAAAGACTATAGCCAGACCAATATATTTTTTTGTTTTTAACGGTAAAGTTTTCAATTTGGAGCTAATAGTTTTCACACTTTTTATATTAGAGCTTGATTAAACCTGGTGTCAATAGGTACTCTATTATATAAGTGTTTAATTATATATTTATAATCTGGCTTAGTATTCTACCTTTGGTTTTTTTCAAATCGGTTTTCGAAGGATCCAAAGTATTTGTTTTTTGGATAGGTTGTATAACATTAATAATTTATTGGCTTACATCAATCAGAAAAAAGATTTTTCAATTAATCAACAAATGGGATCTGTTTTATTGGTTGTGGATAAGTATCTTAGTTATTTCTTCACTTAGGTCAGATGATCCGATGAATTCAATAATAGGTGGTGTATATAGGCATCAAGGGGCCATTTTTTTTATTGGATTGTGGCTGGTAGGGAAAACTATAAAACTTTTAAATAAAAAACAAACGAAATTATTATTAAGATGTTTATCAACAACGCTTTTGATAGAATCGCTTTTGATTATAGTCCAAAAAGTAAGCGGAATTTATTTACTGAACGGAAGACCAATGGGTACATTCGGGGAACCTAATGCTGTGGCGGGGTTTCTTTCCATAACACCCTTTATATCAACCAATATCCCGCTTAATTTGATAGCCTTAATCGCAATTCTTTTAACCCAATCCAGAGCGGGACTATTGGCTTTTACAGTAATTATAATTATTAAATATTTTGCTAAAAAAACGAAGATAATTCTGGCAACTCTTGCCATCGTGGCCGTTATTTTTATGGGATTTTTAAGACCTCTTAATACCGGGTATAAATTTGAGGATAGATCAGTTTTTAATAAATTAGCCATAACCGCAATTGCTAAAAAACCGCTTATTGGTTATGGACCGGAAACAACCAGTAAAATTTTTGAAGCGGAATTTAAGAATGATGGTATAAACCTTGGTAATTTTATGGTTGATCGTTCACATAACTTAGTATTGGATCTACTTCTGTGGTCTGGAATTTTTGGGACAGCATTCTTTCTTGTTTGGCTATTTGGCAATTGGAATAAATTCGCCTTAGGAATCATAATTTTTTCTTTTGTTCAACCTTTCGGAGTAATTCATTGGATTTTATTATTTTTAATGTTACACTTTAATTTGCAAAAAAATGAGCAATAAAAAAGCTTTGATAACTGGAATTACGGGACAGGACGGTTCTTATTTGGCGGAGTTACTTCTTAAAAAAGGCTATCTCGTTTCAGGAATTGTCAGAAAAACTTCACACGAGGATTATGCCAATATAGGTCACATTCAGGATGATTTAAAGCTCTACCAGGGAGATTTACTGGATCCTGTAAGTTTACGCGAAATAATCCAAAAAGTGGATCCTGACGAAGTCTACAACTTAGCTTCTCAATCCCACCCTTCAGAAAGTTTTAAGCAACCTATCCATACCGCTGAAATAACTGGTATTGGTGCACATAGGGTTTTGGATGCAACACTTGATGTTAATCCGAAAGCGAAGTTTTATCAAGCCAGCAGTTCCGAAATGTACGGATGGGTAAGGGAAATTCCTCAGAATGAGGAAACTCCGTTTAATCCTGCAAACCCATATGCAGCTGCTAAACTCTATGCTTTTGCCATGACCAAGATTTATAGAAAAAGTTACGACATGTTTGCCTGCAACGGAATACTTTTCAATCATGAATCGCCGCGAAGGCATCTTGGTTTTGTAACCCAGAAAGTGGCCTATGCTGCAGCTTGTGCAAAGTTGGGAATTACCAATTCTGATCACCTTAATGAAGAAGGAGAATTGGTAGTTAAAAAAGGAAAAGTATCATTAGGCAATCTGGAAGCAAAAAGAGATTGGGGTTTTGCGGGTGATTATGTAGTAGGTATGTGGTTAATGATGCAGGCTGATAAAGCAGATGATTTTGTGTTAGCTACAGGTGAAACCCATTCTATACAGGAACTTTGTGAGGAAGCATTTAAGTATGTTGGTTTAGATTGGAAAGACCATGTAGATATAGACAAAAGGTTTATTAGACCGACTGAAACAGGTCCTCTGGTAGGTGATTATTCTAAAGCTAAAAAGATTCTAAAGTGGGAACCAAAAACTACCTTCAAAGGTTTGGTTAAGATTATGGTTGATGCTCATTTGGCCAGGTTGAAATAAATTAATTTACTCTACAATCTCTTTGCGTTTTATCAATTCTACTTGACCGGATCAGTCAGATGTATATCGTCGTTTGCGGGGTTATTGACCCTTTTAGAAACTACATTTACCTTCATTTCCTTTTCAGGAAAGGGAGCCAGAATCCTAAATAGTCTTTCAAAATCGGTATAATTTGGGTCAAGCCAAAACTCCTCATCACTTTCTTTAACGATAACAGGCATTCGGTTGTGAACTTTAGCCACAATGTTGTTTGGTTTTGTTGTTAGGATAGAACAAGAAAAATGGATTTTACCTTTAGCGTCTTTGAGACCGTTATAGATTCCCGCAAAACCTAAAAGTTTTCTGTCTTTTAAAAAAAA
>Ga0209518_1003252_pt1 | contig 14108 bp, 15 predicted proteins | sample RifGroB1_FD_183993 | JGI IMG/M metagenome (GOLD analysis project Ga0209518, IMG submission 183993) | Groundwater microbial communities from Rifle, Colorado, USA - Groundwater B1 (SPAdes) (version 2) | ecosystem: Environmental > Aquatic > Deep subsurface > Groundwater | place: Rifle, Colorado... | reverse complement strand
CTTCGCAGGATTAAAACACGTAGCCATAAAGGTAATATCTTCATATACAGAAGATCAAATAATAACCTCTGACCCGTCTCAAATTCTTTCAATTAAAAAGGAAAAACAAGAATTAGAAGAAGCCAAGAAATAGGCAAATGTGATATAATCATTGAGTAGAAAGTTATAAAGTAATCAAGTTTATAAAGTAAAATGCAAAAAGGGGTTAAAATTACAATTTTATTTTCTATTTTCGTGTATATGTTTTTTGCTTTTTCTGTATACGCTCAAGTACAAAGTGCAAATATTGTGCTTAATATAAGTCCCAAATATCCTAAAGCGAATGAAAATATAACAGCTTCTGTCGCAACTTTTTCGACTGATTTAAATAAAGCAAAAATTGCTTGGAAATTAAATGGACAAATAGCTATTGAAGCTGTTGGTAAGAAAGATTTTTCTTTTACAACTGCTGATACAGGACTTCAAACAGTGCTAGAAGTAGAAATACAAACTTCTGATGGATCTTTTGTTACAAAAAGAATAATTATCACTCCAAGCGACATAGATATGCTTTGGGAAGCTCCAGATTCATATGTACCACCTTTTTATAAAGGAAAAGCTCTTAATACGTCTGAAGGAACTATAAAAGTCATTGCATTAACTAATTCTCGTGATAGTGCAGGACTATCTTATAATTGGAAATTAGATGATATAAACAAACCAGATTCTTCTGGTTATAAAAAAAATTATTATATATTTAAAAATAGTTTTTTAGATAGAAATAATACAGTTGAAGTAACAACATCAAGTTTGGGGGGTAAAAATACAGGACAAGGAAAAATAATAATAAATCCTGTAAAACCAAAGATAGTTTTTTATCAAAAAGACTTGACGTTTGGCACAAAATATGAAAAAGCTATAGATAATAATTTTGCAATGAGCCCAACTGGAGAAATTTTTGTTGTTGAACCTTATTTCTTTTCTCCAAAAAATTTAAATTCTTCTGATTTAGAAATAAAGTGGTATCTTGGGGGATCTTTAATAAATACACCAGATACAAAAAATGAAATAGGATTAGTGCCAGAAGAAGGGCAGACAGGAGGGTCAAGTATAAAAGTTGTGATAAATAATATTAAAAAAATGTTTTTAAATGCAGAAAAACAAATACAGGTTAGTTTTTAAAGTTATAAAGTGAAATGCAAAAAAATAAAACAAAAAATAAAATAGCAATTTTTGAAAATAAAGAAATTCGCAGACATTGGAATAATGAAAAAGGGGAATGGTATTTTTCGGTTATTGATATAATTGAAGCATTAACTCAAACAGACAGACCTCGTAAATATTGGGATGATTTAAAAAGAAAGCTTAAAGATGAAGGAAGTGAACTGTCCGAAAAAATCGGACAGTTGAAAATGACAGCAGAAGATGGAAAAAATAGAGAAACTGATGTGGTAGACACAGAAACAGTACTTCGTTTAATTCAATCCATACCATCCCCAAAAGCTGAGCCATTTAAATTGTGGCTTGCTCGTGTAGGATATGAAAGATTAGAAGAAACAGCAGATCCAGAGATTGGTATAAATAGAGCGCTTAAAACATATTTACAAAAAGGATACAGTCAAAATTGGATAAATCAGAGATTAAAAAGTATTGAAATTCGTAAATCATTAACTGATGAATGGGAAAATCGTGGAGCAAAAGAAGGTGTGGAATTTGCTATTTTAACAGATGAAATTTCAAAAGCGTGGGCAGGACTCACTACAAAAGAATACAAAAATCTTAAAGGATTAAAAAAGGAAAGTTTGCGAGACAATATGACTAATATTGAGCTTGTATTAAATATGTTGGCTGAAACTGCAACTACAGAGATACATAAAAAAGAAGATTCAAAAGGTATCTTAAAATTAAAAGCTGATGCAAAAACAGGAGGAGATATTGCTGGTGGTGCACGCAAAAAATTAGAAAAACGACTTGGTCGTTCTGTTATTACTAAACAAAATTTTTTAAAAAATAAACAAAGTAAAAAATTATTAAAGTAAATGCAAAAAAATATATTCAAAAAAATAATAAGTTTTTCTTTTTTAATACTATTTTTAATTAGTTTTGTTTTGCCTATTTACACAAAAGCACAACTTTTAAATTTAAATCCTAATAATCCAACATCACAACCACTAATTTGTTTTTCAACACAATATGACCCAAATGATACAACTAGTTCAATTATGATTTTCCCAACAGGTAGATGGTATTTTAAAGTTTCACCTTCAGATGTTAGTCTAAAAAAATATAACGGTCCGTTTGATGACCAAGCTGCTTGTCAAAAAGGACTGCGGGATAGATATTATTATGAAACAATAACCCCAACAGATGAAAGTAATGAAAAAACAAAATTAGATTATTATCCATTGGCTCCATTGCCAGGAGTAGGAGAAACCTGTGAAAAAGATGTAAACAAAAGAACAATTTGTGTAAAAACTGATCCTGCAAGTGGAGGTTTTGCAAAATATTTAAACGTAATGATACAGATATTTATTGGTCTTGCTGCTGTCCTTTCAATGATAATGATAGTGATGGGTGGTATAGAATATATGACAAGCGAGCTTGTTTCTACTAAACAAGCTGGAAAAGATAGAATTAGGAACGCAGTACTTGGTCTTATTCTTGCACTTGGATCTTATGCAATATTAAACACGTTAAATCCAGATCTTCTTGATGTTAGTTTAAGTAATGTAAGAGAAGTAGAAGTAACAATAGAAGGGTCAGCACACATGGAACAAGTTATACAAGACTTACCAAACAATAAAACATTTAAAAAAAGCAAAGATTATGAAACTATAAAAACATTAGTTGGTAGTAAATACAATCATTGTATAGTACAAGCAATAATGCAAATAGAGGGAGGAAATAGAAAAAGTCAAACCATTGGACACGATGAAAATGTAACTCGTATAAAGACAAACTCAAGAAAACCATTCATTGATTCTGGTGTAAAGTTCAGTGGTACACCATTTACAAAAGGAAGTAATGTGCAAAATGATGATATCAAAGGATATGAATCACTAGATCCAAATGATATTAATCTTAGTTTAGACACAAGATTTTCACATTCTATTGGAAGTTTTGGTGCTACTTTTTTTACAAATAAAAATAATAGTGAGTGTTCTAAACCAGGCAAACATAGTATTCTCTGCCTTGTTCTTACTGATGGAAGCACCTTAACTCCAAAAGAAATGTACAATAATACAAACAACGCAAATATAAATTGGGCAATAAACTTTGCAAAAAAAGGTTTGGATAAATGTAAAGACCCACTAAAAGTTTTCTATTTTTGGGCAGCTAGTGGTGGTTGTGTAGCTACAGGAAATCTGGCTTATGATCAAGTAGCTCTACAAAAGAAAAGTTTATATGATCAATGTGTTGCACAAGATAAATAATTATGTCAAAAAGAAATTTAACACTTTTAATAATAGCATTAGTAACAATAGTAATTATTACTTTCAGTCTTTTATATTTTTCTAACTCTGGAACTGTCAACCCAACAGGGGACACTCAAGGAATAAATTTCATTTCTCAATTTTTTCCATTCAGTAAACCAGCAACACAAACAACAGACATAACTCCTCCAGCTGATATTTCAGGATTTGAATCTACTCCTATAGTAGAAATACCCTCAGTTAGATTGAATAAAATTTCAAGTATGCCAGTAGCAGGTTATGGAATATTTCTGAAAGAAAGATTTAAAGAAATACCAATTCCTACACTTCAAGAAATTGGGACTTCCACTGAAAATATCGGAGTAGAAAAACCGATTCCGACGTCCGAAGGAGTCGGAATCCCGACCACAAGCGTCGGGACTGAATTTATCCCAGCAATAAGATATATAGACAAAGCATCAGGTAATATTTACCAAACATTTGCAGATAAAATAGATGAAAGAAAATTTTCAGCAACCATAATTCCAGAAGTATATGAAGCATTTTTAGCAAACAATGGAGAGTCTATAATAATGCGATATTTGAAATCTGACAGAAAAACAATAGAAACTTTTGTTGGAAACTTACCAAAAGAATTTTTAGGCGCAGACACAACAGGAGGTAATGAAATAAGCGGATCATTTTTGCCAGAAAATGTAAAAGATATATCTATTGCTCCAGATAATTCAAAATTATTTTATTTATTAAATACAGGTAATACCGTAGTTGGAATAACATTAGACCCGCTTGATAATAAAAAATCACAAATATTTGATTCTTCTTTCACAGAATGGACGTCGTCCTGGCCAAATAAAAACATAATTACTCTTACGTCTAAGCCATCCGCAAATGTCCCAGGATATATGTATACACTTGATATAAATAAAAAAGATTTTAATAAAGTATTGGGTGGTATAAATGGCCTTACTTCGCTAATGAGTCCAAATGGACAATTTGTATTATATGGCAACAACAATCTTTCTCTTAATCTTTACAATGTAGATACAAAAGAAGTTACTACTTTAGGAGTAGAAAGTTTACCAGAAAAATGCGTTTGGAATAAAACAAACGACGCTGTTTATTGCGCTGTACCTAAGTTTACTGAAACAAAAGAATATCCAGATTCATGGTATATGGGAGAAATATCTTTTTCAGATGAAATTTGGAAAATAAATATAGCAGATGGAAGAACTACAATAGTTTCAGATATGGTTTCAATAAATGGAGCAGAAGATATAGATGCAATAAAACTTACTATAGATGAAGGGGAGAATTACTTATTTTTTGTAAACAAAAAAGATTCTTATCTTTGGGAATTGTCACTAAAGTGACACACATAACATACATCACATAGCACATAGCATTATTGTGTTACGTGTTACGTGTTAAATGCTTCCTATGTATTTAATCACAACCCTACGAGAAGGACCTTCACCAGTGGATTCAGTTTTTAAATCTGTTTCATTAGCTAAAAATTCATGCACGATTCTACGTTCAAAAGCTGACATTGGATCAATTTCTATATTTGATTTAAAATATCTAGCACGTTCTGCCATCATATGAGCTATGGCATGAATATTCTCCATTCTCTTTTTTTGAAAACCATTAATATCAACCAACATAGATATAGGAAGGGAATTCTCTGATATTGGCATTTTAGATTCAACTATTCTTCTAACTATATGATTTAATGCTGAAAGTGCTTCTCCTCCACGACCAGTAAATAAATATGGATCGGATACTTCAACAGAAAACCAAGTTGTATTACCTTTGTCTTCTGTAATGTTGATTTCTTTTACAACAACCTTAGTTTTTTCTATTAATTCCTTTATTAAATTTTGTATTTCATTTTTATTCATTCTGTTTATACTTTACAAACTTGATTACTTTATGAACTTTATAACTAATCCTTTTCTACTTGTGTCTCTAATTTCTGACCATGCACTATAATACTAAGCTTCTTCTTTCTGGCGTGAATTTGCTGGCCTATAGCAAATATATTACTTGTAATCCAATATAATGCAATAGCTCCTGAAATACTATAAGCAATAAACACAACTATAAAGGGAAAAACATATTTCATTTGCATATTCATACTTTTACCAAAACTTTCAGCAAAAGTACCATCTTTCCCAGAAGTTGGTGCTGGTTTAGGTATATAGTGTGCTTGAAAAAACTGTGACACTCCAGCCAAAATAGCTAAAATTAAACTTTTTTGACCAATATCAACAATGCCAAGAAAATTCATACTTATATCGGTTGGAATATTAATAAAAGAATAAAGAATTCCACTATCAAAATTTATACCCTTATAAAAAACATAATACAAAGCAAAAATTATTGGAATTTGTATTAAAACTAAAAGACACCCTGAAAAAGGGTTAGTCTTGTGTTTCTTATAAAGCGCCATAGTTTGTTTGGCTTGTTCTTCTTTACTTACTCCACTTGCTTTAATTTTCTTAAGCTCTGGAGAAAGAAGGTTCATTTTAGCCTGACTTTCAATAGAACGTTGAGAAAGTGGATATAAAGCTGTTTTAACTAATAAAGTAAGAATTATAACAGCAATACCAATATTCCCACCAGGAACAATAGAAACTAAAAACGCTAAGGCGTTAACAAGTGGCTTATATAATGCGACGTCCCAAATTTGAGTTAACATTTTCTTATTCTACCCCGAAGTGAAATTTTTAGCAAAATTTTATAAAAACTTAATTATAAAGCTTTTCGCCTGCGGGCACTGGCTTCGTCTTGTCCGCCAGAAAAGATTTATAATTAAGTTTTTACTCCAATGGATTAATATTGTTTTTTTGCCAAGGATGGCAACGTATAATACGTAAAAAGGAAAGCTTAAAACCCTTAAAAACTCCATATTTTTCTATAGCTTGTTTTGAATATTCTGAACAAGTTGGATAAAAAACACAGCTTGGTCTTTTAAGTGGACTTAAAAAACGCTGGTAAAAATTGATGAATTTTATTAATATAAACTTCATATTTTATTTAAAATGGTTTTTATGTTTTCTTCAATAACACTTTGTAAATTTTCTTCTTTTGTTTTATTAAAAATAAATACACCAATAAGCCCATTTGGAATTTTTTTAAAATATTTTTCTAAAATTAAATACCCGCATCTTCTTAAATAATTTCTTCTTACAGCCCTTTTTTCAACTGTTTTAGGCACAATAAAAGAAATTTGTGGGGGAACATTAGCATTATCTAAATAATATTTAAAATTTAAATTTTTAGAACCAATAAAAATACTCTTTTTAAAGACTTGGTCTATTGCCTTTTTATTGGCTCTATTTTTTTTAGGAAGCATAAAAGTAGTTAAAAGTTATCAAGTTCATAAAGTTATAAAGAAAATACTTTAAAAACTTTATAAAAAACTAGACAGTGAGTTTAGCACGTCCTTTTCTGCGTCTTCGGATAAGAACACTTTGTCCATTTTTTGTTTTAGATCTAACTAAAAATCCGTGTGTTTTTGCTCTTTTTCTTTTATTTGGTTGATATGTTTGTGACATAGTTAGAGTCTATAACATTATAGTTAATAAATCAATATATTTTTATAAAAACAAATTATGTGGTCTAAAAAGTTATCAACAGATTATAAACATAGTTAATACGTTTTTTAAATTTTAATAATTAATTAGAATAGTATAATGTTTTGGATGGACACAAAACAGCTTTGGAAAACTTGTTTAATTGAAATTGAGACCGGGGTCTCAAAGGCAAATTTTAGTACATGGTTTAAAAATACCTGTATTTTAAAAGAAGATGCTGGAATCATTTATGTAGGGGTGCCAAATGAATTTGTTCGCGATTGGCTTAAAAATAAATACCATAAACTAATAACTAAAACCATAGCTGACGCATATGAAAATATGCGTGGGGTAGAATATATAATTACAAAAATGGAGGCCACAAAACAAGAACTACCTAAATTAAATGAACCATATATAAATAAAGAATTACCACTAAAAGATCTATATATAAATCCCGAAGATAATTTAAACCCACGATATCAATTTAATTCTTTCATTGTTGGGACATTTAACGAACTTGCGTATGCGGCATCTCAAGCAATAATAGAAAGCCCTGGAACAAAATATAATCCATTTTTTGTATATGGAGGGACAGGTCTTGGTAAAACACATTTAATACAAGCTGTTGGAAATTCAATAAAAGAAAAGTATCCAAATAAAAAAGTGCATTATATGACTTTAGAAAAATTTGCTACAGATTTTATAAACTCCTTACAAGGGAATAAAGCAAATTCTTTTAAAGAAAAATATAGAAAATATGATTTATTAATCATAGATGACATACAATTTATTGGTAAAATGGAAAAAATACAAGAAGAGCTTTTCCATACATTCAACACTTTTCACGAAAATAATAAACAAATAATATTTTCTTCGGACAAACATCCAAATTATATTCCAGAACTAGCAGATCGTTTAAAATCTAGATTCGCTGCTGGAATGATTGTAGATGTTTCTGAACCAGAATATGAATCTCGTCTTGCAATTTTAAAAGTAAAATTACAAGAAATGAATATTGAGCTTGATAAAGAAATAGTAGAATATGTTGCTTCTGTAATACAAGGGAATATTCGTGAACTAGAAGGCAGTTTAAATACCATTATTTGCCAATATCGCTTAAAAAATAAACCTCTTTCTATTTCGGAAATAAAAAACTTATTAAAAAACAGCATAAAACCAAAGAAAAATGTTGCAATAAAAGATGTTGTAAAAACAGTTAGTGAACATTATGGATTAGAAGAATCATCTATTTATGAAAAGACAAGGAGAAAAGAAATAGTTAAAGCTAGACAAGTTGTTATGTATTTATTAAGGGAAGACTTTAATGTTTCTTATCCATTAATTGGACAAAAATTAGGGGGAAAGGATCACACAACTGTAATACATTCATATTTAAAAATAAAAACAGATTTAAAAAATGATCCGCAACTTCTTCAAGAATTAGAACAAATAAGAGTTATGTTTAAATAGGTGTTAATAAACAGTTAAAAGAATGATAATAAATAAAATAAAAGGTGTTAATAAAAAAGATTAAAAAATTTATAAATTAAAAAAAATAAAAAGTTAAATTATTAATTAAAAGTTATTATAATAATAAAATTATATAAAAATTAAAAATAAGTATATAAAATAATATTTAAAAAAGTTATCCACTTATAAACATATCTAATAGTATTAATAAATTAAATATATAAGATATAAACAAATATATGAAAATAGAATGTGAAATCAATAAAATTAAAAATGCAATTAACCAAGTAGAAAAAATTACTGGAAAAAACTTAACACTTCCAGTTTTAAATTCAATTCTTTTTATAGCTTCTGGAAAAACACTAAAACTTAGAGCCACAAATTTAAGTTTAGGTGTTGAGGTTGAAATTCCTGCGAAAGTTGAGAAAGAAGGAATACTTGCTGTCTCAGGTTCTGTTTTAGTTGGTGTTTTTTCTAATATTTTTCAAAACGAAAACGTGTTTTTATCAGGAGAAGATGGTAATTTATTAATTAAAACAAAAAAGAATCAAATAAAACTTAAAGGACAAGCACATGATGATTTTCCAACCATACCAACTGTTTCTGGTAAATCTTTTGAAATACAATCTGAAAAATTAATAAATGGCATTAAATCTGTTTATTATAGTTCATCTGTTTCTGATATAAAGCCTGAAATTTCAAGTGTTTTTGTATATTCAAATGAAGATAATTTAGTCTTTGTTTCAACGGACTCTTTTAGATTAGCTGAAAAGAAAATTAAAATTAAAGGGATTGAAGAAATATCGGGGATACTTATTCCTTTTAAAAATATTCCTGAAATATTAAGGGTTTTTGGTGAATTTTCTGGTGATATAAAAATTTGTTTTAATAAAAATCAAATATCTTTCTCTTCAGAAAATATATACTTAACATCGCGTATTATTGATGGGATTTTTCCAGATTATAGACAAATTATTCCTAAAGAGCACAAAACAGAGGTCATTGTTCTCAAGCAAGATTTATTGAATGCATTAAAAATTTCTAATATCTTTTCAGATAAATTTAATCAAGTAAATTTAAAAATTTTAAATAAAGAAAAGATTTTTGAACTTTCTTCTTCAAATAATGATATTGGAGAAAATAAAACACAATTAGGTGCTACTATAACAGGAGAAAGTGTTGAGCTTGGTTTTAATTATAAATACTTTTTAGATTGTTTTCAATCTATTACAACAGATAGTATTTTAATAAAACTAAATGAGGCTTCTCGTCCAATGATTATATCTCCTGTTTCAGATTCATCTTTTATTTATCTTATAATGCCAATGAATAGATAAAAATAGCTTATAGCTGATAGGTTTTAGCTTTTAAGTGTTAATAATAAAAATGATGATAGAAATAAAAGATTTACTTTTAAAATTTCAAAACCTTCTTATTTCAGAAGAAGTTAAAAAGGAATCTGTCCGAAACATAATATCTGAAGTTATTAATTTACAAATAAAAACTGAAGATATAAAAATAAAAAATGGGACGGTTTATTTAAACATAAAACCAATTTATAAAAATGAAATTTTTCTTAAAAAAGATAGAATTTTTTTAAAATTAAAAGAAGTTCTTGGTAAAAAATCCCCAAGCAACATACTTTAAATTAATCTTGAACCATAAAAATAGAAGTATTTTCTCCTCTATTATAGGCTGTGTCATAAGATATTATTTTAATTTCATTTTCGTTTTTTAAATTATCTAAATCAGAAGGGATAAAAGAAAAATTAAAAGGAGAATTAGATGTACCTAAATAAATATCATTTACAAAAATATCTATTTTTTGTAATGGAAAACGTCCAGTACTTGAGATTTTAAGTTGAATTTTTTGATCTGGTAAATAATTTGTTGATGTATTTGGTTCAATAATTAAAACATTAGGTTTATTTAATTCTATGTGAATATCATCTGTTGTTTGTGGTATTTGAGCAATTGTTGTTATTGTATATTTGTTTCTATTTTGCTCCCACCAATTTTGTACAGGAACTTCCCAGTGATTAAACTGTGAATCATCTTGTGGATTTATTGGTGGAAGTCCTAAGATATTATCTCTATTTATCCAATAAAGAATTGAATGTACATTTGTAATAACTTTTTCTTGCCTTGTTTCGTTTGGGGTGAGTGAGGTAGCTAATTTGCCAGAAATTTTATCTATAAAAAATTGTTCATTTCCTTGCCAAAAACCACGCAAAACAGGTTTTAATTTTATAGGATCATTTTCTATAATTGGTTTTTCAAATTTTTCATCAGGTAATATTTTTAATGCTTCATTTATAAATTTATTCCAAATAGGTCCCGCAACAGCTGAACCTCCTTTTTTCATTGGTTTATTATCATTATTTCCAGCCCATACACCAACAGAAATAGAAGGAGTGTATCCAATAGTCCAAGCGTCCTTATTACTATTTGTGGTTCCTGTTTTTACGGCTACATTTTTCCCTGGGATATTTAATACAGAATTTGCTCCGAATGTTGGTGTACGGGCAACATTATCAGACAAAACATCAGAAATAGTTAAGGCTGTATTTTTATACAAAACTTCTCTTGGTTTTGGTGTAAATTCTTCTAAAACTCTTCCATTCATATCTTCAATTTTTATAATTCCAGTATATGGATTTCTCGTACCATTATTAGCAAAAACACCATAAGCTGAAGTCATATCAAGAAGCGAAACTTCTCCACCTCCGATAACAAGAGTAAGGCCATATCTTCCTATGTCTGTTAATGTACTTATTCCCATATCTTCTGCTGTTTTTAGTGAGTCAGAAAGTCCTGTAAGATAAAATAATTTTACAGCTGGGATGTTTATTGATTGACCAAGGGCATTTCTTAAATTTATTGGTCCACGGAATTTACCATCATAATTATCTGGCTTATAACAACTACTTTTACTGCGTCCAGGAAGAGGCCTTCCATATACGTCACAGGTAGTAGAAAATTCTGTTGGTAGATCAAACAGTACTGAGTCTGGAGTAAAGCCTTTATTGAACGCTGTAGCGTATATAAAAGGCTTAAAAGAAGAACCAGGCTGTCGGTGTGCTGTTGCAATATTATAATTTCCATCGATATTTTTATCAAAATAATCACGTGAACCAACCATCGTTAAAATTTGGCCAGTTTTAGGATCAATTGCTACTAGACCAGCATTTTCTCCATTCCAATCTTTTTCATTTTGTAGAGCTCCTTCTTTTAGAATTTGTTCTCCTTTTTCTTGTAAATTATAATCAAGGGTTGTTATAACTTTTAATCCACCTTGTTCAACAATGTTTGCTCCATACTTTTGTTCTAAATAATCTTTAATAAAAAAAACAAAGTGCGGAGCTTTTATTCCACCAATTGCTTGTGGTTGAAATGCAACTAATTCATTTTTTGCTTTATTATATTCTTCTTCTGTAATAAAATTTACCCCTTTCATTCTAAAAAGCACGAAGTTTTTTCTTTCATCTAATTTTGCTTTATTTTTACCATATGGAGAAAGTGAGGTTGGAGATTGTGGAATAGCTGCTAAATATGCTGCTTCTGCTAAGGTTAAATCTTGTGCCGTTTTTGCGAAATAAGTTTTAGATGCTTCTTCTATTCCATAAACAGTTCCACCATAAGGAGCTTCATTTAAATAATATTCTAAAATTTTTTCTTTTGGCATTGATTGATCAATTTTTATTGCCAATACCCATTCTTTTATTTTTCTACCTATTGTTTTTTTAGAATTAAGTAAAGTATTTTTTACTAACTGTTGAGTAATAGTAGATCCACCTTGTGTTTTTCCTATTCCAAATAAATTTGAAAAAACAGCACGGACTATAGATGTTACTTTTATTCCTTTATGATTATAAAATTCAGAATCTTCAACAGCCACAGTGGCATTTTTAATATTTGAGCCCATATTCTCAAAAGAAATATTTGTTCTTTTTATGTCTTGATGTATGTCATAAAGAAGAATTTTTCCTGTGCGATCGTATATTTTTGTAGAATTAATTAACTTTCTGTCTTCAAAAGATCGAAAATCTGGAACACGAAGAGAAGAAAGCCAAATAATACTTATTGCAACAATTAAAATAAAAGCCCCAGCGCCAAAAAGGACTAAGTTTTTCATAAAATTTTTGTGTTTATATATCTTTTTCATGTAATTATAATCATAGCAGATTATGTGTTATAATCCATAGAATGAAAGTTATAACAGATGAACAACAAATAGATGAAATTTTAAATAGGGGAATTATTTCTAGTATTTTACCTAATAAAGAAGATTTTAAAAAATTTCTTATGTCTGGTAAAAAAATGAAGATATATATAGGATTTGACGCAACAGCAGAAACACTTCATTTAAGTCACGCTAAAAACATAATGCTTTTAGAAGATTTTCGTAGACTTGGCCATGAGGTTGTTTTATTGTTTGGAGATTTTACAGCTAGGATAGGAGATCCTTCCGACCAAATAGGAACTCGTAAAATGCTTTCTTCAAAAGAAATTTTACAAAATGTTAAAAGTTGGAAAATACAAATAAAAAATTTAATGGATTTTAATAATAAACAAAATCCTCCAAAGGTTCTTTTTAACAGTAAATGGTTGGCCAAAATGACCATGGAAGAAGTATTAGAGCTTGCTTCTCATGTTACGGTGGGTCAAATGATTGAAAGAGATATGTTTCAGAAAAGAATGAAAGAAGGAAAATATATATTTTTACATGAATTTTTATATCCACTAATGCAAGGATATGATTCTGTTGCAATGGAAGTTGATGCAGAACTCTGTGGAACAGATCAAATTTTTAATGCTCTTATGGGGCGTACATTATTGCGTAAAATTAAAAACAAAGAAAAATTTGTTGTTGCTGTTAATTTAATGGAAAATCCTAAGACTGGAGAATTAATGTCTAAAAGTAAAGGAACAGGTGTGTTTTTAAACACATCTCCATCAGAAATGTTTGGCGCAATTATGGCTCAACCAGACGAAATGATTGAAGTTTTTTTATTAAACTGTACAAGAGTTTCTAAAGATGAAATAAAAAATATAATAGATCTAGGACCATTTGAAGCAAAAAAGAAAACGGCTGTTGAAATTTTAAAAATAGTTTTTTCTGAAAAAGAAGCTAAAAAAGCAGAAGAAAATTTTGTAAAAACTTTTCAAAAAAAAGAAATTCCAGAAGAAATGGAAGAAATATCGGGTAATATTGGAGATTTATTGGTAGATGTTTTAGTAAGTAATAAAATTTTAACTTCAAAAGGAGAGTGGAGAAGATTAGTAGAAGGTAATGCAATACATGATTTAATTGAGAATAAACATATTTCTGATTTCAATATAAAAATAACAGATAATTTAACTCTTAAAATAGGTAAGAAAAGATTTTTAAAGATTATAGTTAAATAAAAAACCACCCATTGGGTGGTTTTTTATTTTAATGAAAATGGCTATCTGGGTCTTCTTCTTCATCGTCTCCAAGATCAACTCCACCTTCTATTGGTTCTAATGGTTCGTCGATATCATCAACAAAAGTTTCATCATCAAGATCACTTGCTTTGAAACTTTTTTCTTCTGCTAATTCTTCATCGTCCATATTATATATTTTTTTTAATTTTTAAAAACGACCTATTAATAAAAAATTATT
>Ga0209518_1003249_pt1 | contig 14121 bp, 19 predicted proteins | sample RifGroB1_FD_183993 | JGI IMG/M metagenome (GOLD analysis project Ga0209518, IMG submission 183993) | Groundwater microbial communities from Rifle, Colorado, USA - Groundwater B1 (SPAdes) (version 2) | ecosystem: Environmental > Aquatic > Deep subsurface > Groundwater | place: Rifle, Colorado... | reverse complement strand
TAAACTTCATGATTCCGACATAATCCACGGGGATCTCACAACTTCGAATATGATCCTAAAAGATGAAAAAGTCTTCTTCATAGATTTTGGTCTTGGTTTCTCAAGCCACAAGATAGAGGACAAGGCAGTGGATTTGCACCTTCTAAGACAGGCACTGGAAGCAAGGCATTTCAAAAACTGGCAGGCTTTATTCACAGAGGTTCAGGGGGGATATGCTTCTTCAAAAAACTCTTCCCTTGTTCTTGAGCAGTTCAAAAAAGTTGAGGCCAGGGGAAGATATAAAAGCAATTATTAGAAACCCTTATAAATTAATTCTCTGTTTGTTGTTTAACAATTAAGCCCTGTAGTACAGCGGTCAAGTATACGGCCCTTTGAAGGCTGTGACCCAGGTTCGAATCCTGGCAGGGCTATTTGAAAATGCTCTTGTAAAATATCTCCCTGTTTATGTCCTGCCTCTTCGGAAGAAGATTGCCAAAAAAATCTGCGAATGCATTTTTTCTGTATTTCTCGCCTGTGAGAGATGCGGCAAGTTTCATGATTTCTTCGCTTCCTTCTGAGCCGGGCTTGTAAGTAGTGGAAGGCTCCATGTTGGAAAGCGCCCTTAAGACATTCAAATCATGGGGTATGACTGCAAGCACGGGAATTTCTAGAGTTCCCTCAATGTCATCCATAGAGAGCTCAAAATCTTTTTTGTGAACCTTATTGAGTATTATTCCGGAGATAGGGGTTCCTCTCTGTTTTGCGAGTTTTGCCGCTTTCAGACTTGTGCTCATTGTCGGATAATCCGGAGTTGTCACAACAAGAATCTCATCAGACGCAAGCATAACTCCGAGGGTTTCTTCGTTAAGGGAAGGGGAAGAATCAAGGACAATCACATCATAGCTTTTCTTCACACTTTTTAGGTGGTCTTTAAGCTTGAGGGGATTTACCTCTATATTCCCAAAAATAGATGCAGGGAGAATATCAAAATCGTCGTAAGAGTATATAGCATCTTTCATGCTGGCAGTTCTGTTGAGGACGTCGTGGAGAGTTTTTTTAGGGTCGACTATGTTCAGATGAAGCCCAAGATTTGGTGAAGAGAGGCTTCCATCTACGAGGAGAACCTTTTTTCCAAGCTTGGAGAATGCTCCGCCGAGCGCCGCCACAACGCTGGTCTTGCCAACACCCCCCTTAAGGCTTACTATGCCTATGGTTTTACCCATGATTACTGAAAGTTTTCCATATTTAAATATCTTTTATTCTTTTTACTCCACAATGCACGAAAAAATTTAAAAACGAACTTCTTCATCTAATTGGATGCCTGGTGAAAAAACAGAAAAAAAATCAGAAAGAGTAAAAATATCTGGGAAAGAATTTGAATCCAAGGTTACTGAGCTGGCTGAAAAAGGAATGACCTCTGAAAAGATAGGGGAAGCCCTTAGGCAGCAGGGAATTCATCCAAGAGAGCATGGAAAAATCTCCAGAATTTTGAAGGAAAAAGGCCTTTACCATTCTCCTGAAATAAAAAATATAAAAGAAAAACTGGACCGTGTGGGCGCGCATAAGGGAAAGAATATCCAGGATAAAAGAGCAAGGAGAGAGCATGAAAGAATATTCTCGCTTTTGAGGAAACAGAAAGAGTATCACAAGATAGCGTAAACCAGACTCCATTAATTTTTAAAATGAAAAAAGAGGAAAAACAGAAGAATAACTTTTCTTTGGAAAAATGCATAAAAGATGCAGTCTGGAAGTTTTTAGAAATCTCCAAGGAAAAAGAAATTTTGGTTGTCAGCCATTTTGATACTGACGGAATTTCCTCTGCCGCGATAATGATTCAGGCGCTGAAAAGGCTGGACAGAAAATTTTCGGTGAGGATATTGAAAGGATTGGACAGGGATTTTATCTACAAGCTTGAAAAAAATAAGCCTGTAATTTTTTTGGACCTTGCCTCAGGGATGCTGGACCATATAGGAGATAGTGGATTGCAGAAGGTTTTCATCATAGATCATCATGAGATTGTCCAGGAAATACCAGAAAATGTAACAATAGTGAATCCCATTATGCACGACAAGGAAAAAATCAGCAGTTCTGGCCTGACTTATCTTTTTTGTAGGGAGATTGACCCTGAAAACAAAAAACTTGCAAAGCTTGCTGTTCTTGGGATGATAGAAGATCCTTCCATGGAGAAGCATATAGAAGAACTAAATAACGGGATTCTTGAAGATGGCGAGGTAAAAAGAAAACGAGGATTGCTGATTTATCCGTCGACAAGGCCCATAAATAAAGTCCTCGAGTACAACTCGCAGATATATATTCCGGGCATTACGGGAGATTTTTTAGGAGTCATAGAGCTTCTCAGGGAAGCGGGCATAGAGCCTGTGAATGGAAAGTACAAAAGCCTGATAGAGCTGAATGAGGAAGAGATGAAAAGGCTTGTTACTGCCATAATTCTGAGAAATCCTAATACAAAGCACAAGGAGATAATCGGCGATATCTTTCTTCTGAAATTCTTCAACAAGCTGGAAGATGCGAGGGGGTTAAGCGCCGTAATAAACGCATGTTCAAGGCTGGACGAGCCTGAAACAGCTCTTCGATTCTGCATGGAAATCCCTGATGCAAGAAAAAAGGCAGAGGCAATCTATGTGAAATACAAGCAGCATCTAATCTCTGGGCTGAAATTTGTGGAGAACTGTGAGGAAGATTCAGACAAGATACAGGGAAAGGGTTTTCTGATAATAAATGCCAGAGACAGCATAAAAGATACTATCGTGGGGATAATTGCAAGCATCCTTTCGAATTCGTCCTTATACGAGGAAGGAACGATAATAACAACCATGGCTTATTACGAGGACAAAATAAAGATTTCTGCAAGAAATGTCGGAAGAAAGGGGAGGAACGTAAGAGAAATACTTGATTCCATAGTAAAGGAAACAGGCGGAGAGGTCGGAGGTCACGAGTTTGCCGCAGGTGCTATGATAAGCAAGGACAAAGAAAAGGATTTCATAGAGGCCCTGAGGAAAAGCTGCGAGATAGAATTAGTAAAGATTTAATAAATTATTCTAAAGTGTTAAGGATAAGAAGTCTATATCATATTTTTCTTAGATATTACATCATAAATTAGTCTTGACAACTATAATCAGATATATCAAAACCCTTAAAAAGAGACTATTTTTTCTATCTTAATGAACTTAGAAGCAGGAGACGTGGTGCTTTGCACTGTTGATAGGATAGTCGGCACAACAGTATTTGTAAATATAGAGGGTGATGGTGAAGGCTCCATAGTTTTTTCTGAGATTGCACCCGGGAGGATAAGGAACATAAGAGACTATGTCGTTCCTAAAAAAAAGATAGTGTGCAAAGTCCTCAGGATATCTGGGAACAGGATGGACCTCTCATTTAGGCGGGTGACTCTGAAAGAGCAGAAAGAGTTAAAAGAAAGATATAAGCAGGAGAGGAGTTTTATCAGCATCTTAAGAACTGTTTTAAAGGAAAAGGCAGAAGATGCTCTCGGGAATATTTCCAAGAGAGGGAGCATTCATGGTTTTTTGGAAGAAATAAAAAATAATCCGGGAGAGCTTGAAGGATTGATAGGAAAACAGGATTCTAAGAAAATTTTTGAAATTTTCAAAGATCAAAAACCAAAAAGAGCTGTCATAAAAAAAGAGGTAATCCTGAAAAGCATGGATTCTGATGGTGTTGAAAAAATAAAAGATATACTGGGAAAAATAGACGGCGCAGAGATAAGATATGTCTCTGCTGGAAGATACTCTTTGAAGAGAGAGGATGAAAATATAAAAGAGGCTGACCAGAAGCTGAAAGAAATGATTGAAATGATTGAAAAAAAAGCAAAGATAAGCAACTTATATTTTAGTATTGTAAAGAAGTAAAAAAATCTACTTTATTTTTCTATAAAAATTTCAGTAATGAAGCGGTGAATCACAAAACTTAAAAATATGGTTTTTTATGAAAGAGTATGGAAAAATTGGATGATTTTAATGTAATTCATCTAGGCATTATTTTTGATACTGCAAAAAGGAAAATTCTAATCGGTAGAAGAGAAAAAGACCCCTTTGTTCCAAAACTTATGTGGACGCCTCCTGGAGGAAGAATTACTCCTGGAAAAGACCTGGAAAAGTCTCTTAAGACTAAGATTAAAGAACAAACAGGTTTCGAAGTTGAAAACCTCGGAAATATATTTGCAATGATTCCTAAAGAAAAGAAGAATTTTGTCTTGCTTCTTTATTTATGCGAAGTTATTGGCGGAAGAGAAAAAGTGGGAGGAAATTTAAAAGAGTTAAAATGGGTAAAACCAGAAGAATTAGACAATTATTTCACTATCGCCTACCATCCACATTTAAGAGAATATATTTTAAATCTGAAATGAAACTCCGGAAATGCCATTCATGTAACATTTACACTTTAAAAGAAGCCTGCCCCAGTTGCAACCAAAAAACTTCCGATGCCCATTACAAGTTCATTAAAAGGAAAAATGTTATGGATGGGAAAAAGGAAGGTTAAAAACAGATTTAACAGCAGGGACCGTGTTATCTGGATCGAATTCTGATCTTCTGTCTAAAACAACAATTGTCTTTATTGGACTGGTGCCTATTATAGCTAAGGTCCCCTCCAAAGTTTTTCCCGTTGTTGCAACGTCATCAACCACCACAAATCCACCTTTTGGTTTTTCTCCTATCAATTTTCCATCTTTGCTTATAAAGGAAACTTTCGCATTTCTTTCAGGAGGAATTCTTCTTACTATGTCAGCTCCTCCTCTTTCAATCCCTATATAATGGCCGCCGTAAGGCATTTCTTCCAGAAGTTTATCTAGGACGTATCCAGCATAAATAGGATTTTCCATTAATGCCTGAACATCATAGAATACATTAGAAGTTCCTCCACTATGCAGTTTGAATTCTTCTCCTGGCTTTGTTCTTCTTATATAATTTCTTGGAAAATTTAGTTTTGCCATAAAATTTTAAATTAAAGTCCCTTGCTTTTCTCCAAGAAGAGCTTTTCCGTATTCCCCGTCATAGCCCGGAGAAACTTTTATTTTCTCTTCGCGGTTTTTTAAGATCAGTTCCACGAGTTTTGCATCAAAGCCTTTTCCCAGGAGCATTTCCTTAGAAGCATTTAGCAGGATGTTAAATTCATTGGTAAATTCTCCGATAAGCTTATTATAAACCTGCCACGTTTTATTGCTCTCTAAATTAGAATTTTCAGACAGGGCAATCACTTCATGCAGAGGCAATAGCCTGTAGAATTGTTTTGCATTTTTTGGTTTATGTCCTTGAGGAAAAGCAGCTATTTCTTCAACCCTGTTGTCAACTCCAATGGTCAATGGTTTTTTGCAGACAGGGCAAATTCCTTTCAGTTCCTTTGTTTTTTCGGGGCTGCAGGAAAACCCGCAGAGCCTGTGTCCATCCCAGTGATACTTTCCGTATTCTGGAGGAGTTTCTATTGTTGCTTTCAATCCATGGCCTGTTCTTATCGCCTTTATTATGTTTTCATAAGTAAACTCTGGAATTTCAAAAATTGTTGCCTCGCGTCCAAGTCTCCATGGCCAGAAGCTGTGCGCGTCTGAAAAACTCACGACATTGACTCCTTCTGAGACTTCCTTGAATCTCCAGAGCATAGATGGATCAGCAGACATTCCAGATTCTATCGCATAAATTTTCCTCGTTTGTTCCTGGAAACATTCTTTCAAAAAATCAAATCCGGACTTGCTTCCAAAAAGTCCAAACCAGGGAGTCATGCAGTGGGCAGGAATTATCTCTATCTTATCAGAAATTTTCTTCAGAGCCTCAACAAGTTCAGGGGAGCTCATTCCAAATATCGGCCTTCCATCGTAATCCAGCCTTCCTTTGCTTCCCAAAAATTCAGTTATCTGGTCTGCAATCTCTCTGTTTGGTGCAAAAATCAGGTGATGGATTGCGCGCCTTTTCCCATCCTGGCTGTACATAAGGCTTATTTCTGTCTGCCACAGAAATGGAAAACCATTTGCCGTTCTCAAAATTCCGTATTCGTCCTCTGTGAGCTTTTCGTCTATTTCCTTCCTTCTGAGAGGATGCTGAAAATCCCCAACACCAAGAAGATTCAAACCTTTCATTCTCGCATATTTCTCTAAGAGCTCCAAGCTCAGATTCTTGCTGGTTGCCCTCGCGTATTTTGAATGTATCTGCAAATCGGCGATGATTTCCATTATTTCAGGAAAAATATGCCGAAGTTTTTAAGGATTTAGTTGCTTTGTGATAAAGCAAAAAATTGTTATAGAAAAAGATTTTAAATAAAGAATATACAATAAAAGTGATATTAATTGCTGTTTGATGGGTTATTATTAATCTAAGTTGGTTAGAAACTCAGTTGGATAATTACTGCCTCTTCCTCATCATCAACCATACAACGACAACAATCACCAAAGCTATCAGAATCCATAGCCATGTCAGGCTTCTTCCTTCAGTTGGCGTTTCTCCAGTAGCAGTTGTTCCTTCTCCTCCAACAAGGCTCCTTTCTGAAATTGCAAAATAGCTGAAAGAATCCAGCTCAGCATCATAATAGTAATAGGTGCTGTCTTCTGAGGCAAAGGTTGTTGTTAATTCATTCCATTTGGAAGAACTTTCATCAAACTTGTAGACAGAGACTTCAGCTTTGTCCAATCCGTTGCTGGATGCCCAGGATTTTTCAACCCTAAACTGAACAGTTGCCTTGTCCAGCTTGGTTCCAAGGTTTTGTTCACTTATCTGCAGATACTGATAGACTTTTCCGGATTTCGAGACAGAGACCTCTGCTGGCTTTCCGTCATACTTAGTAACTGTAATTTTAACATTCTGTGCTTCGTTGTTTACCTCTATCTGAATCTGTTTCACGCCAATTTCAGAATCAAAATCTTTCATGATGCTTACAACTCCGGGAGTTATCTTTGAAAAAGAATGCGTGTTCTTTGGAAGAGAAGTTCCTGCTCCGCCGCCTCCACCAACATTCAAGACAGTGTATGTTTCTGTATCGCTGGCAGAGTTATCTGCATTGTCTGTGACGGTGCATGTATATGTGAAAGTCCCTATTGTTAAAGGTGTAGATATTCCATCTGGTGAATTCGATGAACCTACATTTGTATCCACTCCTGATGCTGCATCTCCGGAATCTGTCCCAGAGCATGTGCATGGAAAAGTCTCTGTCTCATAAATTTCCTTAGGGCTGCAGGTTGCTGTTGCAACGGGGGCAGTTGTTTCTATACTGACTATTGTTAGGCTTGAATTGTATGGGAGTACAGAATAGCTCAAATTACTTGATGTAACATTACCTATTGCAGTAACGTTTGCTCCTACAGTCTTATTATATGTTGCTGTTGTTTTTAATGTAAAGTTTACTGTCCAATTTACACTTGTCGTTGTTGTAAAATTATTATTAATGATGATTACAACAGGGGATGTTGTGAAAGTATCGTTCCAATAAATATCGGTTCCATTAGAAATGGTAATATTAGAAAGATTTCCCACAGAGACTGTCCCTAGTACGGCAATCGTAACATTAGTAAAATTGCTCCAATTTGGAAGACCAGTTGTATTTGAAACATCAAAAGTGACCATAGATATGGTGCTTCCAGCAGAAGTAGAAGCTGGAGCTTTATTATAAGAAGTTGCCAAAATAAAAAATGCAGACAAAACTACGACTAATACAAAAATTCCTAATTTTACCTCTCTTTTCATCTCAAACCCTCTTATATTTTAATAGCAATTAGGTATTTATAAATGTTTTTTTTAGGGTGAATTGCAAATATTTATATTCTTAATAACAGAATTAGTTCAAAGCCCCTATAGTTCAACGGACAGAACACAACCTTGCGGAGGTTGTGATCGAGGTTCGAATCCTCGTGGGGGCATTTTTTCTAAAAATTCCAACAACTTCGCTAGCAAGCCAATTTCCAAATAGGTTTCTTAATGTCTTAAAATTATTAGACAAATACATTATTTCTAAGTCTAAATTATGTTTTTCAGCCAAACCTCTCAGAGTACCTGAACTTAAACTAATATTTTTTTCATTTAACTTTATTTTATGGTGTTTGTTATATTCCACTAAACCATTCTTTCTTATTTTCCTATATCTTCTAAAGAAAAAAGATTTTATTCTCCACCACTTATAATTAGGAACCGTTATTATAATTTCATCCTTGGTCACCCTCATTAATTCTTTCATCGCTTCATCAATGTTATTAACATAAATAAGAACACTTACACAAAAACTTTTGTCAAAATATTTGTTGGGGTAAGGTATATTATACACTGATGCCGCTTTAACTTCTTTGTATTTTTTCTTTTTTGCTTTTTTAATGTTGCTGATATCATAGTCAATAGCATATAATTTTTTGTGATTAAGATATTCAGACAATCTCCCATCACCACATCCTGCATCAAGAATTTTGTCTGTAGAATTTATTTTAATAATTTCTTTTAGATAAGGGTAAATTATCCAGCTACAATGCTCGTTTTTGTCCCCATAATTTATTAATTCATTGATTTCAAAAATTTTCATTTTAACTTGGGAGATTCCCCAAAAAACTTGTTGTATCTTATTTCAAGTTTTTGATGAATTTTTTCCAATTTTTCGTCAATCCTTTCTTGTGAATTATAGGAATTTTCATCATCGACTTCTTTATTATAACTTAGCCAACCTAAAACATTAATAAATTCTGCAAAAATATTCTTCTTCATAATCCCCCATTTCAGGTTTTCAATGACCCTAACCAACTTTTCTTGATTTATTCTTCTTGACTTTCCTATAAGGTTTTCTAATTCTTGAAGGAGATATTCTTTTTCTCCTTTCCCTAACAACCTACCCATTTTAACCATGATATAATATTACGACATGTGATTTTTAATACTTGCTATTTTATTGTATCATGAAAAGGAAACCTCTAGAAATCAAAAAGAGGATACTACAAGTTCTAAAAGAAAATAAGGAGTTGTCATTAAGAGAGTTAGATATTAAGGTTAATACGAGCTATCAAACAATTAGAGACCAAATAGAAGAGTTAGAATTCTTTGGGTTAGTAAATGTAATAAAGCATAAGAAAAGTTCTAAGACGGGAAGACCCTACACTAGTGTAAAGCTAAATGCCTAAGTTTTTCTTTCATTTAATCTTCATAGTCTTTCAAACAAATTTATTTCTCGTGGGGGCATACTCACTCCTCTTCCTTGCCGTCGACAACTCCTGCCTCTGTCACAAAGAAAATGCACTCGTTGTCGGGAAGGTTTGGGGAGTCTATCAGTTTTGCCACTCTGGAATCTTTTTTTCCTCTTCTCAGATACAATCTGTAAGTTGAGGCATGTCCGACGATGTGTCCTCCAATGGCTGTCGTTGGGTCTCCGAACATCTGGGCAGGATTTGCCATTACCTGGTTTGTAACGTAAACGGCAAGATTGTAAGTCTCAGCGAGTTTCATAAGCTGATGGATATATCTGTTCAGTTTCTGCTGCCTGTCTGCCAGTTGGCCGCGGCCAGTGAACTCTGCGCGAAAATGAGCTGTCAGAGAATCAATTATCATTAGTTTTATCGGCTCTCCTTCTTTTATCATCTCTGAAATCTTGTCCAGAAGAAGAATCTGGTGGTCTGAATTGAAGGCTCTTGCCACGAAAATGTTTTTCAGAACCTTCTCTGGATTTGCCCCTAATTTTTCAGCTATCTGCTTGATTCTGGATGGCCTGAAGGTTCCTTCTGTGTCTATGAAGACGCATTTTCCATTGGCACCTCCTTTTTCCATGGGAAGCTGCACATTCACAGCCAATGTCAAACCAACCTGGGTTTTTCCAGAACCATAGGCTCCGAAAGCCTCTGTAATTGCCCTTGATTCAATTCCTCTTCCGCCCAAAAGCGCATCAAAGTTTTTGCTTCCTGTAGTAATATTGTGTATGCTTTCCCTCTTCTTTGCGTATTCTGTCCCTTCCATAAATCCTAGGTCCAGCATTTTTCTCGCTGCCTGAATCACTTTCCTTGCAACAGCAGGACTTACTCCCGCAATCTCTGAAAGGTCAGAAGGAGTCATTACCGCAATGCTCATCATGTCATAGATTCCTGCAGATTCCAGTTTGGCGGCAACAGCAGGCCCGACACCGGGCAAATCTGTGAGCTTCTGCTCTTTGTTGCTTTCGTCAGAAACAGCTTCCTTGATTTCCCTTACCTCGGGTTTTACAGCCATAAATCTTCAATATGGAAGATGTTTATAAAGATTATTTCAATAACAGATATATCTTAAAACATACGGAATTTTAGGATTTTTATAAGTTTTACAATGAATGAATTTAAGCTAAAAATCTCTTGTTTATTAGTCCATTATGTTCAGCCTTTACTTATTAGAAATTATTAGAACTATTTTCCTTCAAGTTCACTTATGATTTCGTCTGGTTGGGCTTCTTTTACATCTTCTATTATAAACTCATGGGTATTGAAGAAGGAGTTGTTTCTCACGTTCCCTGTAAAGACCATTTCTTTTCCAAGGAAATTTTCTTTTTCTTCTGCAAATTTTCCCGCATCTTCCAGCTGAGAAAATCCGAGCTTAAGCAAGGCTTCATGGAATAAAACCGCCCTGATGGAATCAGTGCCATCATCTAAAACCAAGTTTGAAACCGCTCTTTTCTGGGGAATTACTTTCCCGTGCTGTGCGCAGGAAAAAGCTTCTCCTTCCTGCACTACTTTCTTATTGCATTCTGGGCAGACATGAAAAAATCTGGGTTCAAAAACCTGCAGGATAAATGCCCTGGAGCTTGCGTTGTCTCCAATTTTAAAATCGCTTATGTTTTTTTTCCTGATGATTTTTTCTGTTTTTACTTCTCCTAGGGTTTCTGTACTTAGTTTTATCTCGGAAAAGCTTCCCAGGTGAAGTTCGTTATCCCTCATGCTGCCGTTTGAGATTTCAACAGTCGTGCCTTCTGCAATTGTTCCCCGCTCTATGAGTCCTATATGATTCGTGTCCCATAACACTACTTTTATGTTTGCAGTCTCGTCTGCAATCCAGAAATTCACAACCTTGCTCTCCTCCCCTTTTTTGGTCTTAAAAGCCCTCACGGGAAAAAGGTTTATCACTTTTCCAAGAGTATTGACCTTCCTCATTCCTGGAAGCAGCTCGTCAATCTTCAGCTTTTCATTTTCAAAAGATATTCCAAGCTCAGAGGCAACCACCTGCGCAGCCCCGTCTTTGCTGATGAGCCCTGAAAGTTTCTCCCTCTTTGCTTCAACCCTTCTCTCAATCTCATCCTTCCCCAGGCCAGAAGCCTTTGAAATTTTCTCAATTATTCTTTCGTAATTGCTTTGGGGCATTTATATAAAAAAAATCATTTCTTTTTAAGCATTATGCAAGCCCAAAATATTATAAAGCTTAGGTTTTAAATTAAATCATGAGTGTTGTAGCAGTGAAGATAAAAATAATGCCTGATTCTCCCGAAGCAGACATGGCAAAAATGGAGAAAAATGTAAAATCTGTTCTTGAGAAGAATTGGGTTAAAAATCCGAGCTTTGAAATTCAGCCCATAGCATTCGGGCTCAAGGCAGTCATAGTCATGTTCGGCTGGCCGGATGAAAAATCCCTGGATTTGCTGGAGGAAAAATTAAGAAAAATCCTGCATGTCAGTTCTGTTCAAGTTATTGATATCAGGAGAGCTATAGGATAATTTATATTTTTATTTAATAGGGCTCGAACCTCTTTTTTTTAGAGTGTAGGATGTACATGCCTAGACCAAGTACTATTAAGAAAATTCCAATCCAAGGGGCTATTGTTTCAGTAAAAAAAGGAGGGTCATATCCAAGAAATTGAGGTCCCAATTCCCATGCACCAAGAATAATTAAAATAAGTCCCGACACCCTACCCATAATCCCCATTATTATTTTAGGGAGAGAGAGTTTAAAAATATTATGCTTTTCTATAAAATATGCTAACACAAGAACAAATTAAAAATTTGAAAGCTCAGTTGATCCAACACATAGAGGCCTCTTTTCCAGAGGATAAAAAGCAGTTTGCTATATCACAGATAGAGGCCATGAATTCTGAAGAGCTGGAAGAATTTTTGGTAAAAAATAAGCTTCTGAAGAAAGAGGGCGCCGGCCATGGACAGGGCGGGCAGTGCGTTTTCTGCTCGATTGTTTTCGGGGACATAAAGGCATACAAGATGGCGGAGAACTCAAAGGCAATCGCTGTTCTTGAGATAAATCCTGTTTCAAGGGGCCATACAATAATAATTCCGAAAGAACACATCCCCGATTATGGAAAAGAGCCCTCAAACGGAATCAGGAAACTAATAGAAGATATTTCAAAAATAATAAAAAAAGAGCTAAAGCCAAGAGGGGTGACTGTTGAAAATACAAACTTATTTGGGCATCAGGTAGTCAATATAATTCCAAATTACAAAAACAACGAATTGGTTCCAGAGAACCCGGAAAGGCACCATGCAACCGAGGAAGAACTTGCCGAGCTGCAGGAAATCCTCACCAAAAAAACCAAATCAAGAAAAGGTGCCAAAAAAACGGTTAAAAGAATAGAACAACTTAAAGAGAAAATCTGGCTACCAAAAAGGATACCTTAATCCATTATACCAGAGGTAAAACCAAATCAGGAAACCAATTAGAAAAACAGGAGTGAAAGCCACTCCTTCTCTTATCAGAACTTTTTTGTGGCTTTTTCTTAAAATAGAAATTTCCTGTTTTTTCAGGCCATCCCAGCTCGCTTTTATGGTTCTGCCTTTTACCTTAACGTCCCTGTAAAGCCAGTCCCCTTCCCTGAGTTTTTTGGAATCCATGGTTTTTATCATCGCTGTCTCATCCACAGCTTTTGCGTAAATATAGAGATATGGAAAAATAAATATTAAGATAGCAATAAAAATCAGGTAAAAGTTCAGATAACCTAAAATAACAAAGGTTATACTAAATATAAGAGAGAGGATAAACGCCCTTCTGTTAACTTTAAATTGTCTTGCAAATTCCTTCTTAAATTTTCCATAGTTCCTGATGCACAGCCTTAAACTGACTGCTATGCTGTAAAAAGCCCCCACAAAAAGAAATGCCACAAAGAAAAGTAAGAAAATTTCAAGATTGTCATAAAAACTTTCTGAAACCGGAAGAACTGCACCAAGCGCAATCAGCAATTTGGCATCCCCGCCTGCAAACATCTTCCCATAATAAAGCAGGTTTCCTAAAACAAAAAAGATTCCAAGACCAAAAAGACCCTGATAAAAAAAATTAAAATTTCCTGCAGAGAACAGGGAATAAAAGAACCTGAATCCGAGAGCAAAGATTATCAGGGAAAAATTCAGCCAGTTTGCTATCTCTCTCGTTTTAAGGTCTTGCATAACAGCAAAAACGATCCAGACCAATGCCAAAGCAAACAAAAAGATAATTTCCAGCATTATTGAAAATAGCAGATAATATTTATAATGTTATCTAAGAATGAGTTTTAACATTTGGCTTTACTATTTCTTAACATCCTTTTCCCTGGCTCTCTGGCTTCCTCCCTTCCTGTAAGGATGTTTCCTTTTTTCCCTTCCCTTATCTTTCCCTTTTCTTCTTTTCTCGGAAAATCCGTAATCCATAACAAGATGAAGAATAAGATTGTTTAAAAGATTTCCTTAGTTACTGGGCTGCAGAACAGGTTATCGCAGGACAACGTTCTATGCCATAATTTCTTCCGGCATATTTTTCACCGGCATCTGCTAAATCTGCTAAATTGAAACATGTATCTTTAAAATTATCATTAACTCCATCTTTAACATCTCTTTCGACAGAACAGAAATCAAACCGAGAGGTTGCGGTACAGGCAACGCTGCATGCGGTTTTTACATTATCAACATTAGTTCTTGATAAAAACGGAAGGAATTTGTTAAACCCTATAGTAAAGCCAATAAGAAGAATAACTCCAAGTGCTACAGCAACAAACAAAGAAACCAAAACCCAGTTTGTATCCCCTCTTTTATTCTTCATATTACACCCAGTGTTGTTTTGTTTAAAAATGTTTTTATCCAGGCCATGCGAACCTTACAGTTATGTCATATCTTCCAAGTATGGGCTCGGATTGTTTTATAACCACATTACCCTGCGAGTCTTCCTGAATTCCTAAAATGGTTTTTATTTCCTCTTCCTTGTAGCCTAAGTTTTGATAAAAAGAA
>Ga0209518_1003247_pt1 | contig 14125 bp, 14 predicted proteins | sample RifGroB1_FD_183993 | JGI IMG/M metagenome (GOLD analysis project Ga0209518, IMG submission 183993) | Groundwater microbial communities from Rifle, Colorado, USA - Groundwater B1 (SPAdes) (version 2) | ecosystem: Environmental > Aquatic > Deep subsurface > Groundwater | place: Rifle, Colorado... | reverse complement strand
AAATTTTGCTTCATCAGGTAATGGGCGAAGCCGGCGGGCAAGCGGTTGAAATAGAAATTACCGCCAAACAAATTTTAAAAATTAAAGACAGATTAAATCAGATTTTGGTAAAACACACCGGCCAGTCGCTTTCGCGAATAGAAAAAGACACGGATCGCGATTTTTATCTTGATGCCCAACAAGCGAAAGCATATGGGGTGGTTGATGAAATTATTAAATAATTTTTAATGCCCAGCGTTTTCATTACCAGAAAAATTCCCGAAGCCGGAATTAATCTCTTGAAAGAAAAGGGCTATTCCATTGATGTCAGCGAAAAAGACGGAGTTTTAACAAAAGAAGAATTAATCACTTCCTTAAAAGGAAAAAATTACGACGCGATTCTTTGTCTTTTAACGGATAAAATTGATGATGAAATTTTTGAAGCCGCTGGTCAAAAATGTAAAATTTTCGCTAATTACGCGGTTGGTTTTGATAATATTGACCTTTTAGCGGCGAAAAATCGGGGGATGATGATAACCAATACTCCCGGTGTTTTAACGGAAACCGTGGCTGAACATACTTTTGCCTTGCTTATGGCAATTAGTCGCCGTATTGCCGAGTCGGATAAATTCATAAGAAGTGGGGAATATCGCGGTTGGGAACCGATGCTGTTTTTGGGAAGCGATATTGCCAGAAAAACTTTGGGTATTGTCGGTTTAGGTCGGGTTGGTTCAAGGGTGGCGCATTACGCGGTTAAGGGACTTGAAATGAATATTTTATATTATGATACTAAACCCAATCAAGAATTTGAAAAAGAATATAATGCCCGATTCGTTAATTTGGAAACACTTTTAAAAGAATCGGATTTTATTTCAATTCATGTGCCGCTTTTGCCTCAAACACGTCATTTAATTGGCGAAAAAGAATTTAAGTTGATGAAGCCGACCGCTTATTTGATTAACACTTCGCGCGGTCCGGTCGTTGATGAAAAAGCTTTAGTTGAGGCGCTTAAAGAAAACTTGATTAAGGGGGCGGCCTTGGATGTTTATGAATTTGAGCCGGCTCTCGCCGAAGGATTAAGTGATTTAAATAATGTGATTTTAACTCCTCATACGGCTTCAGCCACGGAAGAAACCCGCTCTAAGATGGCTATTTTAGCGGCCCAAAACATTATTGCCGCTTTGGAAGGCAAAGAACCGCAGAATTTGGTAAAATGAAAGTTTTTATTTATCTTTTTAATCGTTTCGTTTTTCGCTTGAAAGAATTTTTGCGCCACTGGTATATTATAAGTTTTTTTATTTATGTTAATTTCGTCGTTTCTATTTTGGAAAAATTGGACCGTTTTTTCGCTTTCAAAATAACCTTGCGCCATCTTTTTCATCCGCTTTACGGCGACCGAAGCGTTATAGGTTACATTTTCGGTTTTATTTTTAGATTTTGGAGAATGATTGTCGGCGGCTTAGTTTATTTAATTGTCATTTTAATAGCCATCGCGTTGTATATTTTTTGGTTGGTTGCTCCCGTTTATATCGTTTATAGAATAATCGTTCGAAAAGATGAAGGCGTCTATTTTTTTAAATAGAAAATCAATCGGATTTTTATCGGTCTTTTTTTTGACGCTTTTAGTTTATTACCTGACTTTAGGGAAGACGATGTTCTGGATAGACAGCGCCATTTATTTGACGACGATTAAGGAATTCGGTATCGCTTATCCACCTGGGTTTCCGCTGTATATTATCATCGCCAAACTTTGGTCTTATTTGCCTTTATTGGGATTTAATTTTGCCCAAAAAATCAACTTTTTATCTTCTGTTTTCGCGAGTTTGGCTTCGGGAGTTTTGTATTTGATTGTCTTAAAATTATCGGAAAATAAGTTTTATTTTTTTGAGAAGAAATTTTTTAATAACGAACCTATTGAAACTCTTATAGCTTTTTTTTCTTCTTTGGCTTTCGGTTTTTCCCATAGTTTGTGGTATCAGGCGACTTATGCGGAAGTTTACACATTCCATATTTTTTTGACGGCTTTAATTATTTATTTTCTGATTTCAGCTGGCATTAACGCGGAAAAACAAAAAAGATATTTACTCGGAGCGGCGTTGGGTTTTGGCTTTTCTTTTGCCAATCATCCAATGATTGTCGGTTTAATACCGCTTTTTGTCTGGTATTTGATTAAAATTAGGAAAACCCTTTTTGGCGAAAAGAAATTTTTCATCGCGTTGTTTATTATTTTTATGCTGGCGGGATTATTGCCTTACATTTATATCCCCGTTAGATCGCTCCAAAATCCGGCAATGGATTGGGGTAATCCGGAAAATTTCACTAATTTTGTCAATCATGTTACCGGTCGGCACTGGACCGGAGAAAAAAGCCTTTTTGTCTTTTTGAATCAGAAATTTTTCGAAAATGTCGGCAATTGGATTAGCCTTTCTTATTACCAATTTTTTTCAATCGGCTTGATATTCTCTTTTGTCGGATTGTTTTATGTTTTTATTAGAAAGGCGCAGTTGTTTCAATTTTTGTTTTTATTGATTGCCGGCGCCGGTTTTTGGGCAACAATTTATATCACCGGAGAATACGAAAGTTGGCTGATCCCGGCTCATTTAGGATTGGCGATTTTTATGGCTGCCGGTTTTTACGCGATATCTCAATGGAAATTTCAAAAATTGAATGGTGTTTTTAAAACAATCATAATTTTACTTTTAATATTCGTCGTTTTTGGCAACCTTAAAAATAATTGGCTGACTTTAGATCGGCGTCAGAATTTTTATCCCGAAGAAGCTGGTCATAATATCTTGAAAAGTGTTGAGGATGGCTCAATAATAATTGCGGAAACCGGCGTAGCTTTAAATTCGATACTTTACAATCAATTTATTTTGGGAGAAAAACAAAATGCCATTGCCATTCATCGCAATTCTTTTTGGGCGCCTTGGGCGCGTCAGAATCTTAAAAAATATGAAAGTCGCGGCATAATTTTGCCCGATTTAAATATCGGTTCGGAAGATATTGGCGATAAAAAAAAGCGCGCTGATTTCAACGATCGTTATTTAGAGGCCTTTATAAAGGCTAATATCGAAAAAATCAACATTTACACAGTAATGCCGGACGATTTTAGGGGATTAAAAATTATTCCTTGGGGATTTGGCTATAAATATTCACTGAGCGAAGAGCAACCGGATTTGAAAAAGTGGGATTTTGATTTTAAAATTTCTCGGTTTTGTAATTTAAAACTGCCGACTTTTAGCGATTTTTCTTTAAGAAAATGTTTTGAAGCCGGAATGGAAATAGAAAACGGCAAGGGATATTTTCAGCCGCCGGACATTCAAATTCAATCAAACAAGGAATTTGAGGAAACAAAGGCCGGCTACGCTTCGGCTTATCGGAATTTGGCGGAGGTTTATTTTTCAAAAAAAGATTTTCAGCGGGCAATTAATTATTATGAAAGAGCGATTAATTTGTTTAACGACAATTTTACCGCGGAGCAAAAAACGGAAATTTATATTAGAAAAGGCATGGCTCTTTTGGAAGACGGCCAATATCAGGAAGCAATGGAGCATTTTGAGGAAATGAATAAGCTTTTCCCCGATAGAAAAGAAATTATTTGGAATTTGGCAATCGCTTATGAAAGATCCGGCTTATTTGGGAAAGCGGTGAATTTGCTCGAAAATAAATTGGATGATAAGGATTTTAATTTTTTGTTTAGAAAAATTTTGGAAAGGAGTTCCAAGGCAACAAAATTTTCTCCCATCAATATCAGATAGCGGTCAAAGGATAAATTTGTTAAAATATCTAAATGGAGATTAAAATCGAAAACCTTCACTTTTTTGAACCGCGGCTGGCGATGAATTCTTTCGGCCGATTTTTGGCGCGGCTGATTATTTATTCTTTCTACGCGGTGCTTGTCGCGGCCACCGGCATTTTTTTGTTTTCTGATGTTGAGAAATTATTTTGGCTTGGGATTTTATTTGTGTTGTTTTTAGGATACCGTCTGTTTCACATAAGACAAGCCGAGCGTTCAACGGTCGGTTTAATGAGATATCTCCCTCGGCTCAACAGGCGCAATTTAAGCAAAGAATCTCAAAATTTGAATGTCGCTTATTATCTTTCTCCAAATAGTTTTACCGTTATTGAGCGAGCTTATGACAGGGTGGTTTTGGTGGGCGGCGACTTTTATCTTTATATTTTGAAATCTTTGGTTCGATTGCCGCATATCCGGAAAGCGCTGACAAGAATGGATGTTAACGCGGAAGATTTAGAGCGTAAAATAGAAGAATTCGTCGCTAGCGAAGAAATTAAAAATATAAAAGAATCAAAAAGCGATTTGATGATAAAAATAGAATCGCTCGTGAAAATGGCGTTTCTCCAGGCAATTAGCTGTAAAAATCGCTTTATTGACCCGCATGATTTGTTCGCGGTTTTGGGAAATCTTGGCGATTCCAAAATTAACCGCCTTTTTTCTTTATTTGAAATTAATTCGGCTGATTTGGAAAAAGCGATAATTTTTTCCCGTTTTAATTGGCGACTTCCGAAAGTTTTGGGCGGATTCGCTCAACAGCCGTATAAAATTCGGCACCGGGTGATGAATAGGGCTTGGACCAGCCGGCCGACGCCGACGCTCGATAAATGCGGCGTTGATTTTACGGATTTGGCGCGCGTAGGCAGAACAGGTTTTTTGGTTGGACATAAAGAAGAATACGCAAGATTGATTGATATTTTGTCGCGGCCGACAAAACCCAACGCGTTGCTTGTCGGCGAGCCGGGAGTGGGAAAAGAAACAATAATTTCAGCTTTGGCTTTCGGTATTATTAAAGATGAAGTGCCGGAAGCGATTTTTGATAAAAGAGTGGTGTCTTTATCAATCGGCGATTTGATTTCAGGCGCTCCGGCCGAAGAAATTACCAGTCGGCTGAATAAAATCGTTGAAGAAATAATTTTAACAGGCAATGTCATTCTTTATATTCCGGATATTCATAATTTATTTAAAACTTCGGAAAGAGGAGGGTTGAACGCGGCCGATATCCTTTTTCCGATAATCAATAACGATACCTTTCCTGTTATCGGTGTTACTTATCCCAAGGAATTAAAAACTTCAATTGAATCGCAAAGCGATTTTTCCGCGGCTTTTGAAGTTATTCGCGTTGAAGAAATTTCCGAAGATGAAGCAATGGAATTTTTAATATATGACAGTTTGATTTTAGAAAGGCGATATAAAATGACTATCAGTTTTGGCGCGATTAAACAAGCGGTTTATTTGGCCCATAAACATTTTCGTTATAAGCCATTGCCTTCAAGCGCCGAGGATTTGTTAAAAGAATCTCTGGCTTATGCCAGCCAAAGAAACGATAAATTGCTCCAAGCAGACGACATAATCGCGGTGGCTCAACGGAAAATTAATGTGCCTCTTCACAAAGCCGGTAAAGAAGAATCGGAAAAATTATTAAATCTTGAAAATATTATTCACGAGCGTTTAGTTGACCAAGAAGAAGCGGTTAAAGCGGTTGCCCGGGCTTTAAGGGAATATCGGAGTGGATTATCTCGCAAGGGCGGACCTATAGCGGCGTTTTTGTTTGTGGGGCCGACCGGAGTCGGGAAAACCGAACTTTCCAAGATTTTGGCGAGCGTTCAATTCGGATCTGAAGAGGCAATGATTAGATTTGATATGACGGAATATCAAATTAGAGAAAGCATTTCGCGTTTTATTGGTTCAGCAGACGGCAAAATCGCCGGCGTTTTAACGGAAGCGATTATCCAAAAACCGTATAGTTTGGTTTTGTTGGATGAATTTGAAAAAGCTCATCCCGATATTTTCAATTTATTTCTTCAGGTTTTTGATGATGGCCGTTTGACTGACAGTTTGGGGAGAACGGTTGATTTTACTAATACAATCATTATCGCCACTTCAAACGCTCATTCTAATTTTATTAAAGAAAGAATTGAGGCGGGCGATAATATTGGGAAAATTAACGAAGAATTGAAGAAAAAACTGACGGAATATTTTAGGCCTGAATTGTTAAATCGTTTTTCCGGCATCATCGCTTTTAAAAATCTTTCGCCTAAAGATATTGAAGAAATTGCCGGATTCCAGTTAAAATCGCTGGCAAAAGCCATTTCCGAAACGCATGGTATTAGTTTGGATTTTGACGCGACGGTTGTTAAATATATCGCTGAACTCGGTTATGACCCGGTTTTCGGCGCCCGGCCTTTGCGTGGCGTAATTTCGGAAAAATTGCGAAGTCCTTTGGCGGAAAAAATTTTAAGAAGAGAAATTGTCAAAGGCAGTAATATAAAAGCGGTTTTGGAAAATAAAGAGATAAAATTTATTTAATAAACCGCGCTATTGAAAATTTATTTTTATTTGGTATAATATAAAAAGCCCTTAATGTTCCATTAGTTAGACAAAAAGGAGGTGAAAATCGGAGGGGGGGGCTAATTCCAAAAAGGAGGGAAAAGGAAGATGAAGAAGATAATGCTTATTGTGTTCTTCTTTACCTTTGCTCTATGGGTGGCGATGCCGCTCATAGACAATGGGCCACCAGTGGCGATGGAGACGACCATCAACGATATGATGGTTTTCACGGCTCCTTTGCCGTCTTCATTGCCAACAATAGCGTTAGCTGTTTACCACGCTTACGCCGTTGTTGATACAAGAGAGATTACATTGAGAACAGGGATGTTCGCCCTACGCGATCGAGACCGAAGATGCGATACGAATAAGCATAAATTAGTAACGGTCAACAGCGGACGCAGACCAATACCGGCCATAATATACAAAACATAGTAATCTCTGAGTTCTACTCCGGCATGCACATATGCCGGAGTTTTTTTATTTCAAATTAAAAAGAAAGATTGTATTATTAAAATATGACTAATCAAGAATTAGCTAGGCTATTTTATGAAATCGCCGATTATTTGGAAATGGAAGAAAGCGCGACTCAAGTTCCCTTTAAGTCAATTGCTTTGAAAAAGGCGGCAGTTAATTTGGAATCTTTAAGCGAAGATGCGGGGAATATTTATAAAAAAGGCGGATTAAAAGCGTTGATGGAAATACCCGGCATTGGGAAAGGTATTGCTTTGAAAATCGAGGAATATCTAAAAACCGGAAAAATTAAAGAATTGACAGCTCTTAAAAAGAAAACACCGGTTGATTTGATGGAGTTGATTGGTATTGAAGGATTGGGCCCGAAAAAAATTAAAATTTTATATCAAAAATTGGGTGTTAGAAACATTAAAGGCCTTGAAAAAGCCGTCAAAGCCGGCAAAATCGCTCCCTTGTTCGGTTTCGGCGAAAAAACCGAAAAAAATATTTTGGAAGGCATAGAATTTTTAAAGCGAAGCAAGGGGAGATTTTTGTTGGGTGAGATTTTGCCGAAAGTTTATGAAATTATCGCTGAATTAAAAAATTTGAAAGAGGTTAAGCAAATTTCAGAAGCCGGTTCAATAAGGCGGCGCAAGGAAACAATCGGCGATGCCGATATTTTGATTGCCAGTTCTAATCCTAAAAAAGTCATAGATTATTTCGTTTCTCTTCGAGGCATTGTTAAAATTTGGGCAAAGGGGTCAACCAAAGCGTCGGTCAGAATGTCAGAAGGTTTTGACATTGATTTACGGGTTTTGCCGGAAAAAAGTTTCGGCGCGGCATTGCAATATTTTACCGGTTCAAAAGAGCACAATATTGCGCTTCGGAAAATAGCCATTAATAGGGGATTGAAGTTGTCAGAATATGGTCTTTTCAAGGGCGAATCCGCCGGTTGGCGGATGATTGCCGGAGAGAATGAAAAAGAAATTTATGAAAAGTTGGGACTTAAATGGATTCCGCCGGAAATGCGGGAAAATCAGGGCGAAATAGAATTATCTTTAAAAGGCAAGTTGCCGGAATTAATTGAACTTAAAGACATCAAAGGTGATTTGCATTGCCATTCGCATTGGGGAGTCGGCAAAAGATTGATTGAAGAAATTGCGGAAGCGGCGATAGCGATGGGCTACGAATATGTCGGTATTTCCGACCACACGAAGTTTTTGGCAATTGAACATGGCATAAATGAAAAGCAATTGGCGGAACAAAGAAAAGAAATAAATGAAGCAAATAGTAAATCGCAAATTGTAAAGAGAAAGTTCAGAATTCTTCAAGGTTGTGAAGCGAATATAATGGTCGATGGCTCAATCGATATAAGAGACGAAGCATTAAAAAAACTGGATTATGTTATTGCCGGCGTCCATTCGCAAATGAAAATGCCAAAGGGAAAAATGACTGAAAGAATTATTAAAGCGATGGAAAATCCCAATGTCGATATTATTTCCCATCCAACAGGGAGAATTTTAAAGCATCGCGATGAGTATGAAATTGATTTTGACAGGATTTTGAAAGTGGCAAAGAAAACAGGAACGGTTTTAGAAATTAACGCTAATCCTTATAGATTGGATTTAAACGACCAAAATATCCGCAAGGCCAAAGAAATGGGCGTAAAAATGATTATAAATTCCGATAGCCATCATAAAGATCAATTAAATTTTATGGGATACGGCGTCTCACAAGCGCGAAGGGGTTGGGCGGAAAAAAAAGATATTATCAATTGCTGGGGCGTTAAAAAAATGCTTAGTATGTTAAAATAAAATAATGATTAAAGAAATCGCCGCGGGCATTATTGTTTATCAAAAAACGCTTGAAGGGTTGAAGTTCTTAATTTTGTATCATGGCGGCAGTTATTGGAATTTTCCCAAAGGCAAAATAGAAAGCGAGGAAAAAAGTTTTCCGGCGGCTTTAAGAGAAACACGAGAAGAAATCGGTTTGAGTCGGGATGATTTGAAAATTCACGATAGTTTTAAGGCCTACGAAAAGTTTGTTTTTTGGCGCGGTCGAGGAATAAAAAAGCAAAAAGTGTTTAAAATCGTGATTTTTTATTTAGCTGAAACAAAAAAGTCGCAAATCAGGATTTCTTATGAACATAACGGATATGGTTGGTTCACTTATAAAGAGGCGATGAAAATTCTTTCAAAATATAAAGACAGTCAAAGAGTTTTAACACAGGCGCATGAAGTTTTGCTGGAAAAAGGAGCTATCCAATAGCTCCTTTTATTTCGCTTTTTCAATTATCTTTTCAAAAATTTTCGGTTCGTTTTGGGCTAAATCAGCCAAAATTTTTCTATCAAGCAAAATTTTTTGTTTTTTCAATCCGGCAATTAATTTACTATAGGTCATCCCAACGGCTCTGCTCCCGGCATTAATTTGGACATTCCACTTTTGGCGGTAATTCCTTTTATTTTCTTTCCGGCCGCGAAAAGCGTGAGTCCAAGCGTGAAGCAAAGCTTCTTTAGCCGCTCTTTCTTTGGATTTTCGTCCCCAGCGAAAACCTTTGGTATATTTTAAAATTTTTGCTCTTTTTTTGCTGGCAATTTTGCCGCGTTTGACTCGTGTCATAATTTATAGATATTTAACTATTTTCCCAAGTTCAATTCCGCGAAATCCTTTTCTCCGTTTAATTTGAGCGCTTCTTTTTTTGGCGCGGAAATGGCACTGGCCCATTGCCCGTCTTAATACTTTTCCGGTTTTGGTTATTCTAATTCTGCTGGAAATTGATTTTTTCATTTTTTTGTTATTTGCATTACTATTCCTTTTCCTCCAAATCTTGGTTCCATCGCGATTTTGTATTCAACTGGGATCATAGTTATAAATTCGTTCAGTTTTTGGCGCGCCCAATCTCTATTGTATTTTTCTCTGCCTTTCAATCGAAGAGATATTTCCACCTTATTTTCTTCGTTGAGGAATTTTTCGATTTTTTTTGCCTGGGTTTCCAAATCGTTTTTTGCCGCTCGGGCGCTAATTTGAACAGTTTTTAATTCGCTGATTTTTTGGCCCCCTCTTTGTTTTTTTAGCTCTTTTTCTTTCTGATAACGGAATTTGTCAAAACTAATTATTTTTGCCACCGGTGGTTTGACCATCGGCGCGATTTCTATTAAATCCAATTCTTTTTCAGCCGCCAATTTTAATGCCGCCTCAAGCGGCATGGTTCCCAAATTCTCTCCGTCTTCGTCTATTACTCTCAGTTCAGGCGCCTTTATTTGATTGTTTATGCGATACTGTTGGATAATATTATTATGTTTTATGTGGAGATGGGGGTATTGAAACCCCGTCCAAAAGATTTCCCAAAAGACTTCTACGAGCGTAGTTAGATTAGAATAAATTTAAAAGTTGAAATCTGACAAAATCTTCTAAATTTTTACAGAATTTTTTCATTGGATATTTTCTGCTTGATATCCAATATATCCTGAAGTATAACACCCGGTTTTTTAACTCAGGCGATTAAAAACGGATGCCGCATTACGCGAAAGCGAATACGGGAGCCAAATTTTTGTTGGCAGTTATTTTTGTTTTGATCAGTTTAGCGAGTTAATCGGCTCGGCTCGCTGTTTTTTGAAAAGATCTTCTGTCGAAGCCTTACATCCCCAATTTGATTTCTCTTTCCGCTTCGCGTTTTTTTATCAATTCTCTTTTGTCTTTTTTCTTTCTGTTCTTAGCCAATCCGATTTCAATCTTAATTTTTCGTTCTTTAGTATAAACTCTCAAAGGGACTAAAGTCAAGCCTTTTTCAACGGTTCTACCGATTAGAGTTCCTATCTCTTTTTTTCTCAAAAGAAGCCGGCGGCTCCTTTTTGAATCATAATCTTCGGGCGCGTTTTTCGGTTGATAAGCCGGAATGTCGGCATTAATCAGCCAAACCTCGCCGCCCCTTATAATCGCATAAGAACCGGCCAAATTAATTTGGCCGTTTTTGACGGATTTCACTTCAAAACCGAAAAGTTCGACTCCAGTCTCAAAAGTTTCCAGGATTTCATAATCAAAATAAGCTCGCTTATTTATGGTGATGACAGGCATGGTTTAAGTATAAGATTATTTAAAATTTTATAAACCCCATTAGAAGCAGGATTTATCCGAAATCCACCGGCAATCAAAGACTGTCTGCTTCTAACTGGGTAAATAAAAAAGGCCTACTCAGTAAATAAATTACTTTTCGGCCATTTAAGATGCTTTTGGTGGCGGGTTATCGTAATCTTCTTCGTTTTTTGGCCAAAGACGCTCGGCGTGATTTATAAAAATCCCGGGCAGTCTCGCATTTTCTTTCTTTCTTTCTTTTCTCTCTTTTTCTTCTTTCTTTTTCCTAAAATCTATAATATCTCCCATCAAAACCTCCTTAAGAACAGCGATGTTTATTCATTATTTCTTGTTTTCCGTTAGGATATGTTTTAACTCGTTTTATTGTTTTTGTGTTGAATTCCATTACCAAATCTGATGTCGAGCCATCGTCATAAACTCGAAATGTGCAACCATCTTTATAGCAACGTTTTTCCTCGAATCCTGTTCTCTCTAATAAGTATTTTCCGCATTTTGGACATTTTTCCATATTCCTATACCTCCTTTTTATTTTGATTAAGTGTTCTATTCCCAGTATAATTGAAATTAAATGATAAAGTCAAATATTATAAATTTTCTTAAAAAAGCCATTAAAGAAGATATAAAAATAGATATTTTTATTTCGGAAAACGAGCAATTCGGGCATTATTCGACCAATGTCGCTTTGAAATTGGCGAAAATTCGCGGTGAAAATCCGTTAAAAATTGCTGAAAAAATTGCGTTAGATGTAAAATATCAGATATTAGATGTTTTCAATAAAGTTGAAATTGCGACTCCGGGTTTTATAAATTTTTGGCTGAAGCCGGAAGTTTTTCAAGATGAATTGAAAGAAATTTTGAAAAAGAAAGATAGCTATGGTCGGTCAAAGGCCAAGGGTCAAATGTCAAAGATTCAGATAGAGTTTGTTTCCGCTAATCCAACAGGCCCTTTGACTTTAGCCAATGGCCGGGGCGGATTTTTTGGCGATGTTTTGTCAAATATCATGGAGTTTTGCGGATATAAAGTTGAGCGGGAATATTATGTCAATGATACCGGTAACCAGATTATTATTTTGGGGAAATCAATGGCCGCGGCGGCAAATCTAATTCCTTGGGAAGAAAATTTTTATCATGGCGATTATATAAAAGATTGGACCAAGAAAAATCCTGTAGCGATTAAAAAGCATAAAAACAATTATTTGAAAATTGGGCAATTGGCGGCTAAAAATTTTCTCGCATCAATAAAAAAAGTTTTAATAAAAGATTCAAAAATCCGTTTTGACCGTTTTACTTCGGAGAATAATCATATTCAAAAGAAAAGTTTTATAAAAAAAGCATTGGCGATTTTTGAAAAATCTGGGGTAACATACAAAAAAGACGGCGCTTTATGGTTTAAAACAACGCAATTTGGCGACGATAAAGATAGGGTTCTTATTACCAAAGACGGTTTTCCCACTTATTTTTTGGCGGATGCCGGTCATTATTTGGAAACAAAAAAACGGGGATTTGGGCAAAAAATCAATATTATGGGTCCAGACCACTATGGTTATGTTAAAAGAATTCAGGCAGCGGCTGAAATTATGGGGGTTAAAAACAGTAAAATTATAATTACTCAAGCGGTTCGTTTGATAAGAAAGGGGCAGGAAGTAAAAATGTCAAAACGAAAAGGGGAATTTATCGCTTTCGGCGATCTGGTCGCCGAAGTTGGAGCCGATGCCGCGCGATTTTTCTTTTTAACGCATTCGCCGGAAACTCATATGGATTTTGATTTGGAATTAGCAAAAGAGCGGTCAATGAAAAATCCGGTTTATTATGTTCAATACGCGGCAGTAAGATGCCAAAGCATCATTAATAAAGTCAAAATTACCCCGCACAAATTGCTTCGCAATTTAACGGGGCAAGCAATTCAAAATTCAAAATTAAATTTATTAAACACAAAAGAAGATTTAAATTTGATGCGAATACTGGCGCGGTTTCCTGAAATTATTGAAGAAACGACTGAAAAATACAGCCCGCAGATTTTAGTGCGCTATTCTTTGGAGTTGGCGCGAGAATTTCATAATTTCTACGAAAAAGAAAGAATAATGGGCGAAGGGGCGGATATTAATTTAACAATGGCGCGCTTGGAACTTATTAAGGCAACACAAATTATTTTTAAAAATATTTTAAACATTTTAGGAATAAATATCCCGAAAAAAATGTAGATGTTGCAAAATTATTTATCTTGTGATATAATATAACTAGAACATTTAAATAAATTAAACCAGGGGGTTGTCATGGGAGACTTAATAAAGATGGAGAGAGAAAAAGGAAAGGCAGAATTAAGGCTCAGTTTAAGAAAAGGAAAAATGGACTTTGAAATAAAGTGTCCATTTTGCGTGACGGTCATTCGGGGATTGTGGGTGTTTTTCAACGATGAAATTTCTTGTCCTCGGTGTAAGAAGTCGATAAAAATCAATGACGATAATAAGAGGGTGCGGGGTCAGACGTATGTTCCGGCGCCGTAAGGAATGAGACAAGAGGGGGTATGTAATTGCAACCCCTCTTTTTTGTTGAATTTTAGGGCTTAAAATAGTATATTTTTAATATGTTAGAAAAAGAAATTTTAAAATTCTGGCAAGAAAATAAAATTTTTGAGAAATCTTTGGACAAAAAATCGCCAAATGGCGATTTTGTTTTCTATGACGGGCCGCCGTTTGCCACTGGTACGCCTCATTACGGCCATATCTTGGCAAGCATTATTAAAGATGCTATCCCTCGCTACAAAACGATGAAGGGCTATAAAGTAAAGCGGCGGTGGGGTTGGGACTGCCACGGTTTACCGGTTGAGTATGAAATTGAAAAAGAATTGGGGTTCAAAACAAAAAAAGAGATAGAAAATTACGGTGTTGAAAAATTCAATAAAGCCGCCAAGGATAGTGTTCTCCGCTATGCCGATGAATGGAAAAAAACGATTGCTCGCATCGGTCGCTGGGTAGATATGGAAAATGATTACAAAACAATGGATTGGGAATATACGGAATCCGTTTGGTGGGTTTTTAGAACGCTTTTTGATAAAGAGTTGATTTATGAGGGTTATAAATCAATGCATCTTTGCCCAAGATGTGAAACAACTCTCTCCAGTCTTGAGGTGGGTATGAATTATAAGGATATTACCGACATTTCAGTTACGGTGAAATTTGAGCTGGAAAACGAATTGAATACTTATATTTTGGCTTGGACTACGACGCCCTGGACTTTACTCGGGAACGCGGCATTGGCGATA
>Ga0209518_1003246_pt1 | contig 14143 bp, 3 predicted proteins | sample RifGroB1_FD_183993 | JGI IMG/M metagenome (GOLD analysis project Ga0209518, IMG submission 183993) | Groundwater microbial communities from Rifle, Colorado, USA - Groundwater B1 (SPAdes) (version 2) | ecosystem: Environmental > Aquatic > Deep subsurface > Groundwater | place: Rifle, Colorado... | reverse complement strand
CTCCTTTGGGCTAAAGAACAAAAACTTAAAGCTTGTCAGTACTATTAGTAGTGCAAGGATGGATGAAAGTACCTTACGAAGGCGGGTTTTGGTAAAAAACCTGTAAATACCTTTAACGCGTTTACTAAGGGTATTTATAAGGGTGATTAAGGGTGTTTTGTTCATATTAATTTCTACCTCCTTTTGCATAAACTTTAATTCGGGCGTGTTCAACTTTAAAATGCATCTTTTCATCATCTAATTTTTTCTCCAGAGATTCAACCAGTTTTCTTAAGTTCCAATCAGTTTTATTTATTAGTTCAATAAAGATTTCGTAGGTAAGTTTATTTGTGTCAAGGTTATCAACGGGGGGATAATTAAACCTAAATTCCTTTGATTCCCCGTAATTTCCTTTAGTTGAGGACTTTATGGGACGAGAGACTACTAGTTCTTTTAACGCCTCATGCCAATCTTTCAAATTAATACCAAGATTGTAAAGCGAAGAACTTCCGTTTGTATTTAAAAAACCATCTTGTACCGCTCGTTGAAAATTTCCTTTGGCTTCTTTTAGACTGGCTTGGCTGTATCCCAGAAATTGCAAATATTCCGAAGTAGTCGGGCGGGCAAACCCTTCCTCTATGTTGGCGATAACCGAACGCAAAGCATCAAGAATTTGAGCTTCAAGGCGATTTATAAAAGGAGTTCCCATATGGGAAGTTAGAGGAGATTTAGAGAATTTTTGAGCGGAAAACCATTTTATAGCAAGTATCCTTAATAGATTTGCATTTGCCCAAGGTACTAAGAAAATATAACCATTAGTTGATTTCCAGACACGGGATCTGGATTTGGGTTTTTCTGGGAGTGACAATTGCCACAGAGTTTTAATCGCGTTGAATTTACCGATTAACTCTCCTCCAAAATCCTCTAAATTAACCTGTGATTCTCCGACTAAGTATGGAAGGATTTTCGTAAAATCGGGTTTATCAAATTTAAAGTCTTGTACCGATTGTTTAAAATTTATAGGTTTTGGCATAGGATTTTAAAGGAATTTATTGTCCAAATTTTATTACTCCATCGTTATAATCATTTTTTACTTGCTGAGCTGTTAAGGGATAACCATAGATCTTTACTTCATCTATTAGTCCATCAAAATAGTTAGTTCCGTCGTATCCAATGCGTAACGCAGTTGCGTTGTTTGCGCCGACTCCAATCGCGTCGGTGCCTGTTTGAACCCCGTCAACATAATAAGTAGCTGTAGTGTCATCATTTGTAACAACAATATGATGCCAGGAACCGCTTTGAACTTTGCCACTCGCGTCATCCGCAGTACTGGATCCATTGTACCAATAGATATTTCCACTTGCGTCTATTCCCACTTCATAAGAAGTTCCCTTGCTTACAATTACATTATCTGCTTCATTTGCGTTTGTGTTGACCCAGGCTGATATTGAAATCTGGCTGGTTAGATCCAGACTTGAACTATCAGGAACGGTTACATAGTCGTCTGAATCATCAAAATGTATCGCGTTATTACGTTTTCCGATTTCTGGTGTGGTTTGGCCGGTGCCATTTGGGCAGGAATCACCATGATTGGCGTTGGGGGAAGAATCATAAACAGTGTCAGTTGAACAATTATTTGTCCAACTGGATTCATCAAAACGGTAGTGGGTAATGGGTGTGCCTTGGTTGTAATCCCAGGCAATTTGGGCAGCTGTTCGTGCGTAATTGTAAACCCTAAATTGGTCGATTTCACCTTTGAATTCTTCCCACCAATTGTCGCTTGAATCGGCAAGGCGAATGGCTTGACTATTAAAGCTCCAAGCGGCATCGTTTGTATCTGTAGCGTGTAAAACTCCGTCGATGTATAAATAGTTCATAGCCCCATTAGCTTGATTAAGTATTGCAGCAACATGGTGCCATTTATTATCGGTGATAGTTTTTGTACCGATGGCATCGAGTACTTGTGTGGATGCATTTTTTGCCTGGATTGCAATTGAAGATTCAATATAACCACCACCACCGGGTTTGCCAGACACTAACCATGCGCCTCGGTATGACCCGAAACCGTCAGCCCGTCCCAAAACCCATGCGTTACCGTTCGGATCAGAGTTATTGTCAGCCCACGTACCATTTGTTTTTACCCAGAAACTCCAGGTTTGTGGGGAAGCGTTAAAGTCGGTGTGTGAAGTAATGCTCAGTAAATCATCAACTCCGTCAAAAAACAGAGCAGATCCATTTTTCCCGAGTACCCAATTTGACCCTGTTAGGGTACTGGCTTTGGCATTGGTTGACGAATCATTAACGGTTGTTCCCGTATTTTCATCCATCTTCCACTCAGCAACAGGTGCGGTACAAGTTGTTCCTTGCCCCGGGGGGCAGTAAGAATCATTACTTGAGAAACTGGGATTACTGGAGGAATCGGTTGAAACAGCACCCATAACCGCTGCCTGGCTTTGGTTGTAAAGCAGTTTGACTTGGCTGGGGGTGAGGGCGGATCTGAAGATCTTGACATCATCCAAGTCTCCTGTAAATTCATCGCCATTGTTGGTGCCGTCCCTGTCAGCTAAATAAAGGGAGAGGCCGTTTGCTAACGTTGCAGTGGTTGAGTCGGAATCACTATCTTTGAGGACGCCGTCAATATAGAGATAGGTCTTGTCGGTTCCCGTATAATCCCTAACTGCAATTAAATGATGCCAGGTGGTGTCGTAAACATCCGTTGTAGTACAGGAAGCAATATCCGGTCCCCAGGAAGTATCGTCATCAATACCAAAACAAAGCTGGTCTGAACTGTTTGCATAAACTGCATAACCGGCTGTTGTTGCGTTGGCTTTGTTGACCAAATATTCAGTTGTTGAAGGATTGGTAGCATTATCACCCTTGTACCACAGACTGATAGTGTAATCATCGGTGTCGGAAACATCAAAGTCCGAGTCATCAGCTTTAGAAGCCCAGACGGCATTGGTACCGTTTAATGCTTTACCAATCCTACCTGAATTTGTATAGCCGCCAGTTGTCGTTGAAAAAGCTAAGTCGTTAGCATTACTTGTGGAGTCGCAATAATCATTAACACCGCCGGAGCAAGTATTTAATGCTCCTTCATCAAATCTCCACTCTGAAACGGCAGATCCGACAGGGGAGCCGGGGGCTGGGTGCCCGGCATTCATGTCCTCGATAATTTGGGTTGAGGTGCGGGCGTAGTTGTAAAGCTTGGTGTCATCAATGGTGCCAGCCAGATAATCGGTGCCCTCTAAACGGCCAATATCGAAATCGGAGGCATTTAAAGCAGTGGCGGTAGTAACTGCAACATGGGTCCAGGTATTGGCGGAGACGGTGGGGGAAGCGGCGAGGGCCCCGTTAATGTAATAAGTCGGAGTGGTAAAGCCAGTAGCGGATAAGGTACCCGAAGAAGCGGAAATGTAAGCGGAACCGTTTAGGTCAAGCAAGTGTTCGGAGTTGGTATTAGGTTTGATCCAAAAAGAGACGGTGTTAACAGCGGTCGGGCCGGTACCGACATCAAGATAATCATCAGAGCCATCGAGTTGCACTCCAGAAGCAAGTCGTCCTTTAGTCCAGATAGGTCCACCCGTTAATGTTGCGGTCAGACTATTGCCCGAAGTGTCTTGAACAGAGGTGCCAGTACCCTCATCCATCTTCCACCAGCCCACCGGTCCGGGGGCCCAGTTGTAAAGCTTTTGGACTTCGGCGGGGGAAAGAGTGCGGTTATAAATGCGGACTTCGTCAATGGTGCCATCATAGTAATTTGAGCCTTGTCTACCAATATAAAGTTGATTGGCATCAATTGAGTCAAAAGTGACCATTACATGTTGCCAAGTATCAGCAGTGAGGGTGGTGGTTTCGACGCCGTTGACGTAGATTTTGGAATTGGTAAGGCCGGTTGCCGATATGGTGCCTGAGGAGGAGGTTATGTAGGCGCCTGAGGTTAGACTGATAAAGTAATTGGTAGTTGAGTCAGGGTTAGTCCAGAAAGAAACCGATTTAACTCCTGAAACTGTAGTGGCAGTGGAGAAGTATTGAGTTGAGGCAGGGACATGTTCAGAGCCATTACCAAATTTACCTACTACAAAGGTGGTGGTGCCATTATTGGTTAAAGTTAATCCATTTCCTGAGTAATCTGTGACATTTCCTGAGCTTTCATCCATCCTCCAATATCCAACCAGTCCGTCGGAGAGGTATGATTGGGATCCGCCTCCGAAAGAAGCTGATGTACCGCGGGATGGAGTTTCTCCAGTGAAGTCTGCTTTGACTTGTGCAGCGGTCCTTGCAGTACGAAGTACCTTAACTTCATCAATAAATCCAACCCAGCCGTTTGACGCACCGTTATACATGCCGATGTAGAAAGAATCATCATTGCTAACATCGGCGGCAGGAGAGGTATCTGCTGTACCATCAGCTCTTCCGTCAATATACAAAGTTATCGAACTGCTACCATCTTTGACTGCAGCAAAGTGATGCCAGGCATTATCATCGTAGCTGACTGTGGACGTAACGGAGTCTGATGGAAAAGTATCGTTATCATTATCAATTCCAAAGACAACAAATCCGCTTGAGTTCATATCAATCCTGTAGCCACCATCAGCTCCCGTTGCCTCCTCTTTGGCAACCAAAGTTCTAGTCCCTGATGTTATATCAGGAGTTCTGAACCAACCTTCAACAGTAACTGTATTTCCTGATCCCATGTCAAGATTTGCATCATCAGCGTGAGATACATAATCTCCTGTTCCATCAAAGTAAAGGCATTTACCAACCTTACACAAATCCTCAGATTTCCACACGGAATTAGTAATAGTTGTTGCAGTTATTGTTGAGTTAGTATCTGAAGTAGATGTTCCATACCCTTCATTAAAACCAAGGTATATATCAGCGGCTGCAACCTCCTTTGGGCTAAAGAACAAAAACTTAAAGCTTGTCAGTACTATTAGTAGTGCAAGGATGGATGAAAGTACCTTACGAAGGCGGGTTTTGGTAAAAAAATTAAATATTTGTCGTATAAGTTTTATAGGTCTCATAAGTCTTATTTGGTGCGGGCTTTTGAACGCTCGCGATAAAGTCTTTCTGTAAAACCACCTTTTTCAAGAAATTCTTTTTCCAGAGCTCTGAGCTGTTGGTCAAGTAGAAAATTGACCTGATGGATAAGGCAGATAAGTGTGTTGGCAGCGACTTCCGGATTCTCCGATTCAATATAGGTCTTATAGGTCATATACGACCTATTCGACGTATAAGCAAACTGGCGAATTTCTCTTGCCAGCTTGCTATCCTTCGGCCAAAGCCGAAGTCCTAGCTGTCTAAGGAAATCCTCATAATCTTCCAAAAGCTCCCCAAAGCTCCCTCGGGCAACTCCGATAAGTTTTAACTCAGTTTTTTTACTTGTTCCCGAATCGATACTACCCTCGACGATGTTTTGTTTTCCTGAACGGGCTGCTTGAATCATCTGATCATAGGTTCTTGTATAAGTCTTATTTGACGTATACGACATATAGGACTTACAGAAAAACACTGTTCCGTCGGAAATGATAACAGCTGTTTTATAACTTTCCAGATTTTTATAACCTCCGTGAGGAGGAATGAGTTTTTGTATATTTGTCGAATTAATCTTATATGTCATATTAGTCTTATCGTGTGCTTGCGACTACGTCGACAATCCACCAGTTAAATGAAACTTCGGTTTCTGTAATGTTGTTAAACCCTACCGAGAATTCGCCATCTGTTTGTGATTTGACATAAAGGGTGTAGTTGCCAGTTGATGTTAGTGGTGTAATAAAGACCAGACTGTCGGATTTGACTTTGGGATTTCTGATTATCACATCACTTGTACCTTCAGCAATTTTTGCCTTTCCGGCAGTAGCAGAAGTCTCATATGCATTTCCCTGCAGAGTAGATGATGAAGTGGCAGATTGATCGGCTGTGATTTTGATCTGATCGGTTGAAATATCCTTCAATTTTGCTGAACCCGATGCCGAGAGGTATCCCTGCTCAAAGTTTTGCGAGTCCACAAGACTCAACACTTTACCGTTTTCGTTTTCTTTCAGGTTAATACCACTTGTTGTTATTGTACCTGTTACTGCCAGGTTACCATCAATTTGAACATTACCGTTAGTGTCAATCAGAATTTTTCCTGCCATTATTGACACAGGTTGAAGTCCTGCTGACTGGATTGAAAGGGGAGCGCTTAACGTATCGAAACTGCTGGCGACCAGATTATTTTGACCGTCAAGAATTTGTTGAACAATAAGATCAGTACCAACGCCAATTGATTTTGAAACTGAAAGCGAATCAATCGCTGCCGAACCGGTTACAAATAGATTTTCCAAAGCCAAGTCTTTAAGATTTGCCGATCCGCTTGCAAGGTTTACGCTCCAAGTTGCGGACTGATTCATTAAGTTTTGACTGGCGTTTGCGCCGGCAAGTAGTTGTTCAATTTCTTCCCGTGTAACTCCCGTTTGAGTGTTAGTTCTTAAATCATCAAATTTCGCCTGGTTTGCAACGATTTCATCGGCGTAAATTTTTCCGACATGCAAATTGTTTGTAATATTTGCGTTTTGGACGTTTATATTTTCCGCGGTTAAATCGCCTTTAATTTCGGTGTTGCCGAGATTGTCAACCGAAACCAAAACACCTTCAGTTTGATCTACTATCTCGAACTTTCCTTCTAAAAGTTCCTGAGTTCCGAGCTTTACTTTTATGTTGCCAGTGTCAGTTGTAATAGTGTTGGTTTTTATGTTGGGCGCAAATAGTGATGCAACCTCGGCGATTCCGGCTTTTAGTTTTGCTGTAGTGACTTCAGCGAAACCGGCTTTTACATCAATGTTTTGATTACTGTCTGCGTAGGTAGCAAAGAACCCGTCATTTATGTTTCCGCTTAAATTGATGTTACCGCTCGGATTGACTTCCGCAATTTGAATATATGTGTTATTGATAAATACTGTAACTGAGTCTTTCCCGCTATTTGGAGTCCATCCTTCGAGTGCCTGACCGATAACTTTTCCATTAGCCTGAGCTTTCATCGCCAAACCTGTTTCGGGGCTCGCAGTTAGGTAGTCACCGGGAATAATTTCGGAAGATGAGTTTGAAATTTTAACCGGTACACGGCCTGCGAGTGCAATTGGGTAACTGTTTGGACTTGGTTCACCTAATACTTGACCAGGATTGGTTGAAACTATACCAAGTACTTTATTTTCATAAGCGGCATTGGTTTTTAGAACATGCTGTGCATTTTCGGGATCAACCTTTACAACTTCTCCGGCAGAGAGCGTTTGTGTGCTGGGGAAATATTCTGCGATATCCTGTCCTCCGTCGGTAGATTCATCCACCCAACCTACCAGTCGCCAAATATCCTCGGTTGCATCATATATGAAAGATATTAAATCATTATCTGCAAGAACAATGTCTGCAGTACCGCAGTAAAACTCAGTACTAGATGAGCAGTCTATAGTTACCGCATGGGCAGATTCGATTACTATTAGATGGCCGTCCTCGAGTGTACCGGTACCGGCATCAAAATCGGTAATAGTCGTTGTACCTCCTGTAACAAACCACGATCCGGCCGACACGTCCGGTGTTGCGTCATTTGCCAATGCGACTTGGGTATTAAGTCTTGTTGCACCCTCAAGTTGAATATATCCAGCAGCAGCAGGATCAAGTAGGACATTTCCTGTACCATAAGTAGCAAGAGTTAAATCGTTATTTTCGAAGCTCTCTCCGGAACGAACTGTTAGGGGACCATATGAATCAATAGTTGAGGCTGTTTGGTTTGTAAAAATTAAATCATAAGCAATTGAAACATCTCCACTGGCTGTGAACTCGTGGGGAAGAGCAGAAGTAATTTTAGTTTGGGAAACACTAAATATTGCCGATCCGTTATCTGTGATATCTAATAAATATCCTGGATTGGCGTATTGACCTGCGTTAATATGAAGTAGATCGGCGGTTGAATTGTAGATTTCGGTTGAACCGTCGGGCGACCAATCAATATTGACCAAGTTGCCGGTGAAAGTTGAATTGGCGAGATCGGATGAAACTTTCAGTAAATTTCCCGAAGTTAGCGTATCAGCGCCTGTCGCTGTAGCAATTTGGAAAAGATTTCCTTGGGTTATAGAAGAGGAATTTACATATCCGCCTGTACCCGTCGTAAGCGAGTTGTCAGTAAATACCCAAGCGCTGGATGTGGTCGCGGTGGTTGCGACCTGAGAAGCGTATGTTTGAGTGCCGGTTGTCGTTGAAACAAGAAAACCTGTTGCACCTGCGGCGGTTAATTCCAGACGATCATCAGTTGTCTCATCGTAGAGTATTGTCCAATCATCATCCAAGCCAAAGTTCGCTCCTGCATTATCACCCAGGAAAAGCTGTTCCCATTCAAGCGTTGATGACCCCAGTGAATTTCCTTCTGCTGCAACCGGTGCAAAGTTGGTGGCGGTTAAACTGACTTCATTGGCTCCTCCGATACCCATTGTTAAGTCAGTTGTTGCATTAATGTCAGTATCAAAGTTGTTGTCCGCAAAGTTAATGCCGCGCTCGGTTCCCGATGTCCCCGTTAATCCAAAGTTAATGCCATTTAGAACATCAGTTGCTGCAGTTCCACCTGATGTAAGGGCTAGATTTATGCCATTGTTTGTCGGGTCAGCTCCATTACCGGTTACAAAGGTTAGGGAAATTCCATCAACTCCGTTTGTTACAGTTGCCTGTCCTGCATTTGTTATCGAAAATATATCAACAGTTGGTGCTGCAGTTGCTGCAACCTGGACATTAGAGCCTGCACCAAGGTTAGTCAAGAATGCTGTTCCATCAGTCGGATCAAAAGTAATTGCTCCTGAATCTGCAAATGTTGCTATATCTGTAGTCACGTCCCTTATTGAAAAATCACCTGTGCTATCTAGGTCAATACTTAGTGCAAATGTAGAAAGGTTAATGTCAGTTGCTGCATCCAAGGTGGGGGAATCGGAAATATCATCAAAATCAATACAGTCAGTACAGTCAAAGTCAGTAACTGCTGTAGCTGTTAATGTTGCAGCTCCACCTATGGTTAACTGGTTATCAGCAAATGCCAAAGTCGGATCAGTAGTTCCTGCATCAAATGTCCAGGTCCACCCGGATCCTGTACCAAATGTAGCTGTAGTTATTTCAGTGTAATCAAGGTCAATGGTTAAGGTGTCAGTTCCGGTTATATCTGTATCTATTCCATTTGTTCCCCCTGCTATGAGGGCTGTATTACCGCTAGATATTGCTTCTGCCGGTGTTGCATCATCACCGTCTAAGTTCCAACCCGTATAATTTCCTGCAGTTGTTGCAAGCTGGCTCCAGCCTGTGTTTACCGTATCTGTTGTTTTGACGTAAAGAGCTCCATTTGTAGTATCGACCGCAACACTTCCAATATTTGCTGCAACTGCTCCCTCAGGAGTACCCGCGTTGTTGTAATACCCGAATGCATCTGTTCCGTCATTCATGCCCAGCCATTGGCCGGAAGCGGAGCGTGTTAGGGAAATTGGTAGGGTAGTTCCTGAAGAAATTGTAATATTACCTGTTGATGCTACATCAAAATTAGTGAAATTTATGGTTGCAGTTGTACCAATTATATTGTTGTCATCTATCGAAAGAGCGTTGGTGTAATCAGTATCGGTAATTGTAAGTGCTGTTGTGCTTGCTGCCGGTGCATTAAGAGTAAAGGCACCCAATGTTGAAATTGTTAAGAAAGCATTTGTTCCCGGTGTTGTACCATCACCAATCTGGAAAGAATCATCATCATCTCCGCCTGCGTCTTCAACAACTCCTGTCCAGAAATCAGTGTCAGTTGCGGTCGCCGTATCGTAAATTATTGTTGGGTCAGCGTCTGAAATTACGACATAACCTGAGCTCGAACCAGATGGATTAAGTACGATATCACCAGCGTTATATGTAGTTAAGGTTAAATCGTTGGATTCAAAGCTCTCACCAACAACTACTGAAAATGGCCCTAAGCTTTCTATCTGGGAAGAGGTTTGATTTGTAAAGTTTGCATCATACGAGAATGATACATCTCCGGTTGCAGAAAAAAGATGGGGGACAGCCGATTCAATTTGAGTTTCCGAAACCCGAAATAGTGATGATCCATTATCAGTCACATTGAATAGGTTTGTTACATTTCCATTAGTTCCGATATTTATCCTAAACAGGTCTCCGCTTGCAGTTGTTGATGACCCCGGTTCCCAGTTAAAATATCCCAGAAATGCGTCCCCGGCAGTTGTCAGGGAAGTGGCCGTTGATTGTGCCTGAATCAAAGTTCCTGTCGTTAGGGTATTTGCTGCATTTTCAACGAGTAATCCTGTTCCGGAAGTTATTGCATCAATCGAAAGTGAAATTCCGGTTCCGTTTTGCATTGAATCAAAAGTTGCCAGTAGTCCCGTTCCTGATACTGTAGCTGATGAAATTAACATTCCTGAAGTTCCTGCGGTTGTTAATTCCAACCTATCATCGGTTGCTTCGTCATACAGCATGGTCCAGTCATCTTGAAGACCAAAGTTAATTCCTGCATCATCACCCAGGAATAACTGGGCCCATTCGGCAGAAGCTGACCCTAATGAATTTCCTCCGGAAGAAGTTGGGGCAAAATTAGTGTCCGTTAGGCTAACTTCATTGGTTCCTCCAATACCTATTGTTAGGTCAGTTGTTGCGTTGATGTCTGTGTCAAAGTTATTGTCTGAGAAATTAATGCCTCGTTCAGTTCCACTTGTTCCTGTTAGTCCAAAGTTAATCCCGTTTAATACATCAGTTGCAGCGGTCCCACCAGATGTAAGCGCTAGATTAATGCCGTTGTTTGTCGGGTCAGTACCATCTCCTGTTACAAATGTTAGGGAAATTCCATCAACTCCTGTTGTAGTTGTTGCCTGTCCTGCATTTGTTACCGACACTAAATCAACAGTTGGTGCTGCTGTTGCAGCAACCTGGACATTGCTTCCTGCTCCGAGGTTGGTCAAAAATGCTGTTCCATCTGTCGGGTCAAAAGTAATGGCACCTGAGTCAGCAAATGTTGCAATATCTGTTGTTACATCACGAATTGAAAAATCTCCGGTTGAATCAAGATCAATACTTAGTGCAAATGTAGAGAGGTTTATATCAGTTGCGGCATCTAAGGTAGGGGAATCAGCAATATCATCAAAATCAATACAGTCAGTACAGTCAAAATCAGTAACATTAGTAAGTGAGAGAGAATTATCACCAAATGTCATTACTGGGTCGTTAGATCCTGAAAGGGAAGTGGTCCATGCGATTGTTGCATTTGCTCCCGTTCCCCAGGTTAAGTCATTAAGTTCAGATGATGCAAAATCAATGGTTAAAGTATTAGCGGCTGTAATATCAGTTGTAATTCCCGCTCCTCCCGTAAAGACAGCTGTTTCTCCGCTTGATATGAGTTCAACTGGGCTTACATCATCACCATCAAGGTTCCAGCCTGTATAGTTTCCTGCAGTTGTAGCCAACTGACTCCAGCCCGTATTTACAGTATCTGTTGTTTTTATATATAGAGCACCATTTGTTGTGTCTACTGCAATTGATCCTATGTTTGCAGCGACTGCAGCTTCAGGTGTACCTGCATTATTGTAATATCCAAATGCATCTGTACCATCATTCATACCCAACCACTGACCTGAAGCTGATCTTGTCATTGAAACAGGGGTAGCTGTTCCGGATGATAACGAAATAGAGTCACCGGTATATGTTCCTGTAACTGTAAGGTCACCAGCATTGGTATTATCAACTAAAGTAACCAAGTCATTTCCCGATGTATCTTCAAATGTAAGTGTTCCTGTTGCACCTTCAAACATCCTTATTCCGTCAAAAAGAGCGAAATTGGCCCCGAGGTTTAATGCGTTATTGATGTTTGCTGCTGATACATCAATTGCATCAGTTATGCCATCTGCAACACCGCTTGATGTGATTAAGATTGCATCTGTCATGGAGGCAGCAGTGTTTTCAGCATTATCTATCGAAATTGCAGCTTCGTAGGTTCCGGTAGTCGCATTTACCGTAGCAGATGCGCTTAATACCAATCCAAAAACATCCCCGTCAGCATCGTTTCCTGTTAAAGAAATCTTTTGAGCTGTTGCATCAGTTGCTGCAGTAGCTCCATCGTTTTGGGTTAGTGTAATGTCAACTCCTACAACTGCAGCATTTCCTGCTCCTACATTTATATCAAGTACTCCAGTTGTTGTGGTGTTGGCGGTACTGGAAGCATCAAGTGTCAAATTTATTGCTGCAGGGAAGACGAAGGAAGTTGAAGCATCCAATGTCATTGAATCAGCCAGATCATCAAAATCAATACAGTCAGTACAGTCAAAGTCTGTTAATGAAGAAGCAGTTATAGTAACGAAATCTTGAAACATCAGGGTTGATGAGGATGGACCATCAAGAATCACAGATGAGTCGGCGAAGGCGATATCTGTATCCCATCCTGAACCAATATTTACAGCGGTTTCGGTAGCAGCGTCAGCAGTGATAGAGTCTATATTAATTCCGTTTAAGCTGCCAGCAGTATTACCGGACGCTGCTGCATCTATAAAAAGTAGATTTTGGGTTGTGGAAGCGACTGTTTGTGCGAACCCGGTAATTTCCACGCCATTTATAATATCCGATGCATCTACTGGAGCATTACCGATGATTGCATGGATGGCTGAGTTATTTACGCCGGCTCCAGTAGCTGTAAAGATTGAAGAAGCAAAAGTATCAACATTATTAGTTGTTGTACCGAAACCTGTATTTGTGAAATTGACCATATCAATTTCAGGTGCTGAAGCAGCAACAACCTCAAATTGTGTATCTGCCGCGCCACCTATTGTTTGGAATATGATGTCACCATCTGTGGAGGTCGTAAGTATAATTGCGTCGCTCCCGTCAGCGTCATTGTCGTAGGCTTGCTTTAGGGTTGTTGATGCCCCCGAAACATTGGTCCAGACTCCGTCTACTAAAACCTTTATCAGGTTATCATCCGTATCATAAGCGACGTAACCCTCCTGTCCGGATATGTCAGTCAAAGCTGTGCTTTGGGGCAATTTAAATCCTTGTGCCGCAGAATCATTGTGTAGGATGTTGGACAGATCTAATAAACCCGCGTCCGGAACAGTTATTACACCCGCACTTGAGATTGTGAGCATCTGTGCTCCGCCATTATTTAGAAAATCAAGTCGGGAAGCAGGCGAAGCTCCGGCTGCAGTCAGTACGTTTCTGATATCGAAATTAAAGTTGCTGGAAGTTACAGGTCCTACTGCAACATCAGAGTCATACGTACCTCGCAGTCTAAGAATAGGGGAGTTGTTGGTATCGGCTTCTGTTGTTACATCGGCAGGTCTTAGTACTGCGTATTCGGACTCGCCGTACAGATCAAGAAGCGCGGAAGTATCGGCGGCTACCGCTCCGGTTCCCAGACTTAAGACATCATTGGTACTGTCATATTCAAACATATTTTCAGAAGTCACTGAATCAGCGTCAGTAAAGAAAGCCACCTGACCTGCAGCTCCGGAACCTGTTATTTCACCTCCGAGACCGGTACAGTTTCCGGTGCTCAAACACACTGCACCTGTTGCGTCAGGGAAAGTATAAGTTCGGTCAGCTGTCAGATCTCCTACATCAATTGTGCCAAAAAATGTTGCCCCGGTTGATTCAAGAAGAGATAATTCAGATGAAGCATTATTCAGGACAATATCGAAGGCTCCGGTTTGGCTCCAGTTAGCAGTCAGACTCCCCAACGCAATTGTCTCAGTATAATTTTCTGCCGGTGTTCCTGAAACCGAAATTCCCGAACCTGCAGTTACATCACCGACATAAACTCCGGTTGTATCGGTGGAGAGAGCAACCGCATCAGCTGCTATGGTTAATACACCGGCGTTTGTAATGGTTGCATCGGCACTCATTGTCGCAAACACCGGAGCGCCGGAAGTTACTCCGAGAAGAAGCTGCCCATTTGTTCCTGCAGTTGTTGCTCCGACTGCTGAAGTACCGTTACCATACAATACGCCATTAAGGGTTAGAGTGGTTGCACCTGTACCGCCACTTCCTACAGGTAGCGTTCCTGTAACTTCACTTGAACCGGTTGAAAGATTAATTCCGGATGCAAGATAGGTAAGTTCTGCTGTTGTGACATTTGTTCCTCCGGCATTAAAAGCATTATCCCAACCGGTACCAA
>Ga0209518_1003244_pt1 | contig 14151 bp, 15 predicted proteins | sample RifGroB1_FD_183993 | JGI IMG/M metagenome (GOLD analysis project Ga0209518, IMG submission 183993) | Groundwater microbial communities from Rifle, Colorado, USA - Groundwater B1 (SPAdes) (version 2) | ecosystem: Environmental > Aquatic > Deep subsurface > Groundwater | place: Rifle, Colorado... | reverse complement strand
AAGTGTGTATTCTTTTGTCCTCCCGTCGGGGTGTACGGCGATACCAGCCGGTTTGTTGACCGCGAGAATGTTTTCGTCTTCGTATATGACAGAAATTTTCATGATAGCTTTTTAGCTTCTGAAGCTTCGGTAGCTTCGAAAGCTTTTGAAGCTCGTGAAGCTACAACCTATTGAAGCTCTCCATGGTTATTTACCGTTTCTCCGCTCGCGTGAAGAAAATTCATCAACGATAGCGGTGAATTCTTTTTCACTGAAATCAGACCAAAGTGTCTTCGTGAAAAACAGTTCGCTGTATGCGGATTGCCACAGGAGAAAATTGGAAAGTCGCATCTCTCCGCCTGTGCGGATAATAATATCGGGGTCGGGGATTCCCTGTGTGGAAAGGTGCTCCGAGAAACTTTTTTCCGTGAGCTTCTGTATATCGTCTTTGGTGAGTTTTTTTATCGCCGACACAATTTCATCCCGTCCGCCATACGAAAGCGCAACAACAACTTCTATGTTCGCGCCATGCGCGGTTTCTTTCTCTGCTTGGCGCGCCTTTTTTACCACATCGGCAGGAAATTTTTCGATGTCACCGACAAATGTTAGTTTCACGCCTTCTCGTTTCAATGATTCAACTTCGGTATCAAGCACCATACGAAGAAGTTCGGTGATCTGCTTCACTTCTGATTCCGAGCGTTTCCAGTTTTCTGTCGAGAATGCGTACGCGATAACATATTTGACACCGACAGCGCGCGCCCATCGAATGAACTCTTTGAATTTTTTATACCCCTCACTGTGCCCCATAAATACGGGAAGTCCGCGAGCTTTCGCCCATCGGCGATTTCCATCCATAATGATTCCGATGCAATGAGGGGCCTTGTCCTTCTCTGGAATAGCGACTGATTTCTTCATTTTGTTTGCTAATTTTTAATTTGCAATTTTAAATTTCCAATCAATGTTTCAATAATCAATGCTCAATGTTCTTAATGTTTAAAAATTGTTTCATTGATAATTTACTGAAAATTGTAAATTGAGAATCGAATATTCTTTATGTAGTTTCTGGTGTGACTCATCGCACAACTCTAATACAGAATCTGAAAATCAGGAAATGTGCCCGTTGCTTCGCTCCACTTCTCTTCAATGTTCTCAACACTCGCAACCATTCTAGAAATGATCGGTTTTTTCCGTAGCGTGGGTATAAATTTTTTGAGATCCTCTTCTTTCCCCTCTGCGACAACAAACACCGAGCCGTCCGGGCGGTTTTCTACTGTCCCAGTCAGATCAAGTCTCTGCGCGCTACGCTTCACGAAATCGCGAAACATTACCCCTTGCACCAGGCCGGTTATTTTACACTCTAGGCGTTTTTGCATATACAAATTTTGTAGACATTGAGAAACTTGCCCGCGACTCTTCGGTTCGTCTCCGCTCACTTTGGTCTGGGCACCACCTCGTCTGTTTTGTCTGCTGACAAAACACGACTCCGGTGTTCAAGTCCCCACGCAAGCAAAGCAGTTTGCTTGCTCACCGCGCACTCCGTCGCAAAGCTCATTGTGCGCGGTGAGGGACTTGAACCCCCGACCTTCTCAGTGTAAATGAGTTGCTCTACCAACTGAGCTAACCGCGCATATATACACCTACAACATACTCTCAAAAATTCAGAATAATGCAAACGAGAACGGAATCTCCAGCACCTCTCACCTCGCCATTGCCCGCCTGCGGGCGGGTGGCTCTCTTACAGAAGAGCTTGAATTAAATACGCTCCAGCAATAGGTAAAATTAAATTATCCAGCCCGTATTCTAAAAAGAACTCGACTCCAGTGAGAATCAGGGGAATAACTAAAATTCGATAATCAAAACCCTGAACAAATAGAAAGGTTAAAATTAAACTACTTAAAAAGAAGACGAGAGATCCCTCGAGGCTTTTTCTATTACTCAAGAATTTTATGTGGTGTCTCCCAAACCTTTCTCCCGCCAGACCAGCTAGAGCATCTGAAATGCCCATGACAAATACACCGAATTGAAATGCTCCCATGCTATGGGGTAAAAAGAGTAAAGCTGAAAAAGCTACACCCAAAGGCAGAAAAACTTCTCCGAACGTGTCGCGTTCAACAGAATGGATTGCCGAGAAAATACCATAACGGCGCCCCACTAATAAAACTACAGCAAAAATTATACTGACAAAAATTATTTCCTCCTGAGTAACGAAGAGGGGTGAGATTCCAGCGACTATCGCCGTCCCAATATGTATTAGTCTCCTTGTGAGAACAGTAGGGATGGAGAATTTTCTTTTCATGACCTCGGTGCCTAGGATAAAGGCGCAAGAGGTAAGGATTAGTAAGGTGAGCTTCATATTAATTCGAGTTTAAATTCAAACGCTGCGTATCGTCGAAAGATCACTGTGTCATCCTTGGGAAAATTCTTTACGTTATTGCCTTCGCGAATTAACGCGTAAATTATTTTTTTGAAACCTTCTTTTTTGGCATCAAGATGGAATTTATACGCAAGGGCATTACCTAATCCCAGTCCTTGATACGGAGACAATACCGCTATGGTTTTGCAGATGAGAGTATAATCATTTTCCTTAGACGTGCTACAAAACCCGATCATTTCGTCTCCCTTGTAAAGCAAATAAAGTGTACTTAAGTGTGCAGCCAATTTCTCGGAAGAGAATAATTGCATAAACTCCTGCTCATCCAGTTCTGTATACCCCCAGCTATCGTGAAATACAATCTTCGAGATGTGCGCAATCGTTCTCAGTTCATCAAGAGTGATAGATTTTGTCACTTTTATGGAAAAACCTGAATTTGTAATCTTGTCGTAAGCTCCCTCCCCAATTATTCGTAGGACGATATCAAAAGGTTCTCGGCTCGCCGAATAGTAGAGAATTTCTTTGGCCGGTTTGTTAGATGTAAGGAAATCATAATAGTAAGTTTCGCAAAACGGTTCTGCTTTAAAGAAAGGATTCTGATTAGTCTCCTTGATACACCGGTATTGATGCCAGATACTTCCATTCACTGGACCTTTGAGGGCTGAGATTCCTTTGTTTCGAGCCTCTTTGATTAAGCTGCTCCACAATGCGCTAAAAACAGAAACATCGTTAGGAAATTCTAGAAAACCGAAAAATGCCTCGCCGGCAGGAAGGCGTTTGTCAATGATCAGGGCGGCATGCGCAGACATCTTTCCGTTTTCAAATCCCGCGACTGGGTAAAAAGTTATATTCTCATTATCTGTGCAAAAATTGAGACTCTTCTTGAAATCACTTAAAAAATAATCAAAATCATTATTCTTTCCGTATTTCTCTCGCAAGAGCTCGATAAGTTCTTTATCTGGTGTATCAGGTTTGTATGTTTTTATATCCATAATTAAAGTAATTTAATAGCTCCACTGGATCCATCTATTTCCACCATTTGGTAGTCGGGAATAATATCCATCGCACCTGAAGCACCAATTACTGCGGGTATGCCCAATTCCCGAGCAACAATAGAAGCATGGGATAGTACCCCTCCGTGTTCAATAATAAGCCCCTTTGAGAGTGCGATGAGAGATGTCCATCCCGGGTCAGTATGCGATGTCACTAGAATATCAAAATCCACATGATCTGGCATGGAAAACTCTCGGAAAACTTTAACCTTACCCCTGATCGTCCCGGGAGATGCGGGGCGACCGTATATTGTTTGAGTCTTAAGGTTCGTTGATATATCGATGACGGGCGGTTGGTTACCGGCAGTCGAAAAATGAGTGGGTGGTGATGTCTTTTTAAATGAAGAATATTCTTGTTTTCTCTCCTCGGCAATTTTTAAAAGATTTCTGTTTGTTTCGGTAGCAGGCTTAAGTATCTCTTCTAGATGGAGATAAAAGATATCATCTGGATGATTAAGTATTTTCTTTTCAGCAAGCAGCGCGCCCATTTGCCTAAAGAGGCGCCGCACCATGGCAAATGTATTAGAGCGCAATAGCCGAAACTCCTCTCGACGTGCTGCGTACTTTTTAAATTTGCGTAAAACAATCTTTGCGATAATTTTTTTGAACAAGGGCAGAGGTGGGTCAAAATTGGTAATGGTTGGTCGTGGTATGTAGTTGCGATAGGCCTTCAAAACCGCAAAAAGTTTCTTCGTGTCTTCGTCAACCCCTATTGATTCGAGTTTCAACTCATTTGCGAACCGCCCGCCAAACGCGTGTAAGTAACCATCCAACGCGATCTTAGCTTTTGAATTATGTGTTAGCTCCCTATTGAAAGTCTCGACGTCGTCCGATTCAATAGCTTTCCATAATGGCTCAGCCTCGCTCATTTTTTTGCTTAAAAAAGCAAGCGCCGTCACTTGTTCCGTTGCCTTGCTAGGAAATACAAGCGCCTTTTGCAAATGGTCCTCACTAAGCATTTTTTTGAGAATCCCTAAGTAGGTCATTACGAAAAAGTCATTCTCAAGGGTTACATACCAACGACGGAGCAGGTTCTCGTTCAAATTGTTAAATAAGTTGATACACTCCGCATAAGTTAGGTGTTCGAAATCATGATTTCGAAGCCAGCGTAAATGTTTCCCAACGTTCGATTTAAAGTAGGCAGAGGTAATCCCAAATACGGCTGCCTTGGTGGCAACTATAAACGGATAGAGCACTGTGAGTGCGATTGATGGTTTTATTGAGATGGCAACCTCTTGCTTTATGTTACTTGTAATCATCAGTTCGAAATTGTCTTTATTTCTTCGGTAACCGGGTAGGAACTCGGCCATGCGATACCAGTTGTTCATGTTGTAATACATTCTTCCGTAGAAAAAACCGAGGAGATTTTCAAAAACATAAGAGTGCCTCTCTGCTTTGCTTCTGGGGACGCCCGACCAGTGTAATAAGTCCTTGTACACTTGCTCGTATACCATTTTTGCAAACGTGCATGTCAATGGCAGTACTATACCCGAATAACTTTCCGCTATATTGGCGCTATCGAAGTAAGTCTGTTCCCCTACGGCGAAATCTTTAGTAATCGGGCGAGATTGGAGCACATACAATTCGTTATTCTTAAAGCACCATTCTATGTCTTGAGGTGAGCCAAAAAATCTTTGTATATCGGTTGCAAGTTGAATTAGTCGTTTTATCTGAACTATGTTAAGTGATTCCTTTTCACTTTTGTCGGAGATAACTTTGCCTGCCACAAAAAACGTCACGGTTTTTTCTTTGGGAATAGTCTTTTTAAGCAGTGCTCCATCCTTATTACATAAATACTCATCACAGGCCTCTCCGCTGACTACGGACTGACAGAGGCCGAGTGTTGCATTTATAACGGTGGCGTTCTTGTTAACCTCGGTAAACATTACGCCAGCCATATCACTTGATATAAAATCTTGCACAATGATCGAACCGGGGACGCGACCAAACGATTGGCGTACTTTCGCTATCTCGGCATACACATCTTTTTTTGCTACACCAATGCCAGTGTAAAAATGCCCTGCAAAAGATTTTTCCTTTGAATCCTCATTCTCCGCAGAGGAACGGACTGCAAAATATTGGGATTTCGGAAGAGCCGCCTTTATTTTTTCTAAGACCCTTTTCTCTGACCAGTCTTTATCGCATACGAAAAAAGCCGGCACCATAAATCCGCCTTTGTGTAGTTTTTCCAGAGATTGTGCTTTACCGGTCTTTTCCATTAGTTGATTGCTAAAAAATAAATCACGACATTAAAAGTCCCATACAATAACAAAAAAGAAAGCTGCATGAGCTGATCCGTCTGATGTGTCTTTTTTATCCAATGTACAAAAACAGTAAAATATGAAGTAGCGACTAAGGCAAGGGACAGAATCAACATGGTTACTACGTGCGGCGAAATCAGAGTTGCAATCCAAAAGAAAAGGGCGGTATTCAATAAAAAGAGCACGGAATAAATACCGATCGAGTTATTGAAGCCAAGATACCAAGTGTAAGTATCCTTACCGGTGCCGTCGTCTCCTGGTCTTTTCAACTTGCGTACGAACTCAAAGATAATCGTGCCGACAGTTGTGAAAAGAAAATGTGCCCAAACAAGAATTGTAAAAGGAAATGGATTGGCAAAGACAGTATAGACAAAAAGTTGCATTAGAAGCATCTGTACTAGGTTGATGCCGTTATAAATAAAAAAGTGACGTCGGATATCGTCTCCAATAAAAAATTCTTTCCCCGCAAGATATGAATATGCCAGCATTATTGGCATTATGACTAAAGCCCATGACCCCGCAGATGCAGCAATTAGTATCAAAATAAATATCGTGGCGATATCGATGTATTGCAATTCTCGCTTAGAGATAACCCCTGCTTGGATCGGCCGCGTTACATGGTGCTGATTATCATGTCCAAAGTCGCGATGTTCGTCTATGATCCTGATATGCAAAAGGTATGCGAGAGAGGCAATCAAGGCAATCGCTCCTTGAACTATCGTTGTGTTGGTGGAAATTACTACCCCGGAGCTCAAAACTGCGGGGAATAGACTTAATGCGAGCACTATTATTGGGAAACGTTCCTGTTGGTAGGAATTGAATTTCTTAGCGATGGTAAGTGTTTTTTTAATCATTTAAGTATAGTGTGTGCATGAAAACTATCATAGAAAAAGACTCTGTCTTTCGCACGCAGTTGGCTTATGTGATTGTCATCAGTATTAATTTTAGGAAACAAATGGGTTGGGTAAGATCGGGGAACTAGGTTATTCCAGTATGCCACTATGGCACCAGGCTTTGCAGTACGGATGATTTGCTCCCACAGTATGTCATTTTCAGTTTGCGATAATGCCTCAAATACATCGGAGAGATTAAACTTGGAGAAAGTATCTGCCGGCATCGACTGTAAATAATTTAAAAGATTGGCCGTGACAAGCGATAGAACAGATTCTGGTGCCGTGCGTAACCGAGCATAACCTTTTTCCTCAAGATAAGTTGGCAGGGCATCACCATACTTTCCGGTCAAACTGTAGTGTAAAAAGAAATTCCCTTGTATCGGCACCAAGGCAAGGTGTCGTTCTAGTCTCTTGCGATAAACATCCACAACCGTTTCTCCTTCTACGTACACAAACATACCTCGCTGACGCGCGAATCTTCTAAGCGTCAGACGATTTGAAGCGAGCCCAAAAAAGAATCTCCACCGTCTAGTGTCCCACCAATCTCTGTAAAAGACCTTCTGTTCATCGATGTTGCGACAAGATAGTAGTTTTGAAATAATCTTTTTGGAATGAATTAGTGGCAAAAGGTAGCGAGCAAACCATGACGTAAATCGCTCAAAGCGCCCGCAATTTACCAGCCCTTGTTTGATTAATGAGGTATGACTCAACCACCACACTTGGGAGACCGAAGGCATATCGGTATGTATATTTCTGAAAAGTTTCATTCGGCGAGCAGACTCCTGGACTCCTAAAAACTCTAAATATTCCTCGTAATTGAGGTTCTTCGCCGCGGCTCTCTTTAGTTCTAACAAATGATTTTGAGCAGCATTTAAATCGACCGAAAATATTTTCTTCGGACCGGCTAATAAAAGAGCTAGCGTATTATCACCACCTGATGTTACGGAAAGAACGCAATCTTCTTTGCCTATCACAAGCGCTTCCAGTAAGATTCGAGGATCTTCCCAACACTGGCTGTAATTAATAGACTCTTTATTCATGGAAAAATTTGAGTACTCTCGTTAGGTAATTGTGATCGACTAAGTTGCGGGTGCAAACAGAAGGCGGAAAGCTATATTCCGTAGACCAATAGGTGCTGAAATGTGAAGAGAATCGGTGGAGTGCCACCTCTTCTCCAGTAAGGTCAAGTGTGCTGAATTCCTCAAATGAAATACCCATAATCTTAACGCTATCACGTACATTGTAGAAATTGATCACCTCGTCAAGTACCCACTCTGACCGGGGAGGCTTAGGGTTTGTAATGTAGAGAGTTTCTAGGCGATTTTCCTGTATCGCTTTGCCTATGCTTTCCGCGGCCTGGTCTACTGGTACCATATTTGACTCGCCAGTCATTCTTGGGAAACGCAACGCGTAACCCTTTGTCTTAGAGGCACGGACAGCTGCTATAAATGCTCGTACTATAAGATAAAAGCCGCTGAAATTTCGGATCTCTCCCGTGTAGCTATGGCCCGTCAAAACAGAGGGCCGAAATATGCCATAGCATATAGCCGATTTTCTAAGTAGCTCTTCGGCATTGGACTTATCCCTTTCATATGCATTATGAAAACCTATATTCGTTCCTAGTGCCCTATAGACAAAAGCAGTGCTGATGAAATATACTGGCACGTCCAACTTTTCCGCAAGCCTGATGACCGCATGCATCATTTGCTCATTCTTATCCTCGGCATCACGAAAATGTACAACTCCGGCACAGTGGACGATATAATCAACATTCCCCGAAAATTCAATATCCTTTCCTGCTGTAAGGTCACATTCGACCACCTCCTCAAATTCCGTGGGGTGGAAAGATAGGGCTTTTTTGTTCCCAGGTCTCACGCACGGAACTACTGTAATGCCACGTCGAATAAGATCTAACGAGATTTCATAACCCAAATTACCGGTGATCCCTGTGAGTAGTGCTTTCATGGAGGCAAGACAACGGCCTCTACTCTAAATCAGAATAGGTTTAAATAAAAACTGGCCGAGATACACTAGACTAATTTGCACCCGACCATGCCTTGCGGTTGAAAAGCAGTGTGGTCCATAGGACAAAATATACAATACCGATGATCCAGCCGGTTACGTACAGAACCTGAACGTCTGTACTTGTTATAAGCATGATACCCCCCACAAATTGCGCGATAAAACCATATCGCACCAATGCAGAATATGGTGATCCAAATTTCGAAGCGACAAGATCAGTCAGTGGAAGAAACATGAAAGACAGCGCAAAAACGTAGAGCATCTGAACAAACGGGGTTAGATTGAAAAATAATAACCCTTCTGGAGAAATGTACGCAAAATTAGGTGAATATCTCCCAACAAGAAATATTCCAATGACAGCCATAACGCCAAGTGCTGTTCCTAAAATACGAGTACTTGAAGAATGATTTTGAAGAGATGCGTGCAAGAAAAAAACAAGAGAAATGAGAAAAGCAATAGCTCCAAAGGTTACACAATTTAGAAACAACGCTGAGTTGACGTATCCTATAGTCCAAAATGCAAAGGCGGCTGCATCAAATAAAAGGCCGATGCCAAAATACCTAAAGACCGGTTCTTGTTTGCTGAGAAATTTTCCACCGAGAAGTCCTGCTGCTAAGACGTTACTAACAAAGAATAAAACGACAAGGGTGTTCATAAGAGATAAAATGATTTTGTAATAAAAAGACCTTTATGTAAGAATTATACAATACCATTTAATAAAAAGGTAGGGGGTCTGTTAATAAAGCAATAATGAACCTCGATCATCATACGAAACCTCATCCTGTAGTAGTGCCAAGCTTTTTCCAGCATCTTTCGTGGGGTCCGCTCCGGACGGCAATGAAGCTTTTTTGTGCGTTTGAGATCAGGGGTATTGAAAACGTAGATAAACTAAAGGGCAGCGTTATCATTGCAAGTAACCATATTTCCGAATTGGATCCTCTCTTAATCTCTGCTTGTTTCCCTTTCTTCTCTAGGCATCTTCCGTTATTTTATGTATCCCGAGAAAAAGATTTTTATAAAAACAGATGGAAATCCTCCATGTATGGAGGAACTTTTTTCAGATTGATGGGCGCGTATCCGGCCTATGTCGGTTTAAAAAACTACCATCAGGCGTTGCGACACCACCTTACGCTTATTCAGCAAGGCAAGGATATCGTTATTTTCCCAATGGGGAAGAAATATCTGCAAAAGGATCCGTCTAAAGCAAAAGGGGGCGTGGCTTTTCTTGCACAAGAAACTAAATCACAGATAGTTCCAGTCTTGATTCAAGGTATCGAGAATTTTTCGTTTGCGGCATTTCTTAGCAGAAAGAGGAAGCTGATAATTACTTTCGGCAAACCACTGAATTCAGAGGAGATTTTTCGAACAAATGAGCATGCGGATGCAGATAGTACTAGAAACAACTGTGAAAAAGCGGCATCCGTTTTAATGGAAAAGATTTTTCAACTGGCATAGGTTTCTTTCCGTCTGTAGCGCAAAAGAAAGAAGTAAATAATGAGGTACGGAATACCGCCAAATATTAGCGCCAGACCACCAAGAATCTGTATGTACGGAATAAAATTAAGCAAGAACACAAGATTCCTAAGAATGATCAACAAACTAATCCATTTATCCTTTTTTGAAAGAGTGGTTTCAAGTTTCTTTTTAAAAATACGATTTTCAATATAATAAAAGATTCCAAAAATACCTAGCACGACAACCATTGCGATAAAAAATGGTGCGAGGTCTGGACTAGCTAAAAGAATTACTAGATCGAGACCGAAAACTAACAGTAAGGATACAACCATAAAGCCGGTGTTGGTTCGAGGAATTACTTTCAACCATATCTTGTTTTCTATAATGACACTGGACGGGTTGTTGCTTGCGGTTACTGGAGACGATATTGAAGGAGGGGTCTGGGAAACCAGAGAAGTTTTTTCAGTAGTGATAAATGCTTCCTCAATATCCTGTTGGTTCCACCCTTGAGTGGCGAGGGCTTTCCCAATCTCCTCTTTACCAACACCGCTGGTAAGTTGTCGTCTAGTATAATCAAGAAGTTCTTGGTTTATCATTGTGTGTTAAGTATACCTAATTATTTTTTACATTGAAAGCGGATGCGGAATAAATTCATGGAGTTTACCTCAAAAGCAACTTTTGCTCCATGCATCCACAATTCCCAAAGTCGATAGAATGGTTTGCCGAATTTTGCTTCGACTTCAGTGCGACGGCTCTCCAAATTTTTTATCCATTCTGTTATCGTTAATATGTAATCTGGGGTATCGTCACAAAATTCTTCAACCACAAATCCCGCTAGTGCGGCCGCGCTTATAACTTCATCTTTGGTGGGTAAATATCCCCCAGGAAACACATATTTTAATGTCCACGGATCAACCGAACGAGATTTGTAACGACCTGTCAGTTGAATAACAAGTGATCCACCTGGTTTAAGTATTTTGTGTAATTGGTTAAAAAAATGAGGAAGTTTTTTCTGTCCGACATGTTCTATGGATTCAATCATTACTACCCCGTCAAATTTAGTTGCTGGCAAATTTTCTATCATGTCCCGATATTCAAATGACACAAACTCCTCCAAATCATTTGCTTTTATCAATCGGCAACAATATTCTAACTGCGCCTTGCTTAGTGTATATCCATTAATGTTCCACTGCTTATTTTTTGCCGCATATTTCGCAAAACCGCCCCAGCCTGACCCAAGGTCCAAAACAGATGAACCTTTTGGTAAATTCAACCATTTACATACAAGTTCAAGTTTTTTTATCTGCGCCTGTGCCAAATCTTCTGTTCCTTTCTCGTATCGCCCAGCAGAGTAGGACATGGTCTCCCCGTCCAGAATCATCTGAAAGAAATCGTTTCCTAGATCATAGTGATAGGCAATTTGATCCTTCCGATCACGAGGCATACTCCAATTGGCAAGAAGGGTAGCTAGCGCAAGTCGCAGAGAACGACGCACGTGTTTAAATTGATGGCGAAGACGGAGATATGCCTCTAAATCTCCCTCAATTTGGAGTCGCCCCTCCATATAAGATTCCCCGAAGCCAAGCGCACCTTGCGCAAGTAAACGTTGGGCGGTCTTTTCATTTTTAATAACAAGTGTGAAGGTTTTCAGAGGTCCTGTTCCATAAAAATATTCCTGCCCGTCCCATAATTTGACGGAAAATTTCTTGCCTTTGAATTGACTAAAAATTTCTTGTATGACTCGAGAATAGTTCATTTGATGAAAACAGAATTTATTATTTCGGTTACAAATCAATCGTGAGTGAATTATAGCAAAAAAATTGCTACAGCTCCATTCCAACTTACTTCCGGAGATTCGACAAGAGAGAAAGAATTGGGTCGAACCTTTGCTGGAATGGATTTTGGATATGAAAAAAGCCACGCAATTGGTTTCAAGCGACAACTTTTTTGAAATTCGCGATTATTTCAAAAAAGTTGGAACGAACCTGTAATTGCGAGATAAATCCGTCTCCGTTTCATTTTGCCCGCCCATTGAATTCGCATTTGCCTGCAAGACAGATTCGGATTTCGCCCACCCCCTTCTCGAGACCGTGCGCAAGCGCGCGGGGGAATTTTCCGACCAAGTTATGAATGGTGCCCTCGGCAGGAATGTCCCGCAGTTACTAAGCTCACTCAAAGCAAAGCTTCTCGTTCACTAAGTACTGCTGGACGCGGCTCGCTGTCGCCTTGCGACATACTCCGCCGTTCGATTCCTGCCGCGAGTGAAGCAGTTCACTCGCTCCTCGGGCACAGGCAAAATAAAAGCCCGCGTAAAGCGGGCTCTACTGTTGCCTGTGCCCTCGGCAGGAATCGAACCTGCATCTACGGCTTAGAAGTCCGCAGCACTATCCATTATGCTACGAGGGCAAATATTATGATATTTTTATAAATCCGTCAGTAATTATTTTTCGTATGTAATCTTTCCGCTTCAGTTTCTTAAGACGACGCTCAACGTCTCTCGCTTTCTTAAGAGTAGCGTACTCCTGAGAGAAGACCAACACTGGCTCATCCATGTTTCGCGTCGTCTGTGTGTGGCCATTATTATGCTGGCGCATTCTGGTGTCAAGATTATTTGTGCTACCGATATAATATTTACCACCATTATCTTCCAGAATATATACGTATGCACTCATATTTTTTATCCACCCCGACGCCCTCCGGAGTCGGGGTCCCAACCTCCGGCACTCCAGCCGGAGCGTCGGGATTATGCTACGAGGGCAATCACAATCACTACACGTTACACGACCTATTGTGATGGATCAATGACACTGGGTCGCTCTGCGCGGAGCATGCCGAGGTCCGCCTTTTTTTGTTCAAAAGCCTTGAGTGTATCTTTAAGTTTTTGCGCGTTGAACGTTCTCACGCGCAATTGTTCTCCTTCTTTCGCAAGGAAGATCTCATCGCGCTCGATCTGAATAAAAATATAAAAGCTTGCTGATCCTACCGCAATAACAAGAATCGTAAAAACAATAAAGAGCGTCCGCCAATCACTCCGTGGCGTCATTTCCATCTTGAGCTTATCCTTGTCTCTAAGCTGAAGGAATCTCTTGAATATTTTTTTAATATCGGGAGTTTTCATATATTTTATTCCTTAATGTAGCCGGAAATTTCAAGGGTAAAACTTGCTTCCCATTCCACATTGCGTATCTTGTTTTTTGCGGCACTGCCGGATTTGCCTTCCGGAAGAGATGGTGTTTCGACCATACCTAAACTATTAAAATACGCTTTCTTAAATTCGATGCGGTACGGCAAGTACTCAATAAGTTTTACCAAATAGTAAATATCTTCAAATTTTCCACGGGCGCTTACGTCAATTCCAAGAACATTTCCTCGTTCAACAAGACCGCTTAATCTCATGTCTGTGCCGCTCTCTTCCCCCAAGGATTCAATGGATTCAAAGAAGGTGTTTATCGTGCTTGATTTTACAAAATACGATTCAAGTTTTACTCGATCGTCTTTCGTGTCGTTCACAGCATGGCGAAGAAGCGCGAGGTCTTCTTCGTTCGCGTGCTGTGCATTAAGGTCGTGCGAGAGCGTTGACGCCTCTTCGCTTTTTATTTTTATGCTATAGAACAGGAAGCCGTAGGCACCGATGAGCGCTGCGTTGATGACAAGCATTATGATTAATAATTGTTTTGTTTTATTCATCCCGTTAGAGATAGGAAACATTACTTGTTTCCGTGAATAAACTGCGTTGCTCGACTTTTAAATGTTTGTGTATTTTCATCCCGTTAGAGGTCGCGGAGCGCGTGTATGAATATTTTCTATGTAAAGACATAAGCTGTGTGTTGTTCTTAATTCTTCATTCTTGTTGTTAATTGCGACCGCGTCCTACCTCTAACGGGATTCATAACCTTTATACCATATACTAACCGTGTAATCTCTAACGGGATTCATCGTTTTGCGGGGGAGTTTTTTGTACTGTTTCTGGTTTGTCTCCTTTGAGTTTGATCATGACCGTGAAATCAATATTTCGGTCTTTCACGAGATCGGAAATAGGAAGACTCACGTCTCTAAACGCGACATCTTTTTTAAGCATCTCAATAAAGCTGGTAAGACTTTGGCGGCTTGCCGCAGTT
>Ga0209518_1003240_pt1 | contig 14161 bp, 13 predicted proteins | sample RifGroB1_FD_183993 | JGI IMG/M metagenome (GOLD analysis project Ga0209518, IMG submission 183993) | Groundwater microbial communities from Rifle, Colorado, USA - Groundwater B1 (SPAdes) (version 2) | ecosystem: Environmental > Aquatic > Deep subsurface > Groundwater | place: Rifle, Colorado... | reverse complement strand
GCGAATCCCGACATGGTTGCGCACACCGGCGATGTTGCGGCGACCGTGAAAGCGGTGCAGACGGTTGACGCGGAGCTCTCGCGCCTCATCCGTGCGGTCATGGACGGGGGGCACACGCTTATTGTGACGTCCGACCACGGGAACGCGGAAGTTATCTTTGACCTTCAAACCGGACAGCCCGACACGCGCCACAACTCAAACGACGTGCCGCTTTATGTTATCGGGAAAGAATTTGAAGGGAGGAAACTTGCCGAAGACCCGCGCGAGGTCGTGGGGATGCTCTCCGACGTGGCGCCGACGATACTCACACTTATGGGAATTCCTGTCCCCAAAGCAATGACGGGAACGCCTTTATTGACGTAGAAGTCCAGACTTTCTTCGGGGTGTTTGGTTTCGGAAACCCAAAGGGTTTCCGAAACCTTTTATTGGAGTATTCGCTTGATTCTTGATTCTTTCTAGCGTAGTATGGGTGTAACAAAACTTAAAGTGTCGTTTAACGTTACACATTACACATACCATGGAAATAGTTACACTCCTTGTGATGGGGGGCGGGGTTGTGCTGGGATTTGCCGCCGGGTATCTCTTGCGGCGGTGGGTTGTTTCGGCGAAGCGCGGGGCGCTTGACGAGGAGTCAAAGCAAATCATCCTGAAGGCGCAGGAGAAGGCGGCGACGATTCTTGCCAAGCTTCAGGACGAGGAACGTGAGCGGAAGAAGGAACTGCACCAGTACGAAGAGCGTCTCGTGAAGAAAGAAGACACGCTTGATAAGGAGCGCGAGCGGGTGCGGCAGGAAGGAGAAGCTCATGGGAAGCGGAAAGAGGAACTTGCCCATGAGGCGGAGGCGCTCCGCGAGAAAGAGCAGGCGGCGCTTCAGGAATTGGAGCGGATATCGGGCGTTGACCGCGAGACGGCGAAAGGAGAACTCATGAAGCAGGTTGCGGAGACATACCGCGTGAACCTTGCCGAAGAAGTCGTGCGGCTTGAGCGTGAGCGGAAAGAGGTGCTGGAGCAAAAAGCCCTGAATATTTTGACGAGCGTCATTCAGCGGAGCGCGCGGGCGCACGTCGGGGACGTGACGACGAGCGTTGTTCCGCTTTTGGACGAAGACCTGAAGGGCAAAATTATCGGCCGCGAGGGTCGCAACATCCGCGCCTTTGAACGGCTGACCGGAGTGGAAGTCATTGTGGACGAGGTGCCGGAAGGCATCGTGCTTTCGTCGTTTGACCCCTTGCGGCGCGAGGTGGCGCGAATCGCTCTTGAGAAGCTCATCAAAGACGGCAGGATTCAGCCGGCGCGCATTGAAGAAAAAGTTGAAGAGGCGCGCAGTGAGATGGAAGAGCATATCTTCAAGGTGGGGGAGGAAGCCGCGTACGACGCGGGTGTGCTGGACCTGCCGCGGGAAATCGTGGAGGTTTTGGGGAAACTCAAGTTCCGCACCAGTTACGGACAGAATGTGCTCCAGCACTCGGTTGAGATGACGCACATCGCTGCGGCGATTTCCGCGGAACTTGGCTTGGATGTTGACGTGACGCGCCGCGCCGCGCTTTTGCACGACATCGGCAAGGCGATTGACCACGAAGTTGAGGGAACGCACGTTGAGATTGGAAGAAAGCTCTTGAAGAAATACGGCATTGACGAGAAGGTGATTCTCGCGATGGAAGCGCACCATGAGGAGTATCCGTTCTCAACGCCGGAGTCGTATGTGGTTGCCGCCGCCGACTCAATCTCTGCGGCACGCCCCGGCGCGCGCCGCGAGACGTTGGAGAAATATCTGAAGCGCCTGGAAGACATTGAGCGGGTTGTGAACACCTTCCAGGGAGTGCAGAAAGCGTATGCGGTATCTGCCGGGCGCGAGGTGCGCGTTTTCGTTGTGCCTGAAAAGATTGATGATTTTGGCGCGCTCACGATGGCAAAAAATATTGCCGATAAGCTGAAGTCGGATGTGAAGTATCCGGGCGAGATTAAGGTAACGGTCATTCGGGAAGTAAGGGCGGTAGAGTACGCGAGATAATGAATGAAGGGGGCAGGGTAACCTTTTGCCTTCTTATTCGTTATATCTATGACCGAGGAAACCAAGCTCATTGAAGAAGCAAAAGCGGGACGCGGGGAGGCGTTTGGAAAGCTCTATGACCAGTACGTTGCCTCCATCTATCGGTTTGTGCTGGTACGGGTCAGCAACCGCGCCGAAGCGGAGGACCTGACACAGCACGTGTTCCTCAAGGCATGGCAGAGCATTCGCAGGTATCGCGAGCGGGAAGGAATTCCCTTCACGAGCTGGCTCTACCGCATTGCACGGAACGCGGTCATTGACCACTACCGGACGCGGCGCGACCACGAAGACATTGAAGGCGCCGCCGCACGGAATCTTGCAGAAGACTTTCCGGTCCAGGAAGTTGAGTACACGCTCCAGATAGAAGAAGTTCATCGGGCGTTTGTTGTGCTCACGCCCGGCGAGCGGGACGTTATACTTCTCCGGTTCATGGAAGAATTGTCGGTCAAGGAGGTTGCCGCGATTTTAGAGAAAAGCGAGGGGACGATACGGGTTATGCAGCACAGAGGATTGAAGAAACTTAAAGGGGAATTGGGGGCTGGTAACTAGTAACTGGGAAATGAACACATATAACAATTTTGAAGAGCGGCTTCGGGCTCTGCGGCAAATACAGCCGGACAAGGCGTTTGTCGGCTATGCGAAGGCGCGCATTCTTGCCACGCACCAGGAGCGGTTCGCCACGCCGGTTGTGTGGGGCGGCGCGCTTGCGACCGTCGTTTTTGTGGCAGTTGTCGCCGTAACGCTTCTAACGCCGGCACTTCCGGTTGTGAGGGCGCTCGACCAACAGGCGCTTCATGGGGAACTGGAAGGGCTCGGACTTGACCTGCAGATTGAGCAGGTTGAATACAATCAAAAGGTGCACGACACCATTACTGCGGCGCTCCAGGAAATAGAGGGCGAGACGAACCATTTGAATACGGAACTTTTGGAATCCGAAGACGCGTTTGTTGATGTGGAGGGGCTTCAAGAAACACCGTCGGCGGAGGTTGATAAGCTTTTGGAGAAATTACTGCAATGATAGAGAAAGTAAAATGTTCAGTTTTCCAGAAGTCGCGGACGTGTCGCCCCGCTTCGCAGGACGCACTCACTCTCGGGCTTGCGCCCTCCGAGGGCCGCTTTTCTGGAAAACTTAACCTTTGTATCATTGTTCTTTTTTCCGTATGTGCGGTGCTTCTTCCGTTTACCGCATTGGGTGCGGAGAGCGCGACGGAGAAATTGCAGGGAACACAGACGATTGTTGAAACTTTGGTCGGCGCGAAGGACGAAGGGTTTTCGGATGATATCGGTTTGCGGACAGAGACATTCCGGCAGGTTGTTGACCTTGCAATTAACGAGGCGAAGAACGTGAGGCTTCAGGTTTTGGCGGCCGAGCGCGCCGATGAGGTAGGAACGAGCACGCTTGCCTGGCGCGACCTCGCCGTGAAGCGGCTGGACGCGATACTCGGTTCTTACGAGAGCGAGAAGGAGGAGCTTAAGGCGCACGAGGCGGCGCTTACGCTGGAAGACATTCGCGCGCGCGCCGCGTCATTTAAAGCCCGGCGGGATGAGACATACCTGCCGCTCTATGAGGAAGTGATGAGTTATGTTCTTCTCCGGAAGAACGAATCGGCGCTTGAAATCGCTTTTGACCGGTGGGGCCGCATTGAAAAAGATGTTGCGATACTTATGAGCGGCGGGCTCAAAGGAACCTTCGGCCTGAAAATGCTCTTTGCCAGCACGACGACGCATTTGAGCGCGGCGCGTAGCTCCTATGAAGCGGCGCAGGAGAAATTTGAAAACATATATATCGCGGTTGATGCTCCGGCGGCAACGTCAACTTCTGCCTTGCCGGCGGCAACGTCTTCTTTGGATAAGCAAACAGGAGGTGCGGAACCCATGGATGTGTCAATAAAAGGCCTGGTAAAGCAATCCTTCCAAAGCGTGAAGGATGCCTACCGGATCTTTATTGAAATGAGCAGTTTGGTGAGGAAACTGCTCTCCTAAGGCACAAAGCCCGCCTACCGGCGGGCAGGGTCGATGTAGAATGCCTTAGTTGTGCTCGGAACGTTTCGACCGAAAACTAAAACCCCTCCGGACGGAGGAGTTTTAGTTTGTATGAGAACGCGTCCGCCGGATTGTTATCTCACCGCATCCTTTAAGGATTTCCCGGCGCTGAACTTCGGCGCCTTGCTTGCCGCGATCTGTATCTTTTCGCCGGTCTGGGGGTTGATGCCCATGCGGGCGGCGCGCTTCGTTATGCGGAACGTGCCGAATCCGGTTACGGCGACTTCTTCGCCCCGCGACAAATTCTTTGTAATGACGTCAAAAACCGCATTAACCGTGTCCTGAGCCAGTTTCTTCGTTTCAAGACCCGCTTCGTTCATGACAGCTTCAATGAGTTCATCTTTCTTCATATTGAGAGTAGTGTACCTTGACTCCCGACCTTTCCTTAGTTCTCTAGCCTAGAGCATAGCATGTTTGAGGCATATATGCCACCCTGATTGACCATTGCACCAAAACGCGAGAGAATGGCGATGAGAGGGGAGCGGGAATGGTTTAGTGGCAAAACGACTCTCTTCCAAGGAGTAGTCGGGGGTTCGATTCCCCCTTCCCGCACGTGTTTATGGATACAAAAAGGATATTGATGATCGTTTTTGGCGGCGCGGCCGTTCTCACGGCTGCCGTTATCGTTTTTGACTTTGACCTGGAGGGAGCGGAATCGTCGGGATTGCCGTCGCAATTTGCGAGTATCTACCGCTCCGCCGCCGATTATGGGCGGGATGTGACAGAGCTTACGGAAAGAACGCAGAGCATCATTGCCGAGGTGAATGCATTTGATACGGATGGCAGGAAAGAAGAGGCGCTTGTGAAACTCGCCGAAGCGGAAGACGTGAACCGCGCGGCGAAAGAAAAGGCGCACACGCTTGCCCTGAAGCTTCAGGACATTGTGCGGATACTGAACGACGAGGCAACCTTCATGCAAAAGCGGGCGCTCCTTGGCATTGTGGACGTGGAAATCGCGCTCGTGCAGGAGTTTGTCGCATACACGCAGGAAATGCAGACATTCCTCTACACGGTGCGGCTCGCCATTACGTCGGCGGAATATGACGACCGCGCGGCGGTGTATGCGGAGGTGACGGCAGTGAACGAGCGGGTGCGGCGCATCAATGCGCTGAATGCCGAGTTTGCGCGGAGGGTCAATTTGTAATGCACATTATTGGGGTTGATGAGGCGGGGCGGGGACCTCTGGCCGGGCCGGTCGTTGTCGGGGCTGTTGCGCTGCCTCTTGGCTTCCGGCTCCGCCGTGCACCGGGGGAACTGCGGGACTCAAAGCGCCTGACACGCCTCATGCGGGAGCGCTGGTTTGCGTACATTATGAACACGCCGGACATCCGGGCGGCGGTTTCTTTCGTCACGCCCGGAGTGATTGACCGTATCCGGATTACCCGGGCGACAAATCTTGCGGCGACGCGCGCGGTTCTGCGGCTCGAGCAGAGCGGAATTCATGTCCGGCAGGCGCGCATTTTTACCGACGGACTCTTGCGCCTTGCGTGCCGCCTGCCCTATCGGGAAGTTATCGGAGGAGATGAGCTCCTGCGCACGATCCAGCTCGCATCTATTGTGGCAAAGGTAACGCGTGACCGGCGGATGGAACGGCTTCACGAGCGGTACCCGGCATACGGCTTCGCACGGCACAAGGGATATGGGACGAAAGAGCATTACCGGATGATTCATCAGCATGGCCCTTCGGAGGTGCACCGGTTGACCTTTCTCGAAGAAGTGATGTAAAGTCAACCGTATGGGTGTTCCAAGAAATCGCGGTACTAAATCACGGACGGGTCAGCGGCGCTTTCAGAAGCGGCTCCGGCCGGTTACGAACCTGCGGGCTTGCCCGCAATGCAAAGCGCCGGTGCCTCCTCACCGGAAATGCGCGTTCTGCGGCTATTTTAAGAAGTAATACATGGCGACCCGTCATCTCCTTCGTACCGTTGTCTTTCAATCATTTTACGAGTGGGATTTCTACGGAGGGAAGGTTGACATGCCTTCCATCTTGGAGCGGAACATGCAGCGTTTTGGCAGTGACGTAGATGAGCCGGAATTTGCCTGGCGCCTCGCGAAGGGCATTGCCGAGCACAAGGAGGAGATTGACCGCGTTATAGAAAAGGCGGCGCCGGAGTGGCCCCTCAGGCAAATCGCCCTTGTTGACCGCAACATTCTCCGGCTGGGATTGTATGAACTCCTTTTTGGCGACAAGGAGGAGGTGCCGCCCAAGGTTGCCATCAACGAAGCGATTGAGGTTGCAAAAAACTACGGTGGCGCGAGTTCGTCGCGGTTCGTGAACGGCGTTTTGGGAACCGTATACCGGACAATGGAAGAATCGGGAAAGGCTCATGAGTAACGATATGGATACGTTAGAGCGGCGCATCGGCATTTTATTCCACGATAAGAGGCTTCTCAAAGAGGCGCTGACTCACCGTTCGTATTTGAATGAACATCCGGAGTGGGAGGTGCCGCACAACGAGCGGCTTGAGTTTCTTGGCGACGCCGTTTTGGAACTTGTTGTTACCGAGAATTTGTTTAGCCGATTTAAGGAATACGATGAGGGTCGGCTGACCGGCGTGCGAGCGGCTATGGTGAACCACTTGATGCTTGCCGAGGTGGCGGCGGATATTGGACTTGAGAAACATCTTTATGTGTCGCGCGGGGAAGCGCAGTCGCCGAAGCGCGGGCGGCAGGCAACTTTAGGGAACGCGGTGGAAGCATTGATCGGCGCGTTGTATCTGGACCGCGGATATGAAGCGGCGAAGCAGTTTGTGGAACGATTTGTTCTTATTCACATCCCTGATGTGATGCGCGAGGAGCGGTACCGCGACCCGAAAAGCTTGTTGCAGGAGCGTGTGCAGGATGAGCTGCAGGTGACTCCAACGTACCGTGTGCTTTCGGAGTCCGGTCCGGACCACGCAAAAGTTTTTGTTGTCGGCGTGTATTTTAACGGCGACTTTGGCGGCGAGGGGAGCGGCAGTTCAAAACAAGAAGCGGAGCGCGAAGCCGCGGAACGGGCGCTTGAGCACTTCGGAGAATAAAAGGAAGCCATGCAACATCCTCTGGTCCGCCTTGAGTTGCAGGGGTTTAAGTCGTTTGCCGAGTCAACGACGCTTGACTTGCCGGGCCGCCTGACCGGCGTTGTCGGCCCCAATGGCTCGGGCAAGTCAAACATTGTTGATGCCCTGCGCTGGGTTTTGGGTGAGCGGAGCGCGCATGAGCTTCGCGGTGAGGGCGCGGAACAGCTTATTTTTGCCGGGAGCGAAAGGCGCCCGCGGGCATCGCTGACGCGCGTTGCCGCAGTTTTTCGGAACGACAGCCGCTTTTTTCCCATTGACGCGGATGAGGTAATTTTGGAGCGGCGGGTCGCCCGCGAGGGAACGAGTCAGATGTACCTGAATGGCGCCGAAGTGAAACTCGCCGACATTGCAGAGCTTCTTGCGCGGGCGCGCCTTGGCCCGCGCAGTTTTGCCATTGTGGGCCAGGGCGAGGCGGATCTTTTTGTACGCGCAACGCCGGAAGAGCGGCGCGCGCTCATTGAAGAACTTTTGGGCTTGAACGAGTTTCGCATCAAAAAGCGCCGTTCGGAGCGGCGGCTTGTAAAGAGCCGTGCAAACATGGAGGCTGTTTCGGCACAAGTAAAAGAGCTTGAGCCGCATCTCGGATTTTTGAGGCGGCAGAAACGAAAGTGGGAACGGCGCGACGCGATGGTGCGCGAACTTGCGGAACTCGCCGCTTCGTATTTCGGCGGGCGGCTTTCCGTTATCCAAACGGAGCGCGCCGCGGCGGAAGAGGAAGAGCGTGCGCTCAGTGAAGAACTTAAGGCGCAAGAGACGGCGATACGGACCCTTGAGCGCGATATGCGGGATGCCGAGCGCGATTTGGATGCCGCCGCGAGTCCGCGGCGCGTTTCAGCTCACACGCTTTTGGAAACGGTCCGCGCGTTTGTGCAAGATGCCGAGAGAGCTCTAAAAGCCGGCGCGGAGCGCGCCGCGGCATATCTCGCCGAGTGGGTTCGCCGTTTTGAGGAACTCACAAAAAGCGGAGTACCGGCGGCACGCGCGCCTCTCACGCATTTCAAGGAAACGGTTTCCGGACTTGAGGCGGCGCGGGCGAAAGCGCACGACATTGAGCGGCGCGCGCAGGAGGCGCGCTTCGCGCTCACGAAAGTGGGGATGAAAGAAGAAGAGCTTGCGCGGGAGATGGAAGGTTTCGGCGTGAAGCGGCATGACATTGCTCTCTCCACGCCCGGAAGCGCGGGTTCTGCGGAAGAAATGCGGCGAAAAATGCTCCGTCTGGAAGCGCAGCTTGCCGCGCTCGGCGACGTTGACGAGGCCGTGATGCGCGAAGCGGAAGAAACGGAAGAGCGGCACGCGTTCCTCACGCGCGAAATGCGCGACCTTGAGGAGTCATCACAGAATCTTTATGAACTCATTCGCGAGCTGGATCGCCGCATCCATGGCGATTTTCGCGCGGCGTTTCAAAACATCAACCGTTCGTTTGGTTCGTATTTCCAAATGATGTTCGGCGGCGGCAAGGCGAAACTGGAGCTTGTTGGCGAGGGAGACGAGTCGGGCGTTGAGCTTACGCTTACCGTGCCGAAGAAGCGCTCGCACGGCACGGAAATGCTCTCGGGCGGTGAGCGGACGCTTGTGTCGCTCGCCGCGCTCTTTGCGCTTATTTCGGTGTCGCCGCCGCCGTTTCTCGCACTTGATGAAATTGATGCGGCGCTTGACGAGGCAAATGCGGGCCGGTTTGCCCGCCTGCTTCGGGAATTTTCTGCCGCGGCGCAGTTCGTTATCGTAACGCACAACCGGATTACGATTGACGCGATGGAAGTTCTCTACGGAGTGACGATGGAGGAAGGCGTTTCGCGGGTGCTTTCTATGAAAGTTGACTAACATTGACACGGGCGCGGCTCAACTATAAGCTGTGACCTATAAGCTTTTTATTATGTTGGCAATGAAATTGCGCCCGGCGGGACGAAAAGGACAGCGGAGCTTCCGCGTCGTTGTCGTTGAATCGCGTTCTAAGCTCCTTGGTAAATTTGTGGAAGATTTGGGCTGGGAGAATCGGCACACCGACGAGGTGCGCGTCAATGCGGAGCGGGCGAAGTATTGGCTTTCGCACGGCGCGAGCCCGACCGACAGCGTGCATAACGTGCTCGTTCGTGCAGGCGTCATCCCCGGACCGAAGATACCTGTGCACAAGGTAAAACCGAAGGCGGAACAGCCCGCTCCAGAAGTCTCTGTTCCGACCGACTCTTCTGAAGTTGCGGACGCGTCATCTACCCCAGTGGGGTAGATGCGCTCACTCTCGGGCTCACTCGCCCTGCGAGGGCCGCTTTTCAGAAGAGTCGGTCTTCGTTATGCTGATTACATCCCCTTATCTATGAAGCAGGGTGTGTTCACGCTTGTGTCAAAACATAAGCCGGCGGGTGACCAGCCGGCGGCTATTCGCGCACTCGTTTCAGGTCTCCAAAAGGGATACGCCGACCAGACGCTTTTGGGCGTTACGGGAAGCGGGAAGACGTTTACCATCGCGCACGTTATCCAGGCGATGCAGAAACCGACTCTTGTCATTGCGCACAATAAGACGCTTGCCGCGCAGCTGTGCAATGAGTTCCGGATGTTTTTCCCGCATAATGCGGTGCACTATTTTGTTTCGTACTACGACTACTACCAACCGGAGGCGTACATTCCCGCGACCGATACCTATATCGGCAAGGAGGCAATGATTAACGACGAGATTGACCGCCTGCGCCACGCGGCAACGACTGCGGTTTTGACGCGGCCGGATACCATTATCGTGGCATCGGTTTCGAGCCTGTATGGCTTGGGCGACCCAGAGACGTACCGCGCGCACCTTATGCGTCTTTCGGTCGGTGACCCCGTTGAGCGGGGGGCTTTCGCGCGGGAACTTGTGCGCATCCAGTTTAAGCGGACAAGTGCGGACCTCACGCGCGGCAGTTTTCGCCTGCGCGGCGACCTGTGGGAACTTATGCCCGCGGAGCGGCAGGTTATTTACCAAATAGAGGTTGAGAGTGGCCACATTGCCCGGATATGGGAAGTTGATCCGGTTAAGGGCTTTGAGCGCGGCGTGACGCCGGACATGGGCGGGGTATACATTGCGCCGGCGCGCCACTTCATTACCGAAGCGCCGCGGCGCGAAGCGGCGGCGAAGGCGATTAAGGAAGAGCTTACCCTTCGCCTCGCACAGTTTGAGAAAGAAGGAAAGTATCTTGAAGCGGAACGTTTGGAGCGGCGCACGCTGGCTGACCTTACCATGATGCGGGAAGTCGGCTACTGCAGCGGCATAGAAAACTATTCCCGCCACCTTTCGGGGCGCAATCCCGGCGAGCCGCCCGCGACGCTTTTGGATTATTTCCATGCCTCGCCGGCAGGCGGGTCCGCCGGTTTCCTCACCGTGATTGATGAGTCGCATGTCACCGTGCCTCAACTTGCCGGCATGTATGCCGGAGACCGCTCGCGCAAGCAAACGCTCATAGAGCACGGATTCCGCCTGCCGTCGGCGGCGGATAACCGGCCGCTCACGTTTGACGAGTTCAACGCGCGAGTATACGAACGCATTTACACATCAGCGACGCCGGCTGCATACGAGAAAGAGCGGAGTGAGCAGATTGTGGAGCAAATCATCCGTCCGACGGGGCTCGTGGACCCGGCGCTTACCGTTCTTCCGGCACGCGGGCAGGTGCAGGACCTTATTCCCCGCATCCGCGAGCGCGCGGCGCGCAACGAACGCGTTCTCGTGACGACTTTGACGAAACGGATGGCGGAAGATTTGAGCGACTACTTACAGAGTGTTGGCAAGGAAACCCTTCGGCAAGCTCAGGGTGCAAGTAAGCCTCGGTTTAAAGAGTTTAAAGTTGCTTACTTACATAGCGATGTGAAAACACTTGACCGCATCCGAACGCTCACGAAATTGCGGCGGGGGGAATATGACGTTTTGGTCGGCGTGAACCTTTTGCGGGAAGGGCTGGATTTGCCGGAGGTGTCGCTCGTTGCGATTTTGGACGCCGACAAGGAGGGATTCCTCCGGAGCGAGACATCACTTATTCAGGTCATGGGGCGTGCCGCGCGAAATGTGAATGGCGAGGTCGTGATGTACGCCGATATCATGACCGGTTCCATGAAGCGCGCCATCAGCGAAACCGGGCGGCGACGCATTCGCCAGCTTGCATACAACAAGGAGCATGGCATAACGCCGCGGACGATTGAGAAAGAGATTTCGGACATTGTGCCGGCGGCGGAAACGCTCGCGACCGAGTCGCTCCCGCTTCCCAAAACGAAGAAAGCATTGAAAGAACTTCTTGCGCAGAAGGAGGTGGAGATGCGGGAAGCGGCGGAGCGGCTTGATTTTGAACTCGCGGCAGTCTTAAGGGACGAGATTAAGGAGTTGCAAAGATGAAAGACGTTATCAGTATCAAAGGGGCGCGGGAGCACAATCTGAAGAATATTTCTTTGGAGTTCCCCAAAAACAAGATGGTTGTCTTCACCGGCGTTTCGGGAAGCGGGAAGTCAAGCCTGGCGTTTGATACTATCTTCGCCGAAGGGCAGAGGCGGTATGTGGAATCACTCTCGGCATATGCGCGGCAATTCTTGGGAAAGATGGACAAGCCGGACGTTGACGAGGTGACCGGGTTGTCGCCCGCGATATCCATTGACCAAAAGAGCCATTCGTCAAATCCGCGTTCTACGGTCGCGACGATTACCGAGATATACGACTATCTGCGGGTTCTCTTTGCGCGCGCCGGGACGCCGCATTGCCCCATCTGCGGCAAGAAGCTTCAGAAGATGAGTGTTGACGAGATTGTTGATGCGGCGGTCGCTTTCGCCCGGACCCTGAAAGGAGAGTCATTGTATGTTCTGTCGCCCGTCGTGCGCGGCAGGAAAGGCGAGTATTACCAGATGCTGTATGACTTTCTCTCCGCGGGATTTGTGGAAGCGCGGATTGACGGGAAAGTGCGATTCCTGCGCGACCGCATTACCCTGGAGCGCTATAAGCGGCACACGATTGAGCTTGTCGTTGACAAGCTGCCCTTCGGCGTGAATTTTACGGACAAAGACAATCGCCTGCGGCTTGCGGAAGGCGTAGAGATGGCTCTGAAGCACTCAAGCGGACTTGTCATGTTGAGGGCAGGCGAGCGCGAGGTCGTTTTTTCAACCGAGCTCATGTGCTCGGAAGACAACGTCGCATTCCCCGAGATTGAGCCGCGTCTATTCTCGTTTAATAGCCCTTATGGCGCTTGTGAGACATGCCACGGTTTGGGAACGGACGGATTTTATTCCGAGGCGCCATGCCCCGTGTGCCGCGGGAAGCGGCTCCGCCCCGAGGCGCTCTCGGTTCTTGTTGACGGCAAGAACATTACACAGATTACCGCGCTTCCGGTTTCTGATGCACAGCGCTTTTGCGAGGACTTGAAGCAAAATGCGGACGAGCGCACGGCGGAGATTGCGTCAGCCCCGCTGAGGGAGATTCAAAATCGCCTGCAGTTTCTTTTGGACGTGGGATTAAACTACATCACGCTTGACCGCGAGGCGGGGACCCTGTCCGGCGGCGAAGCGCAGCGCATCCGCCTTGCGTCGCAGATCGGGTCGGGCTTGACCGGCACGCTCTATGTTCTTGACGAGCCGACAATCGGCTTGCACCAGCGGGACAATGAAAAACTTATCCAAACCCTCCACCGCCTGCGTGACCTGGGGAACACCGTCATTGTCGTGGAGCACGACGCAGAAACGATTTTGAGAAGCGATTATCTTATTGACGTTGGTCCCGGTCCCGGCGTGCGCGGCGGAGAAATTGTCGCCCAAGGGACATTGCCTGGGATTTTGAAGGATGCGCGCGCACAGTCCCTCACGCTGGAATATCTCCGCGGCACGCGCCGCATTCCCGTGCCGGAACGGCGAAGCTCCCGCGCGCATTACGCCCTGAAGATTACCGGCGCTTCGGAGCACAACCTGCAAAACGTGAATGTTTCCATTCCTCTCGGGCGACTCGTCGTTTTAACCGGTGTTTCGGGGAGCGGCAAGAGCACCTTGATGAATGACGTGCTGTACAAGGCGCTGGCGAACAAGCTGAACGGCGCGGATTACCGCGCCGGCGCGCACACATCCCTGTCAGGCGCGGATGCCATAAATCGCGTTGCTGACATTGACCAGTCACCCATCGGCAGAACGCCGCGTTCAAACCCGGCCACATATGTCGGCGCGTGGAATTATATCCGCGACCTTTTTGCCGCAACCGAAGAGGCGCGAGTCCGCGGATATAAAATCGGGCGTTTCAGTTTTAACGTCCCCGGCGGGCGGTGCGAGAAATGCGAAGGGCACGGCTATCTACCGATAGAAATGCATTTTCTTCCGACGGTGTACGTGACCTGTGACGTGTGTAAGGGGAAGCGGTACAATCGTGAAACGCTTGAAGTCACTTATCGCGATAAGACGGTGTATGACGTTCTGCACATGACGGTTGAAGAATGCCTCGCATTCTTCGGCGACATACCGTGGCTTAAGGAACGCTTGAAAGTTCTCTGCGATGTCGGTTTGGGATACCTGGAACTTGGCCAGCCGGCGCCGACCCTGTCGGGAGGAGAAGCTCAGCGGGTAAAACTTGCCAAGGAACTAGGAAAGCCCGACACGCACCGGACGCTGTATCTCTTGGACGAGCCGACGACGGGCTTGCACTTTGACGATGTGGCGAAGCTTGTTGAGGTGCTGCAGCTACTGGTAAACCGCGGAAACACGGTTTTGGTCATTGAACACAATTTGGACGTCATCAAGTCTGCCGACTGGGTTATAGACCTGGGCCCTGGCGGAGGGGACGAGGGCGGGCGGGTTGTTGCGGCGGGAACGCCGGAAACGGTTGCGCGGAAAGCCGGAAGTGCAACGGGGGAGTACTTAAGAAAAGTTCTCCGAGAGCAGACCAACCATTCCTGAAATCGCGGACGCGTCGCCAGTACGCTTTTGATATGTCCACTCTTTATCAAGATTTTCCGAATTCCCCCGGCGTATACCTTATGAGAGATAAGAAAGGGAAGCTTTTGTATGTCGGGAAAGCGGGGAATTTGCGGCG
>Ga0209518_1003238_pt1 | contig 14165 bp, 31 predicted proteins | sample RifGroB1_FD_183993 | JGI IMG/M metagenome (GOLD analysis project Ga0209518, IMG submission 183993) | Groundwater microbial communities from Rifle, Colorado, USA - Groundwater B1 (SPAdes) (version 2) | ecosystem: Environmental > Aquatic > Deep subsurface > Groundwater | place: Rifle, Colorado... | reverse complement strand
CTATATTTTTTATATAACTAATAATTATTTTTAAATTATATTTTTTGTTAAAGTCTTCGGAATCTCCAAATATATTATCTGAATATTTGTTAAAATATTCTTCCACCCCATATTTTTGGTAAAAATAATATTTCATTTCTATCAATTTTTCTTCATCTTGATATAATGAGTTAAATAAATTATATATATTTTCTTTAGTATAACTTGCCCAATCTTTTATTTCATTAATATAACTATTTTTATCTTCTATAAATTTTTCTAATTTGTTTATTTCTTCTATTTTTTGTATTTCTTCTAAAGATTCTTTGTGATTTTTTATATCCACATCTATATTAGATAAAATTTCTAATGCTTCTTTATAATTTTTTTCTACCAATTCTACAATTTCAATCGGCGCATTTAATTTAAATTTTTCATCGTTAAAACTTTTTTTATTTTTTTCTAATCTTTTAATGGTATCTTGTTTTTTATTTTCTATATTATTAAGAGTTTCTTCCACATTTGTATCTTCTGGAAGTTCTAATATAACTTGTGTATTTCCAATCCAAGAACTAATTCTTTTAACTATTTTCATTTTGAAATTCTTTCTTTTTAAAATATTTTCCAGTTTTTTCATTGTATTCAAGAAAGAAATATTTATTTTTTTTAGGTAATCTTTTATATGATCTTGCCATTCCAATATTTATAAAATGCTGGCAATGTTTATCACAAGGAACCCAGTCTGGAAAAATAAGATTTTGGAAACTATTTTGTCTTTCTGTAGATGGGGATAATCCATTAGATATATCAAGGACATATTGAAGAATACAACATTCTGGGAATCCAGAATGAAACCCTTCTATTATATCTTCATAATGTTTTTTAATATCTTTATATGTAAGTTTCTGTTTGCGTCTCTGTGAAAATAAACTCATAAAATAATCCGTTCATTTTGTAATGTAAAAATATAAAAAGTTCTTCGCTATTATATCTTTTTAACTCCAATAAAGATATGAGTTTCTTATAATGTAAAATTTTATATTTATTATTAATATCTTTTCTTTTTGTTGGTGTCCAAATATGGACAATAAACTCATTATTTTCAATAGAAATTCCCATTTCTATATAATCTAATGCTTCTCTAGCGTCTTTCCACTTATAACAAAAATTTATTATTTCTTTATTGTTCATTTTTTTAATCCCTATAAATAAAAAATGGTATAAGGATAAGCCATAATAACCAATAATTATTGGTTTCTTTAAAAAATATATATATCATTCCCCATATTAGGGTGGTAAAAATTATTACAAATAATATAATATTCTATTTTTTTCATTTTATAATATTATCTATTCTCTTACACCATCAATATCTTTCCCTATTATACTTTTCATTATATCAGATGCCTTTACTTTTGTCAATATGGTGTTACTTTTTTTCTACCAACATTTCTTTAGTACAGGATTGATATAATGCACAATCTTTCCAACGTGAGAGATCGTTTTCTAAATTAGCTATTATTATATCATAACTAGGGCCAACAGTATTTCCAAGAGATAAATTAATTCCACAAATTTCTGATTCTCCGAGTTTAATAAACGAATCTGTTTCTTCAATATAGAAATAAGATTCCCCTTTCATACAGTTAATTGGTTGTGGGGCTGGTTGTACTTCTTTTACAATAGTTGTGGTTAATATTTGAGTATCTGTAATCGTAATAATTTTTTCTTTTTTGATATCTTGCCCAAATATAATACCAATTCCTAATGAGAAAACAACCAAAAAAATAACAACTAAAAATTGAAATTTATTAAACATATTTATTCTTCCTTTATTTCTTCTTTCATTATTCGGACTTGTTCTTTCATAGTCTCAGATAATAATAAATGCCAATCTTCTTCTATTTCCCTTTCAACCATTTCTAAAGGGAAGTCAAACGTGCGCGAAATAAGAAAATAATAAATAAAATTATTTTCTTCAAAACAGTATTCTTTTTCTATTTCGGCATATCCAGAATGAAATATTTTTAGTTGTTTTTCCCAATTTTTTATATTTTTTTCTGTTGTATTTTTAGGATATACCATTTGTGATATTAGTAAATTATTAATCATTTTTTTAAATAATTATATCTTCATAATTTGTGACTAAGTAAAAAATTTTTTCACAATTTAGACATTTCCATGCTGGATGTTTCTCACAATCTTCACATCCGAAAGCCGTATTTTGAATGTCACATTTATAAATATAAGATTTTATTTCTTGTTTTGTTATTTTATAACAATTAGGGCAAATTATAGTATATGTTATCATCTATAAAATTATATCTTTTTCTATTAAATCATAATAATACAAAGAGTTATTCCAAAATGTACTTTTTTTTACACGATAATATTTATTTTTATACAAAAATGGATTACCTTCGGTATTTGTATAAATATTTATCAATAAACATTTTTTTATTTCTGATATTTGATTATTTTCTTTTTGTTTTATTTCCATATTTTTATATTCTTCTAGAAGTTTTATCATATCTTTATCTTTTGTTTCTTTAATTTTTAAATTATTTTCTTGAATATTAATACAGTTAATAAAAGGACCATCAGATAACTTATATATTTTATTTTTATAACAAACTATTTTATTTTTTAATTTTTCTTTTATTTTTTTATCTATACCTGTATTTAAATCTGTATCCAATAGATTAAATTCTAATGAAAAATATTTTTCTAATAATTTTTCATTATTTTGTTCTATATAATTTGTATTTTGTATAGTTTTTTCTTTTTTATTTAAAAAATTTATTTTCATTTATTATAATATCCTATATCGTTTTGGTAAAAATTTGTAATCTGTTAAATATCCCATATCTCAATATTTGGTCGTGTATCTCTCCAATAACACAAATAATGTTGTTCTCTATTAGATACTAAATGTCTAAATAAAGATAGTTCGCCGTAATATCTTGTTTCTTCTTTTATTTCTTTTAGTGTTTCCCAAGGTTGTTTTATTTGTTTGGCAAGAAATATATTATCCAATAATTTATTTTCTATTTTCATTTTCTTATCCCTTTCATCATTTATTTATTATATTTATTTCTTCTGACTCTTCTTTATTCAAAGAATTATTTATTGCCTGTTCTAACACGGCAATTTGTTGTACTATAAAATTAAATAATTCTTTTTCTTTTTCGTTCATTATTACCCTCTCATTTACCGTACAGTATATCACCTTTTTATCCAGATGTCAAACTCTATCTATTTGACTTTTATGACAGACTATGATATAATCTCGACTAGATACTAAGGAAAGGGAAAAAATGATTTATCTCACCTGTGGACATAGACTAAAAATTGGAGAAGGTGAAACTTTTGAAGAAGCTCATAAAAGAGTAATATATTATTGGGATTCAGAGAAAAGAGATGGAACAAAATCAATAGCTTATGGTGCGTTATGTGATCTTTGCGCTATAAAAATGAAAGCAAGAAAAACATATAACAAAAGAACATATTTAAAAAATAAAGAAATATAAAATAAAATGAAACAAGAGGAGCAACAAGACAGAAAAACATTAGCTTATTATTTAAAAGATATACATAATTCTAGATATGATAGTGTAACAAAATCTTTTTTCTTTGGTAAAGCATGTTTTTTTGCCGAAAGAAGGTTCGCTACAAATACAAAAACATTTAATCAATGGAATAGAATAAAAAATAAATTATGGAAAGATCTTTTCCAAGATAGGATAATCAATGGATGATAATAAAGAAAAAGCATTAGGATTTGATGATGTATTACTTTTGCCAGCAGCAGAATCAGAAATAAAATCAAGAAAAGAAGTAGATACTTCTACAAAAATATCCCACAATAATACAATAAAATACCCGATTATAGCATCTCCTATGGATACTATTTCTGGTGTAGATACTTGTGTTGCACTCAATAAAATTGGTGCAGCAGGAATTCTCCATAGATTTATGTCAATAGAAGAACAAATAAACCAAGCAACAGAAATAAAAAACAAATCTGGGAAATGTTATATTGCTATTGGACTAAAAGATTACAAAGAAAGAGTATTAGATTTGGTAAATAATGTATCACCAAATATGCTTGTTTTAGATACAGCTAATATAAATACCCCATTAGTAAAAGATTTTATGAATTGGTATAAACACTATAGTTATATGCCAGATATTATGATGGGAAATACTCTTACTACAGAATCAGTTAATAGGGCTTTTGAACTTGGGGCTAGTTCTGTCCGTCATGGTATTGGGACTGGTTTAGTTTGTACAACAACAGATATGACTGGAATCGGTTGCCCACCAATTACGACATTATATTATGGTTGGAAGGCAATGGATTTTTATCCAAATAAATACCTTATTTTAGATGGGGGGATAAGAAAGCCTGCTGATTTAGTTAAGGCGATTATTTTTGGGGCAGATGCAGTTATGTGTGGTGGTATTTTTGCTGGATATAAAGATACCCCTGGTAAGCCATATTATAAAACTACCGACAAAGAAAGAAAAATTATAAAAAATGAAGTATTCTCTAATTCTTGGTATGGTGAACATAATAAATTATATAAAGATTTTAGAGGTATGGCATCTTATGAAACTTTAGAAAAATATAATTTATCTGATGGAACACAAGAGAATTTATTTGTAGAGGGGAAAGAAATAGAAGTCCAATATATTAATGAATCTGTTACGTCTGTTGTATATAAATATGTAAATGGATTACGAAGTGCATTAAGTTATCTTGGTTTTAATTCGTTACAAGAAGCAAAAGGTTCATTCTGGACGGGGCAAACGAAGGGAATAATAAAATGATAAAACTAAAAAACAATAGAAAATAAAAAAGATAAAAAATATCCAATACCAGAAGAATATGAAGAGTTATTTAAATGTTATTATAAAGAAATATATCTAAATGGAGAAGATGAAGAAATGTTTCAAAGAGATAGGTTATCTTCTAGGGATTTAATATAAATGATAGAATATTTTGAAAAAGTAGAATATATAAATAAATATTGGAAATTACAACTTCCTGCACCAAAATATATTGACAAAAGAGGCTATTTTGATATATATAATGAAGTAGCTTTGCTAGAAGTAGCGATAAATTATAAAAAATTCTGGGAACCTATACCAGAACATACAAGGTTGGCGATAAAGGGTGGATTGATAGAAGAAGAAGATTCAACTTGGCAACGGTCTGATATTTAAGGTGCAGCTAATTATGCCAAATTAACCAAAAAAAGTAGAGAATTTTTAACCGAAAATGGATGGTTATGTTAATGTAAGTGTTGACGGAAGTTGTAAATTTCATAATATATGGAACAGAAATGAATAAAGAAATGAATAAAGAAATAGAAAGAAGATTTTTAGTAGATTCTACATATTTTTATAATTATATAGATAATAATAAGTTGTTAGATATATTTTTAATAGAACAAACATATTTTGAAAATCCACAATTTAGAATAAGAAGAAGAACCTCTTTATATATACCAAATGATATAAGATATTATTTTACAATAAAAAATGGCAAAGGTTTAATAAGAAATGAATTTGAGCAACGAATAGATAATAATATCGGATTTTATTTATTAAAATCACAAAAATTACTATGTAAAGAAAGATATGTCACCTTTGATGGGTGGGAAATAGACCATTTTATTAATCCAATGTTATGGTATCTATGGATTGCGGAAAAAGAACTAAAAAACGAAAATGAAGAAATAATAATTCCAAATTATATAGACAAAGAAATAACAGGAAAGGAAGAGTATAATAACTACGAATTATGGAAGAAAATAAATCAATAGAACATTATGTTTCTATATATTGTAATGGCGAAAAATGTAGAATGTGTAAAAAAGATGCGAGTCATAAAGTGGAGGAAGTAATTTTTGATGATGACACTACAATACAGACATATGCTGGAATTATAATTGAAAGACATCCTTATATAGCATACGTATGCTGTAATTGTTTTGAATTAATAATGGGTGGTGGTGTATCATGCAAGTAAAATTAGAATTTGATATACATGATATATGGATAGGTTGTTATTGGAAAGATATAAAACAATATGATGGAAAAAGAATTGGTAGACAAGAAATTTATGTTTGTTTTATCCCCTGTTTCCCGATACATATTACTTTCGGAAGTCCAAAATGAAAATTATTTCTGTAATTGGTGCGCCACATAACGGTAAAAGCACTCTTGCGGCGCAAATTTTCACTGAATTAAAATTGAAACATTTTAATTGTGAATTAGTTACAGAAGTTGCTCGTGAATTAGTTTATCAAGATAAATTTTCAATATTAGAAAATAATCAACTTTTAGTTTCTGGTCTTCAATTTGAAAAATTTAGAGAGTTAAAAGGGAAAATTAATATAATAATTACAGATACTTCTCTTATTTTTGGTGCTATTTATGATACAGAAACCCCACATTTAGAAGATGTTTTATTATATTTTTATAATAAATTTGATACCATAAATTTGTTTCTTACTCGTCCAAAAAATATAACATTCAGAACAGAGGGTAGAGTAGAAAAATCATGGGAAGAAGTAGAAATAATAGAACAAAGTATTTTAGTTTTTCTTGATAAATATAAAATACCATATATAGAAATAGATAATAATAATAGATTAAGGCACGCAATGAAAATTATAGAAAGAGAGATAAAAATTTGAAATTATACTTAGCCCATCCTACATATTCTAGAAAAAAAGTAAGAGAACTAGAATTAAAAATTGAAGAAAAATTAGGAATAGAATTAATTAATCCATTTTATGATATTCATAGAGTAGAATCAGAACAAATGGATACTGGAGTTATATTACCATTTGATAAAAGTATTTCTACAAAGGTAGTAACAACAGATTTGAACTCCATAGATGAGTGTAGTGGTGTATTAGCTATAATAGATAATAATATAGCTATGGGCCTTTTTATGGAAATTTTTTATGCAAAAGAACATTATAAACCAGTTATTGCCATTTGTACAAATCAAAAATTGCAAACACATCCCTGGTTGAGGTATTGTGCAGACAAAATATTTTATTCATATAAAGAATTTGAAAATTATTGGTTTAATCAAAAACATTATACAATAAATTTAGCTATCTGTGGAGAAAAAAGAAATGGTAAAGATTTAATTGCAAAATATCTTGTTGAAAAATATGGATTTAAACAATTTGCTTTTGCAGATGAAATAAAAAGAGCTATAAAAAATATTTATGGATTTTCGCAAAATAGAATAGACAATAAAGATGAAGATATGAGAGGTTTATTACAACAAACTGGTGATAATCTAAGAAACAAAGATGAAGATATTCTTATAAATAGTTTGTTATTAAAAATAAATAATTATCAATATGTTCTTACCGCAGAATATAGTAAAATAGTTATTTCTGATGTTAGATTATTAAAAGAGGCAGAAGTTCTAAAATATCATAATTTTACAATTTGGAAAGTAATAAGAAACAATAAACCAAATAACGATTCTCATAAAACAGAAACAGAAACAAAAAAAATAATACCAAATTCAGTTATTAAAAATAATAGTACAGAAAAAGATCTTTTTGAGAGTATAGATAGGTTGATTAAGAATTTATGAACAAAAAAACTAGCGCAGGTATTTTACTATACAGAAAAGAAGAAAATCAGTTACAAGTTTTTCTTGTACATACTGGTGGTCCTTATGGATATAACAAAGATAATGGATATTGGTCTATCCCAAAAGGTGAGTTTGGACAAAATGATAATGTTTTTTATACCGCATTAAGAGAATTTAAAGAAGAAACTGGTATTAGTTTATCAAATATATGTTATAAATTTTTAGGAAAACATGATCAAAATCCACAAAAAACAGTTTATATCTGGGCTTCAGAATATAATTATGACATAAATGAAATAAAAAGCAACACTTTTACAATGGAATGGCCTAAAGGTTCTGGTAAAATAAAAGAATTTCCAGAAATAGATAAAGGACAGTGGTTTAATATTGAAGAGGCAAGAGAAAAAATAACAAAAGGACAAATATATTTTTTGGAAAGGCTAGAAAATGGATAAACTAGAACCAACATTAAAATTTTCTATTACTTGGTATTCTTGCGGTGCATATCCCAAATTAGATAAACTTTCACAAGAAGAAATGAAACAATTAAAAGAATCTCTTTTGGATTTTACTGGTTCTACAGCACCATATAGAGGTAAAAATGGTGAATTTCCCCAAAAAGATATTCCATTTTTTGGAAAAATTTCTATTATATATGCCATTGCGATTTCTGGTTCAATTTTAGTAAAATATCAAATTGAGGCTGGATATAGAGATCATGTAAAAGAATTAAGTGAAATACTTTCATGGTGTGTAGAGGGCTATGATATGTATAAAATGTTTGAAAGTAAAAATGAATAATCTTATTTGTGGGGATACATTAACAGAATTAAAAAAAATAGAAGATAATATTTTTGATATAGGTATTACTTCCCCACCATATAACAAAGGTGATAAAAATAAAGGGAAATTAGTAGATAAAGTAATATATTCTAATTCATCCGATTCAAAAGGGGAAATGGATTATCAAATAGAACAAATAAACGTTTTAAATGAACTTTATCGTATTACAAAACCAGGTGGTTCTTTCTTTTATAACCATAAAATAAGATGGGTAAAAGGTCAAATGTTACATCCTATTTTATGGTTAAATGCTACTAATTGGACAATTAGACAAGAAATTATATGGAATAGACAAATAGCTGCAAACATAAGGGGTTGGAGATTTTGGCAAATAGAAGAAAGAATTTATTGGCTATATAAACCAATAAATAATAACAAAATAGGTAAAGAATTACAATCAAAACATGCTCTACTTACATCAGTTTGGAACATAAGACCAGAACAAAATAACCCTCATCCAGCGCCTTTCCCAATTGAATTGACAACTAGGGCCATTTATGCTATACTAGACAACAAACAAGGATCAGTAATAGATCCTTATTGTGGAAGCGGGACTTCTTTAGTTTCAGCAAAATTATTAGGACATGACTATTTGGGAATAGATATAAGTCAAGAATATCTAGATTTAGCCAAACAAAGATTAGAAAATATATCCGATAGAGATAAAGAAAAATTTGAAAAAGAAATTTCTTTACATAAAGTAGAGAAAACATTTAAGGAGAGAAAAAATGAAAATACAATATTGGCAAGATAATATAATATGTAAAAAATATAACAATGATATAATACTTGGTGAATATCATTATATAATAAATGGTAGGTCCTGTTTACAACACATGGATATAGTATTAGAATACCACATATAGAAAGATACTGTTCACATTGTTACTATAAATGGATAGAATGGCCTTTAGATTTATTGGATAAAAAATTAGATGAGGGTGAATATGGTGGACACACATATGAATAACAAAAAATATCCTCTTGTTGTCAATTATACTATTGGAGTGCAGGGAAGTTTATTATATACTATTATGTAAAAGGAGATATTAGAATAAAATGGGACAAGTAAAAATAGAATTTGATATACATTATATCTGGATTGGTTGTTATTGGAAAAGAGGAATAGTCTGGAGTGAACACCAAACAATTGCATTTTTTACAACAGATATATTTATATGTTTAATTCCTTGTTTCCCCATTCATTTAGTTTTTGAGAAATTAATTAAATGAATAAAGTTACAATAATAATGGGAGGCCAATTTGGTTCAGAAGGGAAAGGAGAATTTACAGCCTGGTATTCTAAAAAATATTATTATGGTTTAGTTATTAGAACTGGTGGCCCTAATGCGGGACACACAATAACTGTCAATAACAAATCACATAAAATGAGACAAATCCCTTGTGCTTGGCACACAAATTCACAATTAGCTTTAGGCCCTGGATGTGCTATTGATTTATCTATTTTAGAAAAAGAGTTAGAATATATAAATGAATATCTTTTAATAGATAGAAACGCATCTCTTATTACTTTATCTGATATAAAATATGAAAAAGATAGCGAGGCATTAGATAATATTGGTAGCACTTGTACTGGAACTGGGGCATCAAAATCAAATAAAATACTTAGAATAGGGAATTTAGCAAAAGGATTAGTTAATAAAAGGATTAAAATAGTAGATTTAGCTAAAGAGATATGTCTTAATTATGGAAATATTTTAATAGAATCTACACAAGGTTTTGGATTGTCTCTTAATTATTCTGGTTTTTATCCATATGTAACGTCTTCAGATATTATTCCTACGCAAATCCTTGCTGATGCTGGTATAGCTAATTGTAAAAATTATGAAGTTATTGGTATAATAAGAACATATCCAATTCGTGTTGCTGGAAATAGTGGGCCACTAAAAAATGAAATAACTTTTGAATCTATAAGACAAAAACCAGAATATACTACAGTTACAAATAAAATAAGGAGAATTGCAGAATGGGACATAGAATTAGCAAATAATTTTGGTTTAATTTGTAAACCAGATGCACTTTGTTTAACTTTTGTAGATTATTTAGATAGTAAAAATGTTTTTTCTTTTATCAAAAAAGCGGAACATGATATAAATGCCCCAGTAAAATGGATAAGTACTGGGCCTGGGAAAATAGAGGAAATATAATATGAACATAATGATAGATTTAGAAACACTTGGAAGTGTAGGATTAAAATAAAATGTGGAAATATAATTTAAAATATAATGGAATTTTATATGTACTAAGATATGATTTAATAGAATGGGTTTTAATACCATATTATAAAATAAAATATTTTATTCAAAGAGGAAAACGTGGATATTCTGAACGTGATTTATGGGATTTAGAACATCATTTGTCTTTCATTTTGTCTAATGCACTTTTAGATATGGCAAAAATTTCACATGGAAGTCCATGTCGGGCTATAGGTGATATCCCAAATTGTTGTAAAGATTGTAATTGCCATGAACTATGGAAAAAAGAACTAAAAGAAAATGCAGAATTTAGGCTTCTTTATAAAAACGAATGGTACAATATAGAACAAGCAGAGGAATCTTGGAAACAAGAAGAAAAAACATATAAAGAGGCTACGGAATGGTTAGCTAAATGGTATGGTAGTTTATGGGATTAAATAAAAAATTAGAAGAATTAAATGATAAATAAATACGAACAGGAAAGATTAAATCACAAAGAACCAGTTAATATAACTATATCTACCAAAGTTCCTTCTAAATGGAGATTTGTAGATTTAGAAACAAAAGATATTTGGGTGTGGGATGAAAAAGAAAATAAATTCATAAAAGCAGATATAATTTGAGAATATACGCAGAAGAAAAAGAAAAGAAAACAATAAAAGAATGTTTAGATTTTTTCCCAGATAAAGAATCTTTTAAAACACTTCGTTATATTATAGATGTTAATAATATAAAACTTCCTAAGACTATATTTAATGAAAAGACTATATTTAATTGGCGATCATTTGATAAAGTAAAATTTGGAATTGCGAACGGAATACATTTTTTTTATAATGAGAATATCTCAGATATTTATCTAAAAAATGCTGTGGGGAAATGTAAATTAACTTGTAAATGTGATAGTGATTTTTATCATATAGTTATACATGAATTAGCACATCATTATTTTATAAAAAATAATCTTTATAAAGATTGGAAAGATATTGCAAAAAAGAAAGATAAATATATAACAATGTATGCAAGAAAAAATATAGCAGAATTTTTTGCAGAAAACTATGTAGCATTTACAACAGAAGATGGGACGAATTGGCTTGACAAAAACCGTCCCGATGTGTTATACTTATTAGAGAAGTTATGGGATTAGAGTTTAGATAATTTATTTAATCTAAAATTTCTTCATATCAGACGCAAAAGATGGGGAATAATAACAGAATGAGAACTTTAAAATTTGATATTTCTCTTAATGATATAGAAGAATTTCCTACTAAAAAAATGATAGATATTGGATATCAATTTTTAGTAGATTGTAATATTGAAAATATTGCAAATAATGAGAGAGAAATAATCTTTCTAATAGATGGAAATATTGGTTCTCTATTTGGGATACCAATAAGACTAGAGATAAAAAAATAATATGTTTAATTTGATAGCTAAAAATAAATTAGATAGATATGATAAACATCGTCGGATAATTGTTGTTGGTGAAGAAGAATCAATTTTTAATTTATATTTTTACTTAGCTGATACTCAATTTGAAATAGAGATTAAAAATTTGGAAGATGGATTATTATATAATCCTAAAAACGGTTTTCCAATGCAACCGTTTATAAATAAGGAAGAGATAAGAAAATTTTATGGATAAGGTTTATTTTGGAGATAATTTACCTATTTTACAGTCTTTAGAATCTGATTCTATAGATTTAATTTATATTGATCCACCATTTAATACTGGTAAAAAACAATCAAGAACACAAATAAAAACCGTTCGTGATGAAAATGGAGATAGAACTGGTTATGCTGGGAATAAATATAAAACAGAAAAACTATCAGAGACATCATATAATGATTCTTTTGAAGATTATTTAGGTTTTCTTCAGCCCAGATTATTAGAAGCATATAGAATATTAAAACCAAATGGTTGTCTTTATTTTCATATAAACTATAGAGAAGTTCATTATTGTAAAATAATGCTTGATATCATTTTTGGACGTGAAAATTTTATTAATGAGATTATTTGGGCTTATGATTATGGAGCAAGAAGTAAAACTAAATGGCCAGCAAAGCATGACAATATATTATATTATGCAAAAGATATAAAAAATTATACATTTAATTATAGTGCAATGGAAAGAATTCCTTATATGTCACCAGGTTTGGTAGGCCCAGAAAAAGCAGCAATTGGGAAAACACCTACAGATGTCCATTGGCATACAATAGTCCCCACAAATGGTAAAGAAAAAACTGGTTATGCCACACAAAAACCAGAAGGATTGATAAAACGTTTTATTTCTGTATCATCAAATCCTGGTAATTTAATATTGGATTTTTTTGCTGGATCTGGTACAACTGGTAAAGTAGCTAATGATTTAGGAAGAAATTTTATTCTTATAGATAATAATTTACAAGCCATAGATGTAATGAAAAAGAGATTTGAAAATATAAAGGAAATAAAATATGCCTAGATATATAAAAGAGATATTAGAAAGGATATATACACATTAATGAGTGATTTATTAATTTATGACAAAGAATTAGATATATATGTTCATCGGTTTAGTTGTGATTGTGGGGATCCAAATCATATAATTGATTTAACTTTTGATGTAGAAAATCAACAAGTTTATGTAGATTTTAGTGATGGATTTATAACTGATACATTTTTGGGTAAAATAAAACTTGCTTTTGAAATTTTATTTAGTAAAAAAAAGAGAATAGCAAATAGAGAACTTATTATAAGAAATGAAGATATAAAAAATCTTCAACAAGTTTTTATAGAAGCGGAAAAATGGTTTGAAAAACCAGTTGACAAATCAGCCGAAAAATAGTATATTGAACGCATATAGAAAGGGAAAATCAAGTGCTTGGACTAAGAACGGTTAATGAGAATAGGCAAAGTCACGATGGGACTTTCCAATGGCCCCTAGTTGGGGGAACTGCAGAAGCTCCAGATTGGGATGGTGGAAAGGCCGAATGTGGTGGTGGACTACATTTCCTTCCTTGGGGAGAAGGAGATGGTAGCCTATTATATTGGTTTCCTAATGCAATCTGGCAGGTTGTGGACGACGATAACGCTACAGATACGGTACTGTTTGAGGGAAAGGCAAAAGCCCATAAACTTACCGTTGTCTTTGAAGGGAACCAAAAAGAGGCAACGGATTATATTTTGGCGCATGGGGCTGCAGGTAAGGCAGTTGTAGGGGCAACTGTAGTGGTTGGGGATAATCATGGAGCACTCTCTGGATATAATGGAAAATCAATTTCTGGACGATATGGGCAATCAACCTCTGGGATTGATGGGCAATCAATCTCTGGGAATGATGGGCAATCAACCTCTGGGAATTATGGACAATCAATCTCTGGGAATGATGGACAATCAACCTCTGGGATTGATGGGACAATTATTATAAAACACTGGGACGGGGAACGTTATCGCACCATTGTTGGTTATGTTGGAGAAGATGGGATTCTGCCAAACGTAGCCTATAAACTGGACA
>Ga0209518_1003236_pt1 | contig 14173 bp, 16 predicted proteins | sample RifGroB1_FD_183993 | JGI IMG/M metagenome (GOLD analysis project Ga0209518, IMG submission 183993) | Groundwater microbial communities from Rifle, Colorado, USA - Groundwater B1 (SPAdes) (version 2) | ecosystem: Environmental > Aquatic > Deep subsurface > Groundwater | place: Rifle, Colorado... | reverse complement strand
CATTCTAAAATTCTACTATCCTCTATCCACTTCATTATACTATACCCTCCTGTTATATCGTTATTTTATCATACTCACCTATTATATGTCAATTAATTTTAAAAAATATAATCTTGACATCGGTTACAAAAACTATATAATTAAAACATGAACCCAAACATAAAAATACACGTAGCAGACAGCCGTTCTATGCACGAGATACCAGATGAATCCATTGACCTTATTGTTACATCCCCGCCCTATTGGGACATCAAAGACTATGGTACCACAACCCAAATAGGATATGGACAAACTCTACATAATTATTTAATAGATATGTTCCGTGTATGGAGCGAGTGTTATAGACTTTTAAAACCAGGCCGTAAACTATGTATTAATATTGGCGACCAATTCACACGCACAGCATTATATGGTTTTCATAAAATCATTCCAATCCACGCTGAATTTACTGTGCAATGCGAACACCTTGGCTTCGACCACATGAGCGCTATCATATGGCAAAAACGTTCCAGCAAACAAACAACTGGCGGGGCATCAATTATGGGATCGTATCCATATCCCCCCAATGGTCTTATAGAAATGGACTATGAATATATTCTTCTTTTTAAGAAACCAGGACAAACAGACAAGCCCGCAGAAAACATTGTTAAAGAATCCACCATAGCCAAACATGACTGGATGAAATTTTTTCAAAGCCACTGGACTTTTGGTGGTTCAAAACAAACTGATCACAAAGCGGTTTTCCCCGAAGAACTCCCATTACGCCTTATCAAAATGTACAGTTATGTTGGTGATACTATATTAGACCCGTTCATGGGGAGTGGCACTACCGCACAAGCAGCCGTCCGTTTATCACGTAATGCCATTGGATACGAAATCAACGAAACATTTATAGAACTTATTAAACAAAAATGTGGTGGGGAAACTAACCAACTACAATTAATGTCCATGTCTACCGATTTAACCTTTTATCATCGTGAAGAAATGACGCCAATAAATACAGTGGATTACAAACCACTGATAAAAAATTGCAACCCAGTTGTTAATCAGTCTTGATTTTTATTGTAAAGCGACATTCAGGTTTTTCGCAGTCAAACACCTTACACATTTCAGGCTGTTTCCAAGTGCCATGAACCTTACAAGAACCATTTTCATCCAGTTGATCACATTCAATTGGTAAAATTATTCTATATAAATTATCTTCCGTCATTTCTACACTTACACCCTTATGATATGCATACCACATCATTACATCTTCACTTAAACTATCTGCACTATAAAACAGATGTATCTCTTTACAACATTGCGCACCACACCCAAAACACTTGTCAGATTCATTCATCATTTTTATCAAAATCCTTCATAAGTTTATCATGCAACGCATCAATGGTATAAACCTCTTTTGCTTTATTCTGTCTTTCTATTTCAACTTCTTCAAAGGTTTGACGCCCAGCCCTCCATGCAAAAAAATCCCTCATTTGTTCAGCAAAAAAATTAACCATATATTGCAATGACTCTTGCTTCTTAGAAAACTCTTCGGGTTTCCAATTAGATTCAACATTTACATCCAAATCAGGCTCGTATGCTAAAGTAACAAACAACGAGTATGGCCCAAAATAATATTGACCATGCGATTGAAAAACCGTCTGGACTTCCTCTATCCCTTCCTCGTTAATATCTCCCGATAATACGTTATTTTCATCGCTCATATTATGTACCAATCTTTATATTCGCCTTTTTTAATATACGATTACATATATTGGAGTAAAAAGCCCCTAGACCGCCAGGGATGTTTCTAGCTGAAGTTTCCACATCCAAATATTTTTGTCCACCAATCTGCGACAACAACTTTTTAACTGCATTTTCAAACTCACTCATAGTCTTAAAAACACTTCCGTTAAAACGCTGTGCAACTAATTCAACCACATCGTTAATTTCATCAACTTTTTGGGGTATCATTGTTTTCCTCCTTTATCTGCCCATGTACAAAAAGTTCAATCAAATCCATAATTTTCTTTTGCATAGTTGTATCTTTTTCTGCGCACCTTGACTTAAACAAACGGTGCAAATTATCCCCCAATTTAATCTGAAGTGTCTTCATATTTAACTATCGGACTTTCTTGTCACTAAGAATTTTTTATCCAAACGTTCCACATCGAACATAACTGCCTTAAAATGCATGGTCAAAGTATCACGATGGCATAAAAACTTTTGCACATGATATCTTCGTTCACGACAGTCCTCAATACCACACAATGAATTAATACAACCATAATATCCATATGCTTTCATAACACTTTGGCATATCTTTTTAACATCCTTTTGTGACAATTCCTTATCATCGTTACTTACTCTTGGGACCACCACAGCACCAAACTTAGGATATATCACAGGCTCTTCAACCTTCTTTTTTACGGGGACTGCCATCTGCACATTCGCTTCTTTTTTAGTTCTGCCACACTTAACTGCCGTTTTGTTTTCAATCTTAACTTCAGAAAACAAATCCAGTTGCGCATCCGTTTTTTTTCTGCGTGTTGGTTTACTATACGACTGCTGTTTATTAACGGATTTTTTAATTGCCTTTTGCTTGGATTTAATAACTTTAGTTTTATCAATGACAGACTTATGTTTCTCTGGCCGTTTACTTAATTTAATTGTTATCTTTTTATTTTTACTCCCCTTGGGTCTCCCACGCTTTTTTGTTAATACATTCTTAGAAGTATTCTTTGTTTTAGGCATTGGCGCTCCCCTATTTGTTTCTAATGTAGACATTCATATAATATCCGAAAAACTACAAAGTGTCTATAACATCAGATAATTTTTTATGCCATTTTTTTATAAGACTACCAAAATCACGCTCTTTGTTTAATACTTTACAATTACTGAACGTCTTACACAACTGTGGACGATAATCATATATAACACACTTAAAATCGTTTTCCTGACGTTTTATAAAAGAACACGGCGATAATAAACTATTATCATCATCTACAAAATCTGACGATTTTAGCCCTGTCTTATGCGATATTAATTCTACTTCCTCGCCAGTGATGGGTCTTGGCCCCTTCAATATACAACAACACCCACATTTTTTACAAAGACTATCATCGCTAACTTCTTGTTCGCTTTGAGGTTTGCCATCATACATTTCCAATATAATGTCCATATCCCATTGCGATGAATCTGTCATGGCCTACCACCAAAAGTTTGAAATAACTTAGCTATACGACCAATCAATTGCCTCTTTAAACTAGAGATAACATTACTATCCAAACCCATCTCATCAAAATTAGATGTGTTAATATATCGCATCAATGTATCTTTATTAAAATCACCCTGAGCATTTACAGCATCGACTATTTGTTTAGCGAACTTTGGATCAACATTATTTTCAGAAAGAAAATCAAAAATATTTCTTTCCACTACCAATACTTCATCTGGCGACAAAGTCTCTGTTTTTGTTTGCAATTTTTGCCGTTGCACTTGTGGTGTCTTTTTTGCTTGGTATTCTTTGTTTAATAAATGTTCAAGCAGTTGCTCTCCCCTCAAATTCTCCTCTGGATCTTCCACGTTACGTTTTTCCGTTTCTCTTTTCAAGCGTTTCAAAGTTTCTATATCAGGCGTTGTGCCCTTTCTATCTGCAATAGATAATTGATTCATCATATGAAATGCCAAAGGAAGATCCTCGTGTTCCCTTCTAAGCCTTTCAGATAACTTAGATGAAACAGGTTCTTTCTTTATGAACTTGTCCATCGTATCTGCAAAATCAATATGATTTCTAACTAAACGGATAACATTATCACTTATCTCACTACTAACGCCCAACCCCTGTAACATATCCCCAACCATATGTGAGCCAACACCAGCATGCCCTATATATCTATACATTCCTTCTCTTTGGTCCAGATCCATAATACCAGTATCGGCACGGTCTATCCACTTTTTAGCTGCTGGTTTTCCAACATCATGGAATAAGGCGGCAAACAACATAGTCAATTTATCTTTCAGCTTAGGAAAAGCAGACAAATTCATATTTTCAGCCACTCGCACAGTATGTTCCCATATATCTTCTTGGTGATAGGGAGATTGATGTGGTATGGGTTTTTCCCCCTCAAAAAAAACTTCTTTGAACTTAGGTATCCATTCCAATATAACCTTACGCAATCCACCACTCTTTACAAATTCGTCTATCCGCCGTCCCAAATCTGCGGCTTTATCCTCTGGTATAGCATTAGGGTTTTTTGATGCCTGAATTATTTCTCCCCACAAATCTTCGGCAGCATGTTTTATCAAGATATCCACATCAACAGCTTCGTGAAATAACCCAATCTTTTCCATGGAGTCTGCCAAACGTGACAAAGATTTGGATATCTTCTTAAATGAAATCAAACTATTAGCCACAACGGGCTTCCCATTTTCATCCAAAACCTTTCCCGTATTCACATCAAATTTCCAATCTTGCCCATCCATCTTAGCTTTAAACATATCCTCAGTCAACATATTATAAATCTTAGTAATTTTTACAGCATCTTTAATAGCAGTTCCAACAGCTGGGCCTTTTAAATTGTGCGGTTGCTGCGTAAACCAATCCCCGCTAATGCCCAACGGCTCTTGTATTTTACCTATACCCCCCATCTGTTCCACGCGTTCTAAAAACTTGTCATATTGCTCATACAAATAAGGCATCAATTTTATCACACGGTCATAATACTTACCTAATTGACGTGCATATGTTTTAAGTTTAATGTCATCAAAATCAAGCCCCTTATCTTGTTCTGATATTTGGGCAAGATTCTGTAATACATTCAAAGTATCCTTAATGGTTTGATTGTCATATTTCAATTTCTTTAAAATATCATTAGTTTTGTTTTTTACAGCATCAACATTATATTGTTTTAAACTTTCTAAATCTGAAAACACCATTACCAACTTATCAACCTCATCAAAATCCTGCGAAGTATTATTTAATATACCCACAACCTTATCACCTATTTGTTTGTCAAACACGGCATCCACCGTTGACATAATGCCTAACTTTTGTAAATCACTGATAGCACTACCAAAATTGGGCGACTGCATCATTTTCCAGATCTCTTCATTCAACCGTTCAAACGATACTTTTTTGCCCCTACCAAAATACGTCAATAGTTCTTTCATTTGTTCTTTATTCTGGAAAACCCTTTCTATGTCTGGATGCAATTCAAACCCCAATCTATTTTTCATACGAATAGCACGAAGTACACGCAGCGGGTCATCCAAAAAAGTTTCATACGGGGTTAAGGGCGTGCGTAACACTTTGTTCTTTAAATCACTCATGCCTTTACCGGTTGGATCTTGAATTTCATAATTGCTTAAATCTACAGCCATTGTGTTAATGGTAAAATCCCTGCGCAGTGCGTCTTCTTCAAAAGTAGCCGGTTGAACTTCCGGCTTTCGTGATTCCCCTGAATAAGTTTCTTTACGTGCTAAAGCGATATCTATATGTTCACCATCTTTATCGGTTAATGTTATAGTGCCTTGATTCGATATATTATCATTGCGGTGTATTCTTAACGCATCAGCGATGTGATTTGCCACATTTTTCAAATCTTCCATAACCTTCTGGCGATTTACATTTGGGTCATCCGCTTCTGGGTGCACTACCATAACGTCAATATCATAGCTGGATTTTCCCATTAAATAATCACGTGTAAATCCACCCACCAAATAAAACTTAAATAACTCCCCCAATTCGGAATTAGCTGCTACATCATGCAAAGAATCAATGATGATTTTATACTTGTCGTTTTGTATATCATTAACGTTAAATTGCACCATGTCATAATTACCGTTTACTTTTAGACTTCTTAAACTGTCTATCGGCCTTTTTTAAACTTGTATTAATTAAATTGTCCAGTACTTCCAATTGTTTCTTACTGGAACGCCTACAAATATCTTTAGACAAAGCATCGGTAACAAATTCTTCATCCTTAAGACATAATATTTTATCCATATTTTTATGATCAAAATAAGCATGCAAAAACTCATGCACAAACAAGTTTCTACGCTCTTCCTGCGACAACTTATAAATTCTATTATAATTTATCCTAATTGCTTCTTTGTACTCACACTCCCCCAGCCATATCCAATGACGCCCTGTCCATTTTTTATATACAATTGCATAATTACCGTTGCGTATTGTTCGCAACAAATGAAAAATAGTTAGCCTTTTTATCATCTTTACTCACCATCATCATCTGCGTCTTCCATGCCGTTTGCCATAATCAAACTGTACGTCTGCTGATTCAACAGTTCGCTTTTGTTGTACTGATAACGAATGGGAATATCTTCTCGAGCAAAATCCAAATCAATATTGAAACTTAACGTTTTACCCTTACGTGGGTGTACACAAAAAAGCGTCTGCTTTGGGCGTGAACTTACAAATAATTTACCTATTGAATATTCATTCCCACCCACCATACTACCATTCAAAATAATTTGTCCACCATGCACTCTGTCCAAATCGCCAGTATGATGGAAGTGTCCCAAAACAATGTAATCAATCTGGTCTGCATTCTGACTTAACAGTTCATTCAGTTTTGCCGCAGCACGTTCAATACCATACCACGGTATCGATGCCCAAGACCTAATGTTATCTCCGTGCATAATCAGAAATTGGTGCCCCTCAATTTTGTGCAATACATAAAAACTCTTCGGTATAATGAACTTGATGTTTTTTTGGTTAATCAGCATTAATGACAACTCATGATAAAGTACATAATCCCAGTTGACATAACGATGCTTAAACTGCGGTTTCGGTTTCAACCTTCCGTGATTACCAATAACACAAACACATTCTACCTCATCAAACTCTCTGGCTAATTCCTGTAAGAACTGCGCAAAAACAAGTGCGCCACCCTGGCACCATTCAATAACTGTATCCTCGCCAGATTCCACCAGTTCTTCGTGTATCATACCCGTTACCATATCGCCATTGAATATCACAACTATCTTTCGCAAATCATATCCAGACAATCTGTGTTTGGTAATTCTAATCGTAGCGTCACACAAATACTGCAAACGATAACGAAACGTATCGAAATCGTAATGGTTTATACCACCAGTTTCTTCCTTGGAAACTACTTCGCCAATGTGGGCATCACTAACAACAAGAACAACTGTTTCCTTGGATTTTTCTTCGTCATCTTCAATCTTTACCTTTTCCGGAACTGGCACAGGATCCAAAGACAAAATATTTTCCTTGACGATGCTCAATATATTTTCTTGGAAAATTTGGTCCCGTAACGCAAACTTAAACTTCTGTTCCAATCGGTTATATTTCATCCTCCATCTTTCTACATCCTTTTCATAATCAATAGACCGTATCAATTCAGATTCACTTAACCCCTCTTCATCTACCTCTACGCCCACTGAACGTTTCCGTAATTCCAGTTTACCTTTATTAACTTCTTCTTCAGATAAATATTTGAATTTACCCCGCTTAACCTGTTCCTCACTCAGTGGTACATCAAACTTTTCACGCATCTTAATAGCGGCTTCTTTATCAGACAATCCTCCCGCCACTAGTTCACGCAAATAATCCACCCTTGCTTTAGACCAAACGTTGTTCCGCACATAATCTCCTTCACGATACATTTTTTTCCCCATGTTCTTATCTATAACACGCCGAACGGTTTCTGGATCATATTTCACATTAAATTTATTATTAATTTCCCTAGTAATAACAACTGCCCCCCTACCTTCAGCCAATCTTGTTTTTATCAATTCTAAAACTTCAGGCGTCCAAAACGTTCTTTGTTTTATGAGTGTAGATGGTCTTTCATCTTCAGTCAAAAACTGTCGGTAAGCACTCTGCACAGATGATATACTAATTCTTTGTTTCATTTTATCTGTCAAAATCTTTGAAATTTCCCTGCTGTTCTTACCATCTTTTACCAATTTTTTCATTGCATCTATAGCGTCTTTAGTCCAAACAGTGGGGGTGTTTTTCTTTGAATACTTCACTAAATATTCCGGCTCTATATAACGATGCAATGCATGTTCCACAGATTCCAAAGATAGTTTCCTTCCTAAAAGATTACTCATGGTTTTAGTTAAATCACGTCGATCCTTAGATCTGCTTAATTCACGTTTCAATAGTTTAATGGTTTCCTTGTTCCAAATATATCTAGGATTATTCTGGGGTACAAATGGTTTAGTGTTACGGTTTGCAACCAATTCCGGAAAATATTTATTTGACGCAGTACGAATAGAATCTTTACTAAACGTCCTATGTGTAAACTCTTGCCCCAACTTTTTAGCAATAAACGCATAACTCAAATTCTGTTTTAAATAATACTCCAAACGCTTCAAAAGTTTCTGATTGCCCCAAGCAGCACTTGCTTGCATACGCATGCCCCCTGAATTTTAGGTTAACCGCTGAAGACTTGATATATTTTTAACACGGAAACTATGTACATCCCCATCATGTTCGGCATACAAATAATATTCTCCAGTAGCAAATGCACGATTGTGATGAAAATCCCTCAATGAATCTGCCGCACGAACCATCACATCATAATTACCTGTTGCTCCATCCTCCTCACGCCTATAAGTAAATCGCAGTTTAGCTGGTGCTTGCATCACTGCGCTCTTTAAAGTATTAATTATAGGTTCATCCCCCTGAACCACTTCTGGTGTCATCACCCCCGGGATTGTTGGAACTGTTGGTGTTTCTTCAACTGGCTTTTCTGGCGTTACTACCGGTACCATCCGTTTATCTTCTTCTGCCTTGCCAGCAGAAATCGTATCAACTAAATCCTGTACTTCAGGTGCGGTTGGAGTATCTGGACGATTCATAATAGTTCTAACAAATTTAGCAATCCACGAATCGGGATTTTGTTGAACATAATCCACTACCCGCTGTTTCCCCAAATTCTGAATATATGGCCACAATGGTTTCGCACGGGTCCAAAGATTACTTAAAATACCTGCCTCTTTAATCATGGAATCTAATTTAGAAGCTTCGTCATAAAAACCTAAAGATTCCAAATCGTTGGCAGTTCTAACCAATTGAATAACAGTAGAGGTCTTAGTCAACATAAATTTAATCCCGGAATTTTTTTCCTCTAATTACATCCTCATATAACATTACTTTAGCAATCTGTTTTTCAGATGGTTGTACAACCGGGCGTCTTGCACGAATATATTTTAACGCTCCCTCCGTACTATAACCTTCATACTGCACTAAGTAACATGCCACAAAAGAAGGGGCACGATGCCTCCCAGTTCTGCAATGCACAAAAACTTTTTTACCCGTCTCAATGCACTTGCGTATAAAATCTGTGCCAATTTTTATTTGTCCCAAAGTTGGTTCTTCGCCATCTGGAACTGGAACCTTTAAGGTTAATTCAAAAATCTTAGCATCAGGCTGGGCGTCCTCCGTTAAATCCAACGACACATTAACGCCAAGTTCTTTAGCATGCTCTATTTCTTCTTCTGTATTCATAGTTGAACCTAAATACAGTTGCGGCAATATTTTGCTAATCACATCCCATGCAGTGTTAAGTGGCGGTTCTTTTTCACCAGAATCAAACATCCCCCCCGTCATCAATCCCTTCTCGGGCACTTCCATATCATCCCCATAATAATTCAAGGGCATAACATTACTAGCAACCTCTTGCACTAAACCAGATTCTTCTGGCATCCCAATACCAGTAAGCCCCTGTGCTATTTTTAATAAATAACCATAAATGATGGCGTTCTTGTTGGAGGCTTTAATGTGGTAGGCATCCTCTCTTAATTTAACTAAATCAATCATTGCCTCTACCCCGCATATATCAAATCTAACACTAAATTACTAAAAAGTCAATTATTTTTAACCATATTTTTAAAATAGGACTTAACAGGAGTATTGCTCCCACCCACACCAAAAACATAAATGTGTGGTAGTAAAGTTATCCAACGCTGCACCGCAGCTAGGACAAACCATAGTTGACCTCACATATTCATTTTCCTGATTACGCTCCACATGTATAATCTGACGATTCATTTCCATGTTTACTACCTCATCCTGATAGCAGCGTTGCGTCATAACAATTCCTCCTTAAAACGTTAAGTTCTCAACACTCTGACCATCCACACACCAAACACTGCGGACATTTCGTTTGATATTCCAACGGCGACCCACAAATGGGGCATAACCCCGGATGATTAATTTTAAAATTATTACCACCCGGTTTGGTTCCCTCCTCAACCTTTATTACTTCACTATTCCCGTTATCATAACTAAGGGGTCTTTCCATCAAACCCTTTTCAATCAAATAATTCTGAATTGCAATACCAATTCCATCAGCACAAGACAAAACCTTATTTGACCCCATCCCATACTCCCTTGGGCACTTATTACCACGCAATTGTTCCATCATGTCTTTAGGGTCTGACCCCGATTTCAAACTAGTGGATATTATACGGCCCAAGGCGGTCAAAAAACAAACAGTACACCCCCCCGCTTGCCCCATATTACCAAATATTTCTTCCAACCCATCCTCACTTTCAAACACACCTACATACAATGGACCACAACCAGTCATTATTTTATCACGATAACCGTGTGTCCTTGTTTTAGTAGGACGTTTTTTATGTGCCCCGGTCTGTATCTGTCGTTCTTCTTCATTAACTTTGGTTACTATCTGATCAGCACGGCTCTTATCACGATAAATGGTCAACCCCTTGCAATTAGTTTCATATGCCAACCAGAACGTTCTACTGATTTCTGAAGCAGTTGCGCTAAAGGGGAAGTTAACTGTTTTTGACACGGCATTGTCCGTCCATTTCTGAAACGCCGATTGAATCCTTATGTGCCATTCAGGGTCAACATCATAAGCCGTAACAAACAATTTTCTAACATCAACAGGTATCTCTGTCAAATTCTGAATGCTTTCTACCGTATATAGTTTTTCCAAAAGTTCCTCGGTATAGAATCCCCGCTCTTTAGCTATCTTTTCAAACAGTTTATTAACAATAACAAACTGCTGGTACTTCGGCGGCAACCCCTCCTGAACCTCTTCGGGATTAATAATATCGCCAGTTCTTCGCCTTTGTGCCACACGGAATAATGGTTCAATGCCCTGCGAAACACCAGCGATTAAACCAATGGTCCCAGTAGGAGCAATCGTTGTCGTAGTGGCATTGCGCACTGCCCCTTTCTTATATTTCTTCTTCCATACAGACTTTTCATAATTCGGGAACGAACCTTTTTCATCAGCTAAAATCTTAGAAATATCTTTAGACGCCTTATATACAAAGGACATAATTTCTTCAGCAAGATTAACAGCCTCTGGTGTATTATATCCTATCCCAATCTTAACTAACATATCAGCAAACCCCATAACACCCAAACCAATTTTGCGATTTGACTTAGTAGTATCCTCAATCTTTTTCATGGGATAAATATTAATATCAATGATGGAATCCAAGAAGCGTACAGCACTAGAAATAACACGTTTCATTTTTTCCCAGTCAACCTCCACTTCACCGGCATTGGTTATAATCATATTACTTAAATTAATAGAACCAAGGTTACAAGATTCATAAGCCAACAGCGGTTGTTCTCCACACGGGTTAGTTGCCTCAATATTGCCAACAGATGGGGTAGGATTATACTTATTCATTTTATCAATAAAAATAATCCCAGGCTCACCATTCTTATGTGCTTGTTGCACAATTAAATCAAACACCATTTTAGCTTTAATTTGTTTCAATGGCTTACCATTGTGCGGATCAATCAAATCATATTCAGCATCCTTTTTAACGGCCTCCATAAAAGCGTCTGTAATTGCCACTGAAATATTGAAATTCTTTATTTCCTTATCTGCGTTTTTACACATAATGAATTCAATAATATCCGGGTGGTCAACTCTCATAACACCCATATTAGCCCCACTACGCTTACCACCTTGAGTAATCATGTCAGTAATACTAGAATAATGCTTTAACACCGCTATTGGGCCACAAGCAGTACCGTGTGTGGTTTTAATTGGAGTGCCTTTAGGCCTCAAACGAGAAAAAGAAGCACCAACTCCACCACCAAATTTTTGAACAGCAGCCCAAGTCATCGCTGATTGCATGATACTATTTTCACCATCTATCATGGAATCATCTATTTGTGCAACAAAACATGCACTTAACGTTCCGCCATGTGGACTACCTGCGTTCATTAATGTTGGTGAATTTGGTAAAAAATCCAGATTGGTCATCAAGTTATAATATTCTTCTTCACGATCTCTGTCACCTTGCGATACTGCTTTAGCTACCCTTCTAAATAATTCATCTGGCGTTTCTATAACTTCTCCCTGTTCGTTTCGCAACAAATACCTTTTTTCTAAAATCTGCCTCGAGTACTCTGGTAACTGACTCGCCATAGGTGACTCCTCCCATTATATCTCGATTTTTGTTTTTGACATTATCCCTTATAGAGCAACAAAGCCTATCGTATGATAGGCTATGTTATTTACAACCTTAAATTTTACAGTTAAATAATACTACATCCTTTCCAATTTGTCAAACCAATATATTATATACCACCTAATTCCAACAATGTAGCATTACTCTTCAGCAAATTCCACAATGCTTTTGTCGCTTGGTTCAAAAAACGTGCTTGACCTAACAGCGGGTCTTCGTATGGTGGTGATACCTTAAAAATCTTTGTATTGTCAATTGTGTTAAATATTACATGAAAAGGAACTGCATCAGACCATGTAGTATTTGCCTCACTATCAACAGAACCTACACGCACCAAATAAGAACCAGCTTCTAAAGCAGTGGCCAGCTCATAATATACCGTTTCACCCAAAGCAGCTTCGTTAGGAATTCCGCCAGTTTCCTGAACAGGTGATGCAAAAGCTTCATCATCGGGGGTAGTTACCTGTAAAAAATACGTAACTTCTGCCAAGGGCGTTTCTTCATCGCCAACCGCCGCCCATTCAAAATCCGGCAATAAATCCCTCTCGGTAGAGGTAACTTGCACTGTGGGTTTATCTGGACTTGCCATAGTAATAACCTCCTGTCATATGCTACAAATGTTTATTTCATAAATTAAATTATCACAAACCACACAAAAGTTTTCGCGAACCTATTTTTTTATTCTTGCACAATTCATCTACAGACTCGGCTTCTTCAAAAAAACCATTAACTTCCAGTATATCTGCCATTTTATTTAATTTTTGCGTTATATCACTCACACAACTTATAGTAAAGTAATCACCAACCCCAATTTTATTTTCATCACAATAACCTTTATTTAGCTCAATAACATAATCAATGTTATTATCACACAAAATGGTTTCTTCCGATAATGGTTCACCATGTGCTATCTTGACTACTTGCCCACCATCAAATGTCGCCCTACAGAATAAAATATCCAGTGGAATATAAGTGTTTTTCATCCATATGGCAGCTGGACTTTGATTATAAACAAACAACATACCAGCGTGTTTATCCAAATTATTACGAAACATCAAACCCATAGTCTTGGCTTCAAAAGTATCTGCCACTTCTGCCTCTACCATAAGATTATTATGAAAAACTATTTGCACGCCACATTTACCTCTGTGAAATACTGGTAAGTCAACATTGCCAATATAAAAGAGTCTGCCATATGTTCATAATCACCCTTGCGTTTAGTATGCTGCGACACATCCACACCATACTTTACCTTCAAAAAATTCTGTACATCTTCTTTTTCAGCACTTACATCACCAACAAACCGCTTTATATCACCAGTTACAAATGGTTTTGCTTCAATTTCATTTAATATTAAAATAGCAACAAAAACCCCGATCCCCATTAACGCCTTAAACCCGCTTAAACGTCCAGCACGAATACCAAACGTTTCAAACCCACAAACCTCTACACCAGGGTTTTCCTTCAATATATCTACAATCCATTCCACCATCAATTCAATACGACGTATATCATCATCTACCTTTCTACATTTCAGTTTACGTCGTTTCTTCACACTCAACCCTGATGATTTAAAGGCATATATCTTATAATCAACCATTTTACCATCACGCCAATAAATAATACTACACCCACACGTACCAAAACCTGGGTCTATTCCCATCACAATGTGGTCAAATTGTTCAGCCATATTATATAAAATACTTTGGATTCCTATTATTTTAACTTATCA
>Ga0209518_1003235_pt1 | contig 14173 bp, 14 predicted proteins | sample RifGroB1_FD_183993 | JGI IMG/M metagenome (GOLD analysis project Ga0209518, IMG submission 183993) | Groundwater microbial communities from Rifle, Colorado, USA - Groundwater B1 (SPAdes) (version 2) | ecosystem: Environmental > Aquatic > Deep subsurface > Groundwater | place: Rifle, Colorado... | reverse complement strand
ATCAGCCTAGATTTGTCTTTATGAAGATTAAAGAAGGTACTGAAACCACAAATGGCGGAAACGATCCGCTTGAACCCAAAAATAGCTTGTCAAATCGGGAAGATTTGAAAAACTATTTAAAAAGTTCTCTATGGTGCCGAGGAGAGGACTTGAACCTCCATGGGTTGCCCCGCTAGCTCCTAAAGCTAGTGCGTCTACCATTTCGCCACCTCGGCATTACCCAATTTTACCACCCACTCTTAAGCAGAGATAAGCTAAAATAAGCCCTATGGAAATAAAACAAATTAAAATCGAAAAAAATACCGCCTTCTTAGAGGCCAGCGTAACTCAGGATGAAGTTGACATAGAAAAGAACCATGTCATCGATGAAATGATCAAAAACGTATCTGTAAAGGGTTTTCGCCAAGGAAAAGCCCCTAAAGCCATAGCCGAAAAACAATTGGATCCTGAGAAGATGGGTAATCATATTTTGAGCCATGTAATGAACCACCTTATGGAACACGCCCTAGAACAGTACAAATACCGGCTTCTGGGAAGACCTGTTTTGGAAGACATGAAAACCGAAAAAACCGGAGGCTGGACCATTAAACTACAGCTTCCTCTCTACCCAGAAGTCAAACTGGGCAGCTATCATACCTACCTCAAAGGAAAGGGTAAAGACAAGAAGGTAGAGAACATTTACGAAACTCTACTTGAAAAAGAAAAGTTCGATGTTTCTCCCCTTATTATCGATGAAGAAGTAAATTACAGTCTGGAACGCCTGGCCACACAGGCAAAATCGCTGAATCTACCCGTGGAAGACTATCTAAAAGCTCTTGGTAAATCACTGGACCAAGTGAAAAAAGAATACGCCGAGAGTGCCGAAAAATCGGTCAAACTGGATATTATCCTTCTGGCGATCGCTCAAATAGAGAAAATAGATTCTTCTGAGCAAGAGCTGTTAGAATTAGCTAAAGTGGCGAGCGTGTCCGGCCAACAACTGGAGCAGCTAAAGTCCATTGTCAACCGCCGCAAAACCATTGATTACTTGATGACCATTTGATATTTTAGTCACTATTTGATATTATAGGGCCAGATAATGAATAATACCGGAGGCTCAACCAAATCTAGTCAGGGAAATCCAAAAATCCAAAGCTTTTTGGAAGCCTTGCGCAACTCACAGGGTAAAACCTTTGAAAATGGCAACCTTGACCCGAAAGAAAACCCCTTCGCCCAGTTCCAACAGAAAAAAGAGGCCGAAAAAAGACGGGCTGAGCTCTTCTTTCAGGCTAGACAACAAGAATGGAATAAGGTATTTTCATCCAAAGAAAAGCAAACCACCCAAAAAATTCAAGAAATCAGAGAGCAGTTAAAGGCTTTAGCCAATCAGGTTAAGACTCTAAATACCAATCTATCCAAAGCCGTCGACGCACCCGTTGTCGAAGCCGGAGTCTATCATGAAAGCTTCCTAACCCACATCCAAAAAATGATTCGCCTTTTTAGCTTCAAAGTCCAAGAAGCCAACAGCTGGCTCGAGATGTACAACTCTAGATCCGCCAAAAAAGGCTTTTACCAGGGGATGGCCAAAAAAGGAGGCACCTCCTTCACCCAAGCCAACGAGCGCGCCGTGGCCACCTCCGTAGGCTAGGAGTCAATTCTCGACTTTAAATGATAAAATATCTACGTTGGGCTCGTAGCTCAGTTGGCTAGAGCGCTGCATTGACATTGCAGAGGTCACTGGTTCGAGTCCAGTCGGGCCCACACATAAAACCACTCGCAGCGGAGAGCTGATCGGCTTCATTAACTATCTACGGAGGATAAAATGAACTTTTGGACCGTCTTCCTTATATCTTATGCAGTCCTGGGCACAGTGTTGGCAATATTCACTTTCGCGATGAAAAAAAGTCTCTCTTTTCCCAAAAGGCTTGGCACCGCCCTCGTTGACGGATTCGTCCCAATAAGAAACCTCCAACCCCTTATCGCACTGATCATCTTTCTAGCCACCTTCTGGCTAGAAAAACAGAGATACAAATAATTGTCTCTTCAAGACACCTTTAAGGTGTCTCATTTTTATGCCTAATCTGTAGTAAAATAGCAACATATCAATCAAAAACAAAAAACTTGGGTAAATACTACCGCATAAATCAAAATATTAGATATCCTGAAGTTCGTGTGATCGACGAAGAAAGCAAACAGTTAGGCATCATGCCCACGAAGGAAGCCTTAGAGAGAGCTTTGGCGCTAGGTCTTGATCTAGTCGAAGTCACCGACAAGGCCACACCTCCCATTGTCAAAATCATTGATTTTCAAAAATTTAAATATCAAGAAGAGAAAAAAGATCACTCCGGCAGTTCCAAGGGAGGTCAAGAGACTAAGGAAATTAGGCTCAAGCCGTTTATGGCAGTGAACGACATGATGGTCAAAGTCCGTCAGGCGGAAAAATTCCTTAAGGGTGGCGATAGAGTCAAGTTAGTGGTAAAATTCCAGGGAAGGGAAATCACCAAAAAAGATTTTGGCGAAAAGCTCATGGCGGAGGTGCTGGAAAAACTATCCGGAGTCTCTAGTGTCGCTGAAGCCCCCAAGTTTATGGGTAAGCTCTTGATTGCCCAGATCAAACCAAAGAAATAACATGAACAAACTTAAGCAAAAGACCAGAAAAATTGTCATGAAGCGGTTCAAAATTACCGGTACGGGTAAGGTTCTCCGCAGGAGTCCTTACATGCGTCACCTACGGCGCAAAAAGAGCAAAAAGTTGATCCGCAGATATCGTCACTACCAAGAAGTAACCGGCAAGATCGCCACCAAGATCAAGGCCATGCTTCACCTCTAAAAACACTACTCAAAATATAAAGTCAAAAATTTAATATGCCTAGAGTTAAAACAGGAATAGTCCGCCGAAAAGGACACAAAAAAGTCTTCAAGCTCGCCAAAGGTTTCCGGATGACCAGAAATCGTTTGTACAAGGTCGCTCAAGAAGCCGTCCTTCATGCCGGTCAATACGCATACAATGGCCGTAAGGAAAGAAAGCAGCAGATGCGGGTCACCTGGATTTCCAGAATTAATGCGGCCCTCTCATCCATCCTCGACGGCCCCAAATATTCTCGATTTATAAAAGCCCTTTCAGACAAGAAAATAACCCTCAACCGAAAAGTTCTGGCTGCTTTAGCTACCGACCTACCAGACGTCTTCAAGGATGTCGTTACATTTACCACCAAGAAATAACGGGAAGATTAGATTGAATAAATTTAAACTCCCCGTTAAGGGGAGTTTTTGTTATCATTAAAGACGATGGGGACAAACCTAATAGAAATAGAAAACATCAAAAAAGAGCTGGCGTCCGACTTGAAAAAATCAAGTTCGCTCGAGGGTATCGACATGTTAAAGACTAAATATTTAGGCAAACAAGGGAAAATAAACATTCTCTTTAAAACTCTACCCATCAAGACCGACCCTAAGCTTGGCAAAAAAATCAACGACCTCAAAGACTTGATACAGACAAAATTATCGGAACAACTTACTACGATATTGACTTCCGATAACAAAATGTCCTTTGATGTCTCCATACCCGGTACACCAATGCCCCGGGGTAGCCTACACCTGATTTCACAAGCAATTGAAGAAATCGAAAATATTTTTGTCAGTCTAGGTTTTGTCCGGCGCCGTTATCCCGAAGTTGATACTGACTGGTATTACGCTGAAGGTCTAAACATACCTAAAGGCCATCCGGCACGGGACGACCAAGAAACATTCTATCTCGATGATAACATCGTTCTCACGGCCCATACCAGCAATGGCCAGCTTCACGAAATGGAGCTCAAAAAAACTCCGCCGATAAAAATGATAAATATTGGCAAAACATATCGTCGGCAAATTGACACAACCCACACTCCCATGTTCCATCAATTTGAGGGTTTGGTTATCGATAAAGACATCAATATTACCCACCTCTTAGGGGTCACCGAATACTTTGCCAAATCATATTTTGGCCAAGACCGTCACACGCGGCTTAGGCCTCACCATTTCCAGTTTACCGAGCCAAGTTTTGAAATCGATATCACATGTGGTGTCTGTTCGGGCTCCGGCATGGTTGAGAAAACGCCATGTAAAGTATGCAAATCAGGTTGGCTGGAACTCGGTGGCGCGGGTATGGTGCACCCGAACGTGATCAAAAACGGTGGTTTTAATCCCGAAGAGTGCTCCGGTTTTGCCTTTGGCTGGGGAGTAGAACGTGTGTTAATGATGAAGACGGGTATACCTGATATCCGCTTAATATACAGTGACGATATTAGATTTTTAAATCAATTCTAATTATGGATATAATAATTACCGATTCTGCCCTTAGAAAATTTTTGGATACCACAGCAGATGCTGAAGTTATAAGTAAACACGTCAGTCTCTGCGGGCCAACCTTTGACAGAATCAAAAAAGTTCCAAACGATTATATCTTCGAGATAGAAGCCATCACCAATAGAGTAGATACCGCCTGTAGCCTGGGGGTAGCCAGAGAAACAGCCGCCATTCTGACACAATTTAACCTTCCGGCCAAACTAATAAATGATCCCTACAAAGATGTCCCCAAATTTCCAGATGGTTTTCCTATAAAGTTTCATTTTTCCATCGAAGAAAACTTGGTTGTCCGTTTTGTGGCCATCTCCATGGAAAATATCAACGTCAAGCCTTCTCCAAAGGACACCCAAACTCTCCTGGAACATACCGGACAAAGGTCATTGAATAATTGTATCGACGTCACCAACGAAATTACTCTTTTCTACGGGCTTCCATGTCATGTCTTTGATTTAGACAAATTAGCGGCCCAGAAACTTATAATCCGAGAAAGTAATAAAGGTGAAACCATTACGACACTAGACGAAGAAAAAAATAAACTTCCGGGTGGAGATATTGTCATTGAAGATGGTTCTGGTAGATTGGTAGATCTTTGCGGTATCATGGGTGGACAGGTTGCTGAAATAGACGATCACACCAAAAATATTCTCCTTATTGTTCCCATATACGATCCTCAAAAGATTCGTAAAACATCCCTGTCTCTTCAAAAAAGAACCGTGGCAGCGCAACTCTACGAAAAACAACCGGATCCAGAACTCTGCCTACCGGTAATTTCCAAAGCCGTTCAATTGCTAAAAGAAAGAGCCGATGGGGATATTTCTTCTGATATTTACGATTACTACCCCAACCAACGAGCACCAAAACTCATCAGTCTTGACTTTAATTGGTTAAACAGGTTTGTAGGTATAGACATAGACAAAAACAATGCAATCACTTCACTAGCAAGTCTTGGATTTGGCGGAACAATTGAAAAAGATCATCTCATATGCTCCGTACCTAGTTGGAGATATCACGATATAAACATCAAGGAAGATATTGCTGAGGAAGTCGCCAGAATTTATGGTTATTTCCGATTACCATCAATTCTACCCTGCGTCAATCTTCCTTCAGAATCAACCAACCTATTACTGTCCACTGAAAATAAAATAAAAAACTATCTTTCTGCTGTAGGATTTCACGAAACATACAACAGTTCATTGATTTCTTTGGACATGATTGAAAAAAACGACTTAAACCCCGATACCCACCTTAAACTCAAAAATGCTCTGTCAAGGGACTTTGAATATTTAAGATCTTCACTGGTCCCTTCCGGTTTAGAAAATCTCAAACACAATATCGGAAGAACCTCTGATAAGTTCCTCACCTTTGAAATTTCGAATGTATATCGTAGAGTATCCGGTCAAACTTTACCTTCAGAAATTTCTAATTTGGCTATAATCTCAACCGAAGATTACAGAAACACAAAAGGCCGTCTTGAATCTCTATTTGAGCATCTTCACTTAGTCGACACGGCTTTCCTGCCCGGCAAAAATTCTCCAGCTTTCTATGATGAAAAATGTACCGCCGAGATACACAGCCAAAACACCTTGGTCGGGCATGTTGGATACATAAAACCAACCGTACTCAGAAAATACGGATTCCAACCCACCCTCACCGTGATCGAATTGGATTTGCCCAAACTCACAACAAAGATTCTTCCGCAGTCCACTTTCACCCCGATTTCTGAATACCCTCTCGTAATTGAAGACCTCACCATCAATTCAAAGAAATTAATAGGGGACATCATCGAAAAAATCAAGAATACCACCACACTTATCAAAGATGTCGAATATTTAAATAGTTACGGCACAAAACACACCTTTAAGGTTTCGTTCGGAAGCTTTGAAAAAAATTTAGAACAAAACGAAGTGAACAATTTAAAAGAGATCATTCAAAAACAATTCACGGTCTAATTTGCATCTCCGGACTCTGTAGCCACCCCATTTACTTGTGGAGTAGGAGAAGGTGAAATGTAATCTTGATTCACTCCAAAATCGCTCGTCTTTGATTCCTCTGCACCTTCGTTATTTTTAGCCGTCGCTCTGATCGAATGTTGCCCTGTGGTGATCTTTATCGTCTTTATATAAGTACCTTCAGTAAAAACCTGCTCCAAGACACCGTCAAGATACAGTCGAGCCTCAACAATAGGCTTGGAAGAAACCACGGAAAACCTAATTGTAACTTGGTCTCCATCAACTCTTGAATGGTCTGACGGAGTAACAATTTGTATGTCCATATTTGCACTGGGATTGCAGACTTCGGTGGGAGGTTTATAAATTGAATTTTCTTGTTTTTGAATCCATTCATCTATCCCTTTTTGCCATAATGATTTATTTGTCAAAGGATCTTTTTCTTTGATGATAACAAATTCTTTTTCATCATAATTACCTTGTGATACAGATACCGGATCTGCTAATCTACTTGGGTCATTTTTGCACAGTTTAACTTTTGTGTGAATTGGGTCTGTGCCGGAAGGAAGATTACCGTTAATAAACCATTCCCGATAACTTCCAAATCCGTCATGAGCTGGATAACCGGATGCCTTATCCACTTCTATTTGGGATACTCCATCCGGTGGTATAAAGGGCTTGTCCGGCTTAGTAGCTAACAAATCTAAAATCTGTCGTCTCCAAATAGGGGCTGCTCCCGAAACTCCCGAGGCAACGTTTTTCATCTTTTCATTATCATTATTACCCACCCAAACACCCACGATTACGTCCTTGCTCCAGCCAATAGTCCAATTATCACGTAAATCGTTTGTGGTGCCGGTTTTCACAGCCACAGCCCTAGCGCCCATATTTAAATATGAATTTGGTCCAAAAGTAAGTTGTCTTGCTTGGTTGTCTGAGAGAATTGAATTAATCAAAAATGCAACTTTATCATCAATAATTTTTTCCGGTTTAACAGCTTTATTCTCAAATATTATCCTACCCTGATTGTCTTCAATTTTTAAGATTGCCACCGGTTCAATTTTATATCCACCATTGGCAAAGGCACTATACCCAGCTGTCAAGTCCAACAGCCTTACTTCTGCTCCACCCAGAGCCATTGATAGACCTACTCGTGACATCGTTTCCTTGGTTGGCTCCAAAGACGCAAGTCCCATTCGGTATCCTTGACGGAGTACATTTTCTACACCAACAAGCGCCAAAAGCTTAACTGCTGGAATGTTAATAGAACTGGCAAGCGCTTCCCTCATATTCAGCAAACCATGTTCTTTACCGTCGTAATTTTTGGGAATATATGGTGTTTTCTCGTCTTTTCCGGGGAACTCGGTCACCACATCAGCCAGTACAGTGGCTGGATTAAAATTTCTTGCAAACGCGGTTGCGTAAACCAACGGCTTAATCGATGAACCAGGCTGCCGCAACCTCGTGGTTACATTCACTTCACCATCGATAGTTTTGTCAAAAAAGTCTTTTGACCCCACCATTGTCAATATTTCACCAGAGTTAGTATCCAAAGCAACAGAAGAGCCATTTTTTATATTCAGACTCGTTGATACCTTATTTATCTCTTCTTTAACTGAGGCCTCAGCTTTTTGCTGTAATTCATAGTCTAGACTCGTTGTTACCTTCAATCCACCGGTCTCAAGTGTGGTTGGACCATATTTCTCTTCCAATAGCTGTTTTACATACATCACAAAATGAGGGGCCTTTATTTTGTTGCTTCCAATTCCACGAAACTGGATATTATCTAGTTCTGTATTTACCTGGACTTCCATCTCCTTAGAAATAACTCCATCTTCTCTCATTCGCCTGGATACATCTTTTGCTCTTGGTAGATATGCTTTGTCTTTACCACCATATGGTGAATACCGTGATGGAGACTGTGGTAGACCAGCCAACAAAACACATTCCGTCAAACTCAAGTCTTTTGGTTCTTTGCCAAAATATATCTGAGAAGCAGCCGCCACCCCCACCGCCGTGCCACCATAGGGTGCCTCATTCAAATACATTTGAAGAATCTCATCTTTGGAAAAAGTTCTTTCTATTCTCAAAGCAAGCATCAACTCACGGATCTTCCTTTCCAGGGACCTTTCATCAGTTAGTAGTAACATTTTAACCAATTGTTGTGTCAAAGTTGATCCTCCAATAAGCCTTTGCCTGAAAACAACGTTTTTCAGTATCCGGAAATAAGACATGGGATCAAATCCTTGGTGGTTGTAAAACTCCTTATCCTCTATCGCTATAGTGGCTTTCTTCAGATAATCTGGTACTTCATTCAGCGGCGTAAATTTCCTATCCTGGTCTGTATAGACGTCATAAAGTATTATCTTACCTGTTCTATCTAATATCTCGGTTGAAAAACCTGATTTTCTTTGCACTTTCGTTGGATCTGGCAAGCCTCGTGAAAACCATCCAAAAGTAAGAATCACCAACAAAGTTAGTCCAATGAGTCCAAAAAAGGTTACTTTTCCAATATTGATTTTTGGTAAAATACTCTTTGGTAATCTAATTCTCTGTCTTCTATACATATTATTCTCTACCATTATAATCTACACACAAAACTTATGACCAAAAGGAAAAGAAAGCTCTTTACGGCAATTATCTTTATCGGATCACTGGCTCTCGTTTTCACCACTTTTGCTTCACTTTTTATTAGATGATCAGTCATTATTATCCCGGCGACTCCATTACTTCAGTCAAGGGCATTGGTCCATCTTTTGGGGAAAAATTAAGACATCTGAATATTTCAACTGTTGGTGATCTACTTAAACATTTTCCTTCAAGATATGTAGATTTTACCAAACAAATCAAAATCTCAGACTTGGTCAGCAACACTCCAGGATCATTTTTGGCTGAGATAGATAAACCCACAACTCATTTTTCTACTACCCACAAGCTCATTACACAAGCCAAAGCGCGGGACGAGACCGGTAGCATTACCTTGACCTGGTTTAACAACCCATATATAAAAAAGATCATCCAAGAAAAAACTCTCTACAACATTGCCGGAAAACCAACTTTTTTTGGTCGGGGTTTGACCATCGTTTCACCCATAATCGAAGAGGGGGATTCTTTTACGATTAACACCAAGGGGCTGGTACCTACATATCCCCAAACCGAAGGCGTCACCTCAAGATGGTTGAGAAAAAAAATCCATGATCTACTGCATCTCACCAAACTAACAGATCCGATAAGTGGGCCTCTTTTGTTCAAAAACAGTCTACTGCCTCTACCTGATGCTATTTTTAAACTTCACTTTCCGGCTGAAAAAGACGAACGTTGGCAAGCAGACAAGCGTCTTTCATACAACGAACATTTAAGAATTAACATCACTAACCGCCTCGAACAAGAACAGCGGGGTAAATCTCCGGCTTTTAAATCACTTTCTAAAATAGACACCCAAACCTCAGCCAAACTCCCCTTTACTCTTACTGCCGGTCAAGTCAAAGTTCTTACCCAAGTAAAAAAGGATCTTAATTGTAAAGAATTTACACACCGTCTTATTCAGGGGGAAACTGGGTCTGGCAAGACAGCACCCTTAATCTTTGCTGCCAACCAGTGTCTTCATGCCGGCTACAGTTGTGCTATCCTAGCTCCCACAGAAATTCTGGCTCGTCAACACTATAATACATTTAGTAAGTTCTCCATCTATCCCAACAAAATTACCCTGGTTACCGCCTCTTTACCATATTTATCGCTTAAAGCTGAACCCTATCTCTTCATTGGGACACACGCGCTTCTGAACCAAATACCGACAAATATTTCCCCCCCGCTAGCCTTTATTGCAATTGACGAGCAGCATAAATTTGGAGTGACCCAGCGGGAAGCCCTTCTGAAACGGACTCCGCTGCCACATTTGTTCAATTTGTCAGCCACCCCGATTCCCCGAACCGTCGCCTTAGGCTTGCTCGGAGACATCGAAATAAGCAGTATCAAGGAAAGACCAAGCAATCGTCTGACTGTCAAAACCTTTGTTGTCACCCCTTCCAAGTTTAAAGACAGTCCAAAATGGTTAATCTCGAAATTGGAAAGTGGTAACCAAATCTTCGTCGTCTGTCCAAACATTTTGGAACACACTCAGAACATCTCATCCGTTGAGAAACAAGCTCAAGTGTACCGCCGGCTTATACCCAATAAATTTCCAATTTTCACGCTTCATGGAAAAATGGCCTCTGACGAGCAACAGGATACCCTTCAAAGGTTCAAGGATACCCCTTCCAGCCTACTTATCGCCACTTCACTAATCGAGGTGGGTATCGATATACCAAGTGCCAATATCATGATTATCCACTCTGCAGAACGCTTTGGCCTGGCAGCTCTCCATCAACTTCGTGGAAGAGTGGGTAGGGGAGAGGAACAAGCCTATTGCTTCCTGGTTCCTTCAAGCGACGATGAGATCGAAACCGAGCGACTACAACTACTTCAAAAATACCACGACGGCTTGGTATTGGCACAAAAAGATCTTCGTTTGCGGGGTGCAGGGGAGATATATGGTGAAAAACAACATGGGGGATTACAGACCAGGCTAAAATATTTTTGGTCAAAAAAACTCTTTCTTTTGGCCAAAGCAGACTCCAAGAAAATTGTCGAGAAAGACAAGTCTAGGGCACTACAGATTGCCAGCAAGCTCAATACTTGGTAGAATACTATGGTCGATTAGAAAAATAACCTAAACAAAAATGGCCGCTACACCAAAAAGAAAGATTTCAACCGCCAGACAAGGCAAAAGAAGGTCTCAGATACACCTTATCGAACCCAAGCTAATTGTCTGCAAAAAATGTGGAAATTTAAAACGTAACCACTTTTTGTGCCCAGTCTGTAAATCAAAATAACCAAAACCCGTGAAATCTGCCTTAGATCCTCGCCATCTCAAAAGAATACTCGTTTTTAAATCCTTGTTTGCTGGCAGTTTCACCGACCAACCCGAACACCCCAGTCGGGTAGACAAAATTAACGCCAATCTCCCACAGATTGACGACATTATTCAAAAATGCGCCCCTGAATGGCCAATATCTCAAATTAACAGAGTCGATCTGGCTGTTCTTCGTCAAGCAGTCTACGAACTCCTTTATAAAACCCAAACACCCACCAAAGTAATCATCGACGAGGCCGTCGAAATTGCCAAGCGCTACGGAGGTAAAACCAGCTCAAGTTTCGTCAATGGAGCCTTGGCTGCGGCCATTAATTACACAGGAAGAGAAGAAACCACCAATGAATCGACCCAACCTTAAACTCCTTCAAGAAATCATCGACTACGAGTTTCGGGACCCAAATCTGCTAGAAACCGCCCTTACCCACAGATCGTGTCTAAATCAGCCGGGGATCATAGAAAGTTATGAACGACTGGAGTTTTTAGGTGATGCTATCCTAGAAATGCTTATTTCTGTATATTTGTTCAATAAATATCCCGATAAGATGGAAGGCTATTTGACGGCTGCCAGATCCGCTATCGTTAGAACCGAGTCACTATCCAAAGTGTCAGAGCAAAATCACATTAACGACTATATCCGTATGAGCAAGGGTGAGGAAGCAACCGGGGGACGAAAAAACTCATCTATTCTCGAAGACGTCATCGAAAGCCTTATCGGAGCGTTATTTTTGGATGGTGGCCTAGAAGCAGCCAAGGCCTTCTTTGAAAGACTTATCCTACCTAATGCCAAAGATATAATTGCTCTGAACCAGCTCAAAGATTCAAAATCTTTACTACAAGAAAAGGTCCAGTCCCAAGGCCTTCAATCACCCGTTTACCAAACAATTAACGAAGTTGGCCTTGATCACAACAAAACTTTTGAAGTAGCCGTATTTATCGATGGAAAGCAGCTAGCCACCGGCAAAGGCAAAAACAAGCAGGAAGCTGAACAAAAAGCCGCCACAGCCGCCTTAATTACTATTGACAAGCTCAAGTGATATAATACCCCTATGCTGAAAATCAAACTCCAACCTACCGGCAAAAGACACCAGCGCTCATATCGTATTGTGGTCGCTGAAGATCGTTCTAAACTTTCCGGCAAAGTACTGGACTCAATTGGGACATATAATCCTCACGAGACAGAAAACAAGATCACTATTAACAAGGAAAGCTACCAATCTTGGCAAAAAAAGGGCGCTCAACCCACAGAAACTTTAAGAAAATTAATTAAATAAAAATGAAGCAATTAATTGAATATATCGTTTCAAATATTGTCAACCACCCGGAAAATGTCCAGGTAACAGAAGAGTCCACGGACGACAAAGATCTGACCAAATACTTAATTAAAGTAGACCCTGAAGATGTCGGGAGAGTTATCGGTAAGCAGGGAAAGGTCATTAAATCAATTCGGCAAATCGTCCGCATTGCTTCTATTCAAAAGGGGACCCGAGCTATTGTCGATCTCTTGGAAGAGGGCAGCCTCGTCGAAGCTCCCACAACTGAAACCGTTTAACAACCCTCATATTCCAAAAATATCTCCTGACCCCTCTGGTGGTAACACTTCAGTCTCGGTTGATTCTGGGACTGTAAGAAGATTATAGTTTGCTAGTTCCTTTGCCAAACCAAGATTCTCTGCAGATATCGGCTGTAATTTAATAATATTTACTGTTCTCAAAACAGATTGATAAAAACGAATCTCCATCGCCATCTGAACCGTTTTATCTCCAGCCGCACGGGAAAGTTTTGTTACTTCCTGAAGATTTAGATCTGATACTACCCCGAAGGGTAATGAGGATTCAATTCTAGAAATAAATGCCAACAATGACTCCACTGGAGCAGCCAATGTGATTCGTACCGGATAAGCCACCAAACTAACCATTTCCCCCTCAGCGCCTCCATTTGGAGTAGTTGAATTACCCAGCAAAACCCCAGACGGAAGAGAGTATGAAATAATTGATACTCCGGTATCGGCACTCACTCTTCTAAGTAAATAGATGGCAGCATCCGGAGAATATTCTGTCGGCATAGCCGCCAAAATTCTCGCCTGGTCAGTTGCCGACAGGTCACTTTTTATCCTCTCAAGTCCTTGGCTGGAACTTCTAAGAGATTCCAAATCTCTACGACTGTCGACAAGCACCGCGCTCCTCGCTTCCACTGTGGTAAAATTCGGCCAAATCAAAAAGATTAGCACCAACAACATTACGACGGTGCTCAAAAGTCCTATTAAACCCACCCTAATAATATTCTCATTTACCCAGTCCGGAAGGACAAATCCAAAAATCTTCTTATATCCAATTATTTTATTATCCGCCATTTGGTTTTATTTCAAAGTGTAATTTGATATTGTATTGTCCATTCCTGCTGGAGGTCAATGATTCTGAAAAAACACTCCGAAATTCACTTTGTACCATACCATCTTCATTTTTCAAATTATTTTCTAATTCCCGTAAAGCTAGAAGTCCAGGTAAAGAAACAGAAGCCGAAACCCAACCCTTTGATGTAAAATCAACATTAGTTAATATCGAAGTAGGCGGTATAAATCTTGAAATCTGATCCAAATAATCCTTGTAACGAAAACGTTCATTTTTCAAATCAGCCATTCTGTCCAAAATATGTTTTGATAAGACATATTTAAAAAGCGTTTCTTGGTTTGCACCAATTTCTTTTGAGATCGACTCCGCCTCGATATCAACCTTTCGTATTTCCCTGTTAATCACCGTAAGTCGAACAAATACATATATCGCTGATCCCAAAAAATACAAGACAAAGGCAATAAATAATGAAGCCGCCGAAAGTGTAATCCAGTTTTTGCCAGCTCTCTGCTTTCTTTTTTTTCCAACTAAATTAATTTGAATCATATTTTTACATCGATAAACCCACGGCCACCGAAAAAACCGGTCCGAGATTCTTATATTTGGCGTCAACTGCCATTCCCGAAAAAGGATCTCCAATT
>Ga0209518_1003233_pt1 | contig 14183 bp, 11 predicted proteins | sample RifGroB1_FD_183993 | JGI IMG/M metagenome (GOLD analysis project Ga0209518, IMG submission 183993) | Groundwater microbial communities from Rifle, Colorado, USA - Groundwater B1 (SPAdes) (version 2) | ecosystem: Environmental > Aquatic > Deep subsurface > Groundwater | place: Rifle, Colorado... | reverse complement strand
GGGCCCTCCGGCCCGTAGAGTCGCAGCACACGCGAGTCCACGGTGCGGGTTTGAATCGGAAGCGCCTGCACGATCTCATAGCGCATAGCGCGGATGACGAGCCCGCCCGCCTCGTCCCGAGCATCCCACGTGAGCTGAGCTTCGCCGTTGATGTTGGCGCGCACCGACTGCCGATAGTGGGCCACGTCAGGGCGCCCGGCGTCCGGATTGTGGTAGACGACGTCGCCCTCGTTTGCCTCCGTCTTTCCCGCTACTGTCCCACCGGGCCGCTTGCCGTAGGGCGCCCGGTAGTAGACGATGTAAGCGCGATCATTAACGATCGTGAACGTAAGCGCCACGGGCGGGCCGAGGGCAGTCACGTTGTAGCGGCAGAGCGGAACGAAACCGTCCGCGAGAACATCATCCCAATCCGACCACCCTTTGACGGTCGCCCGGTAGGTGGCGAGCCGAAGCTGGAACGCGCCTCCCGCGAGGTCCTCGACGGCCTCATAGACCACGTAGTGCCACCCGGTAGCTACGGGCGCGAACACGTAAGGCGCCCACGCAGCCGCCGGATCCGCCTCCGTGCATACGCGGATGGCCCCTGCACCGCTGGCCTGAAGCGCTGTGGCAACCCACCACCCGCTGGGCCAGGCCGCAGGGTCGGGAGCGGTGATCTCGACGTCGCCGGCGTTGGGCGTGGGAGTGACGGCCACGTCCGTGGTGTCGCCGTGCGAGCCGAACCAGTGCGCAGGCTGGAGCATCGGGTATGCCCTCGATGCGCGGTCGAGCTGCTCGCGGAGGAGCTGTGTTTCGAGTGGCTCCGAGAGGTTCGCCGCGCCATCGCCGTCGATGGAGGGCGTGGTGTAGAGGTCGGCGGCGAGCTGAGCGAGGTCGAGGGCCAGCGTGCCGGGCGTCGAGAGGAGGGTCTGGCCGCTGTAGTCGAACACCCCGTCAGTGACGTTGCCGAGGTACCAGTACGCCGGGTTGCTGTCGGCATCGGTCTCGGCCGAGAGGTCGGTCTCGGAGATGGAAAGCCCCTCGAGCAGCACCGTGTAATGGCTCGCAGTCGTGGAGATCGTAGACTGGCCCATCGCGTTCGGGACGGTGAATGTGACGTCGGCGCCATCGGACTTCGCCTCCAAATTTGCGGCGATGCCAAGGCTCGTGTCCTTCGGGTCGTTGAGCCACACGTAGGCCCGCCTGTAAAGCGTGACATGGTTGGGCCATGCGCCTCCGTTCGCAGCGGCAGCGAGGGTGTTCGCGTTGAACGTGATCGTTTCATCGCCGTTATCCGTCACGGAATCAGGCTGTCCCGACTCGCCGAAGGTGAGCGTCCAACGCTTGAGATGACGCTCCCCACCCGAGGCCACGATGAGGGTCGGGCGCTGGTTGAACTTGAAGCCCAGGTGGTACGAGGTCCCACCCGTGCGCTCGTATGGCACACTCGTCACGGTCCCGACGGCGTTCGCGGCTCCCGTGTTGTAGGTGAGGAGCCATCCGCCTCCCACCCCGCTCGCGCTGGTGGGCGCGTCGATGCTCAGGTGGCGCGTGCCCGCGTCGAGCCCCTCCGTGAGGCTCACCTTCGTGGAGCCGAAGCTGGCAGATCCTGGGTACTGGATAGCCACTAAGCCACGTTGCAGGTTCTGCAAGAACCCGAGCACGTAGTCTTGGAGGTCATCGGAACCGATGATGAGCTTGTTCTCGAACTTCATCCGGGCCAAGCCGGTCTGGGCGCTGCCCATCTTTGTTGCTCCTGCCTACGGGTCGGGCCCGACCCGCTTTTTATCCACCGGGTGGACTGCCACCTCGGTGTACTGAATCACGAGCTCCGCGCCGGCCCCAGGATTGAAGCCGCACGGGCCCAAGAAAGCCTCCGGAATGCCTCCGGAGGCGCTCACGGCGGAGTTGCCGTCGATGTAGACCGCGTCGTCGTCGAAGGTCGCGGTGGTCCCATCCTGAAGGTCGATCTGGATGTGGTACATGACCTCGGTCGAGAGCTTGAACGTCCGCGAGGCCAGCAGTGTGAGCACCGCCGCATCCTCCCGGTAGATGGCGACCGTGCTTGCCGGCGGGTTGGCCGCGTCGACCGTGACCCGCACGAGGGCGGAGTCACGCGCCACCGAGTCGTACCTGGCGCGGAAGTCGTAGACGCCGCCTGCGTTGAATGTGACCATGGAGTCCCAGGTGAAGAGACGCCAGACGGATGTGGCGTTGCCGACGTCCATCTTCACATTCGTGGAGGCGCCCACCGTGAGGGTGCGAGCGCTCGCGTCAAGGCTGGCCGCCGAGCCTGACACCCGGGTCCACTGAAACGCGCCCTGGGTCCAGTCCTCCACGAACGCATACCAGTACACGTCGAGCCTCTGGTTCCACGGTCGCAGCGCGTTGAGGACGCCGTGGACGAGCTCGCGATTCGCACGCTTCTCGCCGGAGGTCAGGGTCAGGCCCAGGTCCTCGGCGACGCCGTACGGATCGGGAACGTGGATATCGACCGTGTACTCCGGCCATGGCGTGGCGCCTGGAAACGTGAGGCCGAACCAAGGGAGCAGGCTCGCGTAGACGATGTCCTTGCGGACGTGCCACTCGGATACGAGGACCGGCCGGCTCACGAGCGCCACCAGCATCCCGCGGTAGTCGAACCCGACATCGCCCCAGATCTCCATCGCCTGGGCGATGAAGCGGCGCCAGTGCGCTTCGGTTAAGTAGGTCGGGAAACCGGCGCTCCCGTCGAGCCCGACCAGGTGGCCGAGGAGTGGGAGCATCCGCCCTGGGATGCGATTCGGGTCGAGCATGTCCCGCAGGCCGAGGATCCGGTTGTAGACCGGGATGACGGTCTTCGCGCAGGCGCGGAAAAACCCGGCCAGGATGCGCGCCTGCTCCTCGTCCGCCAGGTGGCCTGGGTGGAGCCACGCGAGCATCTGTTGGGCGGTGTCCTCCACCCACCGTTCGGTCGCGGCATCACTCACGGCCTACCTCCTCAGTACGAGCTCCACGACTCGTCCACCTCGATTCGCACCGCGATGTACTCTCGAGTGGCATGAGTCGCGCACACATGGAACAGCCACATGGGCCCGAGGTTAGCCAGCTAGACCGCGCGTTCCTCGCAACCCTTCGCAGCGCAGAAGACCTTTGAGCCCGGCTCAAGCTGATCGAACTGGAGGCGCTCGTTGAGCAGGTAGCGCTCATAGCACGCCTTGGCATCCGCGGCCGTCTCGTGCCCGGCCGTACGGCACTCGCTACCCTCCTTGCCGCAGTAGCCCACGGGCTGCACGTGACCATCGTTCTGGCTGCATAGTGGTTCATGGGTCTCCTCACTCCGTCGCCTGTGCGACGACCGTCACGGCCACTGTCCCGAGCACCGGCAGCTCGCCCTCGGCGAGGTCGATAACGGCGACGTCGACGAGCGGCCCCCCGCCGCCCGGCGGGCTCGGGTCGTCCATGGTGAGGGTTTGGTCGATGAATCCCTCGCCCGCTGCGTCCTTCACGGCGGCAAGCGGGATGACCTTCGAGAATTTGCCGCCGATGCGGTAGATGTAGCCCCCCGTCGCCTGATCGGTGTCGGTGACGAGCCACCTGCGGCCGAGAGCGCGGATCTGGTCGGCGAGCCGGACCTCTACGGCCGCCTTTACACCGCCCTGAAAGCCCTCGAGCACGTAGACCGTGACGGTGATGTCCACAATCCGCCTGACGTAGTTCAGCATCGTCACCTGCTGGTTGATGACGAGCCGCCGGTCGTACTGCTGCCAGCCGGCGGCTACCCCGTTCAGCCAGGTGGCGGCCTCGGCGAGGTCGTCGGCGGAGAGGTGGCTGCCGCCGGAGCCCACGCAGTAGATGCGGGCCGACTGCGGGTCGGATGGGTCCTCGTAGCCCTCGGCGCGGACGATCGGGTTCCGGCCGTCGGAGGTCAGAAACTCGGCAATGAGGAGGGCACCCGTGCCCTCTGCGGTGACCGCCCCGTTTCGCGCGCGCACGTACCCGGGCGTGGTCAGGCGCAGAGCCTCGAGGCTCGCCTCGGTGGCGCCCTCCCGCCGCTGCCAGCCGGTTGCGGCGCGAGGGTTCGTGAGGTCGGCGGCGAAGCTGAGCGGCTTGCTCGCGACGACCACGGTCCCGGCGCCCACATTGCCGTCGTCGAGGGCGCCGCGGCGATAGGTGGCGATGACGCGCTGGCCGGCAGGCGGGACCTTGCCGGTGGTCCCGTCGCCGAACACGTACCTGAAGGTCCCGTCCGGGTCCTCGACGAGCTGGGCCACCTTGTCGTCCGGATCGTAGCCGTAGAGCGAGCGTACGACGGTCCAGTCGGTGTCGGTGCCTACCTGCACCGAGCCCGCTGACTCCGCGCTCCCTTCGACGAGGTCGCGCGAGCCCAGAACGAAACTCTGGAAATCATCGGTGGTGGTAAGCCCGAGGTCCTCGACCACGGTGCGCCCCTGCTGGCAGGCCTCGAGCAGCCAGTGCCACTTGCGGATCGGCGCGGACACGGCGTCGAGCGTCGAGCCCGTCAGTACGGTCCCGATGGCCCGGACCCGCATCCAGTACGCCTCGATGCCGTTGACGGTGGTCTTCGCCCACCGCCTCTCCGCGGACTGCGGGATGTCCCAGGTGACCGTGCCGGAGGCCTTCGTGCCGTTGGTCCCATCGGAGAGGTTCTCGGGTGGCACCCAGGAGGGCTGGATCTTGTAGAGGTTGGCGTTTTCGGACGGCGACATCTGGCCGAGAGACGTCCCGTCGATGTAGTGGTTGCCCCCACTGAACTCGACCACCACGTCCTCGTAGGCGCCCGTCGGCAGGTACGTCACCCGGGCCGTGAGCTCCGTGTCGGTGACGTCGGAGGCGCCGTAGAAGCCCGTCAGGTAGTGGCGGAGCACGCCGCCGCCGAGGTCGGCGACGGTGTCGGGCGCGAAGGCATACAGGTCGTCGTAGACCTCCCACCGCGCGTTGTTCGCTAGGCCCATGATGACGAGCGTCAACGTGATATCGAGCCGCGTGAACATCAGATCCGGGTGCCCGAAGTACGTGGCGTCGCCCGGGTCGGAGTTTGTCCAGAAGATCGAGCCCACGCCCACCGTAAACGTCCCTCCGGCGATCTCATAAGCGAGGACGATCCCGCGGTCGCTCGCATCGGTGGCGCTCGCGAAGTCGGTGGGGCGCGCGGAGAAGTCGCCGCCGAGATACTCGAACTCCACCGCCCTGTCCTGGCCGGACGTGGGCATCGTCGAGAACCTGGACAGCGTGGTTACGAGGGTCTCGGTGGCCGCGAGGAGCTTGGTCAGGGTGGCCAAGACGTCCACCGAGGCGGACGTCTCCCTTTTGAGATGTCTCCCCACGAGCTTCAGAGCCTGCACGAAGGACGCCCGGGACAGCGCTGTCGACGGAAACGTCTCGGCCGCGGCGTCGTCCACCATGCACTGGAGAGTGTGGACGAACATCGCGAACACGCGGCCCATGCCGTTGACCAGGTCGAAGGCGTCGGTCTCCGTGTGGTCCGGCAGAAACTCCCGCTTCCACCGGGCGAAGGCTGCGAGGAGGTCCTCGTAGTAGAAGCCCGCGAACTGGAGGTCTCGCGGAGTCTTGATGGGCGTCGCCATGTCCGTCTCCTCACACCGTCAAAGCCGTGGTCTGCTGCTGCCCGCCGCGCTCGAGGTTGCGCCACACGATGACCGCCGCGCGCCGCCCGCTCGAGGAGACGGCGTCGAGCTCGAAGGCCATGAGCTGCGCCCTCCCCTCGGCCTCGAGTTCCGCGAACATCCGCTCCACATAGCCGCGGAGGCTTTGCTGGCCCCGGCGGGCCACATCATAAGTGGCCCCCGGTACCGTCAGTCCCTTCGCGATGTCGAAAGGATGCTGGGTGGCGCCCGGCAGGAGCCGCGCGACGATGACCTGCTCAAGGGAGCGCTGCCCGCCGTCCGTCTCCGGTGTGTACGAGATGCCGCCGCGGGCGTTGATGCGGAGCGGGAGCATGACGGAGCGTGCCACTACGCCTCCGTGTCCTTGGCCACCTTGACCAGGCTCGAGAGGACCTGGGCCAGAGTGCCCTGCAAGGTGGTGATGGCGGCCACCGCATTGGCGATGGCCTGGGTGTTTGTCCCGGGCGCAGGCGCCAGCGGGACGCCGATGGCGGCGGTGACCTCGGCGATGGCGGCGAGCGTGCTGGTCCCGAGGTTGGCCACCTGGGTGTAGAGCTCGTCGAGCTTGGCCTTGAGAGTCGTGCCGAGCACAGCCGCCTCCGTGGCGGCGAAGTGCCCGCAGTAAATGAGGCCAGCAGCGTCGATGCCGACCAGCGTGGCGCCGTTTCTCGCCGGCAGCGCACGCCGGTCCGGGTACTCGTCGTCGACCCAGGTCGGGATGTCCTCTGTGCCGAGCAGCACCCTCCCGACCCACCGATACTGGTTCGACGCGTGCTCGAGGAGCAGCACGGCTTCGCCAGTGTTGGGCACCGCCGCCGCGCCATTGAAGAGCGCCGGGACCCAGAAGGACTGCTCGTAGAGCCCAGGCGCGTAGACCTGGATGCGCCAGCGACGCTCCGGGTCGCTGTCCGAGACCACTATCCCCACGTGCACCTCGGCCTTCCAGCCCATCAGGCGCCTCCCACGATCAGCTTCTGGCAGTTGAAGTCGACGGCGTGGCCCTGGGCGCTCCAGGAGTGGTCTACCCGCGTGAGGATCCAGTACCCGTTGTCCGAGGGCAGCAGGCCGTCTACGCGGTGCACCTGGTCGATGTCGAGCTCGTGGGCGCCCTGGATGTTCTCAATCGCTCCGAAGCCGCTCCAGAACCCGTCCATGCGGGCCTGCATCCACTGCTCAGCGAACGCGAGCACGCCTGCGCTGGCCGTCGCAGTCGCGGCGTGGAGCGTCTCGTGGGCGTAGCGCTTGGCCTGGATCGTCTTGCCGCGGGCCTTGTAGGTGAGCCCGGTCTCGATGGTCTCGCCGCCTTCGCCGAGCAGATAGATGGCGAACTGGTCACCTTCCTGGACGGGCTTTCGCTGGCTCGCAGGAAGCTGGCTCAGCTCGCCTTTGTCCACGGCGACGAACGACTCCACCTCCGGACCGCGCGGCGTCGCCTTGACGGTCGCCCTCATGATCTTGCCGGTGCCCCGGTCGAAGCCCAGGACCTCCACGGCAATCGGGATGTCGGCGGTGTTGAAGTCCGTCTCGAAGTGGGCGAGCTCGCCGCCCGTCTCGTCGGGCCCGATGTATCGGAGGTACTTACCGTGCGGGGCCGTGAACCTGGGAGCCGCGGCAGAGCCCATGACCGAGGCGACGGTGAGCTTTCGGAGCACGAGGACCTCCGTCCCGAAGCCGCTTCCGTCCGCCTGCGGGCGGTACTCCACGCGCGGCATCCCGAGGCCGTAGGCCTGGGCCACCGTCTTGCAGTATTCGATGTCGGAGGAGCCTACCTTCTTCGCGCGGTCGCCCCTCGGGACGTCCGGACCGCTCAGCACCGGATCCGCATCGAGCTCGAGGCCCGCCCGCTCGGCGAGGTCTTGGAGCGCAGGGATCTCCGAGACCTGCTTCTCGAACACGAAGCCCTGCATGTGGTGCATGAGCCGGGTGAGGCCGTCGTCGGCGTGGATGGTGAGCGAGGGCGGAGAGTCCTGCGGATAGCTCGGGTTTCGCCACTGGACAGTGAACAGCCCGTGGCATCGGTCGGGCACGCCATAGCCCGACCACACCTCGAAGCGGGTCCCGTTCCAGAGGATGTTCTCGTTGGCGACCACGTACCCGACCTCGATCCCGTCCCACATCAGAAACTGGACCGTGGTCTCCGATGCGAGGCCCACTTCGCTCGAAACGCCCACCTCGAGCTCGTGGAGCACCACGTCCACCGGGAGCGGGCGGAGCTTGCCCGTGGCATCGGGCATGCGAATCTCGACCACCGGCGCGAGGTGCTCGTCGCTCCGCATCAGGCGACCTCGCCACGCGCCTCTGCGCGCAGGCGATCGTGGTCGCGCTCCGCGGGCGCCCGGTAGGCGGGCACAGGGGCCGATACGGCGCCCGGGTCCCGGAGGGTAGGCTCACCGTCGGGGATGGTTCTCACGGCCGCCGGGAGGGCGTCCCACGCGCGCGGTGCGCCGAAGAGCCGGGCCTGCATCTTCTTCGTCAAGCGGGCGTACGTGGGCGCGTCGGCCGCGCTCCAGAACACAGCCCGAGGGCGCACGGGGGCGCGCATGCGGGAGTGGGCGCGGTCGAACACGCGCACGCGGGCGTCCGGGACTGCGAGCACCACATCTGGATTGATGCGCCGGATGAGCACGCCCTTCAGCGGGTCGCCCAAGAGGTTCCAGGCGAGCAACTCGTAGGTCTCGCCGGGCCCGAGTGTGTGCCAGGTCGTCTCCTTCTCGAAGGGTGAAGTCGGGACCTGGCCGAGCTTTCGGCTGATGGCCTCGACCAGGTCGAGGCTCACACGCGCAGCTCTGAGCTTGCCGGTGGTATGGAGGCCGAATGGGATGGAGCACGACACGAACCGGAGCCACACCAGCCGGTCGATTTCGCCGTAACGAAAGCGCAGGAGCGGCTGCCTCCCGACCAGCGGCTCCTTCGCCTTCATTCGGTAGAGCGTCGTCCGGATCTGGTCGAGGCTCGAGTCGTCATCTCCGGACGACAGATAGAGGGCCGTGAGGTTCTTCTCCCACGGGCTGCCCGCCATCGGGATGGTCGCGGGCTTTGTCCCGCTGATCCCGCCTCCCGAGCTCGTGATCTGGCTCGACTCCTGCTCGGAGTCCTGCTCCGGGCGCCCGAAGCCGGCGATGCCCGTCCGCTCCTGGAGCTTCTGATCCGCGTACTCGAGGGTCCATGTGGGCTCCACCCCGTCGTCGCGCATGGACGCGAACAGGATGCTCAGCCCCACCTGGGAGGCGACCCGCAGGGCAAGGGCGGTGGCGTTTGCGGCGAGCGGATCGCCCGTCGCTGCACCGACCAGGTTGCCCGCGAGCTGGTGTGGCGGAGTACCGAGCAAGCTCACTCTACGTCCCTCCGTTCAGGATGTGGCTCCCGTGGTAGTTTTCGGGGAGCGGCTCCACCACACCCACCCCCGCACGGCTCCGCAGGACGTAGCCCTGGTATTTGGGCGGCAAGTGGCGGGCGATGCCGTCACCTCGGGCCGCGCGGCGGATGCCGCCCTTGTGGGCGCGGTCCTTCTTCTTGTCGATTATGGTGTGGACAAAGTCGATCCCCACCCGAATGCCGTGACGCGCGAGCTGGTGGAGCGGGCTTTCGGGCGGGTTGAACGTCGAATTGAAGGCGTCGGTGACCGCCGTCGCGATGAGGTCACCCACCGACTCCAACCGCCTGATGAACTGCTCCGTATTCTCCTGCTCCTTGCGGGCCTGTTCGGCGAGCTCCATGGCCCGGCGGTCGTCTTCAGCCTTCACGTCGCCCGTGACCTGGATAGTCAGCTCGTTGAGCCTGTCGGTAATCGCCTGGGCGATCTGTTGTGCGCCCACGTCGTGGGTCTCGATGCCGCGGTCGGTAAACGAGAGTCGCCCGCCCGCATCCCTGACCATCTTGGGCAGCTCGGACAGGAGGCGCTTCACGGCCTCGGCCTGGATCTTGCCCGCCTGCTCCCTCGAGGCGGCACCGATGGCCTCGGGGCGAGGCACCGCAAACTGCGCCGCACCGGTCCCGAATCTCATCGCGTCGAGGATTTTCGAGGCGATGCTCTCGGCGGTCTCGCCGGGAAAGAGCTTGCGGGCGCTGGTCTCTGCGATGTCGCGCCCAAGCTGCTTGCGGCCGCTCAGGTCGAAGAAGCTGTCGAGGAGCGAGCCAATGCCCTCGCCCGCGAGGTAGCCCACCTCCGCGGCGATGTAGGCGGTCTGCGCGACCAGGGTCACCCTGCTCAGGGCGCCCGCAACCTTGCCTATCGCGCTCTTGGCGCTGGCGGCGGGCTTGCCGTCGGGCCCGGCGTCTCCCAATCCACCACCGGGCGGCGCGAGCCGGAGAGTGCCGCCGAGCGAACCCAGCGCCCGCATGCTGCCCTGCCCGAACCGGTCGAGCAGGCCGAGGCCCTTGACGATGAGGTACGTTTCGAGGATACCGACGAAGCGATCGAGGTTGTTGCGGATGAACTGGATAAAGTCCCGGACGGCCTCCTTGACCCGAGGGATCCACGCGGTGATCTGCTTGGTGATGTCCTGAGTCGAGCCGACGAAGGCCTCGACGATTGCCTCTCCGACGCCGATTGCCATGCTCCGCATGGCCGCTCGCAACTGCGCAAACTTGAAGCCAGCCGTCTTCGACACGACGTCGAAGGCCTCCAATGTTTGGCCGGAGGTCTTCGTCATCTGACCGAGGGCCTCCCTGAAATCCCGGAAGCCCGCCTGGCTCGTGAGAGAAAGGACGATGTTCGCGGCCTCGACCGAGCCGAGGAGGGTCACGAGGTCCCCGGCGTTCCCACGCGTCGCCGCGGCAAGCTCGGTCAAGAAGTGCTCGAAGCCCTTGGCCTTGAGCGCCGCCTCGCTGAAGTCGAGCCCGAGCTCTTCGGCGCGCTTCGCGGCCTGCTCGGAGGGCTTCAGCACCGCGGCCAGGGCCTGGCGAAGGCCGGTCGTCACTTCGGCCGTCCGGATGCCCTGTTTCGTTACCGATGCGATGGCGGCCGCGATATCGCGATAGGTTACGTTTACTGCCGCTCCAGTTGGTACCACATTACCAAGTGTGCGTGCTAGCTCATCAAATGTGGTCTTGCCGGCCTTGTTTGCCAGGAAGAACGCGTCCGAGACTCGCTCCGCCTCGTCCGCCGAAAGCCCGTAGGCGTTGAGGACCGTCGTCAGTCCATCAACGGCGGTCGTCATGTCGGTGAAGCCGCCTACCGATGCGCGGGCAGCGACCTCCATGAACTTGGTGGCCTGCTCCGCGGGAATCGATGCTGAAATCGCCTGGAAGAATCCTTCGGAGATCTGATCCGACCCAAGCCCGAACTTGAGGGCAATGTCCTGGACGGACTGGCCGTAGAGCGCCATGGCGTCCGCGCCCGCGGGCAGCAGGGTCCCGATCTTCGCGATGCCCGTTTCGAACGCGACGAACTCTTTGGCGGCCTGGCCGATCCCGAAGGTGAGGGAGGCCACGCCTCCAGTGAGCATCGCCGCCTTGCCGGCGAAGTCGAGCATGCGTCCGCCGGCATCGCGGAGCGCACCGCCAGCGCCGTGAAGCTCGCCTCGGAACGCCGTGACGCCGAGCTTCGCGCGGGCGAGTGTACCCACTACTCCTGAGTCATCGAGAGCGAGCCGGGCACCCAGAATGCTCGTGCCGAACGACAGCGCCACCGCCTACTTTCTCCTCCGCATGGCCTCGTCCTGGGCCTTCTTCGCCGCCTTCTCCGTCTCGATCAGTGCCTCCAGGCAGTCGCCAATCTCTGCCGCCGTCATGCCCTTGAGGTCGGCCAGGCTGTAGTTGCGCACCTTGAGCAGCAGGTCGGCGAGCCGCATGAAGTCGCGGTGCCCGAGACCGCTGCTCAGGGCGAGCACCCAATCGACCGTCAGAGCAGGCCGCTCCGCCAGTCGAAAGGGACGAACACCTCCTCGCCGCACGTATGCTCCACGGGCACGGCGAACGTGAGCCCGCCCCATGTGGCCGTGGCAGCCGCGGCAACGCCCTCCGCGTCCCACGACATGAGTTGCCGAAGGGCCTCCTGCGTGACCGGGCCGTGGTGCGTCGTGCCGTCGGTGAAGCGGTAGCCCTGGATGGCTGAGAGCGCCTTCTGCCGGAGGAGCGCGTCGTTTCGCACCTCCACATCCGTCGCGCAGGACCCGATGTGGGCTCCCCACGTGGTGCAGACCGCCGCCAGGGCGTTGATGAGCTTGGCCTTGTAGGGGATCGGGTCGGTGAGCACCACCGAGCCCACTGGGTGGTCGCCGGGCTCCCACTCATAGACGCCGAGCGGCACACGCTCCATGGACGGGTGCTTGAGCTGGCCCACGAAGGCCCCGCAGTGCGGGCACGGTAGCAGGATGGGCGGTACCGGCACTCGGCCGCGATTTCTCAGGCACGCCCGATAGATCAGGATGTAGATGACATCCGAGGGCGGGAGCGAGTTGACCAGGTCGATAGCCGCCTTGGTGGGCTGGCCCGTGGGCACGCCGGCAATCTCCTCGCACACGGTGGCGACGATAGTCGAGAGCAGCCTCCCGACGTGCTTTCGGAGCTCGGACGACTCCCGGATACTCCCCACCTCGAGGTCGAGTCTCACGTCCTGGCGTCGCAGCGTAAACGAGCGCTGCACGGCGTTGCCGCGGACCACCCCGTGCGGGAGCTGCGCACCCCATTCTCCGACGGTGGTCATCAAGGGGTTGTGCGTGCAGTAGACGGCGAGCCGTTCCTCGAGCTCCTCCGTGCCGTCATCGCGCAGCACGAACTGCGGTGGAATGTGCGGGTCGTACGGCCGGGCGTTTTCGAGTGCCCGGAGCACGTTTTGCGGAATGTCGTTCATGGTCCTGCCTCATGGGCGCAGCGACGGCGCCTCCGGGCCAGGAGCGAGAGGCAGGTACTCGCTCTGCGGAGGCGCCGCCGGTGCACGGTTGTGGCCCCCTGCCAGGCCGCGCTCCGCTACACGCGCTCGGCGCGCTTGTAGCGGAGCCGATAGGTCGTCATGGCCAGCCCGTTTTGGCCGGTGCCACCCGTCCGCCGGCCAGTCACGAAACACCGCGTGAGTTCAAAAGCGCTGCCCTTGGAGCCGTCAGGATACGGGTACTCGACAAGGCACGCCGCCTTGGCGAGACCCGAGCCCGACTGGCTCAGGTCGTACCAGACCTCCATCGCTGCGATGTTCGAGGTTTGGCCCTCGTAGACCCCGATGGTGAATTCCTTGCTCGAGGAAGGCTGGCCCATGGGATGGGCCTCGCCGTCCTTGGAATCCACGGTGTCAATGCCATCGTCGATCTCCCCGGTTTCGACGGGCTCGAGGACCACCGGCGGAGTCGGGAGTCCCGTTACGGTGATCCGAGCCTGCTTGGACTGGGGATGCTCAGCCCCGAAATCGTCCACGAAAGCGCTGAACATCTATCCCTCCAACCTAACCTATGCGAACGCCACGCTGATACCGTCGGTGAACAACTGCCATTCGACGACCTTGGTGGTGTTGACGATCCGGAACTTGACCGACCCGATGCGCTTGCCCTGGTCCCTCACGGCCTGTGGATTCAGGGCCTCCCCGGCCTCGATGACCACGCAGTTCTTGAAGAGGTAGGGCTGTCCGTCGACCAGGATGTCGAGGGCGCCGTCGTTGAAGTACCGGCGAAGGATCATCTTGGCCTTCGCAACCATCTTCAGCTCAAGCGGAGAGCCCGCGCCGCCTCGGTTCACGTCGTAGAGGACATCCCCGAAGTTGGCGCGGAGGTCGGCCGAGATCTGGAGCGCCGTGATCTGCTTGTGGAGCCAGAAGGTCCCGGCGCCCTGCGGGTTTCGGCCCTGGTCGCCGTGCAGGTAGATGACCGCGCCCTCCTGGATGATGGGGAGCAAGCCCGCGTTGTTGAGGACGTGGTCCCGGACCTTCGGCTGCGCCGCGCCGAATGCCGCGCCGGTGTCGAGCCGCTTGATTCGCGGGCTCAGCCGCACGCGGGCAACCCCGCCTGGCGCCTTGTGCCACCCCATCCCGTTGTCCGCGTTTCGCTCGTTCGCGTAGCGCACGCGGGCGCCCATGATCTCGCCGGAGAGGGGGATCTTCCGGAGCTTCGCCGGGATGATCACGCCATCGCCGGTGTAGCCCCAGGCAGGCCATGCGAAGTTGCCGTACCTCTCCGAGGCGATGTTGTCCCTCTGCCACTTTGCGGCCGCCTCCTCGGAGGCCAGCGTGTCGCCGTCTGGGAGGTCGCCCGTAAACCAGGCGCCCACCGCCTTGCAAAAGTCGAGGGCAGCCTGGTGGAGGGCCGCGTCCACCACACCCGGGAGTGCGATGTGTACGATGCCCGGATAGCCGAGGATGAACTGGTAGAGCGGGTTCGTGTCGCTCACTGCGAGCGGGCCGCTCGTGTAGTCGCCGTTGACGACCCCGGCGTGTTCCGGCCGGGCGTTTCGCATGGGCTCGGCGTACTCGAGGCGGGCCACCACGCCGCGGGTCCCCGTGTAGGTGGCCGCCGTCATGCCGACCACCGCCATCAGCGTGCCGCTGGTCGCTATTGTGACGTCATCCCCATAGTCGCCGCTCGCGAGGTAGAAGGCGACGTGATCGTCGTCATCCGCGTAGAAGAGCAGCTCATCGGACGCCAGGAGGTCCTG
>Ga0209518_1003232_pt1 | contig 14184 bp, 17 predicted proteins | sample RifGroB1_FD_183993 | JGI IMG/M metagenome (GOLD analysis project Ga0209518, IMG submission 183993) | Groundwater microbial communities from Rifle, Colorado, USA - Groundwater B1 (SPAdes) (version 2) | ecosystem: Environmental > Aquatic > Deep subsurface > Groundwater | place: Rifle, Colorado... | reverse complement strand
TTCCAGGTGTGCCATAACCGATCCGCAAGTTCCCGCCCAAACCGTTTTTCAATTTGCCGCCACGCACTATGTCCCCCTAGCCGTTGGGCTAAGTTTGGTGAAAGTACTTTGCCGATGCGAAAATGGTCGCTTCGGAAATCGCGCTCTTCAATAATGCCCAAATCGCGAAACAGGTACTTTAAAAATCCTTCGTACAGTTTGGAAAACGGGAATACGAGGTAGGAATAATCGCTGAGCTGCACATCCGGGTGGAGTTTGCGGTCTTCGATAAGGACCTGCCCATCTTCGGCCAATTGCCGCATTTCCGACTTCAAATACTGCCACAACTCTGATCCTTCCTGAATCATGGATTAACGAATAAATAAATATGTCTCCACAATAAAAAGAACAACAAATAACACCATTCCCCACCGTTGGATATTTTGATCAACGGGTCCCTCGATCATCTGGTACCAACTGGTAAGGTTTCCCCGCACCTGCCACTCGCCGATAGCCGCAAGGACAAGCGCAAGGTAAAGCGACAATACAAGCCCGCTTGCCAACAAGCTTCCGGAGCTTGTCACCACAAAAAAGCTCACTAAGGCAAATGCTGCGGCAAATACGATGGAGCGAAACGGCGAAGGGGAAAGCGCAAAAAACACCTCGGCAATATCCAAAAAATAAATTCCCAGCATGCCGCCGCCCACAAACCAAAGCGACTCCCACGGCGGAGCCGTCCACCACTTCAAAAACCCAACAAGCGCAATATATATAAGCGCAATAGCGACAAAAAAAACCGGCTTTCTGTTGATAATTTGGACAATTTTATCCATCTCCCTTAGTATACTACGTTGAAATTGATAAATTCACCCGTTGCTTCTTGCCACTCCACATCTACCCGCTTCACCCACGCCACTTCCGGACCATGTTGACACTGTTGCACTAATTCTTCCAGGTCTTGCCGCGGCCCCTCGGCCACAAGTTCTACGGTTTTGTCTTCCCTATTCTTTACCCAGCCCACAAGTCGCAGATCCTGAGCTTGTCGAAGGACCCACGCCCTATATCCCACCCCTTGCACATCGCCGGAGATAATAAGGTGAACGCGTTGCATAGTTTTATTGTATCAAGGCTCTCCTCACAATCAATATGGTATAATAAATATTGCTATGGGATCAGAAAACGTCATGCTCCCCTCTCGCGATTTCGGCGTCGACAAGGATGGTGTCCCTCTTTCACAGGTATTTCTTGATATCAAAGCACCAACAGACCAACATGTCCGATTGCAAGCACTTGTGTGGCAGCGAAGCGCTGATCCGATCATTTCACACGATATTGACCATCATGAAGTCAAAGAACTTGAGGGTTTCCCTCCTGAAGTGGAACCTCCGCAAATAAAAGGGCAATTAGTTTTTCTTTCTGGTTTGTCATCAACAGCCGCCGATTGGCCTGTGGCATATCAATCTTTTGGGAAACATTGGTCTACAATAGTCGGACTCGATCATCCTGAGGCGCCATCTTCAACCATCACGCCGCACGATCGGCCGCTCAACGACGAATCATTTCACAACTCCGGCTTTGTAGAACTTCGTGCGATCGAGCAACTTATACAACAAGGGGTGCTCAAACCCGGTGAAATCACACTCGCGGGTTACTCAACTGGCGGCGCGGTGGCTATAGAAGCAGTAGCCCAAGATATTCGAGAGGCGCAAGAAGGAAAACACGAGCGGTACATAAAAAATCTCGTCCTGTTTTCCCCTGCCGGAATTATCGATATGGGCGACTTTGCCACGATCAACGCTGGTGTACAAGCCGCTTTTACGCCCTATTTCAAAGAATATATGCAGGATGTTTACAGGGAAGGAAAATGGTTTTTTCGAAAAAAACTCATAGATACGCTTCGAAGCATAAAAGACGGACGCGATCAAAACGGAACTGACACAACAACTCATATCTCTCTCACCAAAACACAAAGGGAACGCGGTAAGACCATGTGGGAGGACGAATATTGGAAACAGGCGCGTATCCCCAATATCATTGTCGGCGCGATGGATGTGTTGTTTAGTCACCTTCCGATTCGGGATTATTGGCATCGGGTATGGCCGAATCAGTACCCACATTGGCTACCGCCTACTCCTTCGGCAAAACAAAACGAACAACTTGTTGCAAGAAATGTGACTGGGGAAGCGCGCGGTACCATTACCGATACCAACGTACTTGTGTATTTGTTTGATAATGACCAGGCAGTGCCGCCCGAAAGATTTTTGACTCCGGCGGATCGGCGCGCGGTTGACCTGCTCATACTCACAAAGAAAGAAAAGCGAACAATCGCAACAGCTCTCCGACGAAACGTTCAAGAACTCGAACAAAAAGAACAGGTGTATACATCACAGGATGAATATAATGCACAATTATACCAAGCCGAACGCAAAGCGCTTGAGGGCAAAAAGGCAGAAAAAGCCGTCGACAGAATATTCAAAAGAGTCAAACAGGCTTTTCCAAATAATACAACCACATATATCGCCATGGGGAATGACAGTCATCACATTACACCACGCGGTAGTCACACCGCCGCTTCTTGCGGCAATGCTCGCCCAAACGCTTTCAAAATTAGAGGAAACCCAAGGCCAAACTCGTTAAAAATAAACTTCCACACGCCTGCCTGCTGGCAGGCAGGCCCTGTACCCTACCCCTTCACGTCGCCGGAGATAATAAGGTGAACACGGTGCATACCAATTGCGTTTCCCACATAAACGCCTATAATACGTCTATTCTCTGCCAAAACTTACTGTTTGACAACATGGCGCATCCTGCAGAAGCTCCAACCTTTTTTCACCTTAAACATTCGCAAGATCCATACCATTCTGCGTTAACCTCCGGCGTGATTGCTCACCTAGGAGAAGGTATTGTTTCAAGTGCATTTGAGGGCGTCCGCGCTAGAAGCGGCGAACTTTTGATTGAGCGAGCCGACCCGACTAGTTTTGGCATCATCATAGAGTCCCACGCCCCGTATATGGATCGCTGGCAATCCGATCTTGAAACTATTATCTATCGGGCCACCACATCCTCGCTTCCTATAGATGCACTCTTTGTCGTCATGCCATACATGGAACTTCGTGATGACCGCGCGGTTACTGACGCCGGAGCACTAGCCCGATTATTGAGCGACCGGTTGGCAAACGCAGATAAACAGCAAAAAATCGTCGCAGTAGCTACGTGGGAGCCACATAGCACACAAGGAATAGAACATTTGCGCACTGCGTTCGCCGAAAGCGGGAATGAAGTCGCCATTATTCCCCTCACCGCAGTTCGATTATTTGCCAGAAAGTTTGCCCAGATTATGGCGGAGCACCCTAATCGCCGATATGCTGTTATTTCCCCAGATCTGGGAAGCCTCCACCGCTGCATGATCGCTGCAAAAGAGCTGAACGTTCCTGTCGTCCTTTTTGAAAAAATGCGACCGGCGATTGAAAAGGTTGACTTCGGAAATGCATTTATTGCAGATCCCACGACAGGGCTTGCTGTCCCGGCAATATTTGACGATCTATTGAATATCGTTGCCTTCCCTATTGACGATCTCACCGGAACGGGACGAACCAATTGTGGGGCGGCTGAAATGCTTAAGCGCGACTACGGGGTTGCCGAAGTACATACGGCCATCACTCACGCCTCACTTATTTTACCGGAAGCTAAAAAGCGCCTCTCCGCTGCGATGGAAGAGGGTTTTATTGATGCCATTTTTTTTACTGATACCCTTCCGCCAGTCATGGATGGAAAAACTGTGACTGTTTCTGTTGCTCAATCAACAGCCGCTCTCATGCGCGTCGCCACAGGCATTGGATCAGAAGAGGATAAAGTTGCAGTACAAAAAATCATGTATCCCTTGGGGCCCATCAAGGATGAACTAAAAGAACTTCTTGCTGCAGGACAACTCCCCCTTGTTCCAGAACTCTGGCCGCCGCAAACCCCCAGTACCCCATCGCAGGAAGCAGTTCTTTTTCAATACGCAGGGACTGCTTAATCTTCCCCTTCCTTTAACTTTTTCATCTTCCACATAAACAGACGGGCGCGGGATTTGGCATTGCTGTCTTTGACGAACGAAAGGGCTTTTTCCAGAATTGCCCGCGGGACGGTTTTGGCGAGGCGTATATAGAGGGCTTTGTGTTTGTAGTCGCCCAACGATTCTGCCAGGTAAATGCCGTACGACTGAAACTCACGGGAAATATATTTATCCTCCAGCGGGTTGAATTTCAGAAGTATTTGTCCGATCGACTGCGGTCCTGTTCTCTTCGCCATATCAAAAACCCATCAACTGACACTGCGTAAATACTGCAAAAACTGTGCGGGTTTCATGATGATAATACCATAATCATCTTTTATCCGATCGACCTTAAAATGTTTCACGTTATAAGACAGTAAAAATCGCACACTGGCCGCGTGCGCTCCTGCCACAATGTGTGCATCGTTTTTATCATGTACATAGCCGCCGTATTTGGTTTTCAGAATACTCTGCGAACCTTTTAAGGAAACCACAGTGCAGCATTTTTGAACAAATTGAGCAAGCTTCACCGTGTCCAATCCAAGCCGCTTGGCCACCCGCAGACATTCATCCACAGAAACGGTTGAAAGCATTACGTCCAGACTATCCGTCTTGTGTAAAAGCAGATATGCAGCGCCGGAGGGTGAAAGCAATGAGGAAATAACGACATCGGAATCTACAAACACGGCAATTGCCATACTCACAACGACTTGCGCACAATACGAAGCGCTTCCTGCACTTTTTCTATACCTTTAAAATCTTCCTGTTCTGCCCGATAGAAGTCCTGGTCAAGCCCGGTAAATGCAAACGCAATTGAGCTTGCCGGGATGCGATAAACCTTGCCGATGCGCTTGGCCACAATCTCCCCGCGGTTAATCAGGTCATACACCGTATTTTTGGAGAGCTGCAGGATCTGCGCCACCTGTTCGGGTGTATAGACGCGGAATTGAGACAATGTGCTATTCATGGTTAAATGATACTAAACATGACTATACATGTCAATATGCATGAGTTTAATTAAACCTATTCATCGCCTTATCTATCCCATCTATCAGGGCTATGCGCACGGCGTCGGCGCCGTGCTTCACCAGGTGTTTAAAACTGCCCGCCTCACCCTGATGGAACCGCGACAACACAAAATCTATCACTCCGCGGTGTTTTAAATTCCGGTCGGTATGGCGCTTGACGTCCTCCTTCCCCCGGCCAATCCCCAGCCGGAAACGGGTAAATTGGTCGGTAGCAAGCTGTGCAATGATGGAATCCACTCCATTGTGCCCGCCGGAGGCGCCATTGCCACGGATACGGATTTTACCCAGGGGAAGATCAATATCATCGTGCACTACCCAAACGTCGGACGGGTCAAGTTTATAAAAATCAACCAGAGCCTTGACCGCGTATCCGGATTTATTCATAAACGTCAGCGGCTTTACCAGTAGTACTTCGCCGATTTTGGCAGTTTCGACATTCCATTTGTCACTCGTTTCCCACACTGGCTGGCCGGTCCCCAGCTCGCGGCCCAAACGCTCCACGACCATAAACCCGATGTTGTGCCGGGTAGACGCGTACTTTTCGCCTGGATTGCCCAGACCAACGATTAATTTCATATGGAGATTTTAAGACTTACTGTCTTTTAATAATTCGACCACTTCTGCATCCTCCACTTGTCCAAATTCTTGGTAAAACTGCCCCACGGATCCCAGGTTTTCCGGGGTGTCCAATGCCACGACCTCGGCAACCTCGGGTTTGATCTTGGCTACTGTATCGGGCGGTGCTACCGGCAAAGCAACGACAATTTTTTTTGCCCCTTTAGTGCGCACCCACTTGATGGCTACCTCCATGGTGATCCCTGTTGCCGCACCGTCATCTACAAGTATCACCGTCTTGTCTTTTAAAGACAGGAATTTTCTATCTTTCCTATACAGGAGAACTTTCTGTTTTATTTGGCCGCTGAGCTGTGCTGTTTGAGTTTTGATATACTCCTCGTCCGCCCCGGCGCGGTGACCCATGCGCCAATCAATCACTGAAATTCCATCAGGCGCTACTGCCCCGATGGCCAACTCCGATTCAAACGGACTGCCGATTTTTTTCACCACCAGTACCTCCAGGGGCAACGTGAGCGCGCGCGCAACAGCAGCACCTGCCACCATGCCACCACGAGCTAACCCTACGACTATTGCTCCGCTTGCGCGGTACGAAGAAAGTTTTTCTGCAAGAAGCGTGCCTGCCTGAATTCGATCCGTAAATATCACGTTACTTCATCTTCGCCAATTGTTTTTCGGCCATCTCCCCTACATACGGCACTTTATACATTTCTCCTTGGAATGCCTTCCACATAAGGATAATCCAAAGAATAAATGCAACGAACGAAAGAATAAGGCCGACGAGCCATCCCAGAATCGGGATAAACCCAAGGGCGATATTTACCACAAACAAACCGCCGAACAACATCGTCGATTGCATCGCGTGAAAGCGCACAAATCGGCTCTGCTTCTCCACCAAAAGCATGATAATACCGGTCACAAAACCCAACAGGTACGAAACCGCCCCCATCAGATTTTCATTTCCTTTTGCACCATTTGCCATACTACTCACCTCCTTCTCCTCACCTTACCATGAAAAAAATTGCGGCGTCAAGGAGCAAACCGCCCATTTGTACTAGCGAACTTCAGTTCGCGCTTTTCCTCTAAACTCTTCTAATCTCCTCTAAATTTTCCAACTGTATAACATATCTCCCTCCTGCCTCCTCTTGACACCGCGTACAAAATATTCCATAATATAGAAAGTTAGAAATAAAGAAAGTAGGAAAATATGCAAACTACGGTTTTTGAGGACATCGTCAAACTCCAACCCAAAGGCCTTCTTACGATTCCGAAAAAACTTCGGCAATCCGTAGGACTTACCGAGCGCAGCCTACTGCGGATAAAAGCAAAAGGAAAACAACTAATCATTGAACCCGTCTACACTACTCCCGCGCCAAGAACCTTCTCTGATGAGGAGATACAGGAGTGGCTTGAATTTGATAAACAAGAAACGGAAGCACTCCGTAAACAAGGACTCTTATAATACCGTCATGCCGCAGACACCGGTAGTCGTTTTTGATACGTCGGTCGTTCTTTCCGGCCTTGCTTCCAAAAGCGGTGCATCCCACCAGGCTCTCACACTTGCAAAAAAACACACAATCAAGGGAATAGTAAGTATGACTATAATGAAAGAGGCGCTCAAGCATTCAGAAAAACTTCATCTAACACCGGAAAACGTAGCAAAAAATGCAAAAACCCTGTTCACTATACTTCCTGCTCCCTCCATGGAGGCTACCCAAGAATACGCATCAGTACTATCAGATCCCGACGATCTCCACTTATTAGCAACCGCAAAACAAGCTGGAGCACATTATCTGGTCACCCTTGACCGCCGACATTTGCTCAAACAGGCGCCATCAATTCCTGTTGTTGCCGTTGTCTCGCCCAGAAAACTTATCGCTATACTTTTAAAACATCGATAGCTGTTCTTTGGACGCATCCACCAGCGGCTTTTCTTCGCCTTCCCGCCACAGTCTGACCACGCCAAACACGCCGTCGTAGCCCGGGTCGATTACTAAATCTCCCCGCCGCACCTTATCCACTCCTGCCGCGACCCGATCGCCCGCTATCGTGGCGATGTCTTTTGGTGATGCTGACACGAGCACATGAAATTCCCCGCCCGGCATATCTGTGAGCTTCATATAGGGCGCTTGGACTTTGGGGCTTGCTACCGGCGAGCCGATGCTTTCGGCGATAATCTCCTGAAGCGGCACGAGCATGACAAACGGCGGACGGTTGGGAAAGGCCTTACTCCCCATCATCTGTATTTGGGTCCCGTCTTTCATCTTATATCTTATATCTGACATCTTAAGGTCTTCCTCGCTGCGCGAGGCCAACTCTTCAACCCGTTGCATCACGCCCTGCGTGAGCGGCTTGCCGCACACCGAACACGTCGTGCCCTTGCTCCTTGATTCCTCGGGGCTTAAGCGGACATTGCAGGCCCTGTGGCCGGTATAGTGATACTTGCCTTCTTCGGGGTAAAATTCAATCGTATACGCGATCTTAGAGCTTAGAGTTTTGAGTTTAGAGTTTAGACAAGGCGCCTTTATTGCGTCCGCGATGGAATCATAGTTTAACTCCTGCAAATCAAAAACCGTCGCTTCTCTCCCCAACTTGGGTCCGCTGTGCGCATCGGAAAACGAAACAATCGAACGGTTGTCGAGTTCTTTAATGCGCCAGTTCATCGAAGGATTACTCGATAATCCCGTTTCCACCGCATAAATATCCTTGGCATACGGCCCAAACGCTTCATCAATGCTGTCAAAGCCGCTCATAGAGCCGTACAACGCGAACCATGGTGTCCAAATGTGAGCCCCAATAATGAGTGCTTTAGGCTCTATGGTCAAGACAAGTTCAGCGAGATGGATGCTGGTGAGGCCAATGATCGGCCGGCCGTCGCTTAAAAGGTTGCATCCCTGCCGTGTCATTTCGCGATTGATTTTATCTGCTGATTCAAGCGTCGGCACCCAGATAAGCGTATGCACCCGCCGCCCGTGACCACCCTGGGAGTAAATGCAGGAAACTTCCGTCGCGAGCAAAAAGAGTGAATCCTCTTGTCTTTGTTCCTTATTTGTCTGATTGGTAGTATTGGTAGTATTTTTTAACCGAAGTAGTCCATTCCCCACTTCCTCCAAACTCTCCCGGATTTCGCGCATCCAAAGTGGATGCGTCCAGTCCCCCGTCGCCACGAGCCCAATCCCCTTTCGAGCTGCCCACGCGGCAATATTGGGAATGGTCATCTGTGGAGAGACGGCTCTAGAGAAACGAGAATGTAACTGTAAATCCGCAATCACGTGCATATTATTCAAATAGTTCTTTTAGGAGTTTTTGTAATTTTGATTGATCTTTTTTCTTAGTATACAAATGCCCACCCATTATGTAACCGGCTAGTTGTCTGGGTGCGCGCTTCGTCAATAAGCCAACAATTGATGCAATGGTATATATTTGAACCATTTTTAGCGCTCCTTCTTTTCGAAATCGACGAAGCGAATATTCATAGAGCGACTCGCGCAGTATTTCAAGCTTCACTCCCTGTTCCCACAAACGTATAGAAAATTCCTGATCTTCCCCATAGGCGCGCCCCTCCTCAAACCCTTTTGATTTGCCAAAAATATCTTTTTGCACGGCAATAAACGGCCCGGGAGCGATCTGCCGCTTCATATTCCTCGCTGATTCTACAAAAAAAATCGCAAATAAAATCCAAACCACATCCCCAAACGTACTGCCATCCGGCGTAAACCATGAGGTAAAAAATTTCATCGTGGGATGAGCTCTTGTATATACACGACACCGATCTAGTGCGTGTGAAAGCAGGACATCATCTGCGTCCAAAAACATAAGCCACTCGCCGTGGGCAGCGCGGGCACCGATATTTCTCTGCAACGGAAGACTGGCTTTCTTACTAATGATAATTTTCAGTTTTGGAAGTCTCTTGATGAATGTTTTGGCCACTGCTACCGTTTTGTCACGGGACTTGCCATCTACTACAATCACTTCAAAATCGCGATTTGCTTGATCAACAAGCGAGGTGAGAAGCTTCGGCAAAAATTTTTCTTCGTTGAGTGTCGGAATAATAACGGAAAACATCGGGCTCTTCATGGGTCGTGGAGCGTATTATATCCTATTCCACCTCATGCAGCCAAAAAAAGCTGGTACACCACAAACAAACCGTAGAAAATAAGCAGCCCCAATCCTTCCTGCCGCGAAATGGACTGTTTAGATTTTGCTGCCCAGATAAAAAACAGCGAAACTCCCAATAGAAGCATAATGGTAAACATCATCCCTTCATACGAAGTCGTCTGAAATGGCGCCAAAATCCCAAGAACCCCCAAGATGAACGTATTGGCCACGCTGCTTCCTAGGAAGTCTCCAAACGCGATATCGCGCCTTCCGCGCGCAATGGCCTGAAGCGCAAGGCTGAATTCCGGCAAATTAGTTCCGACTGAAAGGAAAAACAGGCCAAACACCAACGCTGGAATATGAAACGCCGACATAAGAATTTCCGCACTCTCTACCACAATCTTTGATGCAATCACCATACCGATGACTCCTGCCAATAACATGCCCAACAGCGTTGCCATGTGCTTGGCGTGATTGGCACGCTTTGCCACCCGTTTGGCAAGCTTTTCCTCATCGCTTACAAAAATCACGTACAAAAGATAAAACCCTACCAACAGGAGCCCGTCTACCCGAGAAAGATTGCCGTCCCGCAGTGCCGCCACCGGCGAAGCGACAACGGCTGCGGCAAACACAAGATCAGGGAATCGCATGCCGTGGTTGAGTTTAATGTTGCCCAAGATTACCGCACATAACCCCATCACGAACGACAGAAGCAGTAAGTTTCCGGCAGACAACATCGGCACACCGTCGGCGGCGGCCTGCAACATGACAAAAAACTCGGGCGTGGAGGTAAGCATCCCCAACACAAAAAACCCGATGATGAAGGTCGGCAACCCCATTTGGCGCGCGATATCCTCTGCCGCATGCACAACGAGGCGCGCGCTTACCGCCAAGACAATACCAAATACGATAAGAATCGCGACATTTACCGGGATCATATACACAGTGTACGGAAGTTTTGGTCCTTACGCAATTGCGCGGTACCGCCTCGTAGTCTCAAAAAAGAAATACGAGAAGTAAAAAAGAAGCGGAGCCGCCGACAGCGCCACCAGCGGCACCCGTTCAAGGAAAAATAAGGTAACGACGATCAGCCCTGCCAAAAAATTATCAACGATTCCAAACAGCAAAACATAATACGAAATTTTATGCCGCAGAAGCTTGAGCGGAAACAGGTAGAGTAAAAATCCCGCAATCGAAAATCCGCCGAGCACTCTCCAGTATGCAGACCCAAGTCCTACCATTGCAAGGAGGTCTCCCGGTACCAAAAGAAGAAACAGTCCCCAGGGAAACAGCAACAATAGCAGATTTATCTCCAATATGCGCTGGAATTTGGCGATACGTTTTTTGCGCCGCTCCTTGATTTCTTCAGGAATATCCACATCAGAAAGCGCCAAATAGACAAACAGCCCGTAGAACGATACGATGATCCAGTTTTCATATGCCCAAAGCCTGCGGTTCACGGCGTCTATCCGCGGCGTTCGCAAAAAATGATAAAACGCATACAAAATACTCGCCAAAAAAACAAGGTGAATGGTGAGAAAAAAATAGCGTTTGACGGGTGGCAGTCTCATGAGTGGGAAGTTGTTTGATTGTGGTACATTTTGGTCACTTCGTCAACGGTTGTTGCCTGCCGCGGGGATTTATCACTGCGAATACGCACGAGCCGCGGAAACCGCACCGCGACGCCTGCGCCATGCGATGGCGATTTCGTCAGATCATCGCCGGCGATTTCCACCACAATTTTGGGCAGCACCCAGATATCCGGAGTAAATAATTTATGAACGCCCACATATTCTTTGGGCTGCTCCTTTGTTTTTATCTTTTCCAGTTTTACCCGAAATTCTTTCCATAACCGGTCGGAAACGCCGGTACCGATCTTGGTAACGGTGACAAATCCATCGCCACTGCGCACACCCACCAAAAACATGCCGATGCCAAATCCCGTCCGCTTCCCCTGTCCCTTATAATACCCCATGACGACCGCATCGATGGTGTCCGTAAGTTTTCCCGTTTTGCCTTCTTCTTCTTTAAACTTCACCCAACTGTATCCCGTGCGCCCCGGCTCGTATGGACTATCCCATGTTTTCACCACTGCCCCCTCCAAACCACGAGCCAATTGTTCATCGTGATATCGCCTGATCACCTGGGCCGAGTCCGTGACGATTTGGGGGGAAATGGTAAGGATAGCGCCATTTTTGACGATTTGTTCCAGCAGTTTCCTTCGGTCTGAAAGAGCCATATCGAGTAATTCTTTTCCATCACGATACAGTATGTCAAAAATGAAAAATTTTAAGGGAATTTTGTGCCGTGTTGCCTCTATGTCGTGTTTGCGTTTGCGGCTCATCGTTTCCTGAAACGGAATAAGCTTTCCGGTCGCAGGATCTACGCCAATCGCCTCACCATCAAGGATCACCTCGTATGCATTAATTTGTTTACCTATGCCAGAGAGCTCCGGAAACATGAGCGTCGTGTTTTCCAGATTCCTCGAAAACGTCTTGATCTCTTTGTTCGAAACATGTATTTGACAATTATGGAGAGCCGCAAGCGACGTACAGAAACTTTGATCACCCTCTATCTCAAAATCATATAGGTGTGACTTCGGATGAATATATGCCCTCTCAATCGAACGTATTTTTACTGCGTATGAGTGAGTCAGTTCGTGAATATACCGGTCAGTCCCTGGAAGTATAAGCTCATAATAGGTCTTTATAATCTTACTCTGTAATGCGATGCGTGCCTTGCGTACGCCGATCGGAAAACGAAACAGAGAACCCAACAACACGGCTTTTTGTGCGAGCCTATGTTCTTTTGTCGTAATCCTGTTTCCTCCACCATGCTGAGATGCACCATCAGCCTCTTCCCACCCTTTCATAAATGCAAGAAACTGTTGTCTGGATATTCGATACATCCAATCCGGTAAACACTTTCCATGATCTCCTCCATCGTCATATCGAAACTCTTTACAAAGCCACACTCTAAATACTGGGTCTCTCCAGTAGATATTCAGTCCACCGTTGCGTTCGTTTCTGGATATGATTCGAATTTTCAGGGTTTGCCGAATAATACGTTCATACGCCGTTGCCAATGTTTTTTCTGTTTTTGCATTAAATGTCAATCCCACACGTTCGCTTTGATGGCTGTTGTTGGAAAACCCATCACCAACCCAAAAACCAAGAAAACGAAAAAAATCATTGCTCCATGGAATCGACTTTGTATATCCTGCGCCGTCTTCTAGTATTAGCTGTCTCCCGATTGATCCGGTTTTCCGCTGTACTTTTGGGAATATAAGCCAATCAGTTGAAGATAATTGGTTTACGGGAGTCCACGTTGGTATCCCCTTTTTATCTAACAGCACAGGATGATCACCGCTTATAGTACATGCGTCTCCCAACATTGTTTGCAACCGGTACAGCGCCTCGCCCTTTCTTTTGTGACGCTTCGAAACGGCAATAATTTTTTTGAATCTTCCCTTATGCGTCAACACGAAGTCCCCTTCGTGAACATCCCGTGCTGATATATACCCTCTTTCCTTGATAAATAACCCTGTGTATCCTCCGACGCAGCGGACCCCATCATATTTGGGCTCCACCGCAACTCGCCCCATTTTTTTAATCATCTCATCAGCATTGGGGAGCCGTTGGCACAGAGCTGGTAAAATCGGCGTACCGAGTTTCGGACTTGCCTGAAAATTTTGAATGTTAACGTTTGAATTTTTAATTTGCTGCGCAAGCCAGCCTATATCCGGCCGTACATTATACGCGTCTTCAAGTTTACTGCGCAAGGATTTATCTCCCGCAAGCAAAAAGGATAAACTGTCCAACATCGTCATATCCGAAAACCCGAGGCGCAGTTTGTCCAACGGGATACGGGCAATATAGCGCGCCGACAATGCATCCGCGTCTTTGAGAAGTTCTGCAAGAATGGTAATTTTTTTCTCCTGCGACCCCGCCCCGCTCATTTTTGTTATTTCTAGAAGCTTTTCATATACATCAGTTATTTTTAACTTTTGATCTGTATTTTTGATTTTTGATTTTTGATTTTTGATATACTCAGCAGCAGTTCCTAAGTCACCGAGACGCTTAAATGCAGTAACTACCATTGGAGACTCCACTCCATACGCCTGCGCGATTGCCCGGATGATAAATTTGTCCGCGACACCAAACTCAATAGGTTCAAACAGCGGCGCCACACGGCCCTGCAACAGGTAGCAAATTTTCCCAATCTCGTCTTTGGTTGCTTTCCTAAATACTTGCGCAAGGATCTCCATCATCGCATTGCGAGACGGAGTATCTTCGAGTTTTTTGAAATACTGCGCAAGGAGCGAGAACGTCATTGTATAAACAGGAAATAGGCAGCGGCAATCAGTGCCAGAAAAAATATGCCAAAACCAACCACGACGCCGCCATCGGCTTCATTTCTGGTCACCTTGTATATCCCCTGCCCGATCACCGCAAGCGAAAAAATGGCAGG
>Ga0209518_1003226_pt1 | contig 14200 bp, 20 predicted proteins | sample RifGroB1_FD_183993 | JGI IMG/M metagenome (GOLD analysis project Ga0209518, IMG submission 183993) | Groundwater microbial communities from Rifle, Colorado, USA - Groundwater B1 (SPAdes) (version 2) | ecosystem: Environmental > Aquatic > Deep subsurface > Groundwater | place: Rifle, Colorado... | reverse complement strand
TTCGAGCTCATGCAATTTTTTTATCCGCTCGCTGCGGATTTCTTCCAGTGCCATACCCGGTAGCAGATTTCGGCCGTCCCGACGTATCGTCGGAACAAAGCCCTGTAGTTATTATTTCGAATACATCACAATTTTTCTCTCTATGCCCTGAGTACCACGATCGCTTATGAAAGCCGAAGTGTTACTACCGGGCATACCTCTATCGTAAAACAAAAAACGGCGGTTTTCAATGCAGCCGTTTTCACCCCGTTACAACCCGGAAACTCCGGCCTTTTGGTCGGGTTGTAACGGGGTTCACAAACATTGAGGTCACTCTACTTTATTGCCAGAATTGAGTAGTGGACTGTCCCTCCCGGGGTCTTCACTTCAACCGTATCGCCTATCTTGCGGCCGAGAAATGCCTTGCCCAAAGGCGATTCATTTGAAATCATCCCCGATTGCGGGTCCGCTTCTTCAGACCCGACGATGGTGAAATTTTCCTCCCCGTGTTCGGATGTCACGCGAACAGTCGAGCCGACCTGGACAAGACTCGAATAAGCATCTTTTTTGATGATGACGGCGTTTCGCAAAATCTCTTCGATCTCGACGATCCGGGACTCGAGGAGCGACTGTTCCTCCTTCGCTTCCTGATATTCGGCGTTTTCAGAGAGATCACCCAAGCTCTTCGCATGCTCCAGACGCGCCGCAATTTCGTGGCGCTTCGCGGTCTTCAACTCTTCAAGCTCATTCTTTAATTTCTCGAGGCCCTCTTCTGAAAAATACTCAGACATAAATGATATTATTATGTAATCCTTCGGCTTCGCTCAGGATTATTCTCCGCCTTTCAGTTATAATACGGTTTTTGTCTGCGGAGATTAAAAACAAATTGCAATCAAGTGTAGTACGGAGGATTCTTTTTGTCAATTGTGGATAGAAAACCTATTATTTCTTCGGCCGATGGGTAAACCCAGCGACTAAAATTTCGACAGCCGCAGTCGGTTCCCTTGGATACTGGTGAACATAGTATTTTGGAATCGGACGTTTTCCCGCCAGCTTCGTCAGGGCGGCACAAGAACCAGTCGAAATTTAGTGCTGGGTAAAGTACCACTCTAATATGTCGTGCGCAATCGGGACAACTGAAGTAACGCCGCTGCCTGCGTTTTCAATCATAACCGTAATAACTACCTCTGGGTCGTCAACTGGCGCAAATGCCGTGACCCATGCGTGGGGTGCGCCTTTGCCGCCAATTTGGGCAGTGCCGGTTTTTGCTGCTGCGGCAACCGGAAGATTTGCGAGGCGCTGCACTGTTCCAGACACGACGCCTTGACGCATGCCTTTCTTTACTTCATTGAGATACTTTTGCGGAATCAAATGATCACGAATCACCGTTGGTTTTTGCTCTTTCAGCACTGTGCCGTCTGGATTTTTTGCGACGCGCAAAAGATACGGCCGCCACAATGTTCCTCCATTTGCGACCGCCGCTGTCATTGATGCAATCTGCAACGGCGTTACTTTTATTCCGCCCTGTCCGATCGAAACATTATACGTGTCCCCAATCCGCCAAATGGGATTCGACGGTTCAGCGATTTCTTTCCACTTTGGATTCGGAAAAAGTCCCTTTTTCTCCCCGTAAAGATCAATTCCGAGCTCCGACCCGAATCCGAACGCTCTCGCGTATCGTTCGAGGCGCGTGATGCCGAGACCGGGGGACCCCTCGAATCCCCCGCCGATGATATAGAAGTAGACATTGGCAGACCAAGCAATTGCGTCATAGAAATTTATCCACCCGTGCGCCCGCCAGTCGACGAATCGCGTTGCCTCGCCCGGCCGATAGGGATTTGGAATATCGATATATCCGGGGTCGTAGATTTTTTTCAAAGTATCCGTAACAACTCCTTCGGTAAGCGCTGCAGACGCATACATGGGCTTCATCGTGGACCCCGGCGCATACTCTCCTGCAATTGGCCGATTCACAAGAGGATTTAAAGGATTTTTTAAAATAGCTTCGTACTCTTTTGACGAAAGCGAACCGGAAAATAGATTTGAGTCAAATGAAGGATAGCTTACAAGCGCCAAAACCTCTCCGGTTTTGGGATCCAAGACAGTGACGCTCCCCGCTTTCCTGCCCTCCACATAGGAAGAAAAAACTCGGTAGGCAGTCCCTTGAAGATCCTTGTCGAGCGTCGTCTCCAAAGACGCGCCCGGGCTCGATTCCTCGATAAGTTTAAAATTCGTCTCGTTCCCCAGAGCGTCGGTCTCAACAATCTTTTTCCCCTTTTTTCCCCGGAGATAATCGTCGTAAAACGCTTCAATGCCGCTTTTGCCGATGAATTCGTCCGGTGCAACGCCGCCTCCCCGCTCGAGATCCTCCTTGCTCGTTTTCCCGAGGTAGCCGATCGCGTGCGCCGCGGCATAGGGCTCCTCGTAGACGCGGCGGAAGTTTTCAAACACGCTGATCCCGGGAAGAGAGTTGAGCGAATACGCAATTTCCACAAAGCGGTCGGGTAGTATGTCCTGGGCGATGACGAGCGTATCCGGAAGCGCCGAAACATCCACGCTCTCCGGAAGACCGATTTCAGTGAAATAGTCCTTGGGTTTGCCGAGAATACGGCCAAGATCATTTTTCAAAACCCCGATATCGCCGTTTTCGCTGGTGAACGCATCTTTATCAAACCGGATTCCGAACGACGGAGAATTCCCGACAAACGGTTCTCCGGAGCGATCGAAAATAATGCCCCGCGGGGGAAAAAGTGAACGCGTGAGAAAACGATTTTCCTGCGAACGGAGAAGATACGCCGCGCCTTCCGTTATCTGAAGAGTTCCAGCGCGATAGAAAAGATATAAAACCCCGGCGCCCAAAATAAAAAGAAATAAAAACGCATATATCCTTTCAACGGGCTTTTCAATCCTTCCCTCGGGCATGTAGTCGGACCGGAGCATGCTCACCGAATCGAACAAGATTTCGTCCGGGTCGAATGCCGATTCACTTTTCTTCTGTTTATTGAACATTACAGGTAGAGATTAGGAGCGCCTCATCCGCCGGACGCCCGACGCGAACCCAACGGAAAGCAAAAAATAAAAAACCGCCGAGATGGTGTTCGCGGCGAAAGCGGCCACAAATCCCGACACCGAGAGATGAAACGGGACAGAACGCAAAAAAGAAACGATAAACCCGATGCCCAGAACCCCGAAGGGTATCGTGAAAAGAACGATCGCGCCCCAAAGAGGCAAGGCAAAACGCTTGTGCGATTCCGCGAGATTTGCCCGGAAGAGCACAGAGGCACAAGCATACAAAAGCAAAAGCGCGGTATACGTTCCAAACGGAAATGTGGACATTGCGTCAAGGAAAAATCCGCCGAGAAATGAAAAGAAGAACATGGCAGCGGGCGAAAGCGCGAGAAACCACAAGGAAATCATAAAAACCGTCAACGGAGGAACGGAGAAAAATTCGGGGAATAGAAAAGAAATCCATCTCTCGCCTGCAAACGCGAGGAGTAGTGAAAACACCAGGAAAACCCATTTTGAAATCGTCATGGGAGAATAAAAATCGTCGTGAGCGCGGCGGGCAGGACGGGAGACACCGTGCGCACCGCCTTGAAAACCGTACTCTCCGTCTTTGATTCCCCTACGACCTCACCGAGAAAAAAGATCGTGCGGGAAGATGGTGCGCCGCGCTTTGGCGAAAATCCCACGAAATCGCCTTTCCGAACCGGCATGTCAATCGGAACAAGATCAAGCAAAAACACCCCTCCCCCGACCCCTTTCGCGACAACTACAGCTCCGCCAGGAAGAATATATGCTTCAAACGTATTGCCGATGTTTGACGCGATATCGATTTTCGAGACAAACTTTCCCGTCTCCGCGACCGTCCCCACGAGAAAAAACGCCGAGTCAAGAACAAGCGCGCCCTTCCCGATTCCCTTGTCAGTTCCCACGTCAATGAGAAGCGTTTCTTTCCCGAGTTCGTTCGAATATGAAAACACGCTCGCGGCTTTTAATCCGCCGGCTGACGGACCCGATGAACGGGAAAAATCAAGGGCATCGCGAAGCAATTCATTTTCTTTTTTCGTCGCTTCCAATTCAAACATGAGAGCCTTGATCCCGCTCCCGTCATAGGACCCGGGCGGAAGTTCGCGCCCGGCGCGCGGAAAGAGAAACGCCCCGATCCATGAATTAGAAAGCGAACGCTCAAACGTAAGCGTGCCTTCCCTGAGATACATGACGGCCGGCGTATCACTCAAAAAAACAAGGACTACGAGGGTAGCCATTCCAACAAAAACCTTGATCCACGGAGATAGAAATAATTTCATTGTAAGAATACAAAACGACTACGCCGGAGTTCTCTCAAACCCGGAACTTACGAGAACGTTTTTCAAAGCATCAATATCCTCAAGGATGATGCCGGTCCCCCGGACAACGGCGGTGAGCGCGTCTTCGGCGACCCTCACGGGAATTTTCGTCTCTTCTGCCAAAAGCCGGTCAAGCCCGCGCAAAAGCGCGCCTCCTCCGACGAGCATGATGCCGCGGTGCATGATGTCCGCGACAAGTTCTGGCGGTGTCTCTTCGATCGTCGTCTTTACGGCGTTCACGAGCATATTGATCGAATGGCGCATGGCGCGGCGTATATCGGAATCATCAACAACGATTTCTTTGGGAAGACCGGACACAAGGTCCCTGCCGCGCATGGTTGCTTCCAGCGGCTCGTCAAGCGCGTAGGCGGAGCCGATCGCTATTTTTATATCCTCCGCGGTTCTCTCGCCTAACAAAAGCTTGAATTCATCCCGCGCAAACCGGATAATGTCGTCGTTTAACTTATCTCCCGCGATTCTGATATTTCTCGATACCACAATCCCTCCGAGAGATATCACAGCAATATCACATGTTCCTCCGCCGATATCGATAATCATTGAGCCAACCGCTTCTTGAATCGGGAGACGAATCCCAATCGCGGCCGCCATCGGCTCTTCCACAAGATATACTTCGCGGGCGCCGGCGTTTCGAGTTGCGTCCTCCACCGCTCGCTTCTCAACCTCGGTCACAGAAGACGGAATCCCGATGACAACGCGGGGCCGGGGGAAAAGAGAAAACGCTTCCTCGTGAACTTTCCGGATAAAATACTTGAGCATCTCTTCGGTAACCTCGAAGTCGGATACTACGCCCGCAACCAAAGGCCGCGTCGCGACAATTTGGGCAGGCGTGCGTCCGACCATGCGTTTTGCTTCAGCGCCGATCGCAACAATCTGCCCGCTTTTTTGATTTATCGCAACGACCGAGGGCTCGTTAATCACAATGCCCCGGCCGCGAACATACACCAGGGTATTTGCCGTACCCAAATCAATGCCTATATCATGCGAAAACTGACCAAAGAATCTATTAAACATACGAAATAATGAAAATTGCTTGCCCCATCACTAAATTTTGACTTTTTCTGCTGCCCCGAAAAGCAGGCGAGAAAAGCCCCGAGTTCTGGAAAGGATTTGCAATAACGTTGATGTTCATATCGGCAGCAGTCAAAATTTTAGTGCGGGGTCCGAAAAATCTATTGAGCATAAACCACTAGACATTTTGCTATAGCTATGATACCTTCTCCTCCAGAACTCTTGGAGGACTTCCCATGACTCTCGAAGAAGCGCACGCCGGAGGATTGAAGGAAAAAGTCGCCTATATCATCGAGGCACTCGGTAAGCGTCCGTTCAATAGTATCCTCCCCGGATCTCTCATCGATCCTCGCGAAGTACATTATCAGCTTCACGATCTCTTCAGGGTGACCCCAACGGACAAAGACCTTCTCCTTGCATTCGTGGCAAACGTACCACAACTTCTCGCGATTGAAATACGAATTCTCAACTCACCTTTTTCTGGTAGTCCCTTTACTGGTTTCCTTTTCAGAAAAATCTAAAAACCCGCTCTACCAACAAAAGCCGTTCCCACGGCTCTTTTTTTTAAAAACCGCGCTTTTCTTGGCGCAATCATCGTATAACGCCAACCGCGCTTTTGCAAGATGCGTCCGTATCTATATGACGAAATACTCGAAACCCGTGATTGAGTATAGAAAAAGAGCGCTGTCATGTTTCTGACAACGCCCGCGGGTTTGGGCTAGAGCCCGAGTTTCTGTTTCCATCGTTTGGCGATCATCCTTGCCTTCTTTGCGGCGATACCAGTGTAGAGAGACGGATTCGAAAGAATCTGCCGTTGATACGGAGTCATCTTTTCGAGATAGTCCCTCATCTCCGGCACGCCCTCAACGACTTCTTCAAGCGGTCGCTTTTCGCGTTGGGCCTGAAGCGTGAGCTTCCGCACTTTCTCGTGCGCGTCGGGATGGCCCAGCGCGGCGAGAATGATATAGAGGGGCTCCGCAACCACCAAGCCCTTCTGCATGGCGAGATTCCGTTCCAAGTTGGCTCGATCAACCGTTAGCTTTTGCATTGTACGCGTCAGTCGTTTCGCTGCTGAAACCACATAGGCGACAATCTCGCCATAGGTCCGCGCAGACCCGGAATTGGTAAGGTCGCGCTGATGCTCACTGATCTGATCCATGAACACCGTAAGGATTCGCGGCGCGACAATCTTCCAAAAACTCTTGGCATTCTCAAAGTTGATGGGATTGCGCTTCTGCGGCATTGTCGAGGAACCAACCTGCGCCGCTTCAAATTCTTCTCCCACCTCTGCGATTTCCGTCCGTTGGAGATGTCGCATGTCATCGGACAAGTTGGCGAGTATGCCCGCCACAATCGTTACTTCACACAAAAGTCGCGTCAGCGCTTCCGGCGGCACGATCTGTGTTGAGTGTTCAGCCGGTATAAGACCAAGCTCTGCGAGGACTTCCGTCTCAAAACCTTCGGGGTCTTCAAAGAAGAGTGACGAAGCGTTATACGCGCCGACCGCTCCGGAGAACTTTCCCGGAAGATTTGCGGCAAGTAGCTTCAATGCTTCAATAGAGCCGCCGAGGCGGCTGACGTATTCGGCGAGCGCGAAGCCAAATGTAATCGGAACAGCGTGCTGACCATGCGTTCTGCCGACTTGAACTGTCTCCGCTTCGCGGAGCGTGATACCAATGAGCACTCTTTCCAACTCAACAAGAGATGGAACAAGCACTTTCTCGACAACGTCTTTGTAGCGGGCGGCGTTCGCCGGATCAATGATGTCGTACGAGGTCGCAGTCATATGGATGTACGGCTTCGCATCCTCACTGACTTTTTCGCGGATGCGATTCACGAGCGCGCGGATGTCGTGGCGAATACGGCCTTCTTCCGCGTACACTTCCGCAGTCGTCACTTGCCCGCACGCCGCCTCAACTTCTTTAACGGCTGTTTCTAGACAAATTCCGCGGCGATGAAGCACTCGCATAAGCGCAAACTCCACAAAAAGCTTGTAGCGGGTGAATCCGTTTTCGGAGAGATACTTCGCCACTTCCTTATCCCAATACCGGTAGTCAATCGGCGAGATACTGTCGAACCGATCCCATGTATTCATATATCCTCCTGTGAAAGATCGTTTTTTCTAACAAAAAAGTAGCACTCAAAACCAAAAAACACAAGGCACGCGGGCTTTGTCGCGTGCCTTGTGTTTTGCAAGAGTGTTTCGGTTTGTTCTAACTTGGGAATTTTGCTGACCTCTCCGGTATCGGATAATTTTTCAACTAAACGGCTCATCGGTAATTCTCCGGTGAGCCGTTTTTACATCATATTTTTTCGTAGTATACTCCCCTGCCCGCGCCCCCAACTTGTCGGATGAGCCCTTCTTTTTCAAGCGCTTCTAAATATCGCGTAGCCGTCGCGTCAGATACTCCCAAAATTCTTTGAATATCGTCATTCGTCGCACGGCTCTGCATTTCAAAGTATCCCCGAACCTTCTTTTGATTTTCTTTATAATTTTCCCCTTGTGTTTCAACAATACCTTTACCTTCTAGCTTCCCCTGTTCTCCCGCTTGTCCCGACTCTTTCCGAGTATTTTCTTCAATCCTCCTCAAAATACTGGCAATTTCAGAAACTCTCCAGTACCATAAAAAAAATTCTCTCAAAACAAAGAAAAGACCTATAATAATGACTATACCCACAATCAAACTCATTGCATCCATATAGATTCGCTAGTTAATTTATATGAGATTACAAGTTTTAAGAAACTCTTTGATGCGATTCCTATCCTCATTTTCCTGTTCTCTTTTAGAATAAATCTCGATGAAATCAATGGTTTTTATAGATTCTCTATAGGCATAAGTTATACGCAAAGACGCGCCGCGCAAATATCTGCAAAAAAGGCGCGCCTTTGTAACAGTGACTTGTTCAGTTTTTGTTATGACGTTAAAATGTTTGCCGCTACCTAGAGGAAGTGCCGCAACAACCTTTTTGAACTCAAGCAAGTCGTCAGGGAGAGATCTATACTTTTTTGATAGCCGCTTAAAATCTTTAGAAAATTCATCGGTCTCATTAAAGTTCATCTTCGTAATTTCTTACAGAGTGTTCCTGGTCGCGGTAAAACACACTCTCGTAACTGATTATTTCTCCTGGCTTATGCACCTTCCACGGTATATCATTGTGCGAATAGTCAGAAAGCTCATTGGCATTTTTTTCAGACAGCCGTGCCAAAACTTCATCAATATGCTTAATCTCTCTTGCAGAAAGAAATTTTAAATCAGGTTCCCTACGGGGAAGATACTTTTTTTGCTCATATTGAAAATAACTGCTTTTGACGCGCTCAATTTCTTTTTTCTCTTCCATATTTTCAACAATTTTTTTGAACTCTACCGGAGTTGGTCCGTAATGATTTTTAATATAGCGCGCGCCAGTTAGCTGCTCTTCAAATTTTTCGTAGAAATCGAAATCAATAAAATACAAAAGTTTATACAGCGCTGTTTCGCCAATGTTCGGCTTTGCGCCTACATTACTTAACACATACAAAAGAACTTCTTTGAATTTCTTTACGTTTACACGAGACATGACAATACGAATACCGCTCTCTTTTTCATTCTTTGCGCCGGACTCAAGAACTACTTCCTGCGTGGCAGAAATGCTATTTTCCAAAAAACTTTCTAAACTCAAACTAAAAATACTGGCAAGTTTTTTTGCCTCTGATATAGTGAGCTCCCGCTCGCCCTTTTCAATCTGCATATAAGTAGGGCGAGAAATATTAAGCTCACCTGCAAACTGCTCTTGCGAGAAATGATTCTTTTCGCGCAATAATTTGAGTTTTTTATGTAGTTCCTTAGCCATGGGTTTATACTGCTATATTACTCCTGTAAAGAAATCTTGTCAAGTGAATAAGTCAGAACACTTTACATCAATATATGAGTTAATTAGTGGCGATAGTTACAGCAACTTGCTTACTTTGTCCAATATCGACGCAAGTTTTTTTCATCACTTTCAATCTCTTTTAAAATCTCCTTCGGCTCTCGATGACTAAATTCTTCCTCGCCGTTGTGCGGGTTATAAATGCACTGATTAGACAAAAACAAATCGCGGAGATGAAAATTCAAAAAGCAATAGTACGATAACATTTTTTAGTGCTTCCGTCAACGACCGATTTGATAGAAATTTAACCTACTTCACTGCACCTCGCTCGGGCTGGTGCTTTTTTTGGCAACGATCTAACATTAAATTAAATGAAACTGGCTTTTGATATACACACCGCAAAAAATTATAAAAGCGCGTCCCAAAAAGTGCGTGTTTTGACCGAGCAATGGGTCGATAATTCTATTTTTTGTCCAAATTGTGGGCATCTCGACATCGATAGATTCCCCAACAACCAGCCGGTTGCAGATTTTTATTGTTCAAACTGTCACGAAGAATACGAGCTGAAAAGTAAGCAAAATACACTTGGTATGAAAATTGTAGACGGTGCATATCATACAATGCTCACACGACTCACAAGCAATAACAACCCAAATTTTTTTCTACTCAACTACGATCTGACAAATCTTGAAGTAACGAATTTTCTCGTTATACCAAAGCACTTTTTTGTTCCAGAAATTATTGAGAGGCGAAAACCCCTCGCAGAAACCGCGCGACGAGCTGGATGGGTTGGTTGCAATATCCTTCTTAATTATATTCCACAAACTGGAAAAATATTTTTCGTCCGCAATCGGCGGGTCGAGCCGAGAGAAAAAGTGCTTGCGGAGTGGAAAAAAACACTGTTCCTTCGCGAAGAAAAGAAGGTGTCTGCGAAAGGCTGGCTACTTGATGTTATGCGAAGCGTTGAAAAGCTTGGCAAGCGTGAATTTACATTAGACGATGTTTATATATTTGAGAACGAATTAAGCAGGTTACATCCAGACAACAAACATATTAAGGATAAAATTCGTCAGCAATTACAATTATTAAGAGATGGGGGCTATTTAAAATTCGTCGGTCGAGGAAAATATCAACTTACTTAACTATTATGAACTTAAAACAATTTATCGATAACCTGGAGAATATTAGAAAAGAACGCGGGGATGATATAGAGGTTATTATGGCCGACTTTATATCAGTAGTTAAACCCGTTTACCTATATGATAATTATCTAGGTGAAGGGGTTGTAATAACTGATCAAGAAAACATTGATAAATAATATGAATGTGTCAAATCAGCAAATGAAAACAATATGCAAATGCGAAAAAGAACTGTTTTTAACGCGGGTTGGTGACCAATATCAAGATTCATATTCGTCAAGCTGTATCTGTGGCAGAAAGTGGATGCTTGAAGATTTGTCGGAAGATCTTATCGAAGATAAATAATCAAATTAGATGTTGCGTATGTTATTTCAGTTGGGTGTCAATATTACTTCAATTATTTACCACTGCAAAAAATAGGATTGCCGGTACCGAAATAGAGTGCCCAAAAAATCGAGGAAATAAAAGAGGTCCCTTCGGGACCTGCTTATTTCTTCTTCTTGGCGACCTTGTCCACAGCCGCCTTGATGAGACGAAGTCCAAGTAGAGGGCCATGCCGTACGGTCTTGTACATTACAAAACCGCCGACTATCGCAACCCCCGCAAGTGCAGCGAGCTTTTTGAAAGGATAGTGTTTTGCCTTCTTGAGTCCGGGATCCCACAACTCAACATCGGCGCTCAAACGGCCGTCCACAATCATTTGCTCAATAACCTCTGCGAGTGTCCCTTTCTTGGTACGGGAGAGAAGCCAATTGTCGGGATGACGACAGTGCGCACAGCTTGCCGCCGACATTCCGTGCTGACATTCAGTCTCCGCATCAAAGACCTTTTTCGGATCAGGCCCTTTCGCGCCGTCGTGTGTCATTCTCATCACCTCCCATCTTCAATTCCTACCCTCCCACCCTATCAAACTTTGCCCAAAAAATCGAGGAAACGAAACGGCTCACCCGCCTATGGACGCGATGAGCCGTTTATATATCATATTTTTTCGTAGTATACTCCCCTACCTTCGTCTCCGACTTGCCGGATGAGCCCTTCTTTTTCAAGCGCTTCTAAATATCGTGTAGCCGTCGCGTCAGATACTCCCAAAAGTTTTTGAATATCGTCATTCGTCGCACGGCTATGCGCTCCAAAATATTCCCGAGCCTTCTTTCGGTTTTTTTCTCTTTCCTTTGCCTGCTTATCGACAATATCCGGCCCTGCTGGTAATTCTTTTTTCTGGTCCTTTCTTGTATTTTTTTCTATTCTCGTCAATAACTCTACAATTTTATTAATTTTCCAATACCAAAGAATAATTGCACGGAAAAACAAAAAGATTAGAAACAAAACAATAATGACTATGAGATAATTGATCCAAAATTGAAATTCATTCATATTTCCCATTTCTTATTAAAATCCCTTCATGAGGGTTATTTTAGGAATAATACGCTGCAACTCATCCTTAAAATCAGAACCAACTTTTATCCGAAATAGAGGAATGCCGATTTGTTCAAATATTTGATTTTTAAATTTATCTCGCTCTTTTACACCGGGCTTATTATGCGCTGTTCCATCAAGTTCAATAGCGCAGACCGGAAGTAGTGTTATTCTATGAAGCAATAAAAAATCAACTGATTTTCTATCTATTTTATTATAATAGGGATTCTTGTACGAGTTCCTTCCATCGGTATAGATTATTTTATCTAGATTTACATGAGAAAAAATATGATAATCTTTACCGAAAAACTCATCTAAAAGTTTAAATAAGGTAGACTCTGAAACTGTATCAAAAAAATATTCCCTCCTGGTGTATGGCAATCTCTCTTTACGAGAAGAAACTATACTATCAGACCACCCTGTTATTGCATTAATAACAAATAAAATTATGACAAGAGTAACAATTATGAGAAGAAAACTCATTTTTTGTAAACGAGGAAATAAGGCAATTTGTCCATTCCTTTATAGGTAAACATCTCATAATTGGCACGCCGAGCGGTTTGAGACAATCGATAGTTAGACAGGTTTTTCTTTGGTACAAAAGGATAAAATCTAATTTCTTGTTTCGGGTCACCTTTCTCAACCCATTTAAAATTAAGAAAAAGAGGAGGGGTCATATAACCTGACTTTAAAACTTTATTCATTATTTGCCATCCGGCTCCGAATACTACCGACTTTGGCTTGCTTTGATTTGTTTTTACCTGTGCACGAAAAGAACATCCAGTGCACTGAACATCATAAAGGGGATAGTTTGATGGAAGCTTCATTAACTTTTTTCCACAATTAGGACACGGGACAAGATTGACGACTTCTTGTTCTCCTGAATTTCCTGATTCCCTATTATTTCTCTTTTTCATTTTTTCGACGCTCATCTAACGAATATTAAAACCAGATAATGATAAGCACACTATTCTTCAAGTTTATAATTTCGTATCTTATAATTTGCCTTTATGAGACGATGTGGGAATTTTTATTAATACACATTAATTTTTTCCGCGAAGTGCTTTTTCGGCACCACTGATTACATTCGGTTCTGCTCCAAACGATGAAAGCAACGCTGTAATTGCTTGAATTTGGACTTCGGAAAGAGACGATCTCGGTAAGATAATGAATTCACCTTCAATGTAATCCTTTTCAAGAATTTCCCCGTTGTGTTGGTATTTAATTTTGCCAATTTTCCGCACTCCGGAACAAGGATCACCAGCGATATTGTTCGACAAAACAATATTAAGTGAGTTGTTTAATACAGCATCATTTAATTCTTTTGTAATATTAATGGTGAATTCATTTTTTCCGTAAGTAGCTTTTATTATTTTAAAATCTCTTTTACTAATCTTATATCGCTGAACAAACTTATACACTAAAACACCCAGGATAAATGCTAGAAGATAAGAAAAGAGAATATAAAGCGGAACTCGATAACCTAGCAGGGCAGAAATTTTAACTGCGAAAAATTCTGTTTTTCCTACTAACTGAATTAGAAAATAGTCTAGAAACTTTGTTAATACCCATCCAAGAAAAAAGGAAAGGCAAATTGCCCACCATTTGTTTTTTAATTTTAGGTAGAGTTTTTGCATATAATGAAATTCCTTTCCACTAATAGCGAAACCCCCGTGTTGGGGGTTTCGCATCTATTTCTATTTCGTAAGCATTTTTATGCACGCACTCGTAGTCATAAGGCGCGCTTGGGGTTTTGAGCGTTCTTTTACTTCAACGCTTTTTTTCTCAAGAGTTTTTTCGGAGATGACGACGCGATACGGTATGCCGATTAAATCCGCATCTGCAAAACGCTCGCCCGCGGTCTTGTCCGTGCGGTCGTCATAGAGAACTTCAACTCCTTTTTTCGCGAGACCTTCGTAGAGCGATTCCGCAGCTTTGAGAACCGCTTGGCCGGATTTTTCTTCTTTCCCCGGAAGCGCAATCAAATGCACGCGAAACGGCGCAACTGCTTCGGGCCAGATAATGCCCTTTTCATCGTTCGAGACCTCCACAATGGTTGCCATGAGGCGGCCCGGGCCGATGCCGTAAGACCCCATCCACACAGGCAATTTTTTCCCGGTTTCGTCAGAATACAAAAGCCCGAAGGCGTCGGAAAATTTCGTCCCGAGCTTAAAGATATTACCGACCTCGATCGAGCGCGCGAGCTGAATCTTCCCTTTACATTTGGGACACGAGTCGCCTGCCTTCAGAGAACTTACTTCTTTATTCTGCGCGTACCCGCATGATTCACAGTACATTGTCCAATCTTCTCCGGCCTCGGCAATCACCTGATACTCATGCGTAAACTCTTTGGTAAACGTGCCGCCGGAGGCCTCGGTGACGTAAAATTTGAGCCCCGCGCGAGAAAATACTTTTTTGTACGCCGCGTCCGCCTTCCAA
>Ga0209518_1003215_pt1 | contig 14222 bp, 8 predicted proteins | sample RifGroB1_FD_183993 | JGI IMG/M metagenome (GOLD analysis project Ga0209518, IMG submission 183993) | Groundwater microbial communities from Rifle, Colorado, USA - Groundwater B1 (SPAdes) (version 2) | ecosystem: Environmental > Aquatic > Deep subsurface > Groundwater | place: Rifle, Colorado... | reverse complement strand
AAAGCCACAAAGGATTGGCATTTTTTTCCGAAAGAAAATTGCCAAAAGAGTAAAAATTAGGATAATGAACTTTAATTGTGGCCGTTTCGCCGAAAATCTTCCCGCCAAAAATAATCGGCCAAAATATCGCCAACACGGCAGCCGCAAACAATAAAAAAATGGCCGCCTTATTCGGCATATCGTGATAATCTTCTTAAGAAAATATTATACAACATAACAAAGCCGGCGCGGATTTTATAAAATAGCGCCTTCGGATAAAACAATGAGCTCCATATTTCTCTGATGATAAAAATGGGTCTAAAATAAAATTTCCGGCCGTAATTATCAGACAATTTAATCAATTCTTCTTGTTCTTTTTCACTTCTTGGATAAGGAATTTGAAAATCAGGGACGGGATTTTTTACAAATTCGGCCCAAAAATCTTTCTTAAAAACACCGTCTTCCAGAAGAGCCTGATAATAAGCCGTCTTGGGCAACGGGCAAAGAACGTTGAAATAAACATAAGTCGGCTTGAGCTTTAAAACATTCTTCAAAAGATTTTTGCGATATTCCGCTGTTTCCATCGGGAATCCGATTATAAAATAAGCCATTGTTTCTATGCCGTATTGATGGCAAATCTTGAAAAAATTCTCCACCTGCGGAATCGTAACGCCTTTTTTTATATACTTTAATATTTCCGGGTCAAGAGTTTCCACGCCGATATGCCAGCGAATCCCGCCGGATTTTTTGAACAATTCGGCCATCTCTTCATCAAAAGGAAAAACGCGGCCGCGCGTGGACCATTTAATTTTTAATCCTCTTTTAATAATTTCATTGCAAATATCAATCACTCTTTGGCGGCTAATATTAAAAGTGTCGTCCATCACATAAATCATCTTTATGCCGAGCCGGCTGATTTCTTCAAATTCATCAACCACATTTTTTGCGGTTCGGTAATGCCACATTTTTTCCTGCACGTCGCAGTAAATGCATCGGTTGGGGCAACCCTGCGATGTATATAATGTAGTCATCGGCTCTTTGTCGGCAACGGTATAATAATCCTGAAGATTAATCAGGGTTCTTTTGGGAAAAGGGGTTTTGTCTAAAATTATCGGTGCGATGCTAGACGGTATGTTGAATATTGCTCCCTCCGACAAAAAATATAAATTCGGAATAGCTTTTAAATCCCCTTCTTTTTCTCCTTTATCTATGGCCTCAATCAATTGCGGAAATGATTTTTCGCAAAAACCGGTCAAGGCATAATCAACGGAGCCCAGCTCCATCGTTTCTCTGGGAAAATAATTCACATGAGGGCCGCCGACAACAATTTTTAATTCGGGCATTTTTTCTTTCAAGCGCTTAGTTATCCAATGCATGGCGTAAAGCCGGCGCGTAACAACAGAAATTCCCAGAACATCCGGCTTTTTCTCCGTTACATAATCAATAATCTGCTCTAAAGACATATCTTTCACGGCCGTATCCAGAATTTCCAAATTGTGTTTGGGGCTAATATCGGCGGCAACGGCCATCAGGCCCAAAGGAGGATATCTGACAAAATCATGCAAAAAATAATCAGGGGTCGTAAAATCACTGGTCTCAAAAACTCTCGGCAAATTAATCAAAAGTATTTTCATTATCTTAATCGTGGCCTATTTTCAGCAAATTTTCAAGGACGTAAATCTGCTATTCCAATTTTACTGCCTTAGCCAGCCAAACTTATCGCAGTCATATTTATAAGAAACTAAATCTCTGCCGGACAATAAATCATTACCCCCCCCTAAAACCCATCTGCCATTTATCTTCTCGAAATATCCCACAACCATATAAATCTTCGCTCTTATTGTTCCCGCCTGAATATTCCTGTCAAAATAAAAATTGGAATATAATAATTCCGGAATTGAAAACATTTCTTCCAATTGCCACTCCAAGAGCGATATCCCTTTTTGAGAAAAAGTAAATTTGGAAATTGGTTTGTGGAAAAAATCTTCTATCTCTTTCTTATAAATTAAAATTTTTCTCTCCGCTTCTTTATTTTCTGACCGAAGAACAACATAAACCTTCTGCGATGAATCTTCGGGAAACAAAAATTGGGCAGGAATCCACTTTTTATCAGAATTATCCTGAAAAGCGGTAAAATCTTCAATGTTCTCATAAATAAAACTTATGGCAGACTGCCGGCTCTCCTCATACTGCCGACTTTCCCCATATTCCTCCCCGCGCGATTCTTCCTTTTCTTCCTCTATTGTTTTCTCTACTTCCTCTTTTATTTCAGTTTCGCTTTTAAATTTAGAGAAATAAATAAAATTCTGAAAACTTTGAAAATAAAAATATAAAGAAGGAATTATTAAAAGAAAAATAATTATTGAGGCGGCGATTTTTCGGGGTCTTTGTTTGAATTTTAAAATTACAAGAATCAAACAAGCGAAAAAAGACAGCAAGGCGACCATCAGCCCCTTGGCAAAACTCGGCGGCCAATAATTGAAAACAACTTCATGAATTCCTGACGGAAGATAAACTCCTCTTATCAAGCCGTCCACCCGATAAATTTTAGCTGGCTTACCGTCAATTTCCGCTTTCCAGCCCGGATAAAAAACATCGCTTAAAACAAGAATGCCCGGCGTTTCGGTTTTTGCTTTAATTGCTACTTTGTTATAACCATAATCGGTAATAGACGCGAAATTCTCTTTTTCCGGCCCTAAATAATTTTCCGAAGGAAGTTTTTCTTCCAATACAATTTTGCGCCTCAAATCAAAATTTTCTTCTCTAATCATCCCTTGGGCCTCCGTAAACGAAGAGGCGTATTCTACGTTATAAGCGATAAATGCCCTTGGAAAAGCAAGGCGGTTTTCAAAAATATTAACTTCTCCCTTATAAACCTGCGGAAAATAAAAAGAATTGTCTTTTCCAATATTTTTATTAATATCGGGGGCATTGGTTAAAATATATTTTACTCCCAGTAATTGGTAAAAAGGCAGCTGCGTTCTTATCTTGTCTTCCACATGATCGTACTTACCAAGATTTAGAAACTCGGAGACGGACATTGAAGGGCATAAATCCTTTTTAATTTCAACGTGTTTAATATCTGATTCTGTTTCTTTATCTTCATAACTTCGGCCGGTAAACCAATGACTAAGCACTCCGAAATAGCCAGGGATATTGTCTAAATTATTTTTTCTAAAGTAATGAAACCAGGATGGCGTTCCCGTCTCGGCAATGTATCTTACGTCCATTATTTCAAAAGCACTGGCCCAATTAGGCATCAAGGCAGTAGTATCTCCCATTACCCGCCAATAACCGCTTTGTTCCTTTAAATATCTTATATAGGGAGGTTCGGTAAAAGGATTATATCTTTGGGGAAGACCTTGCAGAGCAAAGACGTCCAAAAACAGAAAGGAAAGAAAAAATATAAAAACGCCCGCCAGAACCCATAGCCGTTTCCCCTTCCAAACAAACGCAACGATTATCAGACCAAAAAGAAACAAGCCGAATTTAAATCTCATTGAATCAAGGTCATAGCCCCTAGGAACCCACAACCAAAGCTCCAACAGAGCGAGGGCAGCCAAACTATAAAGCGCATTTTTGTTTTTGTCTTTGATAAAAGAACGGATTAAATAAATGGCTAATGCCAATATCAAAAAAGATGCAAGCCAACTGGTTGTAAAAAGCTCCCAGCGCGTTAAAAAACTCGTCTTGGCCACTGAATCAAAATCCAAGAGGCGGTCGCTTTGCTGATAAAAATAGAGGGGCGCCGTCAGCAAAATGAAAGAGCATAGGCCCAATGCAGAAACTGAAAAAATTCTCAATCTCTTTGATTGCCGAATAACTTCAAAAATTAGTCCTCCTGCTTCCTTCAGTAATTCAAAACCTAAAGCCCCGGCTACCGTCAAGCAAAAAACCCAAATAGGACCGGCCCACCGAGAACTCCAGACTATATTAAAAAATGGAAGATAGCCAAGCCAAACAAAAGGAGGCAGCCCTAAATTCTTAAGAAAAATAAACAAACCAAATCCCAGAAAAAATAGAAAAAGAGAAATATGTTGATGGCGGATTTTTCTCTTAAAGAAAATAGCGGCTATTAAACAACCTAAAATGATTAAATAAACAGAGAGAATGCCCGTATAACCTCCAAAAAAATCCCAAAGACCATTAACAGGATGGGTAATTCTGTAAAAGGTGGGGATTTCCGCCGCAACCGGACTGATAATGAGCCCTAATAACTCCCAGGAGATCTTGCTGATTAGGCCATGGAACGCCCGCAAATTAATGGTATTGCCTAAAAATTCTACAAACAAAAAAATTAAAGGCGCGCTAAGCCCCAATCCTAAAATAAAAGCAAAAACTATCAGGAAGAAATTTTTTATTTTAGCGGCTTTCAATGTTATAACTCTAAAAACGAAATATGCCGCGCCTAAAAACAATGTGTACAAAATTACGCCGGGCGTTCCGCTGGTTAGCAATAATGCAAAGACCAAAGCCAATAAGGCTATATTGCGGCCATTGGGCCGGCTGAATAATCTCTCAATAGCCCAAAGCAATACCGGAATCATCATAACTACATTGACCGCTTCTTCGTTTTGCATAAACACGGTAAAACTTCCGGAAAACATAAAAAGCAGTCCGCCGAGGAAAGAACTTAACCAAGAGATATTCAAGAGTCTTAAAAAAAGAAAGGTGAAAAAACCGGCGATTAATAACCGGCCTAACATAAAAAAATCATACCCTTTTATCGGCGAAACATTTTGTAAAATTCTATAAGGGTGAAAAGCTCCTGCGCCGATCCAATCGGCTGAAGGCTGGCCGGCTGATTGATAGGGATTCCAAAGAGGCAACTGGCCCTTTTTATAGACGTCTCCGATAAATTTATTAATTGGAAAGTCGGTAAAAACTCCATTAGTTAAATCAACATTCAAACTATTAACCGGTTTTCTTCCCTGATAGCCATATACCCCTTCTTCGGTCACGATATTCTGATAAAACAAGGGGGCTTGAAGAGACCTGCCTAAAAAAACTACCGGAGCATATATAAAGGAAATTATCCCAATGTATAAAAGAAACGCGCTTAGATTTTGGCGACATCTAAAAAAGAAAAGGAGTTTTTCAAAAATTAATCTGACCATAACAAATTTTCAAGGCTGTAAATGTATTGACGCCATACTCCCGGATATTTAAACTCCACTTCATATTCCCCTTGTGGCACAAAGACCGCCTGATAAATATAGTTGGCAGTATAGATTTTCAAAGGTTGCCATTCGGTACTTTCATTGAAAATTGTCCCGCTTGGCGGGATTCCGCTTCGCGGGAAAAATTGGAAATTAGAAATTGGCTTCAGCCGTGCCTCCCATGTCGGCAGATTGGATTCAGAATAAACTAACCAGCGCGGTTTATCTGTTTTTGTTTTTAATTTCAGATAGCCATTTTTTATTTCTAAAATCGCAATTTCTTTAATTCCGCCGTTATACGCGTAATCCGCGGCGCAGGTTTCATTTGAACATTCAATCAATGTCTGATTTTTGAAATTATCAATAACTAACAACTGTTCAAAAATTTTCTCTTTGTTTTGTTCAAAAGTGTACACCGGCTTGTCTACAAAATAAACTCTTGGCAAAGCATCTGGGTTTTCGTAGATATATACCGGCACATCATATTTAGTTACATTGGTTTCAAAAACTTTTTTTAGAGGAGGCGGTAATTCAAAAGAAGATAAAATATATTTGACATTGAGCATTGAAAGCAAGTTGTGGTTTTGCGGCGAGGAAAAAGTTGAAATTTTTTCTGCAAGAGATAATTCTGGATTAGTCATCAACTTGCCGCTTTCGCTAAAATCTTTATGCTCAAAGCCGGCTTTTATCAAAATATTTTCTTGGCGCCTTGTCATAAAATTTTCCTCGGCAAGAATGGAATCTATGTTAAAAAAAGCGCTGGTATTAGGAAACAAAAGCGCGGTATTAAGATTTATTTGAGATTGTCTGTCGTTCAATTTAATACCAAAGGCATCCTCATAATGAGCGAAGCTCGGCAAAAACGAAGAAACACGGAAAGGACTCTGGTCTATCTTTTGGCTTTGCAAAAACTGCGCAGTAGCCGGCGCCCCGCGAACAACATCGCTAGATTGCAATAAATAATGACCCTGCCAAATAAAAATAGTATTTAAAACAACGGTCAGAACCGCATATTTTTTGAAATTGGCGAGCCCCAACTTCCCTCTTTGATACAAAGAAAAAATCAACCCCGCAATAACGATAAATATTATGGAAACAGAAAAATGATAGTTTTTGAAAGAAATATTGTAAAAAGAAGTTTCTAGAATGACTTTAATGCGGGGTTGGTAATGAGACCAGGGTTCAGCCAAAACGCCTTTTGGGTAAAGATAACTGTCAAAATAATATTTCACCAGACTAATCAACTGGTCCTGAAATAAAGCAAAAACAACATTAACCGCGATAGACAAAATAATTACTGCAAGCACAAATATTTCAAGACCCCTGATAAAAAATTTGAATTTTTTCTGCTGGCTGATTTGTTCAATACAATCAAAACCAAAACCGGCGAGAATCGCCCAAGAAAAAATCGCCAGCGGCAGCCATTTAAAGGGACCTCTGAATAAATTAAAAATTGGCAAACGATGCAGCCACTCAAAAAAAGGCAAAAAAGACAGTGTTAAAGAAAAAGTTATCAAAAACAGGGGCGCGAAAAAATGCAGAAACTTTTCTCTGCGAATCACAAAAAAAGCCAAAAAACCAAAAATCAAAGGAATAATGCCGACGTAAAGAAAAACGCAAGTGTTGGAAAAACCAACCGGCAAATACGGAATCCCGAAATAAGGATAAAAAACGCGAAGAATATCCCCCCCCTGCACGCTACCGGACAGAAATTCCGCGATGGACATACCTGCCATACGGGGGAGCGACTTACTGAATTCAAACGTCGGCAAAAGCCAGGGGCTGGCCAAAATGACAGAGATAACGAAAATCGCCAGAAATCCCCAAACTGCTCTTAATTGTTTTGTTTGCCATGCCAAAAACAGTGCGAAGAAAAATCCGGCTAAAATTGTGAAAAAAACTATCTCTATTACGGCCGACAGACAGCCAAGGGTTAAAACGCCAATTCCAACAATACTATAAAAATATACTTTTTCTCTTTTATGAATCTTAAGAAGTGCAAGAAAAAAAAGCGGAATAAGAGGAAATAAATTTGACCATAAGAGCATCTGGCTCATGGAAACAGCGAAATGGCTGAAGGCGTAAGCAAATGCCGAGACGATTGAAGCTATTTTTGACAAAGACAGATTTCTTGCCAAAACATACATCGCAAAACCGGCAGCAAAAAAGTTTAAAAATATCAGCCAATGAAAAGCGGTGAGAAAATCAAAGAGTTTAAAAAATAAAATAGTGACCGGCGAAAGAAAGCCGCCCTGCTGGCTTAAATAAGTAGGAAAACCGCTTAAATAGGAAGAAATCCAAATAACCGATCCCTCACCTTGACGCAAAGAATCTCCAAAAATTTTAAAAAGAGGGTAATGAGTATAATACAAAAAGACATCAATAAAAACTTTCTTGGCAAATAATACTGGCCATAACACAGTTAAAGTTACAAAAGCAAAAATAGCAGGAATTGTAATTTTTTGAATTTTTAACATCGCATTTTGGAACATAAAAATCTAATAGAATAATTTATAAGATATACTTTTTTGCTACAATTTTCAACTATAAAAGGAAGGTTAAAAAATTGACTGAAATTTGAATAAAATATATATTAACTATTAATGAAGCTATCAATGCAACCAAACATACTTTTCATCAATCCGCCTTCCGCTTTCGGCGCCTACGAAAATACGAAAGTTTCCGTTTTCCGTCAGGTTTTTCCTCTGCTTTCTTTTATGTCTTTGGGCGGACGATTAAAACAAGAAGGCCTTAAAGCCGACATATTGGATTTAGGCATAGAAAAAGAGCCCTGGGGTATCTTGAGAAAAACTCTTGAAGCGGCAAAGCCTCGGTTTATCGGCATTACTTCAACCACGCCTTTGTTTTTTGAAGTCAGGGATATCGCCAAAATCGCGCGCGAAATACTCGGAAGCGAAGCTAGAATTCTTTACGGCGGTCCTCATGCCAGCGCTCTTCCGGAGGAGAGCCTTCAGAATTCGGAAATAGATATCGCGGTAAGAGGAGAAGGCGAAGAAACGCTCAAAGAAATTCTTGAAGGCAAAAATCTTTCGGCGATAAAAGGAATTTTCTATAAAGATGGCGGTAAAATATTATCCACTTCGGCCCGCGGGTTCATCAAAAATCTTGATTCTCTGCCGATGCCCGATATTTCGCTCTACGATATCCGTCGTTATCATTGTTCGGGATTAGTCAGCCGGGGCACGCCGGTGCTCCATATGGAAACCAGCCGCGGCTGTCCCAGCAACTGCAGTTTTTGCAATAAAAACATTTTTCAAAGATTTTTCAGAACCAAATCAGCCGAAAGAGTGGTTGATGAAATGAAATATTTTATCAAACACGGCGTCGGCGAATTCCGCATAATTGACGACCAATTTGCCACGGACATCAATCGGGCCAAGGAAATCTGCCGCTTAATGCTCAAAGAAAAAATCAACGTGCCATGGAATTTGGCCAACGGCGTGCGGGTTGACCGCGTTGACCAGGAATTTCTGGATTTGGCAAAAAAAGCCGGCTGTTATCAAGTGGGCATCGGCTTTGAATCCGGAGACCAAAAATCTTTGGATTCAATTGACAAAGGCATTACCTTGGAGCAAGCCGCCAAATGCATGGAAATGGTAAAAAAAGCCGGATTGGAAAGCGTTGGTTTTTTTATGCTGGGCCTGCCGGCGGATACCGAAGAAAGCCTTAAAAAAACAATTGATTTCGCCGTGAAAATGATGCCGACTTACGCCAAGTGCACCGTCACCCTTCCTTTGCCCGGCACAAGAATGTTTGACCAATACGAAAAAGAGGGCCGGATAAAAACACGCGACTGGTCGCAATACAATTTTCACAAAGTAGGCGACGTTTACAAACATCCCAACTTAAGCGCGGAAACTTTAAAAAGGTATTACAATTTATTCTATCGCCGCTTTTACTTCAACCCCCGCTATCTCAAAATGAGAATCGTAAAAAGCATCCGCGATAAAACATTTTTCCGCGATATTTACTACGGCTTTAAAACTTTCCTTCCTGATTTCTTTAGCGTGGTAAGATTGAAGAAATAAAATCTTTCTGGCCTGCCGAAGAATAATAACCTTCAATTATTTTCGGGAAGGAAACCAATAAAAATTCTTCGTAGATATCCACGCGTTCCTTCTGAAAAGGCGCCTTTATTATCAAGGGTACGTGCGTAATCTCGCCAGAAAAATCTGGTAATTGTTTTAAACTATGGTCGCTAGCGATAATAATCATCGATTTTTCGTAATCGCTGGAGTTTTTAATATCTTCTAGAAAAACGCCGAGAACACTATCAAGGTATCTCATTTCCTGCTCATAATTTTCCCTCAAAGGCAAGGGCATGACTGTATATGCGGAGTCTCGGAATAATAAATTACCAGAATCATCGAAAACAAACGGAGCGTGCGGCGAATTTAAATGAGTAAAAAATAATGCCGGCTCATTATTCTCTTTCATAAATTTTTGATAATCGCTCACTAAATTCTTAAAAAGCGCGGCCCAAAGATAAGGATTGTGCTCTTCCTTGCCGTCGTAAATAACTGCGACTTTTTGCGCCAAATTTATGTTTTCTATGCCAAAAATCGAGAGCCAACTCGTCTCTAAAATTCTCCACCTGTCAACAAGTTCATTAAAAAGGCCCCGATGGACAAAAGAGGTATACGTCGCGTAAACGGAATAATCGCTGCAGCCATCGGTAAAATTTTTAAAAAGATGGCAATATTCATGAAAGAAACCCGTAATAAAAACATTATCTCCATATGATCGAGCTAAAGAAAAAATATTATCTTTTGAAACGGAAACAATCTCTTTGTCCGTTTTAATCAAAAGTCTATCGCCTTGGGGTAAAACCTGACCGCTCTGACCAGTTAGCATCTGCGGAATAGAACTTAATGACTCCTTTCCAGCAGATATGGCATTATGAAAAATATAGCTCTCTGAAACTAATTTAGAAAAATTTTTATTTTTAAAAATACCCGAATCGTAAGGCAGGCCATCGAATAAAATGATGTGAATAGAAGACGGCAACTTGCTCTCTCCCGCCCTTAAAATAACCGGCTCAATAATTTTATTCGCAAGGGAAACATCTATAATGGGGTTGATAAAACGCTCATTATGATAGCGGAATAAATTTAATACGATAAAAAAAGAGATAAACGCTCCGACAGTCAACAGGTTTTTCGCGCGCTTGGGAGAAATTTTCACAGACAAATAAATTCCTAACGCAGAAAAACCAGCCCCAAAAACGACCAAAATGATTTTGAAAAATTTTTTTGCATTTTCTTCTTCGGGAAACGGAAACAGCGAAAAATAGAATTCTTTTAAATTGCGATAAAGTTCGGTCTGGGTATATTTATAAAGGAAAGCCAAAATATCCTCTTTCAGATTCAACAAAAGAAAAATAAAAGCGCTGGTCAGAATAAGGCAAAAAATAATGCGGCGAGTGCGGTCTTTCTTTATGAAATAACTCAAAAGAAGGCTGAAGCAAAAAACTGCTAACCAAACAATTAGAAAAAATGAAGCATCCAGCGCTATATCATAGGCATCCCGAGATTTGAAATATTCCAAAGTGGGCGTCAGGTGCGCGATAAACTTGAAAGCGATAAAAACGGCTACGACGAAACTATAGAGCAAAAGGTTTCGAATGCGCATAAAAATTGCGAGTTAAATCTTTTTTAAAAAATACAAAGTCCTGGTCTGCCCATCCAACAATAATTTCTTTCTGAGGCGGAAGAATTTAGAGAAAATGTTTTCAAAAGAAGAAATCGAATAATCATGGTAAATATCCTCGCGGATAGCGACAAGTTTTTGAAACATCATATCATTTTTATCAACAAATTCTATAATCAGATACCGCGAAGTTAAAGAATAAAAAAATTCAGCGATTTCTTTAAGCGGAAGATTTTTTGTCACTCGCAAATGGTGGATTATGGCCAATGCTAAAATGCAGTCAAAATCAGCGCGTTCAAGAAAACTCTTGCGCTCTAAAGACCTCCATCCCAACGCTGGCGAGGAATTAGTCACGTCTAAAACTAGCGGCAGTATTTTTTCTCCTTTTAACGTTTTATATAGTTGCTCAACTGATTCTGTATCGTTATCAATGGAAACGATTTGGCCTGCGGGCAAAATTTTTGAACCGGCTAAAGAATAAAATCCGGTATTGCAACCGACATCTAAAATATTCCTGCTCTGCGCTTCCCTTAAGCATTCTTTCACAAACTCTTCTTTCTGCCTTAAGGCATTCTTGCTATAATTGCAAATATCTGATTCTTGATATCGGGACCACAAACTTTCTTCCTCTCCAACTAAACCCCTAATCAAGTTTGAAAGTCGCTTAAGAGTCTTCTGCTGAATCTTTTTGGCGTAGGGAGAACTTTTATTGCGCGAACGGATAATATCCGCGGAAAATCGTTCTTTAATAAATTTCTGCAAAATGCTCGGCAAAGCAATATCCCAGAAAAATCTGGGATCCAGCATAACGCGAACCGGCAGCATTTTCACGGTTTCTTCAAAATCAACACCCTCTAATTCGGCTAAAAGAAGACGGTTGATTCCTATCTTTGCAAATTTCCGCAACAATAATGGATATAAATAAAAACGGCAAAACTGACTATATGCTACCCATGCCGGCTTGCCGTCCCAGTGTTGTATGGAAGCTATGTCTATCCAAATTGGCTTGCCATTTTTGAACTGAACATTGTATGGCGTCGCGTCCTTCAAGCTATAGTCGCACGCCAAAAGCCGTTTCTGTAGTTCTAAAACCAAAAGGCCGGCGTCGCGAAGCATAGACGGAGTCCACTCGTAAGAATAACTAATGAAGGGAATTCTCTCATGCTCCACGACTTCTCCTTCAATATCAGATAAATCATGAAAAGAACTTTTATCTATACAATATGTAGGGATAATAATTTTTTCTTCTAAAAGGGCGCGGAAAAGAGGGTTCTGAAAAAATTTTAGAAATTGACTATAGCCGTCTTTAGTAAATTGTCTGAATATTCTGTCTCCAAAATAAAAAATCCTGCCTTCTGGATCGCGAAACGAACCCGACTCATATTTTTTTTTGATTTTTGGCATCTTAAAGTTTAAGATTCCTGTGGTGATTCTGTTTTATTTTCACATCCGGGATCTTTATCTTTTGAAGGAAATATGCGACGGAAAATTCTTGTTACTGCATGACGGAATGCAAAAAATGATCCTACAATGACGCCGATTAAAATTTGAAGCAGCATCCCTCCTGTGCCGGGATCAATATAAGCGTGGGTAATAGCCGGTGTCGCGAATAAAAATAATAAGCCCAATAGACCCAAAATAATAATATTTCTCATAGTTAACATCATTATAATCTGCCGGCCGATTTAAAGCAAGTTGCGCTTTTCTTGTGCCAATTGATTCTTATTTCCCAAAAGAGTTTCAAAATTCTTTTGACAACATCTTTAAAATTTTCGGCGCTTAAAGCTTTTGCTTGGCCATATGTTCTCGGTTGAAGATACATCGGAACTTCAATATATTTATGGCCGGCTTTTATCAGCCGAACGAGAATTTCCGCGTTGTAACTAAACCCATGATTCTCTTTTACATAAGAAGGAAGCGCTTTTAGAAGCTCTGCCTTGTACACGCCGGGGCCGTTGAAATACCGAAGATTCATTCCAAACAACATATTCATCAGAAAAGTATATATTTTGGAAATAATCCGCCTTTTTCGCTCCCTGATTTCCATATTGGCAATATAAGAAATTACCATGTCGGCCTTGCCTGCCGCGCGTAAAATTTCTTTTATTGTCTCGGGCGAGGTTTCGTTGTCTCCGGGAAAAAAAGTAATATACTCAAATTTTGCCAAGGCAACGCCCTGCCAATATTTGTACCCCAGGCTGACATACGAATTTTGCACGGATTTAATGCGCGGATTTTCTCCCGCCATTTCTTCGGCAATTTTCCTTGTCCCGTCATCCTTGCCATCCTTGTCCAAGCAATCAATAATTAAAATCTCGTAGTCGGCAAAGAGGCCGTCAACAGCCGTCAGAATGCTGTCAGTCGCGTCCCTCAAATTCCCCGCCTCTTTGAAGGCCGGCACAATGATTGAAATCGTCGGTTTTGTTGTTTTCTCCATGTTGTTATAATTTTATATAAAAACGCGCCGTTATACAAAACAAAAGAAGAGACGCCGCGAAAAGACGTCTCTTCAAATTTATCTTATTGTTTTTTCAAACTGCTTTTCCAGATTAAAGCGATATGAACCCGGAATCGCCTTAAACCAATTCCAAAAATTGAATTTATCGTAATTATAAAGTTTTGCTCTGTGAAGATAATTCAAAGCCATCACATAAAAAAGCAGGTATATTTTCCCCAATGGCAATTTAATCAAGACTTTTACCGCAAGGAATCTCAATAAAGACGCGAGTTTTCTCACCAACAAATTTCTACTGCCGGCAAAAGATTGAAGAACCGTTCCCAATAAAGCAAGGTTTTGCTGGACCATTTTTTCTCTTTCGGAAAAGCACCCCATCGGCGATTTATTCTGATAACTGGCCGTAAAAGTATTGTAATCTCCGGCAAAAAATCCGTTTTTTTTGCAATACTCTCCGATAGCTGTCCTCGGATACGGGAAAAGAATTGGATATTCTGTCATTGTCGCGCGTATCTCAAGATTAAAATCAACCGACTCAATGTCTCTTTCCAATGATCCGGCCAAACAAAATTTCTTTTCCTCTGTTTCTGAAATCGGCACCCCTAAAATAGTGTTGGAAAAAGTACAAATTCCAAGATCCCCAGCGGACTTAAAAGCTTTCCTCAATTCATCTTTAGACATCTTTCTGTTGAATAATTGATTCCTGATATAATCATTTCCCGATTCAACCGACATTGAAACAGACTGAACGCCGGCTTTTTTCAGCAAAGCCAAAATTTCCGGCTCCCTGGAGGCCACATCGGCCCGCAAAAGGCAATGGAAAGGCAGTCCTATTTCTTTCGGCCACCTCTTTGAAAATTCATAAAGCCAATCGTCAAGTTTCAAAACAAAATCGTCATCATAAAACTTGATGAATTTCGTCCGCCAATTTGCAATCATATGCTTTGTTTCGCCAATAA
>Ga0209518_1003214_pt1 | contig 14225 bp, 8 predicted proteins | sample RifGroB1_FD_183993 | JGI IMG/M metagenome (GOLD analysis project Ga0209518, IMG submission 183993) | Groundwater microbial communities from Rifle, Colorado, USA - Groundwater B1 (SPAdes) (version 2) | ecosystem: Environmental > Aquatic > Deep subsurface > Groundwater | place: Rifle, Colorado... | reverse complement strand
ATCATCGTAGAATAAAAGGGGTCCTTACTTTTTCCCCAAGGTCATGCCCATAAGTGAACACCATAAAGCCACTCCTCTAGCGCTTCTTGCCTAATCTTACCCTCCAGCTTCGGTTAGATCCTTTTTTTATAGTAAAATATACATGCTCAACCGAGCGTTTTGACTTGGTGGGTGTAGCTTAGTTGGTAAAGCGCCTCCCTGTGGAGGAGGAGATCGCGGGTTCAAGTCCCGTCACCCACCCCAATTGATATTGGAGGAACGTATAAGTGCAGTTTGGATTGATAATACGGGCAAATCGATAGGTTCGAGCCATTCCCCCTCGTTTATTACAGAAACTGCTTTTTGAATATACTCAAACGGATTTCGTATCGTGATATCAATCTTTTTGTTAAAAATGACAAGGTTCGAGCCAATAGTTCTTAAGATTGTTTTTCTCTGCTCAATGGTTCCATTAGTAAATCTTTCTTTGATATTTCTAACTAAATCAAAAGTTTGTACCGCAAGGTTGCTCCATTCAGTGACGTGAGTATCCATCTTTGTTAATTCTTCATGAAGCCTGCTTTTTTCTAATTCCAGCTCTTTTTGTATCTCCATTCCTCTGTCTATTTGAAGAGCTCCTTTTAACATCATCTCAGTGGCATTATTTAATCGCTTTACAATTTCTTGATATGAATGTTCTACAGCTTTGTACTTTGCCGCTCTAAGTTCTTCTTGATTTGAATGCATGACTTGTAGCCATTTGATAGCCCACTGTGAAAACTCTTCAGAAAGAGTAATACTGTCTAAGAAAGAAATAACTTGTTCCTCCAACTCTTTTGCTGGTAAATAAGATTGCGTACATTTCTTACCGTTGAATTTCTTTGTACATCGATAATAAACAAAGATTTGGGAATTTCCATTTTTGTAGTGCTTCGTCTTCACTTCAGAAGTGATCATCATCCCACACTCTCCGCAACGCATGATGCCTGTTAGGAGGTCTTTATGCACTTCTCCACGAGGATGAGAACGACCATCTAAAATTTCTTGAATAAGGTCAAACTCAGCATCAGTAATCATTCTTTTATGAGTACCATTTGTATAGAGCTTGCCTGCATAAATAAAGCGTGTTCCAGTATAAAAAGGATTTCTCAACATTCTATAGAGCTGTGTCTTTGAAACTAACTGACCTCTACTATTACGAATATTTAATTTCTGAGCCTCATACCATAGCTGCTGGACACTGAAGTTCCTTGTCATAAATAGCTCAAAAAGTTTTCTCACAAGGGGAAATTGAACCTCATTAGGAATAATGTCTCGCTCACCCTGTCTCTTCATAATGTCATTCTTATAACCAGGGAGAGCAAGAATTGGAGCCATTCCTTTGTTAAGTTTGGAGTTTACGCCTCTAGCAGTATCTTCTTTTAAATCACGGATGAAACGCTGTGCTTGAGCGCCTTCAACAGCCATAATAAAGTCACTATCTGCTTCATAGTAGGTTCGTGATGGAGTAACTATTTCTTCAATCCTACGACTCGCTAAGAGCCATTGGAGTGTCCCTGTATCAACAGGATTGCGGCTCTCACGATTTAACTTCCAACAAATTATTCCTTTAATATCATCGCGAGAGTTTATGAGCTCAATCTTTTCATTAAATACTGGACGACCTGGAGCTTTTGCTGATTTTGACTCTTTGAAAACTTTTAGGACGGGCAAATTTCTAGCACTAGCTAAATCTTTTAAGACTTTTACCTGATCTTCAATCGAAGCCATTTGTCGGTCTTCATCTTCACTACTTTTTCGAGCATAGATAATATAGTGCTTCTTTTCAGAAGTACCATTTGAACGCATATTATGTCCCATTTCAAGCTGTTTTATCTTCATAATTATATCAATTTTCAAGGCAGAAAGCGACTGACAGTATAGATAAAATACCTTGAGCTGCTTCAGTGGCCTCTTCATCAGATAATTCAACGCCATACTGATGTTTAAATAAGGTCTTGAATTCTTGTACGGCTTGTTTTACTTGTTCAGGAGTCAACATCTGAGTCCTCCCTCCATTCCAAGCCGTAGTCAGCCATTACAGAGATAAGAGCTCTATAAAAAACAGAGCTACCTTTTCCCACGAATACAGAAAGTCGAAGTTTGTTAGAGTCTCTAGAGGTAGTCTCAAACCATCGATCAATTACCCTAGTAACAATTCCATCTAAGGAGAGAGGTATATTGCTACGTTCCGCATACCAAATACCATCGAGAAACCCAACCATACAGTCCCGTAACTGCAGGAGCTTGTAAGATGGATGGTCTACCCGACAGTAAACCCTGTACTTATGGATGTAATAGAGAATACCGTTGACGGCTGCATCAGTGTTTCTCGAAAAATTACTCTCATTTAATTCATCGTCTGATTGGTCATCTAACCAAGGGTCAAAAGCTACTTTTACCTTTTTAAGATTAGAGCGAAAAATCACCTCAAGGTGGGTTTCTCTCTTAGGTTGTGGTTCAGGTAGAGGTTGGGTTTCACCACCAAAGTCTGTTTCTTTAAAGGTTTGACTTTTCGGTAGATAATTATTAAAGGTGTTCTCAACTTCGTCTTCTTTCCCACTCACCTGTGAGTTGCCCGCAAGACTCATATTTGAGTCGTCAGTCTGGGGAAGAAAGTCTCTACTAAGAAAGTAGAGATTGGTTATTCCTAGACCTCTTCTTTTTTTCCTAAAACCACCTTTTTTCTCAAGTGAACTTTTTACTCTATCAATCTTTGCTCGACTTGCCCCCATATGCTTTCCAAGGGTTTCCCTAGATGGGAAAACAAACCCTTTTCTAAAGTCAAAAGAAAGCAGAACGCAGTAGAGCCTAAACTCAGCATCAGTAATTTTTTTGCCACTACGTATGACAGCGTTAGGTGTTTGAGTGAAACCGTTCTTCATATTCGTTCCTCCTCCATTTCAACTGCAGGAACTAATATGAAGCCTTTACCATTACACCCATGACATTCAGCTGTACCGTATTTAAGGGTACCGAAACCAGAGCATACAGGGCACTTCTGACCAACCTGCGAAGGCTTTACTTTACGAACTTTGACAAATACAGTAGTTTTCTGTGAATTTTCCATGTTTACACGGTCTTTCTGTCTTTTTTTAAGATAAATATGTGGCTTTTAACTGCCAAATATGGCTACTTTAATTATCGTTGACAAATATAGAGAATGTAATGTGATTAGGTTGATCTGATGGTCTTTTTCCGTAATTTATTACATATTTTCTGCGGTTCTTAACTAAAAATTGCTGACAAATTGCTCGAATTACTTACAACGAAAAATGATGAAAATCTGCACAAAAAAACTAGCGCTAAGCTAGTTTTGTGAAATCATTAAATATTTTAAGTGTTGTACTAATTTGAAAGAATTGCTACAGATTTACCTCCACTCGAATATACGCAAATCTTGGCATTATGAGTCAAGTAATAGTTGTGAGATGGAGAAGTTTTCCACTTTTCAACCATGTCTTCCGCAGTGTCTCCAGTCACCAAAACCTCAGCAGCATCAAACCCAGGTGGGTAATTTTTGTTGATAAATTCTTGAAACCCTTGGTGAGAATTGTCTTGTACATAGTTTTCCCACCGCTCGGCAATGTTGTCACATAGTATCCCTGAGACCTCAAAAGGAAGTAGCCCCTGGGAAGTGCGATATTCCTGTAATTTGACAAGTACCTGCTCGCCTGTGGGGTATACCACAACCTGATCTCGAGAAGCATCGTCCAGCTTCATGGCTACCAGAAGACCAACACCTATTCCGCTAACAAAAATAGCGAGGACGACTGCCAGAATTATTGTACTGACAATAAATTTTTTTATAAATTTGGATTTGGCGACCATCAGTATATATTTTACTAATTTTAAGCCCATAAATCTATACCACCAGTAAGTCGACTATGGGTGGAGAAAAAACGATACTTTATGCGTGACAAAGTCAAGTAATATTCATAAACAAATAGCAGAGAACATCAGGGAGTTACGAAAAAAGAAAAACGTAACTCAGGAGAAGTTGGCGTTGGATGCAAATCTCAACAGAGCATATGTGGGGTATATTGAGCGAGGTGAGAGAAAACCTAGTGTTGAGACACTGGCAAAATTAGCAAAGGTACTGGGTGTGAAGCTCCATGAGCTCTTTATCTTTGACTAACTGTTTCTATTTCTTCACTCTGCATAAAACTCGGGTCTTTTTCTCTTATAAGTTTTATTGCATCAGCCATCAACTCAGGAGAAACGCCAAAGTTATTATTTTGGGTAGCATGGACTAAAGGCTGCCTGTCCTGCATTCCGTGGTTAGCCTTTAAAAGAAAAGACGCAAAGCGTGAGTTATATTTATTTGTTAACCCTCCACTTATGAGTAGGTGCCTCTGTGCGTCTCTAAGCATATCCATCGTCTGCTGAAATTCAGGATGCTCCTTCTCCCATGTGTACAATGTCCGTGTTCCTAAGCCTAATTCAGACGCTAAGTGCTCTATTGTGAGAAATTCACCACTTTTTTGACACTTCTTTATGTAACCAATTACACGTCTCGCAGTCTCTTTGGTGTACTTAGTAGGACGACCTCTTCTGAGTGATAAAGTTTTTTCTTCCATACCTTAATTATGAGGCATAATAGAGGTAAATGTAATGATTACACACGTGTCATTTTAACCCATAAAATGGTAGAATTAGGCTAATTTTTCCTCAAGTTTGAGAGTGAAATTATTGATTATGAGTAAGCAAAAAGCAGTAGATAAAGTTAGAGCCTCCAGAGATGGTCACGAATTTCATGAGGCTTGGGTTGCTAGGTTGTCTTTGCAGCTCCTTATGCCACAGGATAACTTTATAGGTATAGCCGTTGAAGGACTCAGTCCACCAGATCAAAAGAAATCTTCTAAGCAAACCGCAGAAATTGCTGATTTAGCGATATATCATGGTAGTGCACCTAACTTTAAAAATTCACAAAAAATTGCTGTTAAACAATTAAAATATTCCATTACTAACTCAGACAAAGATTTCCGTTGTAGCGATGCAAAAGAAACTGTAACTAAATTTGCTCAGGCATATATGGAAAGCGTAAAGCTTTATGGTTCAGAAGAGGTTCATAAGAAGCTAACTTTCCAGATTTTAACCAATAGACCAATATACGCCTCTTTTTTGGGGGCAGTTAAAAATATAGCTGACCAGAAGCCGTCTACCGATGAAATAAAAGCTCAGGCAGAACAATTTATCAAAGCTTCTAAATTGAAAAAGGAACAACTTGTCGAATTTGCTAAGCTTTTTTCGTTAGAAGGGGCTTCAGGCTCGTTGAAAGATATCAAATTAGGCACATCAAAGTTGCTCGTTGATTGGTCAGCAACCTCAGATCCCATTGCTAGAGCTCGTCTAGGTGCATTGCGCCAAATGGTAAGAGATAAAGCTGGTTCAACCGGAGCTGGAAATAATATAATTCATAAAGTTGATGTTCTAGCCGCATTAGAAATTGGGGATATTGATGAGTTACTCCCTTGTCCAGAAAACTTACCTGATCCAGGAATTATTTTAGCGAGAGAGCAACTGCAGGAAGCTCTCGCAAAGATCCCTAAGATAGAAAAACCAATGTTAGTTCACGCTGACGGAGGTATAGGTAAAACAGTTTTCTTAAAAAATCTTGCAGATACCCTCTCAAAGAATAATGTAGTAGTTTTCTTTGACTGCTTTGGAGGAGGCTCTTATAGAACGCCCGAAGACCCAAGACATTTAGCACGAAGAGGGTTAATTCATATTATTAATACTCTAGCGTGTCAGGGACTTTGCGATCCCATATTACCTAATGGAACAAGCCCCGAGATATTATTCTCCACATTTAGAAAACGATTAGAGCAATGTGTACAGACCCTCACTCGGACAAACCCAGACAGAAAATTAATCCTGTTTTTAGATGCGATAGATAATGCTGCATTACAAGCAAAAAGTAGAAAGGAAGACTCTTTCCCAACTGAATTATTAAGAAGCTTTCAAGTTAATGGAATACCTCAGGGAGTAAAAATCATTGTTTCTTGTCGAAGTCACCGTATACCCATCTCAGATATTCCTTACGAAGATTTTCAGTTAAATCCATTTACACTATCTGAAACAAGAACATATCTGAAAGATAGGAAACCTGAGTTATCTGAAACGGAAATTCAAGTCGCTTATTCACGGTCGAAAGGCAATGCACGTATACTCGAGTATCTTTTGAGTAGTGGCCAAGGATTATTAGAGAAATCAGAAACTGACAAAAAAATAGAGTTGAATGATCTAATTGAAAAGAGAATTCAGTCTGCTTTAACGGAGTCGTTAAAACAAGGTTACGATCAAAAAGAAGTCGGCTCAATATTGGGAGGATTAGCTGTACTTCCCCCACCAATCCCTCTGAAAGATTATGCAGATGCCCAAGGATTGAACCTTGGCGCAATTGAGAGTTTTGTGGCAGATTTAGCTCCATTACTGGAAAATACAAAATATGGAATTATGTTTCGAGATGAACCCACTGAAACATATATGCTTGACCATTATGGCTCGGATGAAACTGTCATTAAAAAGATCGCTTCAAACCTAACAGACTTGCAAGATAAATCGGTATATGCAGCTCAAGCATTACCAGATTTGCTACTAAGATTAGATGATAGTGAAAAACTATTTGAACTTGCCTTTGATGAAAGGATACCAGCTGCAATAACAAGTACTGTGGGGAAAAATCACATCCGTTATTCAAGACTTAAATCAGCAGTCCATCTAGCTTCGATGAAAGAGGACTCTAATAAACTAATTCATCTTCTACTTGAATTGGCAAGAATTTCAGCAACAGATCAAAGAGGAGTAGATTATATTTTGAGTAATCCAGATCTTGTAATAGCTGCAAATGATATTGATGCAACCAGACGATTATTTGAAACAAGAACAAGTTGGCCTGGAAAGCGTCATGCAAGATTAGCAATTGCACACACCTTATCAGGTGACTTTGAAAATGCGAACAGACATGTAATACAAGCAAACGAATGGATACAGCATCATTTTTCACAGAAGCAAGATGAATACAACCAAAAACCACAACCAGCAGTAAGGGACATTGCTGCTATCCCAATTACTCTTATTGCCCAAGGAGAAATTGAAAAAGCTCTGAAGAATATTCGACATTGGCGAAATTGGTATAGCTACCAGGTCTGTGGTGATGTTTTTGAAATTATGACGTCTGAAAAATATTCAAAAAATATATTAGATTTGTTTGACAATACTGAGAAGGATTTAGGATGTATAGCCGCTGCACTTACGTTTTTAGATCTTCAAACACAAATTAGAGAAAAACTTATCAAAAGGCTCTCTATTGCTAGTAAGGATACGGAAAAAGTCGCCAAGGACTTTGATTATAATCTTAACAACAAGCATAAGATTACAGGTGGACTGACTTACTGCTCCGCACTAGCAATATCTTTAGGCAAACCTCAAGCAGCTCGCAACGTACTAAACCTCATTCCTCATGATCGCCCCAAACTATATTCATTCAAAGAGCATCATTCTCCAGAAGAATTAGTACCATTTCTTCTATCAATAATTATTAAAGCTAACGGTCAAAAAAGAAAAATTGAATTTGAAGATATCCTTCCAATAGAGCTAATACCTTTCGCCTCTAAGGTCAAAGGGGTAGCAGAACCAAATGAATTTAAAAAGAAATTAAAAGAGATTATCTCTCCCAAGCAAGATGGTTCTGTAAAGCCACAAAAGAAAAAAAACTCTTTATCTTATGATGACCAAAAAGATGCTGAGAGGTTTATCGACTATAGCTTAGAACCTCTATTGGAAATTAGTCGTGCTTTTCAAGAATTACTTAGTAGACCATTGGGAGATAATGATAAACAATTTCTCCAACTATTGGAGGCTTGGTCAAAAGCAAGGGTTACTGTTGAACCTTATTATGAGAAGAAATTCAACCGCACTTTTCAAATTTTGGGTGCAGAACTTTCAATTTACTCACTTGCAATATACCAAGATACTACACCTCAGGCTGTTGAGAAATTTTTAGAGACATTACATCAGCAGCCGATTGTTACTATCAGTAAAACTATTGAAATAATTGGAATACTGGCGAAGCGACAGAGTTTACAAGCATTAGCTGGTAAAGAAGCGGTTGAAGTGGAAAAGCAAATTCAAGAAGAAACTGACGTTGCCACAAAAAGTTCTTACTATGCGGACTTAGCAAGTGCAATTCTATCTGCTAGTCTTGATGAAGCGAAAACATTTTTCAAAAAAGGATTAGAACAAATGGATGCGATAGGATCAGGTGACAATGATTTTACTAATGAACTTTTATTATTCGTTTCGTCTATTAAAGGAACTAGAGAGTTAAGCGATGAGAATTCTCACATCTTAGAAAATATATGTGAGTTAAACCTGCCTGAAGATGAAGAGAAGTTTCAGTGGGGTAATTACGGCGCTGCAATGTCAAGAGTTTCTGGAATAAAGGGAATAGCAAAGCTGTCACGCTGGGATGATCGTGATAAAGTCACCCTAGATTACACCCTTTTACCCTATCTGAGAGCACTTGTTGAGCACAACAAAATATTGCCTGAGGATGCACTTATTTTAAATAAGCTTACTTCACCTGTTGAATTATGGGAGTGCGGTACGAGTCATTTTTCCGATGCACTTGCTGAACATAATTATCCAAATCAAAAGCTCTTACTATCTGAACTGATTAACCAATATGAAATAAATCATCCTGGATTTTTCTATGAAGATGCATATAAAAAAATCGCAGAGCATGTTAAAAAAATCTTTGGAGAAAAGTCTAGTGAGTATATAAGATTGGTCGATAGATACACGGTGATTGGGAAATTTCATAAAGAAAGAAATAGTGACATTAAATATCTTCAAAATCCAAAAGAAAATGCTGAAATTCCAAATATTGACTCAATTGTATCCAGCGCTTTACCTGTCTCAACATCGTCAATACAAACCGCATTAGACAAACTCCCAGCATCCCAAATTCCTCGTGAAGCAAAGGATAAGTTTTTTGAACTTTTGAGGGATAAAATTCCGTATGCCGAGAGAGTAAATTACATTCACATTATTGCCACTCATGAAGGAATAGACCTCTATATCAAACTGGATGAGCTCAAAAAGTGCAAAGAAACTTGGAGTGGCTCTTCATCATCTGTTGTTGATGCATTGAAAGATGCTGGTACTTCCGTATGTTTAAGTGAAACGGAAGAGTTTATAAGCTATGGTCAACTTTCAACTTACAGACTTAAAGAAATTTCTGATACATGTGGTGTCTCTACAGGGAGATTAGCGCTTGAACTAGTCAAATCATTTACATCCAATAAATCAGCAGTACCTGCTAGTGTCTGGTTAGGCTTGAGTTCATGTCTGACTGAATTGGCATCTGAGGAAGAGTCCATGTCTGCTCTTCAACATTTACTATCCAGTAGTGCAACTAAACTCTCAGAGAATGTCACGGATGGTAAATGGACATCCACACTTTTTCCAACTGGAACCCATGAGCAAGTATTGGCAGGTATTATTTGGAGGTTATTGGGTTCACCGAAAGCTGAGGATAGATGGAACGCTGCTCATACAGTAAGGTATTTAGTTAAATTAGGGAAGATAAAAATCTTAGATGAATTAGTTCAACTTTTTAATTCAGAGGATGCTGCTCCATTTCAAGCACCTGAACTTCAGTTCTATTACCTCCACGCCCGTCTTTGGCTTCTTATTGCATTAGCACGTATTGCTAAAGATGAACCTACTGTAATTGCTAACCATAGCCAGCTCTTCATTGATATTTTAGGAGAGCAAAAGTATCCCCATCCCACAATGCGACATTATGCTGCAAAAGCATTAACAGAATGTACATCACAAGGTGCATTGACAGTATCTCAAGTAGTTGAAAACCTGATTGAGCACACAAATGTTTCAAAATACCCTAAAGCCAAGCGCACAAAGAAAATTAGACGAGGGTTTTATGAAGGACGACCAGATAACGCTCCCAAACCAGTAAACGAGTTTTATTTGGACTATGAATTTGAAAAATATGAAGTTTCCAACTTGGCAGATGCATTTGGTTTAAGTAATTGGGAAGTAAAAGATAGATTAGCTGAAGTTGCAAATAGCATCGATCCTAAAGTTAAAAGCATGAATGAAGCAGGCGGAAGGTATAAAAGGTCTTCTTCCAGAGGTTACGGAATGGTTGATGAATACCACTCACATGGAGAACAATTGGGCTGGCATAGTCTTCAAATAGTTGCAGGAAAACTTCTAGAAGAACTCCCGGTAATGGAAGATGATTATCACGAAGAACCTTGGTCAGATTGGCTCGACCGTTATGCTCTAACTATTGAGAGTGGTCTGTGGCTTTCCGATGGTACGGACAATACGCCACTAGATGTTAATACTTCTCTTATTGAGAAGACCAAGAAAGAAGACGGAATAACCGGGAATGAAAATAAGATTAAAGAAATACTCAGAATTACTGAACAGAATAAATTTGAGGAAGTAACTATAGATGGTTTTTGGAAAACCCCTGATGGTATTGATGTAAATATAGACTCAGCTTTAGTGGATCCCGCACAAGCTCCAATACTTGCTAAAAGGTTACTAAGAGGAGATCCCTTTATGGCCTACCTCCCTGTATATGGTATTGGAGAAAATGGCAATGAATATCTTTATGACAGAGAGAAAAAAGGTTACTTGCCCTTGATAGCACATCCTGATGCAAGTGAGGGTTTTGATAAAGAAGACCCGTTTGGAACTATAAGAGCTATAACTCGTCCAATATTTTCAGACAAAATACAGACTGAATTCTCATTAACAGCTAATACTCCTTTTGCGAAAGAATGGTCACGTTCCAAAATTATTATTGCTAAGGCTGAAGCATGGAAATACAACATCAGCTCGGTAAAAGATAGAGAGGACGGTGGGAGTAGGCTTATATGTACTGCAAACTTTTTAAAAGATATTTTAGTAAAGGAAGGTAAGGATTTGTTAATACTCGTAAAGCTACAAAGATATAAAGAAGGTTATGGTTCTCAATCAAGTAGTTTCTCAAATACGACGGCAGTAGTGCATATAGACTCACAGCTTAAAGTAACTTACTTTAAAGGCGCAATTAACAAAAGCAAGAAAAGCCGTTTTTAACTTACATCGGCAAATGATTACCCCTTTAGTCACGCCAGGATACCATTGAGACTCCCATCCAGTTTTTTTGCCTCCGTACCCCCCCCGGGGGGGACGCCAGGCGGTCTCGATCCATCCCAGTACCTCAGCCCCACGGCGTGTAATGATTGCATAAGAGATCGAGAGGGAGTTTTAGGCGTAAAGAACAGCGTAGGAGTGTTTGAAAAAGGCTATGTCTTTCTGCGATAATGTACTAAAGTGAGTCCTAACATCATTCGGTAGGGCACCCAAAAATTAGATATAGATTGATATATCCGTATATATTTATATTCATAGTTGAAAAATGAGTCACTAACAAAATATGAAAATCCAAGTTCTTGGTTCTGGTTGTCCAACATGTAAAAAATTATTTGAACAAACTAAAACAGCTGTCACTGAGCTTAAATTAAAAGCAGAGGTGGAATACTCAACTGATATTTCCAAGATTATTGAGCTGGGAATTATGTCTAGCCCGGTTTTAGTAGTGAATGGGAGACCAGTGATGGTAGGTGCTCCCGGAAACACCGAAAAAATAAAAAGCCTTCTGTCGAATGAAGGGGGTGTGATTGCCAACAAGAAACCGGAGTGTAATTGCGATGGAGGCTGCTGCTAATATGGATATTTTTTATCCAATACAACTGTTAGCTAATATCATTACCTCAGGCTGGTTAAATCTAGCCAAAGACTCGTATTTTGGCAGAGTCCTGAATTTCTTTATCTATGACACGATAAAGATCGGCATACTATTGGTTTTGATTAACTACTTAATGGCAATTACACGATATTATTTCCCAACCGAAAAGGTAAGAAATTTATTAACAAAACGTAGGTGGTTCGGTCTCGATTATCTATTTGCTGCCTTTCTTGGTGTCATAACTCCTTTCTGCTCCTGTTCTTCGATTCCGTTGTTTATCGGTTTTCTTAGTGCGGGGATTCCACTAGGAGTTACCTTTGCTTTTTTAATTGCCTCACCTCTTGTCAATGAATCTTCCTTGATTATTTTTCCCGCTCTTTTTGGCTTAAAGACAACTATTATTTACAACTTTCTGGGTATTGTAGTTGCAGTAATCGGTGGAGTAATCATTCAAAAACTACATCTTGAAAAATATGTGAATTCAGCACTACTCAAATACAAATCAAGACAAGATATCGAAGCAGAAAATGGGGGAGAGGAGATGAAACTTTTAGTTCTCTTAAAATATTGGTGGGCTGACGGAATGAAGATCACCAGAAATATTTTTCCTTACGTTATTCTCGGTGTAGCCACCGGAGCCGCCATCCACGGATTCGTTCCGGCCACTCTGATCGAAAATTATTTATCAATCAAATCATGGTGGGTTGTTCCGGTAGCAACTCTGATGGGTGTTCCGCTATATGCAAATTCCGTCAGCATAATTCCAGTAATGGAGGCTTTGATTGGAAAGGGGATACCTCTTGGAACTGCATTGGCATTTATGACCGCCACAGTTACACTTTCAATTCCGGAGGCTCTGATTATAAAAAAAGCAATGAAGTGGCAACTGCTGGCAGCATTCTTTGGCATAACGACACTCGGCATTATGCTCATTGGATATTTCTTCAACTGGATCACCTAAACACAATCAACAGGCACTATGGTTGTCTCAATTTCATAATCTAAACGCAGATTAATTCCAAATTATCACCATCAAGAACTCAACAATTTGATATCGTTACCGTACTATTTGACTACCTCAAACTCCAAACCACAGTCACGGTCTTGTTCACATTTGTACTTCCAGGTTCCACGGGCGCTCCACCACCGCCACCCATTCCGGCTGCACCAGCAAACATCGGATTAATTACATTGCTGCTTCCACCCTCAGTCACGCTAATCACTTTATCCAATGAAGTACCACTTGCTTTAGCCATAGCCTCGGCTTTAATCTGCGCATCTGCTATTGCATCAGCGACCAGAGCATCCGTCACCTTCTTGCTCGTATCTAGCTGGAAATTAGGTCCACTAACATTCGTCGCGCCACTCTTTGTCAAAAGACCTGCCATTGCTGATGCTCTATTAACATCTCTAAGGGTAACCGCGATGGTATTGTTCACATCCCATTGTCCGGGTCTGCTTTTTTGAGTTCCATTCTCATAATAGCTTTCTTGACGTTGATAGATACTCATCGATTGAGTTTGAATGTCCGACACATCTACTCCAAACTCCTTGACAGCTTCAGTAATCGCACTAATCTTGTCATTTACTTCTTTAACAGCCACATCTTTACTATCCTTTACCGCACTAACTCCTGCGCTAAAATTTGCTATTTGATTCTTCTCCTTTGACTCCGCGTATCCGGTCACCGTTACCATACGCTCGGGAATCATAATTACTTTTCCCCAGGTAATGTATGTCCAGGGGAAAAAGTACAAAATTGCTAGTAAAACTGTAACACACCCTAAGAACATCACACCGTTTTTCATCATACCTTAACTCTATCAAAACACAAAATATCAGTCAAACTGATATATAAGCCAAAGGTAGTCCTAAATTGATCCATGAATATTTTCAACACTTCCTAGGCTATCATTCTTGGGAAATTTATAATTTAAGTCGCTGGCTGGGTGATAATCGGTCAGAAATAAATACCGCCGTTTGGATCATAATTTTGTATGTAATTCCAATGTCCTCCTTCCTAATATTATTGAAGATTACTAAATACTCAAAGAATCTAAGGGTCGATGCAAAACATGCATCGTAGGTACCTATCAGTACGGAAACTCCTGACCACAACTGATCCGGATGAGGTTTTTTCTAGTTCAAAGAAAGAATGCCTGGACCTCTTATTTATAAAGGTCTAGAATTACAGTCATGGATGAAAAACGATCCTCAAAAGTTTTACCCCTATCCAGCATAATTGCAATTTTCCTTTTAATCGTAATCTTGTACTGGTTTTTCTCCGGTGAGATTTATCGGTTCTACGCCAGCATGGTCTTCCTTTTTTATTCCTGGACAAACATGATGTGGGTGTCGGTGATCATGCTCGGAATATTCCAAACATTTTTGATGGTCCCTTTTCGCATCATCAGGTTACTTGATTTTAGAAATA
>Ga0209518_1003212_pt1 | contig 14227 bp, 19 predicted proteins | sample RifGroB1_FD_183993 | JGI IMG/M metagenome (GOLD analysis project Ga0209518, IMG submission 183993) | Groundwater microbial communities from Rifle, Colorado, USA - Groundwater B1 (SPAdes) (version 2) | ecosystem: Environmental > Aquatic > Deep subsurface > Groundwater | place: Rifle, Colorado... | reverse complement strand
CGGCTCGCGAGGTACCGCGAGCGGTGCGCGCCACGCCCGCCACGGGCCCCGTAGCCGCTACAGCGCACCCAGGATCGCCGCCGCTCGTTCGGCCGCGTGCCCGTCCGCGTGCCCCCCGTAGGCTGCGGCCAGGGCCCCGACGGAAAGCCCCGGATCGGGCACCCCGGCAAGCGCGCGGTCGATCGCGTCCGGGAGCGCCGCAGGGCCGTCCACCCGCTCGCCGGGCACGGAGTCCCACCAGCGCAGTCCGTGGTGGACCTCGCGCCGATACCACGGCGCGTCGAGCGCGACGACCGGCAGCCCGCACGCGGCGGCCTCGTAGAGCGTCGAGGAGCTGTCGGCGCACCACACGTCGGCGCGGGCGAGCACTGCGGCCCAGTCGCGCACGACCTCGATTCCGTGCGCGGCGTAGAGTCCGGCGAGGCGCCCCATCGCGCGCGGGTGCCCGTGCCCGATCAACTCGTAGCGGGCCGCGAGGCCGCGGAGCCCGGGGAGGTAGTGGGTGAGCGCCGAGGTTGCCTCGGGGACGGACGTGGCCCCGCCGAGGAAGCGGAAACCGAGGCCGACAACGGGGCGGCAACCGGGGCCACTTTCCGCACGGGGTTGGCCCCGGTTGGATCGTTTCCCGTGGAACAGCGCGTCGAGCCCCGGCGGCCCGACGACCTCGACCCGGCAGCCGGGCCACAGCGCCCGCGCCCACGTCGCCGCGTAGGGCCCCGGGGCGAGGTAGACCGCGGGCGCGATCATCCCGTCCACCCACCCGAGCGGGCGCCCGTCGTACGCCTGCCCGATGCCGTGCGCGAGGAGGGCGACGCGGCGCCCGGCGCGGGCCGCGTCTTGGGCGTCCACGAGCGAGGCCGCGAGCACGAGCCCCTGCCCGGCGAGGTCGCCCGGAGCGAGGATGCGCCCCCGCGCGCCGGGCGGCAGCGCGTCCCACGCCGGCCTCGCGTGGGCGAGGTAGCGCGGGTGCGAAGCGAGGAGGTCGGTGGACACGGCGCACCTCACATGATACATGCGAGGTCGTGGTAGACGCCACTCCCGAGCCCGACCCCGACGCGCCGGTCACGTTCTCCCAGGGCGGTCCCGGGCAGTCGGCCTTCATGGACGGGATCTGCCGCGTCCTCGGATTCCGCGCGACGCTGGAGATCGCGCCCACACTCCGCGCCGGGCGCCCCGTGCTCCTGCACGGGTGGCAACCGCACTACGACACGATCATCCGGTCGCACCCGGGCAAGACGTGGTCGGTGTGGCACTCGGGCTGGGCCGGGTCGGACGTGATGGGCGAGGGGCACTCGCTCGCGGTCGCGCTGGCGCACCTTCGGGCCGGGTCGTGGGGGATCTTCTGGCTGGAGGAGCGGGACGTGCTGCCGCGCGGGGCGTCGTACCTTGCCCCGGTGTGGTCGCCGATCGGGATGTCCGGGATGCTTCGCGATCGGCCGGAGAAGTCTCCGAGGAGCGTGATCGTCGCGCTGCACGGAGCCTTTGCGAGCGCCGCGAAAAACATCCTCGCGAGCGTCGCCGCGTGCCTCGACGCCGGAGCGCGCGTCGAGATTTCCCAGAACGCTCTCGACCAACCCCTGCGGGGCGAGGCGTTGCACGAGATGCTGCGCGGGACCAGCCACGTCGTTCACCCGGTCCTCGACCGCCTCACGGCGATCCGGGTCCTGGCGGGGGCGGATCTGCTCGTGCACCCGTCGGTGTGCGAGACGTGGCCCTATCAGCCGATGGAGGCAATCTACTCCGGAACGCCGTGCGTCGTATCGGAGGCGATCCCGTGGGCGGCCATGCTGCCCGCGGACGTGCGCGCGCGGTGTGTGATCGCGTCGCCGAAGCACTCCGCGGATCTGGCGGCAAAGGTGCGCGCGCTCCTCGCTAGCGCCGATCTGCGGGCCGAGGTTCTCGCGGCACAGCGCACGCTTCTCGACGTTTTGGCGGCGCCGTGCGCGGAGCGCGCCGCGCGGCAACTGCGGGCCGTGGGCTTCTGCGTCGGGGACCCGCGATGGACCTGACCGATCAGATCACCGCGTTTGTGGTTACGACGGGCGAGCCCTCGACGGCCGAGTGCTACCGGCGGATCGCGGCGCAGACCGTCCGCGTCCGGGTCGAGACGATCGCGAACGTGACCCCGATGTGGCGCGCGTTTCAGTCGATGCTCGACCGCTGCACGACCCCGTACTTCGTCGAGGTGGACGCCGACATGCTCCTGGAGCCGGGCGCGATCGAGGCGCTGTACGGCGCGATCAAGTCCCCGCCTCCGGGCGTTGCGAGCGTTCGCGGCTGGCACCCGGGAGAGTACCCGGCAGCCGCGGATACCGCGGTACTCTGCGGGTGGTTGTGGGGCGACGCCGAGGAGCAGCCGATCGTTGGCGTGAAAATCTACGACCACCAGATCGTCAAGGCGTACCCGTTCACCGACGCGCTCTCGTGCGAGATGGGGCAGGTATTCGCGCTGCTCCACGATGGGCACGACGTCGCAAACCTGCCCAAGCCCGCCGATCGCGCCGGTTGCCTCGGCCTCCACTTCGCGACGCAGACGCCAGCGATGGCGTTCGCCCGCTGGCAGCGGTTCGCGCAGAAACACCGGGGCTGCGACTGGATGGGGTGGCTCGCGCCGCACTTCGCGCGAATCGAGCGGGCGTGGCTGGCAGAGCCTGAGAGCGCAATCCGGAAGGCTGCGTACATCGGATTCGTCGCCGGGATGGCGGGGCCGCTGCCGACCGGGGAGATCGACGCAACGGCGACCAATCAGGACTACCGCCGCCTTGCGGGCATCGTCGGCGAGCACGCCGCCGGACCGCGCGAACTGAACATCTATCAGACCGACCGCTGCAACCATCGCTGCTCGTGGTGCCTGCGGCAACGCGGGGAACGTCCCGCCGTTCCCGACGTGACCGCATACCTGATCAGCACGATCCTCGACACGCTGCCGACGATCCGGTCGGCGTGCGTCGCGGGCTTCGGCGAGCCGCTCATGTCGCCGCAGCTTCCAGCCGTTCTCTCGACGCTGCGGGACCGCGGACTCGTGGTCGGACTGATCACGAACGGCGCCCTACTTTTGCAACGCGCGACGATGCTCGACGAGACCGGGCTCGCCTACGTCTCCGTGAGCCTCAATGCGGCCACGGCCGCGGAACACGCGGCGACGACGGGCGCGACGACGTGGGAGGCCGTCCTCGCGGGCGTCCGCCGCATGGTCGCGGGCTCGACTCGCACGGGCTTGTCGTCGGTCGTGACGCGGAGCAACGTGCAGCGCGTCCCGGCGTTCCTTGCGCTCGCGCGGGACCTCGGCGTCGCGTTCGTCCACTTCCACAACCTGCTCCCGCACGACGGCCCGACGCCCGCGTTCCTCGGCGACGTGCTGATGGTAGGATGCCCCGAGATGGCCGTGCTCGACGAGGCGCGCGAAGCCCCCGGCGCAAACCTGGTCGAGTCGTGGCCGGAGCCGATCGACCTCGCGCATCCGCCGCCGGGTCGCTGCGTGTCTCCGTTCGTGTCCATCGGGATCGACGGCGCGGGCGGAATCAGCGGGTGCCGTCGCGTGCGCCCCCCCGGCATCGGCAACGGATGGTTTCGCGATCCGAACGTGTGGGCCTCGGCGTACATGTCCAGCATCCGTCGCGCCGCGACGGGAGACCGCGAGGACGCGTTCTGTCGCCACTGCTTCGGGAACTGGAGGGGGTAGTGGTCGACTCCTTGCGCGTCCTGTTCGCGACCGGCTACACGAGCGGCGACATTCTCGCCGACGTGCCGGACGCGGAACGCGCGCGGCAAGAGGCGCAGATTCGCGGATCGTACCGGGACGCCTTCGGCCGCGCCGTGCGGCCGTACCTACGTCCGGACTCGCGCGTGCTCGAACTCGGACCCGGGCGCGGGTCGTGGACGCGGGCGATCCTGGCGTGCATCCCGGACGGCGCGATCCACGTCGTCGATCCGGTGGACGTGCGGCCGTGGATGCCCGACGATTCACGCGTGGTCGTTCACGCCGGGAGCGGGGCCGACCTCGGATTCCTGCTTCGTCGCGGGTTCGACTTCGTGTTCTCGTTCGGCGTCCTGTGCCACTGCGCGCGGCGCGAGCGCGAGGCGATCCTGGCGGCGACCCTCGGCGTCGCGCGGCCGGGCGGCATCGCGGTCCACCAGTACGGCGACTGGGACAAGCTCGACGCGCTCGGGTGGGGCGAGGGGTGCGCGCCGCGGGAGTTTCGCGACCTCTCCGACGATGCGATCTGGTGGCCGCGGAACAACGTCGCCGCGATGGCGGCCGAGGCGACGACGGCGGGTTGGCGCGTCCGTGTCGCCGACGTGGGCGTGTTCGGCCGCGATTCGATCTGCATCCTGGAGGCCCCGTGAGTTACGCCGACCTCGTGTGCGAGCCCTGCGGCGAGACGGTGTTCACCGCCACGCCGCACCGGAACGTGATGGGACTCGGCGCCAACCTCGTGCGGTGCTCAGGCTGCGGCGTCAAGCGGTACGATCGGCGCCTCGCCGACGCTGCGGCGGTCAACGACAGCGCGGAAGCGCACACGCTGGCCGACAACGTCGCCCGCTTCGGCGCACTGAACAACCTCGACGCGGCGCGCATCCCCGAGTTTCAGGCCGCTCACTGGAGGCTCTACACGGGGATGGTGGCGACGCTCCGTCGTTTCGCGGGAACGCTCGCGTCGATCTACGAGGTCGGGACTTCAGTGGGCGAGTTCCTCGCCGTCGCGCACGCCTGCCATGTCGCCACGCTGGACGGCTGCGAGCCGAATCGGCGGGCGTGCGAACTGGCGGCGTCGCTGCACGGGCTCGCGATCGAGCACTCGTTCTTCGGGGCGGCCACGCCGCCGCGCGCGCCCTACGATGCCGTCGCGATGCTGGACGTGATCGAGCACACGGAGACCCCGAGAGGCGATCTCGAAAAGGCGTTCGGGATTCTCCGCCCTGGCGGGATGCTGCTCCTCAAGACGTTTTACGACGAGTGGCACGCCACGCTTGACTTGAACATCGCGGGCCCGGACGCATGGACCGATCCGCGCCACGGGTACTTCGATCCGCTTGGGCACCTGCACCACTTCGATGAGCCCGTCCTCCGGAGTCTGATCGAGCGCGTCGGGTTCGCGGTCGAGGACTGGTCGCGGAACACCGTCCACGGCCAGGTCATCGTCTATGCGAGGCGCCCGTGCTGATCCCGGTCGAGTGGATCTACGTGCAGGGCGGGGGGGCGGTCGCGGGGCTCGACGTCAGGACGATGCGCGCTCACGCCGCGGCGGGCATCGCCGAGGGGCCGATCCGGGTCGCCCTCACGCATCGCGGGCGCTACGAGATCGACGACGGACACCACCGCGCGGCGCTTGCCATCGCGGACGGGGCCACGGCGCTGGAGTGCGAGGTCGTGCGCGTGTCGCCGTCGTGGGCTCGGCTTGTCGAGGATCTGCGCGGCCTGTACGACGGCCGCGAGTTTCTCTACCAGCCGATCGAACATCCGGCGTTTGCGGGCTGGCGCGTGGACCGCTCGGCCGAGCGGCTCGCCCTCGTGCGCGCCGCCGCCGAGGCCGCAGGGGTGGGGCCCGGAGACGGCCCGTGCCTCGACATCGGCTCGTGCACGGGAGCCTTCTGCCGGAGCTTCTGCCGCGACGGGTGGACCGCGTTCGGGGTGGACCGCGATCCCGACGTCGTTCGCGTCGCCGAACACCTCGACCTCGTGTTTGGGACCGACTGCCACTACCGGATCGGGGACGACCCCGAGCCGCTCTTGGGCGCGGGCCCGGGCTGGTCCGTCGTGACATGCCTCTCGGTGTTTCACCGCCCGCTCGCGGCCGGCGACGTGGCGCGAGTGGGCGCGCTCTACCGCCGGATCATGGGGCGGGCGCGCGTGGCGTTTCTCGACTCGGCCTCCCCGGACGACGCGAGCGTTCGGTCGTCCGCAATCTCGTGGGGGCGCGACCCGTTCGGCGCGTGGCTCCGCTCGATCGCGCCGCCCGGTGTCTCGGTCGAGCCGATCGGCGAGACGGAGGGGCGATGGATCTTCCGTTGCCTGCGGACCCGGTAGACCTGTTCGCCGCGGCGCAGGCGTACACCGGCAACTCCGGCGACGCCTGGCACGCGGTCGGCGCGGCCCAGGTTGCGATCCTTCGCGCCCTCGGCTGCCGCCCGGAACACCACGTCCTCGAAGTCGGCGCGGGCTCGCTCTGCGGCGGGCACGCGATCATCGCGTACCTCGACGCAGATCAGTACGTCGGAATCGAGCCGAACGGGTGGCTCGTACGCGCGGCGCTCGAGGGCGCAGGCATCGAGCCGCTCGTCGCGGAGAAGCGCCCGGTGTTCCTCGCGCGCGACGACTTCGACGCGTCCTTTCTCGGGCGCCGCTTCGACTTCGCGATCGGGCATTCCATCCTTTCGCACGCCGCGCACTGGCAGCTCCCCCGGCTGTTGACCGCGCTCCGGCCCGTGCTGCACGCCGGGTCCGTCGTCGCAATGTCGCTCCGGCTCCGCGACGCGGACTCGTTCGACCGCGAGTGGCAATATCCGGGGAACTCGTGGTTCTCGTCGTGGTCTGTGCGGGCGTTCGCCGAGGCGTGCGGGTTCCTGGTCGAGACGCGCGACGACCTCCGCGCGATCATGGTCGCCGCCGCGCCGAACAACGTGCACGACTGGGTGGTGTTTCGCCCGATGCCCGCGAGGCTGCCGTGAGGGTGCTCGTGACGGGCGGCGCGGGGTTCATCGGCTCGGCCGTCGTGCGCGAGCTACTCCGGCGGCGTCATCGCGTCACGGTCCTCGACGACCTCTCGACCGGATCGCGGGCGAATCTCGCGGGGCTCGACTGCGTGCTCGTGGTCGGCGACGTACGCGATCCCGTGCGCGTCCGGCAGGCGATGGCCGGATGCGGCGCCGTCGTCCACCTCGCCGCGCGCGTGTCCGTTCCGGAGTCCGTCGCCGATCCGGCGCCGTTCGTCGAGGTCAATGTGGGCGGGACGTTCGCCGTTCTGGAGGCCGCCCGGGCGCTCGGTGTCGCGCGCGTCGTGTACGCCGGGTCGTCCTCGGCCTACGGGGAGCAGAGCCCCGCGCACGAGGGCCTCCCCACGCGGCCACAGAGCCCCTACGCCGCGGCGAAGCTCGCGGGGGAGTCCTTGTGCCTCGGGCACTCCGCGCGGGGCGTGGCAGCCGTCGTGCTGCGATTCTTCAACGTCTACGGGCCACGCCAGCGGGCGACGGGCGGGTATGCGGCCGTCGTGCCTGCGTTCCTCGCCGCGCTCCGGGTTGGGCGTGCGCCCTCCATCTACGGCGACGGTGAGCAGACGCGGGATCTCGTCTACGTCGAGGCCGTCGCGCGGGCCGTCGTCGCGGCGATCCGTGCGCGCGGCGCCGAGGGCGCCGTCGTCAACGTCGGCTCCGGCCGGGCCACGAGCGTCAACGCGATACTGCGTGCCGCCTGCCGGGCGGTTGGAACTCGCTGCGCTGCCGTCTACGCGCCGGAGCGGCCCGGAGACGTGCGGTACAGCGTCGCGCAAATCGGGCTCGTTCGGCGCGTGCTCGGGTGGCGGCCGGTCGTGGGGCTCCGCGAGGGCCTACGGCGCACGGTCGCCGCGGGCTGACGGCCGCTCACCGCCGCGCCTTCGTCCGCCACCAGGGCGGCGACTGCGTCCCGCCGTCGCGCCGCCGGCGGCCGGACGTGCGTGTGCAGAAGGGCCGATGCGGTAGCGGTCATCGCGCTTTCCTGGCAATCCCGATCCGGCTCCGTCGTTGTAGGATCGCCTGGTGCGTCCGCGCGAGAACCGACGCCTGCTCTTCGAGCGTCCGATACCCGTCCATCCTCCGGAGGGCGCGATCGTCGTCGGGCGTCCACGGCTGGTGCAGCCGGGCAAGGACCACGGGATCGTCGATCGCGGTCACGGTGCCCTCCACGTCTGCGCCATCGTCCCCGCGACCTCGCACTCCCGCTCGTCGGTCACCTCGGCGCGGCCGTGCTGCGCGAGGTGCCACAGGTGGCGACGGACGCCAACGGCGCCGTCGCGGATCGGGCGCTCGCACAGGGCGTGCAACTCGGCTGCCGTCGAAAACGGGCACTCGCGGAGCAGGGCGAGCACGCGAGCGCGCTCCGTCCCCGCGCGGAGATCGTGGCGGACCCGGGTTTCGGCGAGGCGCGAGGACGCGGGGCCGTCGAGGCGCGATGCGTACCGCGCGGGCGGAACCGCGCCCGCGAAGAGGTCGCCCTGGACGCGGATCACGGCAGCACCGCCGCGAGCCACAGCGCGTACAGCGCCCCGAGCATCCCGAGACCCACGGCGACGGCCGCCCACGCGGGCGAGACGCGCCACAAGCGCCGGGCGCGCTGACGGCGGGCGAGATGCAGCGGCAGGCCGCCCGATGGTGTGCGCTCGCGCGTCACAGTCCACCCTCGACGACGCAGCGAGAGGCGCGAGCGAGCACGAGCCCGAGGGCGAGGGCGCCCACGATCCACTCAGGCGGCAACGCCCACCGGCGCGAGCGCGACCACCAGCGATGGCAGCGTGCCCTCACGGCTGCGCTCCCCGTAGCAGCGTCTGCACGACGTGTCGTGCGAGCGGCGGCGGGACGGCGTTGCCGACGAGCGCATGCGCCGTGGCCTTGCCGAATCCGTCAACCGTCCACAGCGGGACTTGCTGGAGGTCGCAGCACTCGGCGAGGGTGCGCACTGGCGCGCGCGTCCAGTTGGCGTGCCGGCTCGTCCCCGAAGCGTCCACCGCACAGATCCGTGATTCGACGTGCGCCCTCCCCTGCGGAATCGCCATGTACTCCGGCCCGACGACGACGAACACGCGGCGGCGAATCTGCGCCACTCCGACCGTATTACCGTTGACGACGCTCACCGTCAGCCGGCGCCCGAACGATGCCACGGCCGCGCGCATCCCGTCGAGCTCCGCCTTGCCCTCTCGACTCCATGCGAGGCCGCCCACGTTCTCGACGATCAGCCAGCGCGCCCGCCACAATCCAAACGCCTGCCCGACGAGCCGCGCGAGCGAGTAGTATTCCGGGTGCATCTTGCCTCGCTTCGGCGTGCGATTCGCCAGCGACCACGGCTTGCAGGATGGGCTCGCCCACACCAGATCCACGTCGCGATCGATGTGATCGCCGGCGTCCTCGCACCGCGACTGCACGACATGCACGCCCGGGTGCCAGCGCCGGTGAGCCTCACATGCCTTGTCCCAGGCATCGACGGCAGCGACGATTTCGACGCCCGCCGCGAGTAGACCGGCGGACGCGCCTCCCATCCCGCAGAAGAGTTCGATGCAGGTCCTCACGGGCACCTCGGGTGTCCGGGGTGCAGCGCGCACCACGTCGGGTCGAACGGCGATCCGCCCACGAGGTCGCGGAACGTGCCCACCGAGACGAGATCTGGCGGCTCGTAGGGCGGTGGGGGGGGCAGCACCGATGGAGCCGCGATGGGGGATTCGTCGCAGGGGTTCACGTGCTCTCTCCTCTCGCGATCCGCGCCGCGACCTCCGCGGCGATGGCGTTGGGTTGTAGCGCGGCGACTGATGCGGCGACGCTCGCTGCCATCCCAGGTTGGCGTGGGATTCCCCATGAATCCATCTTACGCGCCGCATCCTGCGCCCACACCGCCAGCGCCGTCACGCGCTCGCGGAGCACGGTGACCTCGACGCGCAGGCGCGAAACCTCCGCGTGCGGGATCGGCGCGGCGGGCGCCTCGGGGTCCGCGTCCGCGTCGGACGGGGCGCGTTCGCGGATCACCGGGGGCTCCTGCCGTCCGTGGTCGCGTGCTCGAATGGCGATGGCGTCTCCATGTCCGTCGTCGTCAGCACGCCCGGCTCCCCGAGCGGCGACGTGGGCGCATTGAGCGGGTACGAGACGGACAGCCGGGGCGCATAGGGGTCCGCGTCGGTTGCCGGGGGCGGGGCGTGGGCGGCCCGCGCGTAGCACGGGAGGCACCACTCCGTGATGCAGTCGCCCGACGTGGGACAATGGCGCTCAGTGCCGTCGTCCTCGGGCGCGCGCGAACACGGCTGCGTCCCTATCCACTCCAGCGCCGCCCGCAGCCGCGCCACCTCCGCGCGGAGGGCGTCCCGCTCTGCGCGGTCGCGCGCAAACGCCGCCGTCACGAGCGCGGCCAATTCGGCCGCCTTTTCTCGCTCGGTCTCGATGCACGACAGGAACCGCGTCGCGTCGCCTCGCGCCTCCTCGCGCTCGGCCATCACCTTCGCGAGGTCCGCATGCAGGCTCCGCACCTCGGCGACGAGGGCGGGATAGCGCGTGCAGGCTCGCTGCCTGTAGGCGTCCGTCTCCTCGGGCGTGACCGGCAGGCGGGCGCATGTCCGCTCGTCCTCGGCGAGTTCCGCGTCGGTCAAGGGCGCGGGGGTCGTGGCCCTTGGCCTTGGCGGATTGTCTTCGATTCGTGTGGTCCTGTATCTCATGGCGTCTCCTTTGCCCGCGCGCGGAATTTGGCGAGGACGAAACCGGCGTTTCGCTCGGCGTCATCGCGTGCATTTGTCCCGCAGTGGGTAATCAATACGCCCTCCAGTGCCACCGCCAGTTCGCGCGCCATCGCCTCCCACCGCTCGCGCGCTCCGGAGTCGGCGAGGAGGTCGGGTAGCGCGTTGATCGCCTGCGCGGCGAGGGCCTCTTGCGCCGCGCACGCCGCCGAGTCCATCCCGGAGTTTGCGAGTGCGATCATGTCTACTCCTTGCCCGCGTCGGGGCGGGCGGCCGTGCCGTGCAGGAATTCGCGAACCTGCTGCACGAGCGCAGCTTCGCAATTGTGCGTGTAGCGCGGCTCGTCGGGCACTCTGGCGTGCCACCGCGCGTATCTGTCGAGGAGGTTCCGCGCGAGCCGAAGCCTCGCCGCGTCGCTCTTGGGGATCTTCACTTCGTTTCTCCTTCCGCGCGCCGGGACGCCTTGACGGCTTCGCGCACTGCCGGCGGCAGCGCCGCGAGGTCGGCGGCCAGGGCGGCATCGGCAAGGGCGGCATGGAGTCGCGCGATGCGTTCCCGTGAACCCGTCTGCACGAAGCCGTGAAAGACGAGCCGTTCGCCGCCGCCTGGGCTGTGAAGCCCTGCAACGGCTTTCTCGACGGTTCGGCGGTCATGCTCGTTCATCGCTTCATCCTCCGGTCGGAGCGCGGGGATTCGAACCCCGGGAGGCCCTGGTGCCGCTCCGTAGCGCCCGGCTCCACGGTTGTGCCGGGCGGGGCGGGATGCCCGAGCAGGCGTGCGCCCGCTGCACGCGCTCGGGATACCGCCGCTGGTTTCCGCGCGGGATCACCGCGCGCCCGTGGTCTGTCGATCCGCACGCGCAGGTGCCCGGTCCCGCCGAGTGCGCGCCACGTCGCAGGCGCGAGGTCGGCGACGGCCCGCCAGTGGTAGCCCGGCGCGAGTCGCGTGCCGAATCGCCAGCGGTGGCCGTCGCGCACCTGCCCCCAGGGGCCCGTGTCCAGCTTCACCGCGGCGACACAGGCGCCCCCGTCCGTCCGGCAGATCCGCACGCGCCCCCCGCACCGCGCGTCCTGCGGGCGCATCGCGACGACGTGCAGCCCGCGCGCGAGGAGCGACGAGCGGACGCACTCCAGGCGGCACTTGCCCTGCCACCGCCCGGTGCGACCTGTGCGCCCCTCGCAGCACTCGGGCACGAGCCGATGCGCGGCGGCGGGGCATCCCACGTAGCCCCCACCGCCGTAGCCCCCGGGGTCGTCGGCGCTGTAGACGCTGGCGCGGCCGACGATCTGCGCGAGGGCGAGGGCGACGAGGGCGATCACGCGCTCTCTCCTCTCGCGATCCGCGCCGCAACCTCGGCGGCGATGGCGGGGGGTTCCAGTGCGTCCGCAAGCTCGCCCCACGCGGCGTTGTTCGGGTAGCGGTGCGGCTCCATCGTCTCTCCTGCGAGGAACATGGCGTGGTCCAGCCTGTCCGCCGTCTCCCGCGCCCACTCCACCAGGGCCGTCACGCGCTCGCGGAGCACGGTTTCGGTGACGCGGAGGCGCATGGTCTCCGCGCGCGGCGACAGCGGCGACGGGCAGTCGCCGAGCGTGGTGACGCGGGGCACCAGGACCGCGCCGCGCACGATCCGCTCGTCCTTCTCGGACGCGGGCAGCACGGGCACAGCGTCTGCCGGGGGCGGGGCGTCGAGGGCGTCCAGCGACTCATGGAGCGCCGCCAGATCCTCGGGCCACGTCTCCAGCACGATCGTCAGATACCCCTCGTCCTCGGTTCCGCGCACGACACGCCGGGCCGCTGCCTCCACCGCCCGCAGCCGCGCCACCTCCGCGCGGAGGGCGATCACCTCCGCGACGGCGCGGAACTCGCCCTCGGAAACGGTCGCGTGCGCCGGTCGCGCTGCGTCCCGCGCTGCCGTCACCGCCGCGAGGTCCGCGCGCAGGCGTCGCACCTCGGCGACGAGGGCGCGGTAACGCGCCCGGACGTGGAGCACGGTGTCCGAATCGGGCGTCCAGGCCAGCCCGCACACCCGCTCGTCCTCGGCGAGGTCCGCGTCGGTCGATATCGTCTCTTTCATGGTGTCTCCTTTGCGGATCGGCTCGCAGCCGCGAGCGCTGAGCTTGCCAGCCGGCGGCACCGCGACGGGATGCCCGTCCACGGTGAGCGGCGTGGTTGTCGAGCGTGGCCCGAACAGGCCGCCGCTCTCCGCGATGCACTTCCCCAGCGTCGCGCCCGCGCTCACGGTAGCACCCACGCGATCAGCCGGAGCCACCACGGCCAGCCCCACGCCGCGCCCGCGGCCCTCACGCGACCACCACCCAGTCGGAGATGGACGTGCGGAGGCGACGGCGCGACCGCACGCCCTGCGCGCAGTTGCCCTCGATGGTGGCGATGTACTCCGGCTCCACCGCGTAGACGAACCCGCAGTGCCCGCGCCCCGTGTCCACCCCGGCGCCGCCGGGCTGCATGATCAGGAACACGTCGCCGGGGCGAGGCTCGGGCGAACACCACCTCTCACGCAAGTGGCCGTGCTCGAAAGCCCACGCGCGGATCTTGGCGACGGAGGCGAGCCGGGTGTGGGGCGGGAACGCCTTGCGGTGCAGGGCGGTCCCGATCACCCACGACACGAAGAGGGCGCACCACGGGACGCGCCACCGCTGCGTGTACACGTCCACGCGCGAGCCGCCGTTGGAGCCCCAGGGCTCCTCGACGACGCCGAGTTCGGCGTGGGCCGCGAAGAGGATCGCCCTACGCTTCGTGCCCTCGCGCGGGATATCGCCGCCGGGGCGGTCATCGTCCGCGCCCTCCGGCGTCTCGTGGGCCAGGAGCGCGTCCCATGTCAGCGGGCCCACGCGGCCGTCGTCGTCGAGCGGCTTGCCGGTCGCGTCTGTGTGGGACGCCTGGAATTGGCGGACGGCGGCGAGCGTCACGCCGTCGAACTGTCCCGTCGTCGGGCCGGCGTCGAATCCCAGCGCCTTGAGGCGGTCCTGGAGTTCGGCGACCTTCGCGCCCTTCGAGCCGATGGTGAGTGTCTTCATGGTGCCACCTTCGCCGCCTCGCTTGCCGCCCGCGCCTTCTCCCACGCCTCGCGGTCCCGCGCCTCCTGCGCGAGCCCGGATTCCTCCAGGCTCACCTCGCGCACGACAGTCAGCCGCCGCACACGGAACTTCCCGTCTGTGGCGATCGGAATCGCCGCGATGTCGGCGGCCTCGAACTCCACCACGAGAATCCTGTAGCCCTCGCGCCACTTGCGTAGGCACCAGTCGAGCGTGGCGACGTGAAGCCCGGCTCCGCAGCCGTGCGTCTCGTCGGTGTCCGCATCCTCCACAGCGTAGGACTCGCCGACCGCGTAAGTGATCGGCGTGTGCCCGCCCTGGCGTGCGTAGATCCCCTCGCCGTTCGCGGTCACGATCTTGTAGGCGCGGATGCGCCCGGGTTGCTCTCGCAGCAGCCGCAGCGGCGAGAGGCGATTCGGATTCAAGCCTTCCGCGCCCCTCAGGTCCGCGCCCCTCAGGTCCGCGCCCCTCAGGTCCGCGTCCCTCAGGTCCGCGCCCCTCAGGGCCGCGCCCCTCAGGTCCGCGCCCGTCAGGGCCGCGCCCCTCAGGTCCGCGCGCGTCAGGTCCGCGCCCCTCAGGGCCGCGCCCCTCAGGTCCGCGTCCCTCAGGTCCGCGCCCCTCAGGGCCGCGCCCCTCAGGTCCGCGCCCCTCAGGTCCGCGTCCCTCAGGTCCGCGCCCCTCAGGTCCGCGTCCCTCAGGTCCGCGCCCCTCAGGGCCGCGCCCCTCAGGTCCGCGCGCGTCAGGTCCGCGCGCGTCAGGTCCGCGCGC
>Ga0209518_1003208_pt1 | contig 14238 bp, 9 predicted proteins | sample RifGroB1_FD_183993 | JGI IMG/M metagenome (GOLD analysis project Ga0209518, IMG submission 183993) | Groundwater microbial communities from Rifle, Colorado, USA - Groundwater B1 (SPAdes) (version 2) | ecosystem: Environmental > Aquatic > Deep subsurface > Groundwater | place: Rifle, Colorado... | reverse complement strand
CAAAAAAGAGGGTAGTAAAGATGGGCATGGCATTGGCATTCCAAAAAAACCTGGCGGTATAAAACCCAACAGGTGAGAGTAGTAGCAGAATTCCGGTAATGTTCGCCAGTGGATGACTTTCCCTCCTAAGTACTAACCAGAGAATGATTACAGAGACTTGGAACCATAGAATTTGCCAAAAAACAATAGCGCTGGGGTTACCACCAAAAAGAATAAAGGGGATTGCAATAAAGTAGTAATATGCTGGTCCTAGGAAGACCCCATTTATGCTTGTGGTCGGGCCGATTAATCTAGGGATATGAGTCACTACCATTTGGCGGACATCGACCAGATCCCTTCCCTGGTCCATGGTAAAGGCAAAATTGTTCCCCCATACGGCCATCACCTTGATGACAGTCGAAACTATCAAGGAAGCTAAAAAGACAATAAATAAGATTTTGTTAGGAGAGTGATTTTCGAATCTTTTCATAAAAGTTTTCCGTTGAGTAAATTTTTGAACGAATGACTGCATTCTTGGACATTTTCTTAAGTTTATTCGGGTTCTTAAATAATTCTATAGTGTTCAAGGCTATTTCTCTGGCATCGGAGCAGAGGAACCCTACTTCTGAGGTAACAATTTCTTTTTGTCCGCCTTTCCCAATCACTATCGGTACCGCTCCGGCAGACATTGCCTCAACAGTGGTCATGCCAAAGTGTTCTGCCTTCTCCGGCTCCCTTGTTTCGTCAATCCCGAAACCTGTGGCGTGCCAGAAAAATTTTGCTTTGGAATACAGTTGCTGTAATTCATTAAAACTCGGGTTAGGGATGATTTCTACCGGAAGTCTTTTGGCTTTTTCTTTAAGATCATCTAATATTTGTTGGTTTCCTTTATGCCCACCTGCCAAGATTAAACGGAAACCATCCACCTTGGAAGAGAATTCGTCAAAGGCGTCTATGAGTACATCCTGGCGCTTTAAATGAGATGGGGAATCGAAGCGTGCTACAGAAAGAATAACGTTTTCTTTTTTACCGGGAAGAAATTCTTTGGTAGCAATAGGAGGGTAAAGAACGAACCCTTTGGACCGAGGAAGGGATCTTTCAATTACATTGCGGGTGAATTGGGAGTTGTAGACCAGTTTGTTAATGAAAAAGAGCTTTAACATGTTTATTGCTGGGTTTCCACCGAGCCGAGTAAAGGGAACTTGGAAGTGGACCAGATTATTTTTTCCGAACAGGAATGGTAGGCTACCGTCGCTGGCCCAGAAAACGATATCATACCGATTAGTTAAATTGAATCTATCTATCAATCCAGATCGCCGAGAAAAAATATCAAAGGCTTTGGGATTGAGTTTTAGCTCTGACAGATTCAAACCAAAGCGAAGACTAGCCTTATCTAGGTCAATTTGGCTATTCCATGCAATCTCCACTTCTAATCCTCTGTTTAGAAGTGAAAGAGCGAGGGTTAGTACATAGCGCTCTCCCCCACCGAGCGTATCTAGATAAGGATCATAAATTAGGACTCTTCCCATTAATCTTAATTATATAGCCTTACACTCGAGTTGCCCTTTTGATGAGGTAAAATTACCATGTGGCTATTGAAAGAAAAGGCATATTTGGTTGGTGTATTATTTTTCTGGTTGTTTTTTTGGCCGTGGTAGTAAGATTTGTCCGGTTGGACAAGGTTCCTTCTGCTGTTTACTATGATGAGATTGACATGGGGTATCAAATCAGAAGTTTGCTTACTACCGGAAGAGATTACCGAAACGGACTGAGCCCTTTCTATTTCCGTTCTTTCAATACCGATAAAACACCTTTACCGATTTATTTTTCTGTAATACCGTCTCTTCTGTTCCAATCTCCGGAATATCAAGTCAGAGCCGGGGCTGCTTTAGCTGGTGTTCTCTGTGTTGTGTTGGCAATGTATCTTGTCTATCAGTTGACCGGAAAGAGGCTCGCTGTTATTGTTACCGGGTTGGTGTTTGCTTTTTCACCGTGGCAGATTCAATTTAGCCGTATGGCTTTTGAGGCTATTTTCATGCTGATGATTTTTATGGCGTCAATCTCGATTTTCTTATATTGGTATAAGACTAAAAAACTTTGGGCATTTTACTTGTCAGCATTACTCTTGGGGCTTAACGTATACACATATAGAGTAATGAGTCTTTTTGCTCCTTTGACTGTGATGATTCTTCTTGCTATCTATTTTAAAGATTTTTGGAAGGAAGGCCTGAAACGAATATTCATTTGGTTATTTATATTCTCAGCTTTGTTTCTGCCGTTTATGTACGCAACTACTATTGGGTCTGCAGATCAAACCAGAATAGGTCAAATTTCTATCTTCTCCGATCCGTCGATTCCGATTAAGGTTATGCGAGACAGAGAAGCTGCATCTAATGACTTTAATAATCCGGAAATTGGCAAGAGACCGGTATGGTGGTCTTTTATCTTTCACAATAAGGTTGTAAGTTACGTGACTTTCTTCGGACATAACTATTACAAAACTTTTTCTTCCGATTTCTTGTTTTTAACCGGAGATCCTAATGGTCGACATTCCGCAAAAGACACAGGCATAATGCTATTTGTTGATGTGATCGGACTGATTGTTGGCCTCTTGGTAGTTATTAAAAAAATTAAGGATAAAAATTATCAACTTCTTTTAGCCCTACTGCTTTTGACTCCAATTCCTGCTGACCTAACGATGGATGGTGCGAATCATGCATCCCGCCTGATTATAATGGCCGCTCCATTACTGTTAATTGTGGGCTTGGGGTACACTAGGTTGATCGAATGGTTTCATATAAACAGTAAATTTAGAGTCGGGGTAGTAATGCTTGTTGGTGTGTGGTTGATTGCAGTCTCCTTCTACTTACAAAAATATTTTGTCCACTTCCCGATTGAAAACTCAAGACAATTTGGATATGGATACAAACAAGTAATCGACGGTATTGAAAAAGTAAAGGATCAGTATCTATCTATAAAACTCACGGACCAGAACGATCCACCCATGCTCTATTATCTTTTTTGGGCAAATATCCCACCGAGAGATGTCCAAGTTTATGGAACAAATTTTGAAGAAGGGTTGGTCAAAAATTTGCCTCTTGATGGTGTGAAACCGCATAGATGGGAGACAAAGGTCTGTAACATGGAGGAGATTGCAAAGCTCGACCTACATACCATTTATATGGTTGCATACAAAGACCTTCCTCTCGACTTTAGGAGTGAAGACAAAGACGAAATCCCGACCGGTATTAAACTGATCGATGTAATCAAGTATCCTGACAATGAAGTGGCGTATTATCTGATAACCAGAGATACCAAGGATGGAATGCCAGTGATGCCGGTAAAGCTGACCGACTATCAAGCCAGGCGTTGTTCAAATTAAGAGGGATTGTTAGCGTTTCCATTCCTCCAGAATTTGTTGGTCAATTTTATTGTAGGCGTCTTTTAGAGAAGGTTTTCTTTGAAGTTCCCAGAGACGCTCATATGACATAAACTTAGAAAACACTTGGTAAATGGCCTCTATCCAGCCTTCAACACCATCTTTCCATAAACCTTGTTTGATAAAACGGAGCCAAAATTCGGTGAACATAATTCGCAAAAATCTCCATCCGGCCATCGGCGGATGTCCTGCTTTATGCAACAATTCTGCTTCCAGGCGAGACCATTTCATAGTGGAAATCACTTTTTCATCAATGTTCTTGTGTGATAGATGAATCATTTGTTTGTCCAGATCCCCAACTTCACCATCAATAATCGGCTGTTCGTGGACTTTGCCCACCCAACGTTTGAGGGCATTTTTTTTGATCAAACGGAGCACTCGCGGGTCCGGCCAGTGCTCGAGGTGTTTGCCAAGGAATACCTCAAAGCGGCTAATGGTGTATGCCTGATATTGCGGGTCTTCGATGGTAGCTTTTATCTCTTGAGCGAGTTTAATCGGAATCCTCTCGTCTGAGTCCAAGTAAAGCAGCCAATCGCCCCGAGCGGCTTCCGCTCCGTCATTTCTCCATTTTGCGAAGTTGTATCCCGGACTTTTGACTATTCGAGCTCCTCTTTTTATCGACACCTTGACCGTGTTATCCGTGGATCCCGTATCAGTATCTACAACGATTACTTCATCGGCGAACGTTGACGTTCCCAACGCCGGAACAATTTCTTCCTCTACGTTGTGGGCGAGAATAATGATTGAGAGTTTTGCCATTTTTATTTTAGCCAGGTGCCTTTACCAAATCTTCCCATAAAAAAGTCTTTTACGCCTTGTTTTTGTGGTGGCCGGCCAGAAACGATAAATTTTACGGCTTCGCGAAGAAGGGCGAATTTTGTTCTTAATTTGGCGTACTTAAAGCCGAAAAGAAGGCGGTTGCGGGTAATGAAATAGTCATTCAAGTCAGAACCGATTCCAGAGCTTTGGGCGACCTTATGCCATATCTTAATTTGGGGATCCACCATGAGGTGGTATCCGGACTTGACGATCCTTTGGCAAAGGTCCATATCTTCAAGATACATAAAATATTTTTCGTCAAAGAGGCCGACTTTTCCCAATACTTCGGCTTTAGTAATGAATAGTGCCCCTGTGACAAACTCCGTATCGATATTTTGTTTGAACTGGCCATTATCAATAACATCCACATTGTCGTTCGATCCTAGAATGTTGTCCCAATCGAAATTACCCCCGGCGAACCATATCACACGCCCCTTTTCGTCGGGCTTGTATCCTTTTTTGAACTCAAAGCCTTTTGCAAAATAGATTAATCCACCTACAACGCCAATTTTGGGATCTGAGATCGGAGAGTTGATGATATTTTTTACCAAATCCTTCGGAGCTTGGGTATCGTTGTTTATTAGGCAGATGATGTCAGCTTTGTCGGCAAGAGCTTTTTTCATCCCCAGATTGTTCCCTCCGGCGAATCCGACGTTACCATAAGGGCTGTCGACGTAGATTACGCGTTGTTTGTCTTTCAGTGCTTCTTTGAAGTTGTGAGACCTGGAGTTGTCTACGGCATAGATATATACTTCAACGTCTTTGACAGGGTCATTGGTGAGCAGATCGCGGATGATGGATAGTGAGTCCTCATCGGAGTGGAAGTTAACGATAACAAATGCCAGTTTCATTTGGAGAACTTTCTTTTAAGTTTAAGAAAAAATCTTTTGAGTTTTGATTGCTCGGCCTGGATTCTGGTGGTAAGGAACCAGTAGTGCAGCTCCTTGAGTTTTTCGGTGAAGGCTTTTTGCCAAATCGGAGTCATCTGATGATCGCCAACGGGCTTGTAGTCTTGATCCTGCCAAAGCCTGAGGTAGATAAGCAAAATCGAGAAGGCTTGGAGAAGGGCAAGCACCAGTCCGTGCAGTCCGTCCCTGAATCCTTCTCCGGCAAAAAAACGGCTGAGAAATTCAGAGGATGGTTTGGTGATTAGGTCTGCAGGGTCAAATTTGTATCCGGCATTTTTAAGTTCTTGAGCTTGTTGTCTGGAGTAACGGAGGCTTCTTTCGATATATTCGTCGATATTCTTGTAATGCAGGTGAGTGATGGCGAACTCTTCGCTTGATTGAAGAGTATCTCCGACACCGTAGGTAACGGGAATGGAGTGAATTTCATTTTGCCACTCAACCGCTCCTTTTTTAAAGAAACGGATATTATGGTCCGGCCACCAGCGTGAGTGCTTGACCCATTGTCCGAAAATCATGTTCTTACGCGGGATACGGACAAAATCGAGTTTACTTTCCTGGGAAATGTCTATCAGCTTCTGGGCAAGAGACCTGGGTACACGCTCGTCCGCATCAATGACCAATATCCAGTCACCAATGGCTTTTTTGATGGCAAAGTTCCTGGCCGGTTCGACATAACCGACTGCAGGATGATCGTAGATCCTGTCCGTGAACTCTTTGACAATTTCCTTGGTGTTGTCCGTGGACTCCATGTCCACAACAATGATCTCGTCGGCGAACGACAGAGACTTTAAACACTCGAATATATTGGTTGCCTCATTGCGGGTGTTGACTACGGCTGATATCTTTACCTTGGCCATATTTAGTTAAATTTATAGATGTTTATTTCCCCCGAGTCAAAGATTTTCGTAAGTTTCAAATCGAATGGAGCCAGTTTTAATTTTTGAAGAGGGGTTTCGTAGACATAGGAAATTTTGTTCTTGGTCAGGAAATCTATTCCCCACTGCTTGTCCATTGTGTTGTAAAAACGTTGGATGTCTCTGGCACGAGTGAGATAATCAAGGCCGGTAATGTCAAGATTGATCGTGTCCGAGAGGAATTCCGGCTGGCCGGAGAGCGCGGAGATATAGGCGGTAGATACATATGAGTAGAGCGGTTTTGGAGCGTAGATATTCCTGGCTCGAGGATAGTAATAGAGAGGTGAGAGGACTATCCCTTCCGGTTGATCTTTCAGTTTGTCGAGGGCCAAGAGTTCAGTGTAGCCAAGGCGCGAAGACGAAAAATATCCGGTGTAGTCTTTTAATGTGCCGATGCTAGTGATCACCGCCAAAATTAAGAAAGGAATAAGGATGTAGATTTTAAATTTGTAGACGTACTTGGCGGTGAAGATACCGAGGAAGAAGAGAGAGTAGTACATAAATTGGATGGTGTTCCAAGGATTAACATTCTGAATGAATAAGATGGGCAGAATTAATCCAAGTAGAGTCATTGCTCTGACAATTTTTTCCGAGTCCGATCCTGCCTTCGTGGCGCCCAAGTGGATCAGTCCAAAAATCCTCATCCCCAAATTGCCTAGCAAAAAGATACCAAGGGCGAATAGATTAATGAAAGTCAATTTAATGAAATCGCCGGAAGCTTCGTAGGCTTGCCATGCTTCTACTAACCTTGGCCAGTAGAAACGGTCAAAGGAAGCGAAGAGACTGCGAGGGAACCAAAGGGGTGAAAAAATAAATGGTGACTCACCACCAATAGTAGTAAATGGAAGCGAAACTAGTATGCCCAAGACCAATATTCCAAGCATTAGTTTGTATTTTTTGGTGAAAAAGAGAGCACTAAGGAGAAGGATGAAGGCATAAATTTTTGTTTGAGCGAGGAGACCGCCGAGGATGACGACCCAGAAGCCGATCCCGGAGTTGTGATTGCCCACCTTGCTCCGATGGGGAAGACGCGTTAGTAAAATGAGGAGGAAAATGATGGAGAGGGCGAATGGTGGATTGAGAAAGATGGAAACCGATTGATTGGACCAAAAGGCAGATTCGCCGGTAAAGAAGTCCTGTCCAGTTATAAGTTTGGGGATAAAGCCGAATGACCCTGCGAGGAAAACGAAGAATATCGCAAGAAGCCTCTCGGGTCGAGAGTAGTTCCAGGATCTTAATAGTTTATTAAGCAGAATAACTATTGCTATGCCGGCGATGACTGGAAATATCCGGAAATATAGATCTATGGAAGAAAGGCCGGACCAGCGGACGAGTAGTCCAGAAAGATAATCGAAAAATAAGTGATAATTGGTGATGTTTGCCCCAGCGATCTGAGGGTGGTTAAAATTAAAGGGATTGCGGGCAAACTTTTCGATAAGGGAAAGGTGAAAAATAGCATCGTGTCCATTTGGCCCCCAAAAACCCATACCAAACGGATAGAGTAATCCGTTTCTAAAGAGAGTGAAACCTGCGAGAAGGGAAATGGCGACGCCGATGATTACAGTTCGAGATAATTTTGGTTTTCCCTTTCTATCTATTTTTTTTATAAGGGAGATAACAATCAGAGCGATAACTATCCAGAATAGCCATGTGAAACGATTATCTTTTTTGTAAGGAGTGTGTGGCGTTAACTCCCAGACAGTCTCGTCTCTATTTGTGACAACTGTGATATCTTTGGAGTCTACATCTGGGGCTGAGAATCCCGTGAAGGAAATCCTGTCCGGATCTAGAGTGATCTTTCTTCCGCCATATTCAAAAGCGATCCGCCAATAATCCCATTGTTTGGAATGAATATACTTGGCAACTTCCAAATCCAAATCTATTTGCACAGCCGTGCCGGGGAATTTGACTGAGTCGATAACGGCCGGGATTTCGTGATACAAGCTTAATTGCTGATTGGGAGTGGCGAAATATTCTTCGTAAATTTCCCTGTTGTAAACACGGAAGTCGATAATTTCCGTCTTGCCATTTACGGATTTAAAACCAATCCTGTAAAAAGGAGATTGGTACCAGAAGGTCTTTCCCGGTTCTACTCCTCTTGGATCGTCAGACTCGTAGTAATAGGTTGGTGAACTCTCAGGATAACGAATTTTTAACCAATTTCCAAAATCTGCCAATGAGGAGAAACGGATATTGTGTTTATCTTTGTAAACTATTAGTGATTTATAAACATTTATTATTTCGTTTCTGAATGCCGGGAGATAGTAATCGTTTTCCAGACCAATATTTATATATGTAAATTCGTTAAATTGTTTTTGTCCGTACTGAGCCAGTAACTTATCAAAATACTTGGTGGTCAGTCCCATCGACAAGAAATCGTTTACCTGAACAGAGAAATTGGATTCCGATTTAAAACCATAAAAATTGAACAGATCTCTTTGAGCCCAGCGCACCATAGCCAGATTTACTCTTTCGTCAAAGCTTTTGGCCGGTATTAAAGAGTTGTTTTTGTCGGGGAAGTAAGCACTTCCCAGATATCCACCCCAAAGACGGTAACTATCGGTACTGTACTGATCGTCGCAGTTCATGGCCGTCAGGACGGAGTATTTTTCTTGAAGATACTGAAGTGAGTGACTATCCAAGTGCCAGGCGGAAACAGACTTCGGATAGTAACCATATCTTTTGAAGAAGGCAGTCATGTAGGTGTCGATCAGCTTTTTCCGATCCCCTATCGAGTAACCTGAAAGAAATATTCGGTTGGCGTTAAAGAACAGATTTCCAGTCGGGTAGGTAACGTCCGCGTCGAGTGTCAACACAGGGGTAATTTCCAGGAATGCCCCAAGAGATTGGTTCTTGTCCATCTCCGTAAGGTCGGCGAAAAATGCCGACATGGTGGCGTTGTAGACCGCATCGTAGCGCAGAAGCCAGGTGACCGGAAGGGCGGAGTGAGTGGACTCGGTGTATTGGAAAAGGGGCATGGCCAGTGGATCTTGACCCGGTGTTTGCCAGCCCTCAAGTCCCCTTATCGGATTGGCAAGGGTGACAAAAGTTTCCGGCTTAAAGGCATTAGCCTTCCCGGCAAATACAAAAAATATGAAGAGAGATAGTAGGAGGAATAATTTTCTATGCATGTCTTATCTTAAGGTAACTACGGGTATTAATGAAAAAGGCCTTGCCTTCCAGTAAGAATATGGAAGAGATATAAATGCCGGATGAAAGGGTGATGATAATAAATAGATTGGGGAAGGAGGTAACAAAGCGGTGGGAGAAGAGTAAGAAAAGGGACATTAGAGCCGTAGCGGCAATAGGGGTTTTGATAATTTCCAAAAATCTAAAGTCAACGTATTTCTTGGCCATGAGAATGGTGATGATAGAGGAAGTGGCGATTATGGCTGTAGCGTAGGCAACTCCAAGATAACTATATTTAATGGCGAGCAGGGGCATAATCGCCCAGGTAAGCCCAGTCCACATGAGCATGAGTTTAAAAGTGGACTTAATGTGGCCAGTGGCATTCAAAAGATTGGTCAGGCTTGTGCTGATACTGGCCCAAGCGGAGTTATATAGATATAAATAGAGAGGAATAATGGCAGGTATCCATTTCGAGTATCGAGGAATCAGACCGGTCATGGGGAAGGCTAAGAATCCCATGCCCGCAAGGATTGGAAAGGCCAAGAGGCACATATATTTGAGACTGATCTCGACCGCTCTGGCCAATTTCTCTTTGTCGTGTTGAAGTCTGGCGAAGGTCGGAAAGGACACTTTGGTGAGATTATCCATAACGATGCGGAGCGGAAGTCCCGCCCAGCGAGAAGCCCAGCCGATATAACCTAGGCCGGTGGTTCCGATGATCCTGGTTAGAACAATAGTCATGCCGTCGTCTTTTAAGACTGCCAAAAAAGTATTAACCTGATATGGAAGTCCAAATTTTAGTAGGCTGCCGAGAGATTCCCTGTGCACACCAAGACGAGGTTTCCACGGGTACACTATATACATAGCAACGAGACCGACTATTCCCCTACAAAGCACGGCATAGGTGAATGCAGTTACGCCGAATCCCTTCCAGGCAAAATAGACGGCGACCGCGTTAAAGGCCAAAGTTTCCAGGATTTGCGGAAGGATAAGTTTGTTAAATTTGATTTCCCGCTCGAGCATTATGGAGGGGATGGTTTTAAGAGATGAGAGGAATAGAGAAATGCCCATGGCGTACAAGAGATACATACCGGCATTATCGATTTGATATGAAGTGCGAATTATTGGAGACAGAATAAAGAGAAGGGCGAGTAGCGAAATGACAAGGACTTGTTGAATGGTGAAGGTGGTGGATAAATCTTCTTTGGTGATGTCGTCTTTCTTTTGAATCAAGGCGGCAGCCAGACCTATGTCGGAAAAATAGGCAAGGAAATTGACGACGGAGGCAACCAGATAAAAGATACCATAGGTATTAGGGTCCAGGAAAATGGTGAGGGCAAGGGTGGCAACGAAAGAAATAATTTGGATGATGAAAGTCCGTGAAATAAGGGCGATGACACCGGAAACGGAACGTCGTTTAACCTCTTGGACGGCTATCGATGGTGCGTCAGGAGGGGCGTTTTCGAGCATCGGAAATTAATTTTATTAATACGACAATTGAAATCATGGTTATTAAGTCAGACAGAAGTCGCTCGGTGGTGTAACCGATTTTGGCGTAAACCGGGTGCAAACCCTCAGGAATGTTGACAATAACCCGACCGAGGTCAGGATCGATCTCAGTTTCCACTACACGGTTATCCATTTTTGTAACTAAACCGGGGTAAGTATATAGAGGTAGCATGACTTTGGCAGAGGAGGTAGATACATGGGCGGTAAAACTCATCCAGTTGGTGCCGGACTCGTAATTCAGAATGCCTCCGGTTCCTTCAATATATATAGGGACAGTAAAAGCTGGATCTCCGGGAGGTTTGGGGGCAGACCGTGGAAGGTAGTCAAAGATACCACCGGTGACTTGCATTTCCCAGAGATAACCAGAGAATTTTTCCTCCGTTGTAAGCCGAGTATGTTTTTCAACCCGGAAGTAGGGCAAGTTCCAAACTATCGTAAAAAGTATTAAGCCGGAAAACAATAATGGTTTAAGGAATTTGGGGAAATTAACGATTGCCAGGTATCCTCCGGCAAAGGAAAAGTAAAAGACGATCAAGGCTACCAGTCGCCATGGGAACTGGGCAAATTGAAGAAGCGCTATCCTATCCCAGATGAAGACAGAACGACTATGGGTAAGGAATGCATAACCAAGTCCAAAAACGACTAATAAAATAATCATTAATTTGATGGCTTGAGATCTTTTTTCTATTTCTTTCCCGGCACTAATGATGGATTTTCTTAAGAATAAGCTAACAAAGGAAATGGCGGCGGCTAAAAAGGCACTTATCCATTGGACCTGTCCGATAGAAAAGGACATGTTGTCTTCCGGACCCCAAGTAGATCCACCGTATCCCCAAAAACGCGATTTAAATAACTGATTCAGATCGGCAAAGTGAGCCAGGAAATTGAAATAGCCAGACATCATAGAATCGACATGAACATATTTCTGTTCCAAGACAACCGGGATAAAGAAAAAGGCGGAAAGACCGACACCGAGGAGTCCGGATAGGATCAAGTCTTTAATTGACTTCCAGTTTCTTGAATGCCAAATCCAGAAGATGGCCCAGACTATGGCTGAGGGGGCAAAGACCAGTGTCATGACGTTGTGAGACGTGAGCTGCATGGCGAGCGCGATACTAAGAAATATAAAGTTCAGTTTTTTACCTTTGTCATTGACGATGAGCTTGTACAGGTAGAGTAATACAAATGGGAACCAGACCATCCCCCAGCCCTCATTCATGGCACCACGGACGTAGATATCAACAGAGTGATAAGGGGAATATACATATAAAACGGCAGCAAGCACTCCTCCCCATTTGCCGAAAAATTCTTTGGCCAGTAAATACATCCCCAGACCGGAAAGAATGAAGGCCAGGGCAAACATTATTTTTACGGGTAGGAAATAGCCGGCACCAAAAATGACCATGAGCTCCATGGGGTAATAAGGCATGGGAGGGTAAAACTGCATCAGAGGGTAACCATAACCATAGCCTGCATCAGGAACCCATCTACAGGGAATCTGGCCATCCAAGATACATTTGTGGACCTCGTAGAGACGGAAAACCTGAAGATCGTCGTGCATGGGGAAAAATCCCGGGGCCAAGAGATCTTTAAAGGAAGGAATCAATAGAGCGAACAGCAATATCTCGATCCTAAATTTCCAAAGAAATTTGCCGATTGAAGAGATAGTATGGAAAAGTGGGCGCATGTGAATCTATTATATAAGAATAAGCTACCTTAATCGGAAGAACTGGAGATATTCCCTGGTGCCATCAAGTCGCACCGCTTTTGGATATTCGGTAATTAGAGTTAGTTTTTCGATATCGGTCGGGGGAAGGTGATTTCGGCTTTTGTTAATAACAAGGAATCTTAAATTCTCTTCACTGGTATTCACCAGCCCTTCAGGGAGATGGTTCACCTCAGGTGGGCTACCGACGATGGTGATGTTTTTATGACCTTCCGTGTATATCTGAAGTCCGTCAGGAAGGGTGCCGAAATACCCTTCGGTAAAGACGACTATTTTATTTCCCTCGGATTCCAATTTAATCAAATATTGAGCAATCTCTTTCTGTCCCCAACCGGCAGTCCATTCTTCCAGATAACCATTGCGCATATCAAACGACATGGGAGCAGAGAGAGGACTGAGGAGATAGATGAATGAAATAAATATGGGGACGACAATAACCAGTGGGGAAAGTAATTTAATTATTTTTCCTTTCCGCTCGGATAACCAATATATACCAAGAGCACAAAGAGGAATGAATAAATCAACGGCGAACAATATGTATCTGCTGGTGTAAACCTTAGCGATCGAGGCCTGAGCAAGTAGCGGTAAAAGAGCTGCTATAAATAAAAGCAAAGAATATCGGAGATATTTTTTATAAAAGAAACTCAGGAAAAGTGTCACTACTATCGGAGGGGTGAACAGGAGCCAGAGCCAGTTAATGGTGGTTTTGAAGTTTCCAATAAACGGATTGAGAGGGTGAGTGAGAACTTCCTTGAAACTAAAGACGTAATCCTGATTGCGGGAGCCGATCATGCCGAATCCCGGACCCAGTCTAAGAACGGAATAAATGCCTTGAGAAATCAGAATGACAGCGAGCAGTCCCAGAAAAAGATTTTTGTAGTTCTTTTTTAGGTCTGATATTTTTTGAGTGAAAATCAGACAAAGACCTAACCAGGCGTAGAAGAAGATCGCAGGGGATTTGGTGATCAGTCCCCCGCCTATGGCAAACCCAAGAAGCATGGCGTGATCTAGTCTTTTGGTCTTGGCGAAGAGTAGCGACAGGGCAAATGACCAGACACCAAACATCCCGAGCAGACTGTCGGCGAGAGCCATGCGGTCGAAGAACATAGTGAAGGGTAGGACAGAATATATGAGGGCCGAGAGAGCGGCCACCATGAGAGAGCCGAAAAGTAAGTAGGTTAGAAAAGACAAACCGACAAGAGTGCCCAGTCCGGCAATGACGGAGACAAGTCGGCCGGCGATGAGCGGGTCGGAGACGAATTTCAAGAGGGGAATGGTCAGCCACATGGCCAGGGGTTGTTTGCCATCGGAGAGAGGAAGGAAGCGAAGGGTGGCCTCGGCCCTCATTACCTGAGACCAGCGGACATAGATAGCCTCGTCAACAAAAACGGGAATAGAGTTCAGGTTGACCAGACGAAAGAGCGCAAAAAGAATCAGCGCCAAGAGGAAGATAAAGAATATTGGTTTAAATTTTTTCATATTTGCCGGCAAAATCGTTCATCTTTACCATGAGGATCTGCTTTAACATTTCAACAGATTCTTTGACAAAGTTTCTCTGTTTGCCGGTGGAGGTGTCTTCATCTCTCCACTTGACTTCAACTTCTTTGAGATTTGCCCCAACCTTTTCGGCCATGTATAGGAGTTCAACATCAAAAGCAGAAACAACCCAGCCTTTTGATTTATTGCTTTTTAAAACTTCAAGTTGAGGGAAAATCCTTTTTAATACTTCCGACTTGTATGCCTTGAAGCCGCACTGGGTGTCGGAGACATGCCTTAAAAGAAAAATACTTCTAACGGTTCGGAAACCCCAAGAGG